>ENA-OQHF01000396-OQHF01000396.1-human-gut-metagenome-genome-assembly--contig:-NODE-396-length-27718-cov-6.365409_pt1 | contig 27718 bp, 30 predicted proteins | sample MGYA00242559_ERZ504709 | MGnify/ENA primary metagenome ERZ504709 (study PRJEB26092, sample SAMD00036203) | human gut metagenome | host: Homo sapiens | study: EMG produced TPA metagenomics assembly of... | reverse complement strand
GTGGGACCCGGATTACAATTCTCAGCGTGGATATGCCAAGAGGATGGAGATTTATCAGATTGTGACTATGATTGATGCAAGTACCTTTGCTGTTTATCTGAATAACATGAAGTCCATTATTGGTAATATGATTAAGTGTACAGAGCTGGTTATCTTCAACAGATGTTCTGAAGAACAGGATCTGCCGATGTTCAGAAGAAATCTGAAGGCTTTGAATTCCAATGTCCAGATGATGTTTGAACACAAGGACGGCCGAATGATCGAACTGGGCAAGGATATCCCGCCATATGATCTGAATGCACCGATCATTGACATTACAGATGATGATTACGGCATCTGGTATATGGATGCGGCTGATGACAAGGATCGATATGAAGGCAAGACCGTTCGCTTTACAGCAAGGATCATGAAGAACCGTAAGTTGCCGAAGAATTTCTGTGTACCAGGCCGTAAAGCCATGACATGTTGTGCGGAGGATATCCGTTTTATCGGTTTTTTGTGTAAATATCCGGAACTTGATAATTTAAAGAATGGTGATTGGGTGACACTGACAGCCAATATGCATTATGAACGCAGAAGAGAATACGGCGGTGTAGGTCCTGTGCTTTATGCAACAGAGGTTGTAGAATGCGCAGCGCCGGAAGATGAATTAGTTTATTTTAATTAACAGAGTAAAGGGGCTGCATACATGCGGTTCTTTTATCTTAAGCAGAATACCCTTTGGCATGTCTTTAAATGCGTGCCTGAAGGGGGGGAGAAGGTGTGGCTATTAATATGGAAGAAAAAATTGTTTTCTGCAAAGGCGGCGGATGTACAGCCAAGCTCGGTGCGGGGGTTCTGAGCCGTGTACTGGAAAAACTTCCGAGGGGGGAACAGGATCCATCACTGCTTGTGGGGTATGACAGCAGGGATGATGCTGCGGTATACAAGATTTCCGATGATACGGCCATTGTGCAGACTTTGGATTTCTTTCCACCGATGGTGGATGATCCTTATACATTCGGACAGATTGCTGCTGCCAATGCGCTCAGCGATATTTATGCCATGGGCGGGGAGGTCAAGACAGCGCTGAATATTGTCTGCTTCCCTGAGAAGATGGATTTGAATATTCTGGGTGAGATTATGAGAGGCGGTTCAGAGAAGGTCATAGAAGCCGGTGGCACATTGGCCGGAGGTCATTCTATCGCAGACAGCGATGTGAAATACGGCTTGTCTGTTATGGGAGTGGTTCATCCGGACAGAGTATTGGCCAATAATCAGGGTCAGCCCGGGGATAAGCTGATTTTGACTAAGAAGCTGGGTGTTGGCATTATCTGTACGGCTAACCGGGTTGGCGAAGCATCTGAGGCAGCCATGCATGAAGCTATCAGGTCCATGACGACCTTGAATAAATATGCGTCGGAGATTTGCAGAAAATACGATGTGCATGCCTGTACAGATGTCACCGGGTTCAGTTTTCTGGGGCACCTGCATGAAATGTTGGACGGCAAGTTGAACTGCTGTATCGACGCTTCAGAAGTACCGGTCATTGAAGAGGCCCATCGTCATGCGAATGAATTTCTACTGACACGGCCGGTCAGCGCAACAGAAATCACACAGGCCACTTTGTCGAGTTCAGAAATATTCCATTCTCTATGGAAGAAATCCTGTTCGACCGCAGACATCAGGAGGCCTTCTGGCTGCAGTTAAAGCCGAACAGGCCGAGGCACTGGAAGCTGAATTACAAAATGCAGGCCTTCCGGCGAAGATTGTCGACATTGTTGGAAAAGAATAGTGAGGCGCCTGAAAATAGTTGTAGAATAAATCATCGGTCCAATATGAGCTAATCAAGGAGGAAACTATTATGTTAAAAGTCGTTAATGCCATGGGTGATGCATGCCCGATCCCTGTTGTTAAGACAAAAAATGCCATTAAAGAATTAAGTGGTGCAGGAATGGTGGAAACACTGGTAGACAATGAAATTGCCGTCCAGAATCTGACAAAGATGGCACAGCAGAAGAACTATGGCGTCCGTTCAGAAAAACTGGGCGAGAACCAGTACAGAGTGATTATGACCATCGGAGAATCAGCGGATGAGGCAGGAGTTGAAGCTGATGAAGAAGTAAGAGCAGAAGAAACCTGTATACCGGACGGAAGAAAGGGCAATAAAGTCGTTGTTATTTCATCTTCCTATATGGGCAGCGGGGATGATGAATTGGGTGCTGTTCTGATGAAAGGTTTCATCTATGCCCTGTCTCAGCAGGATGAACTGCCGAAAACAATACTCTTCTATAATGGCGGTGCAAAACTGACATGTGAAGAGGCACCGACGCTGGAAGATTTGATGTCGCTTGAAGCAAATGGTGTGGAAATCCTGACATGTGGTACCTGCCTGAATCATTACGGTCTGACAGAGAAACTGAAAGTCGGCGGCGTGACCAATATGTATGTGATCACTGAGAAAATGATGCAGGCGGATCTAATCGTTAAACCATAATTTAAAATATAGAATCATGGAAGAACAGGATGGCGGTGTATCGTGCGTCAAAAGAAGAATTATATGATATTGACATTTAAGACTACAACGGCAGCTATGGCCATGGAGAAGAAGTGCAGCGAGGAGGGGATTCCGGGACGGCTGATTCCGCTCCCGGGAGAAATCAGCGCCGGATGTGGACTGTCCTGGCGGATATTGCCGGAGGAGTATGAGACATACAAAGACAAGATTATGTCCCTGGATATTCCGGTGGAACAAACTGTCGAAGTGCGGATATAAAACAGAAAAATACAGGATGACAAAAGGCAATCGTCATATGTTGAGAAAATTTAAAGAAAAATTCTTGACAAGGATGATTGCCTTTGTTATAATATGCAAGTGTGCGCAATAGGCGTGTATACACCGTTATGTAAATGACGGCAACCAGTTCATTTTATTACCAGGAGGTGAAAATAATGCCAACATTTAACCAGTTAGTAAGAAAAGGAAGACAGACTGTTGAGAAGAAATCTACAGCTCCTGCTCTGCAGAAGAGCTACAACTCTCTTCACAAGAAAGCAACAGACTTATCATCACCACAGAAGAGAGGTGTAATGTACAGCTGTTAAGACAGCTACTCCTAAAAAACCTAACTCAGCTCTTAGAAAGATCGCCAGAGTTCGTTTGTCAAACGGAATCGAAGTAACAAGCTACATCCCAGGTGAAGGTCACAACCTTCAGGAGCATAGCGTTGTACTGATCAGAGGTGGTCGTGTAAAGGACTTACCAGGTACAAGATACCATATCATCAGAGGTACACTTGATACTGCAGGTGTTGCTAAGAGAAGACGGCCCGTTCTAAATACGGTGCTAAGAGACCAAAGGACGCTAAGAAATAAGAGTTTCACAGGTTTATACTATTTGCGACGAATGTAGCATTATTTTACCGCAATGAATATAAGGTTGCGATTAAAGATAGATATACAATTCGAGCGCGAACACATAGTCAGACTACGTGAGTACCCAAGATTGAATAATCTATAAGGAGGGAAGTAACGTGCCAAGAAAAGGACATATCCAGAAAAGAGACGTATTGGCTGATCCGATTTACAACAGCAAAGTCGTAACAAAGCTTGTCAACAATATCATGCTTGACGGTAAGAAAGGCGTTGCTCAGAAGATCGTATACGGCGCATTTAATAGAATTTCTGAAAAGACAGGCAAGGAAGCTCTCGAAGTTTTCGAAGAAGCTATGAACAATATCATGCCAGTTCTTGAAGTTAAAGCAAGACGTATCGGTGGTGCCACATATCAGGTACCTATCGAGGTTAGACCAGAGAGAAGACAGGCTCTTGCTCTCAGATGGTTAACAGTATATTCTCGTAAGAGAGGCGAAAAGACTCAGGAAGAGAGACTTGCCAACGAGATTATGGATGCTGCAAACAACACTGGTGCAGCAGTTAAGAAAAAAGAAGACATGCACAAAATGGCAGAAGCAAACAAAGCTTTCGCTCATTACAGATGGTAATCTGTTTTTAGCGGTTGCTTAGCTGAGAAAAGGAGGAATTATCCTTGGCTGGAAGAGAATATCCATTAGAGAGAACCAGAAATATTGGTATTATGGCTCATATCGATGCTGGTAAAACAACAACAACTGAGCGTATCTTATATTACACTGGTATTAACTACAAGATTGGTGATACTCATGAAGGTACTGCTACCATGGACTGGATGGCCCAGGAGCAGGAAAGAGGTATCACAATTACTTCAGCTGCTACAACATGTCACTGGACACCGGAAAAAGAAGGTAAGCCAGATAAGACACAGCCAGAATACCGTATCAACATCATTGATACTCCGGGTCACGTTGACTTCACAGTAGAAGTTGAACGTTCACTTAGAGTTCTTGATGGTGCTGTAGGTGTGTTCGATGCTCAGAACGGTGTAGAACCGCAGTCAGAGAACGTATGGCGTCAGGCTGATAAATACAATGTACCACGTATGGCTTTCATGAACAAGATGGATAAGATGGGTGCAGATTTCTTTGGATCATGCAACCAGCTTATAACAAAGCTTGGTAAGAATCCTGTACTTGTACAGATTCCGATTGGTAAGGAAGATGAATTTAAGGGTATCATCGACTTATTTGAAATGAAGGCTTATGTCTTCAACGGAGATAAGGGTGATGACATTTCCGTAGGTGAAATTCCTGATGATTTAAAAGATCAGGCTCAGGAATATCACGATAAGCTTATTGAACAGTGTGCTGAACTTGATGAAGACCTTATGGAAAAGTTCTTTAACGATGAAGAACTTACAATTCCTGAATTAAAGGCAGCTTTAAGAAAGGGTACTATCGAAGGTACAGCAATTCCTTGTCTTTGTGGTACAGCTTATAAGAACAAGGGTGTTCAGAAGCTTCTTGATGCAGTTATCGAATATATGCCTGCACCAACTGATATCCCGGATATCACAGGTGTTGACGAAGACGGTAACGAAGTTACAAGAAAGTCATCTGATGATGAACCATTCTCAGCTCTTGCATTCAAGATTATGACAGACCCATTCGTTGGTAAGCTGGCATTCTTCAGAGTTTACTCTGGTACATTGAACGGTGGTTCATATGTATTAAATGCAAACAAGAACAAGAAGGAAAGAGTTGGTCGTATCCTTCAGATGCATGCTAACAACAGAAAAGAAATTGATAAGGTTTATTCAGGAGATATCGCAGCTGCTGTAGGTCTGAAGTTCACTGTAACAGGTGATACAATCTGTGACGAACAGCATCCGGTTATCTTAGAGTCAATGGAATTCCCAGAGCCGGTTATCGAACTTGCTATCGAACCAAAGACTAAGAATGACCAGGGTAAGATGGGTGAAGCTTTAGCAAAGCTTGCTGAAGAAGATCCGACATTCCGTGCCCACACAGATCAGGAAACCGGTCAGACAATTATCGCAGGTATGGGTGAACTTCATCTTGATATCATCGTAGACAGACTTCTTCGTGAATTCAAGGTAGAAGCAAACGTAGGTGCTCCACAGGTTGCGTACAGAGAATGCTTTACAAAGGCAGTTGATGTTGATAGTAAGTATGCTAAGCAGTCAGGTGGTCGTGGTCAGTATGGTCACTGTAAAGTACGTTTCTCACCACTTGAAGCAAACGTTGATAAGTTCGATGTTGAAACAAAGAATACAGTATTAATCAATGAGCCTCCGGTACTTTTCTGTGAATCATCAGTAGTTGGTGGTGCTATTCCTAAGGAATACATCCCTTCAGTTGCAGATGGTATCCGTGAAGCCGCTAACTCAGGTATTTTAGCTGGATTCCCGGTTCTCGGACTTAGAGCAGATATCTATGATGGATCTTACCATGAAGTCGATTCATCAGAAATGGCATTCCACATTGCCGGTTCTATGGCATTTAAGGATGCTATGGCTAAGGCAGCTCCGGCACTTCTTGAGCCTATCATGAAGGTTGAAGTTACAATGCCGGAAGAATACATGGGTGATGTTATCGGTGATATCAACTCTCGTAGAGGACGTATCGAAGGTATGGAAGATATCTCAGGTGGTAAGATGATTAAAGCATTCGTTCCGCTTTCAGAGATGTTCGGATATGCTACAGACCTTCGTTCTAAGACACAGGGTCGTGGTAACTACTCTATGTTCTTTGATAAGTATGAACAGGCTCCAAAGTCCGTTCAGGATAAGGTTATTGCTTCAAGAGCAAAATAATCTAATAAAAATATAGTTGCAAAATATTTAAAAATGCAATATAATAGATTTTAGCTATGAAACCCCATAAAGGGTATGAATCATTTTAAGGAGGATTTTAAACAATGGCAAAGGCTAAATTTGAAAGAACTAAACCACATTGTAACATTGGTACAATTGGACACGTAGATCATGGTAAGACTACACTTACAGCTGCTATCACAAAGACTCTTCATGAGAGACTTGGTACAGGTGAAGCTGTTGCATTCGAAAATATCGATAAGGCTCCAGAAGAAAGAGAAAGAGGTATCACAATCTCTACAGCTCACGTTGAATATGAAACAGAAAAGAGACATTACGCTCACGTTGACTGCCCAGGTCATGCCGATTACGTTAAGAACATGATCACTGGTGCTGCTCAGATGGATGCTGGTATCCTCGTAGTAGCTGCTACAGATGGTGTTATGGCTCAGACAAGAGAACATATCCTTCTTGCTCGTCAGGTAGGTGTTCCTTACATCGTTGTATTCATGAACAAGTGTGATATGGTTGATGATCCGGAACTTCTTGAATTAGTAGATATGGAAATCAGAGAACTCCTTAACGAGTATGACTTCCCAGGCGATGACACACCAATCATCCAGGGTTCAGCTCTTAAGGCTCTTGAAGATCCGAACAGCGAATGGGGCGATAAGATTCTTGAACTTATGCACACAATCGATGAATATGTTCCAGATCCAGAAAGAGATACAGATAAGCCATTCCTTATGCCAGTAGAAGACGTATTCTCTATCACAGGTCGTGGTACTGTTGCTACAGGTAGAGTAGAACGTGGTGTTCTTCATGTAAATGAAGAAGTTGAAATCGTTGGTATCCATGATGACATCCGTAAGGTTGTTGTAACTGGTATCGAAATGTTCAGAAAGCTTCTTGATGAAGCACAGCCAGGTGATAACATTGGTGCACTTCTTAGAGGTGTTCAGAGAGACGAAATCCAGAGAGGACAGGTTCTCTGCAAGCCAGGTTCAATCACACCACATCACAAGTTTACAGCTCAGGTTTACGTATTAACAAAGGACGAAGGTGGACGTCATACTCCATTCTTCAACAACTACAGACCACAGTTCTACTTCAGAACAACTGATGTTACTGGTGTTTGTGAACTCCCAGCTGGTACAGAAATGTGCATGCCTGGTGATAACGTAGAAATGACAGTTGAACTTATCCACAACGTAGCTATGGAGCAGGGTCTTCGTTTCGCTATCCGTGAAGGTGGACGTACAGTAGGTTCAGGTGCTGTTGCTACAATCATTGAGTAATTTTATAGGTTGATGTACTCGATTATTATACAGTAAATTTAAAGGCTTCCGGGATTTTCCCGGAAGCCTTTTTTTGGCTTGCTCAGCCATTTATATTCTTAAATTTTTACCACCACTTCTCACGGTAAGAGTACTCTCCACGGTAATTAGAAGCATTATAATCAGGATATTTGAAAGGTGTATATACATCATCTTTAGGTGAATCATCCTGTGTATATATGTACATTGAATCATAATCCCATGTCACAATTTCATCACGGGCATCGCCGTAGAGATTTACAGCTTCTGCACACATGGTAGGATGACCGTCATCAGGGAACTTAACAACCTGAATACCTCTGCCATCAATCATTCCACCGCGCTCTACATCAGCATTAAGAAGAATGAAGTCCTGACCGTCACCAGTCCAGTTTACAGGAGTTAGGAGATTACCATTAAGCTCATTTTCCATTTCCCATAACTGGTTACCTTCGCTGTCATAGAAATATATAATTCCCTGATGTCCCCAGAAATTAACAACAACCATTTCATAACCTGGGCGGTCAGGAAGGTAATTAGCGAGACTGACACGCTGTGCATGACCTATGCCATCCTTTTTGAGAAGTTTTCCGTTAAAATCAGATATCAGGAAGCCTTCCTTTCCCGCAACGCAGGCAAAGAATTTAGTGCCTTTGTGCGGTCCTGATTCGAATCTGCCTGGAACAATCTCATCAATATGGTCTTCATTAACAGGCATAGTCCACATTTTATTACCATGGCAGTCCAGCATGTTATAACCAACTAAAAGTTCATCATGTCCATCCCCGTTAATATCAATTGCAAAAGGAAAATGTCCGGTATTCTTATCACTCTGGAAATGCCACATAACCTCAAGGTCATCGTTAAGTGCATACACCCTGCAATAACGATCCTTAATAAGAATATCACGTGGCTTATCAAGACCACGGAAATTACATATACGCATACCGTCAGGGTTAATTCTGTCAAAAGCATAGATTTTGTCAGGAACACCAATAATCGTTCCATCCTCCTCTGTTGTAGAGAAAGGTGCTTTGGCACGTTTCTTGACTTCACCTGTTCTGCCATCAAGAATAAGAATTTCAAAATTCTTGGCTGTTATAACCTCGTCAAAACCATCACCATCAATATCATATATCTGCATAGGCATGTCAGCTGATATAGTGCCAATGTCGTGATTATTGGTTGGTTCACCGTGCTGCCATAAAATATTGCCGTCAAGGTCAAATGCGGTGAGACAGCTGATGGTTCCATAAGCATCACGGTTTACTCTTTTCTGGCACTGTGCCATAACCATCTGGTATTCGCCGTTGCCAAGCAGATGACCAAAACGAAGCTGCCTTCCGGTGCCGCAGCCCTTAAGATTAATCTTTTTGAGAAGTTTCATCTTAGGATAATGCGCCTGCGCATTTTCACATTCAGCTTTATAAGCATTTCTTGCAGCATCAATAGAAGCAGCAGTACTTTCAGAAGTAGTAACATTTACAAAACCAAACTGTGCAGGGATCGTTGCTGTAACGGCGACTTTGCCACCCTGTCCGGCATATTCAGTGTCAAAGTCAAAATAAACCTTATCATCAACGCTGCATATAACATGGCTGCCTTTAATTTCTGCTTTAAGAATATAAGTATCGTCACAGTTGTAGTTGAAAGCTACAGAATCAAGAATAGTAACCTCTTCCTTGTGACGGTATTCAACTCTCAGTTCATGTTCTTCAAAAACAAGAACAAGAAGATTAGCAGAGTTCTGACAACAAAAACCAATGCCGGCATTACCCCATTTGGTAGTAAACATACGGACACTTGCAGTTATAGTATAATCGCGCCAGAATCTGTCGCCGCTTGTAAGCATAGGAAAAGTCCGGTGGGGCTTGTCATTGCGGATACGCATCTGCTCCATAAAATGTTTTCCATTATATTCAGAAATAATCCAGGAAGCTCCCTGACCGTTATAAGTGTGGTTGCATACCGGGTCATGCCATTTACCATAATATCCGGGATAATGGATAAAATGATACTCACCCATTGCCGAATGATTCTTATCATAAGGGAATTCACCAATGGGAAAATCAGAGAAATCTTCATTAAGTAAAATAAAATCTGCCATAATAACCTCCATTCTTAAAAAAAATAATAAAATGGTACATTGCCGCATTCTTGGTATATAAATAATATCTAACGAAGCAAATCATATACTGATTATAGGTCGTTTATAGAGAAAATGTTACTGATTTTTTACATATTTTTGGGATTTTGGAAGATTTCGTGCAGTTTTTTGCAGCTATAAAAATACAATATGAATATAATAAAAGCGTATTAAGAAGCAAGATATAAGATTCTATTGTCCCACTTCATGAATAATGTTAAAATAATACTAAATACAATTCAAATCGGGCTGTGGGGAAGCAGATTTAAGATATAAATAACATTTAGAAAGCGGAAATAATATATGAAAAAAAGGAAAGTGTTTTTAAAAGATATTATCGCACAATCTCCTGAAAAAGAGTATGGACAGCTGTATGCAGATATTATGCTTGAACTCTCACAGGGAACGCTGGCACCGGTCCGCAGTGCAGGAACAAATGGTAAAAAGCCGGCGCTTCCCGTGGCATTCTGGGAGTATGTGAAAGAGCCGGATTACGGTGATGTCAGTGATAAGCTGAATTTTAAGCTGCATCCGCTTCTTCATACAGCGTATTACCGGAAACAATTACGGATACAGATTTTAAAGAACGTATACAGCTGAAAAAATATGAGGTACAGTCGATTGAAAAAGCATTAAAAAATCTGGAAAACAAAAAAATCAGCTGGAGGTCCAGGCAGGAAGTGTATCCGAATATGCAGATGAACCGGTGTCAGCTTCACCGGAGGAACAGGAACAAATCAGACAGCAGATTCCGGATATTGAAACAGTAGAAGCACAGGAACTTACCCGGTATCAGAAGACGGTAAAAAGAAATCTGCTGACGGCACTGTCACGGTTAAAGGATGAGCAGAACCGTCTGGCAGAAGAAATCCGTTCAATTGCGGCAAAAGATATTTATGCAGAAGATTATTTTAAGAAAACATTTGACAGTCTGTTGACACAGACTGCCAGTCCAAAGAATCTGGCAGAGCAGTATGCTGTGAATAAGGCTTCATATGAGAGCCAGCTGGAAAAACTTAAAATTGATCTTGCAAGCATCGACAATGAACAGAAAAACATTGAAGAAATGTTTTTAGAATACGTGCGCAGTGTTAATGCGAATATTGCAATGATTGATAAAAATTCAACAATCAGCGTGCGCGGCAGAAACATTAAAATGTTAAAAATTCAGGTAGCAGACTGGGAAAGCGAACAGGAACATTTTCGTATGAAACTGCACGATTATTTTGAGCAGGTGATACAAAATGGTCTTGATACGATTGATAAGAATGAAAATCTGAATGAATTTTTGGGAAATGTCATTACAACAAAAAGACTGTATGATGATACTGTGGGTATCGGCAGTGTAAAAATTAAGCTGTATAAGATTGAAGCGGAACGTGAAGTCCCGATTACATGGGCAGAGGTATCAGCCAATTCCGGCGGCGAGGGCTTTTTATCAGCGTTTGTGATTCTGACCTGTCTGCTTAGTTATATGCGGCGGGATGAGAGTGATTTGTTTACCACGGGAGAGGAAGGCAAGGTGCTGATTATGGATAATCCGTTTGCACAGACCAATGCGGAACATCTGCTGAAACCACTGATGGAGATGGCAAAGAAAACGAATACGCAGCTAATCTGCCTGTCAGGACTTGGCGGCGATTCAATCTATAACCGCTTTGACAATATTTATGTGTTAAAACTTATGGATTCAAGTATCAGAAGCGGCGCATGGCGCATGGAAGCCAGCCATATCAAAGGCGAACCGGTGAAGCGGATGGTACTGTCAGAATTCAGGGTGGAAGAGAGGGCTTAAAGGAGGGAAAAAGAAATGATACCAACAAGAGAAGAAGCTATGGAATTCATCCGTGACGGTTTGGCATGTAATCCGGGACCATGGGGACGGCATTGCATAACTGCGGCACACTGCGCAGCAAAAATTGCACATGCTTGTGGTGATATGGATTCTGAGAAAGCGTACATATTAGGATTACTGCATGACATAGGCAGAAAATTTGGCGTGCGGCATCTGGGGCATGTTTCGGATGGATATACTTATATGAAGCAGTTAGGATATGATGAAGTGGCAAAAATTTGTCTGACACATTCTTTTAACAATCATACGATTGATGATTATATTGGAAAATTTGATGCTTCCGATGAGGAGTTACGGCTCATAAAGACCGAGTTGGACAAGGCGGTATACGATGAATACGACCGCCTGATTCAGTTGTGTGACAGTCTGGCAGGGGCAGGCGGTGTCCTTGATGTGGAAGACAGAATGAAGGATGTAAAGAAAAGGTACGGATTTTACCCGCAGGCAAAGTGGGATACGAATATCCGTCTGATGCAGTATTTTGAAAAGAAAATGAATCAGAATATTTATCTTGTTTGCGAGAAAGATACATTTGTACCGGAGGACATTTAATGGACATTTTATTTAAAAAGGAAGATTTTGTATTTTCATACAGGGTTGGCGGGATTTTAATTCGGAACGGAAAAATTTTGTTACAGCGTCCGAAAAATGACGATTATGCTATTATCGGAGGGCATGTTGCCGCCATGGAAACCAGCATGGAAACGCTGAAACGCGAATTTGAAGAAGAATTGCATGCAAAAATAGAGATTGACAATTTATTGGCAATCGGTGAAATTTATTTTCCGTGGGGAAAGAAGCCGTGTCATCAAATCTGCCTGTATTATCGGGTTCATCTGGCGGAGGACAGTATCCCATTGGACGGTGTTTTCCATGGATATGATGAGCTGGATAATGAAAGAATGGATTTGGATTTCTGCTGGGTTTCTTTAGAGGAATTAAAAAACGGTATAAAGGTTTATCCGCAGGAGCTGATACCGTACATTTTAAAACCGGAAAAAGAAATTGTGCATTTTATTTCAAGGCAGATTTAAAATAAACGAAAGACAGTAAAGGACAGGGGAACATGAAAGAAGAATATGAAATGTATGAAACAGATGAAACACAGCTTGAAGCGAAGCATTTGAAAAAACATAATAAGTATAGCGTAAAATTGTAGAATTTTGTAATCTGCGGTGAGAAAGTCCTAAAATAGCAATAGCCATTTTATATGGATTGTGATAAAATAATACAAACCAACCACAAAAACGAGGACAACCATGAAAGAACAAAGTGAAGAAAATACAAAAAAAGAAATTATTGAAAAGAAAACCATCCGTATATTCAGAGGACATCTGTTTATAAAGCTGGTAATTATATTACTGCTGGTGCTGGCGGTGATTGCCGGCATTGCGGGGCTTAGAAAGGGCAGTGGACAGCCGGCAGAGTCGGAGAGCAAGACAACGCGGATTGGCTTTGAAAATATCGGGCAGATGGTCACGCAGGCGGCTTACTGTACGGAGATGAATGTCACAAAGGATTCGCGTAAGCTGTTTGGAATGACGATTCCGTTTACACAGAGCGAATACATTTACAGCTATGATGTAGAAGTGAGAGCGGGACTGGATTTTAGTCAAATTGAATGGAGCGTTGACGAAGATAACAGCACGATTCAGGTTCGTCTGCCGCAGGTGCAGATTTTAAGCAGTGAAATTAATACGGATACCTTTAAGGTGTATCATGAGGAAGAAAGCATTTTCACACCAATCAAATTGGCGGATAATAACGATGCCTTGAAAACGCTGATTGAAAATGCAAAGCAGGACGCGGTTGCAAACGGTCTGCTTGAAAATGCGGAGAGCAACGCGGAAACGATTCTCAGGGGATTTTTTGCAAATGTCTATGATTTGCAGAAATATAAGATTGAATTTATCATACAAGAGGCAGAAAAATGACCATTATCACCGGACTGATTTTTGCGCATAAAATTATCGGTCTCAGTATCGGAACGTTGATTGCAGACCTGGGAGTCGGCAGAGTGATTGCGGTATTTCAGCATTTATTTTATGAGAAAATGGAGGCAGTGCGCATTTGAAAGAATTAGAAAACGGAAAGAAAAAACTGCTGATTACAGGAATGATTCTTATTATAATCGCGGTATGTGCGGCAGGCATTTTTGCTTACGGCAGTCATAAAAACAATCAGAAGGCGGCGGCAAAAGTACAGGAAGAAAGTGTACAGCGCGCATCACAGGAACAGTCCCTTGCGGCACAAAAAGAGCAGGAACAGGAAGCCCGGAGTATTGCCGAGGCAGAATTGCAGAAGGCACTTTCCGAGGCAAAGAACCGTGATGAATCCATAGCCGCATCGGAAGCAGAATCAAGGGAACAGGCGCAAAAAGAAGCAGAAGAAGCTTCGATTGCACAGGAAAAAGCCGAGCAGGAAGCCCGTGAAGAGCAGGAAAGACAGGCACAGGGCGCAGGACTGGCAGAACGGCTTGCAGGCTATGAAACAGTGAGCCGCCCGGCAGGGTCAACCGGAGATATTATCTGTATTGACCCCGGACATCAAAGCCGTGGCAATAACGGAAAGGAGCCGGAAGGGCCGGGTTCACAGACGATGAAGACTAAAGTGGCAGGCGGAACGGGCGGTGTGGTATCGGGCGTGCCGGAATATCAGCTGACCCTGACAATCGGCATGATGTTAAAGACCGAACTACAAAACAGAGGATACACCGTAGTGATGACAAGGGAGTCCAACGATGTTGACATTTCCAATAAAGAGCGCGCAGATATTGCAACGGCGGCGGGAGCAGCGGCAACAATCAGGATTCATGCAGACGGTGTGGACAGTGCTTCCGCTTCCGGGGCTTCGGTACTGGTGCCAGGTTCGTCAAATCCGTATATACCGGAACTGGCAGGCAGTTCCAGTCAGTTAGGAAGCTGTATTATCAATTCGTATTGTGCGGCAACCGGAATGAAAAACCGCGGGGTAGTCGGAAGTGACAATATGACGGGTATTAACTGGAGTACCAATCCGGTTGCCCTGCTGGAACTCGGATTTATGACCAATCCGACAGATGATGCGAATATGCAGGACGATACCTATCAGCAGTTAATGGTGCGCGGCATTGCAGATGGTATTGATGCGTATTTTGGAAGATAATGGAGATTAATGTGAAAAATCACACTGAGGTGCTGATTTTTCACACAGATATTTGTTAAAAAAACAAATATTCCTCATGTCAGATGAGAAATCGCCTGCGCGAATTTCTCATCGCCGCTTCGCAACAAGTTGCTCAGAAATGGAGAGTATCATGCACAAGGTTCAGGCGAAAGCCATTCTTTCGGCAAAAAACGGAATGAACATTTACCGGGGCTGTCAGCACGGCTGTATTTACTGCGATGCAAGAAGCACCTGTTATCAGATGAATCATGTATTTGAGGATATTGAGGTCAAGGAAAACGCGCCGCAGTTATTAGAAGCAGCATTAAAAAGAAAACGGAAAAAATGTATGATTGGTACCGGGGCAATGAGTGACCCGTATATGCCGCTGGAAATGGAATTAAACCTGACAAGGCAGTGCGCAGAGCTGATTGAACGGTATGGCTTCGGACTGACCGTACTGACAAAGTCCGATAATGTACTGCGGGATTTGGATTTATTTTGCAGAATCAATGCAAAGACAAAGTGTGTCATACAGATGACACTGACGACTATGGACGATGAACTCAGCCGGAAAATAGAACCGGGTGTCTGCACAACCGCACGGCGGATAGAGGTCTTAAACATTTTAAAGGAGGAAGGTATTCCGACCGTGGTATGGCTGACACCGTTACTGCCGTTTATTAATGATGCCGAAGAAAATATTTTCGGCATTTTAGAAGCCTGTCAAAAGGCATCGGTGCGCGGTATTATGACATTTCATTCATTTGGAGTGACGTTAAGGGACGGCGACCGGCAGTATTTTTACAGCCAGCTCGATAAAAAATTTCCGGGGCTTCGCAGACAGTATATTGAAGCGTATGGAAATGCCTATGAACTGCCGATTCCGCGTGACAGGGAGATTTTTCCGGTATTCAGGGGAAAATGTGAAGCGGCGGGCATTGAATGGCGGACGAATCAGATATTTGAGTATCTGAACACCTTTGAAGAAAAGGGCTGCGGGCAGCAGATGACGTTGGCAGATTTTATGTGATAATTATTTTTTGCGATGGCAGGGAAAGTTTTGACATTATTTTTTACAAAAACAGAACAGGCGGGTATATCCGGAAGAATTATACTTCCCGGCATACCCGCCTGATTTTATATTTTTTTATTCTGACTTTTCCGTATCAGCATCTTCTTTATCAACAACCTTAATAATATTCTTTTTCCACATAATCCGTGAAGAAATAATGGCAACCGGGAGCATGAATAAAATCAGGAAGCCGACCATGCCAAACAGGGAAGAACCGGTTGTGATACGTACAACGAGGGCAAGCACCGTAATAATGGCAATAACAGGAACAACGCCCATAACACCGTTTTTTACAACCTTTTTACCGGAGCTGGTGCTGGCAAAAAGACCGAGGGTCAGCGAACCAAACAGCGCCGGTATCAGATAGTTGGAAGCTGTTTTTACGGCAGGCAGTTCAAAGACCGGGCTGATCCATGCGCTAAGCAGTGCGGCAAGCGCAAGAATGATAATCGTCATAATCGAACATATCGCAACGGCAACCGAAGAAATGGCTTCGCCCTCCGGGGTATTCGGTTCTTTTTTGGCAAGCTTCATGGCATTGACGGCACATGGCAGCTTCAGGTTCATAATATTTCCTGTGATAAATGTCAGATAAGAAGAAGCGCCGAGAATCGGTGTGTAGCTGATTGCTTCCGAAAATCCGACCGGAATATAAACCATTAAAATACTGATAGTGCTAAGGTTAATGACTTCACCAATGGAAGGCAGACTGTCATAAAAGGTGAGCACAACAAATGGAATGGCAATCATGTACAACAGGGCAATCAGTGTGCCGATGCGTCCCCATTTGTGCGCCCATGCCTGAAAGGAGTCTGTAATTACAATTTTATTTGAACCTTTTTTCTTCATAAGATATCTCCAATCTGCAAAAATGCTATAAAAACAACTTACACCACAATACGGATGAAATCATGCCGCCAATCATGGAAAATGCCATGATAAAATCATTGAGCCATGCAAGCTTCGGGTTCTTAGAAAGAAGCCCCAGCCCTACGGCAATGACAAGACCGGTCAGCATAACAGCCGCCTGAACGGTGTCGCCGATTAATAAAACCGGAATGTAGACGGCAAAAAGACACAGCATGAAACAGCCGCTTAAAACGTACTTCCAGCCGTTTCCATTTTCTTCGGATTTGCTGACACTCATGGAAAGCTTTTTGCCAAGCGGCAGTAAAATGAAAAAACCGCTTAACATGCCGATACTCATAAGAATCATAACAACACCGAACTGCTGTCCGGTTGCACCCTCCAGCATTTCCGCACTGCTTGAAAATCCGATAGCGGAAGCTACGGAGCTTGAAATCAGCGACTCATAGGAAAGTGAGCCGATAACGGAAAGGCGCCACCAGCTCCAGACTGTTCCGAGTACCGAAATCAGTGCAAACAGCCCGACAACGATAGACAGGCTTGGGACAATGGAAAAGACCAGACTGGATTTGATGACATTTTTTAAATCCTCTTTGGAAATGCCCAGTTCCAGACAGTGTGTGTATGCTTTTTTTAAATAGACCAGTGAAAATCCTACAATGTAGAGCAGTCCGATTATAACCATGGCAAGGAGCAGCGGACTGGTAATAATATCTTTCATGGTAGCCATAAAAACCTCTTTTCTGCCGCGGATGCGGCGCATGTAAATCAGAATAAAATTTAGTTCTTGTGTTCTGTAAGCCAGCGCATTGCCGTATAGGCATAAACGGCGCAGCCTTCGGATAATACCGCTTCGTCAAATTTTACTTTCGGGTGGTGTTGCGGATAGCAGTAGCCCTCCTGCGGTGTGCCTGCTGCCAGTGCAAACATAATGGATGGAACTTCCTGGCTTACATAGGCAAAATCTTCGCTTCCGGTGCTTTTCGGTGCTTTGCCTTCACCGGACATCGCATTAAGTGCAGAAGCCGTAAATGCTTTGGAAGGGCCTAAGAGTTCTTTTAAATAGTCTGCGGTGCAGACGGCAAGGTCCGGGTTGTTGTAAAGACATGGACAGCCGCTTCCGTAAGTAACCGTCGCGGTGGCGCGGAAAGCTGTGGCAATGCCGGAAGCAATTTCAGAAACACGCTGTTTGATAAAAGCGCGCGTAGATTCATCATAGGTGCGAATCGTTCCACTCATATGGGCGGTATCGGGAATGACATTGGCGGCATTTCCGGCATTAACCGTTCCGATTGTTAAAATAGCCTCATCGGAAAGTCCGAGTTCTCTTGCGTGGATTTCCTGAAGACCTGTGATAATGTGGGCGGCAACGGTAACCGGATCAACACCGTTATTCGGCATAGAACCGTGACAGCCTTTTCCCTGAATATCAATATAGAAGTAATCGGCGGCAGGCGCACTGACACCGCCGTCGCAGGAAATAACCGTACCGGCAGGCAGAGGAAGCCCTGCCATTACATGAATCATCATGGCGGCATCGACATCAGGATTTTTTAAGACACCGGCTTCGATCATATCGTGGGAGCCTTCAAAAATTTCCTCGGCAGGCTGGAACATGAGTTTGACCGTGCCTTCGATTTCATCTTCATGTGCTTTTAAAAGGCGTGCGGCGCCTAACATCATTGTAGTGTGCATATCATGACCGCAGGCGTGCATTTTGCCGTTGGTGGAGGGAAAAGAAACATCGGCTTCTTCCTTCATTGGCAGGGCATCCATATCGCCGCGGATTAAAAAGACTTTGCCGTCTTTTTTTTTGCCTGCCAGTGCGACAATGCCGGATTTACCGCACATCTGTGGCTCGTAGCCCATGGAAATGAGTTCCTGCTTTACATAATCAACGGTTTCCTGAATATCAAAGCCCGTACCAGGGTGTGTATGCAGAAATCGTCTTGTCCGGACAAGCTGTTCCTGATAAGAAGCAGCTTCCTGTAAAAGTGCTGTAGTTGTCATAAGGGACCTCCTTTTTCTATAAAAAACTTATTATGAAGCTGGGGTCAAAAATCCCCGGCTATGATGCCTGTGGATTGTTCCACACTGCAATACGGTGTTGTAATATAGTGCCGTAAGTAAAAAAAGGCGAAGATGTCCAAGGGTTTCGTGGCATCTTCGCTACAGAAAATAATATTACCAATCGGGTAATAGTTTGTCAACAAAATAAAAGAAAGTTTTTTATCTGAAAATTTAAAAATGTAAAGCCCGAAAACCCGTTGACGGTTCACCACAAAAAGCGTAAATTGAAAGTGATGAATAATAAAGTAGAGGACCTGTAAAATGTATCTTGCAATATGTGATGATGATATACTGTTGTGTGCCAATTTAAGAAGAAAGCTGGCGGCATTTGATACCGGCGGAAACAAACTGTTTGTGGACGAGTATCATTCAGGGGAAGAATTGTTAAAGGGTGCCTGTCGGTGCAATTATGATGCGGTATTTCTGGATTTATATATGGAAGGCATGTCGGGATTTGATACGGCAAAGGCATTAGCCGAAAGAAAAAGCGAAGCCCGGATTATTTTTCTGACATCGAATGAATCGCTCGTATTTGACAGCTTTGAGTACCAGCCGTTTTATTTTTTAAGAAAAGAAAACTATACGGAAGTTCTGCCAAAGGTTATGGCGAGGCTGAAAACGGTTTTAAATCAGAACGGAACCTTTTTACTGGACGGTAAAAATGAAAAGGAATCCATTGCCGTCAGCAGTATCTGTTATGTGGCAAGTGATAAGCATAACGTTGTTATTTATACCACCAAATACAGTTACGAGGTGCGAAAGACCATGACGGAAACTTTAAAACAGCTTGAACCGTATGATTTTGTCAGAATCCACAAGCAGTATCTTGTAAATTTAAAATATGTGAAAAAGGTCAATATGCGGGACGAAACTGTTTTGTTAATGAATGATACGGTTCTGGACATGAGCAGGCGGTGTAAGGATACGGTGCTGGAGCGTTTCACGCAGTATCAGCGCAACATGAACGGAGCGGTATAGATGAATACAACACTGATTAATGAAAATATGTATCAACTGCTGCTGTCGGCAAAGGACAGCGTGGGGATTCTGCTGTTCCAGATGATTATGCTTGAAATGGCACTGCTGTTTATCCGTACAATCAGAAATGATATACAGCGGCGGCGCACGGGAAATGAAAACGGTTATAAAAAGGACACGTTTTTGGGAAACCGCGGTAACTATATGGTATGTGTGGCGGCGGCATTTCTGGTGCTGACGGCGGCAAATCAATTGATTGTTGCAAAGGGACTTGCCATATATATGCTGGTGCTTTCAGAGGGCGTTGTACTGGGCGTGCTTACAGGGGTATTGACCGGCGGGAATATCAAAAAAGCGATGGTTACGACCGGTGTTTTGACTGTGGCGGCAGGAATTGCCTGCGTCTTAGGAGAACGGTTTTACAATGGAGCGGAGGACAGTGTGATGTTATCCGCCGCATTTATTGCATTTTTGGAATTTGTGCTGGCAGATGCACTTGTTAAAAGAGAACTGTATCAGCTTCACCCAAAAGAATTGGGGCTGCTGGCGCTCACAATTCTGATATGCGCGGCAGTATCGGCAGGGATGCTGTCGGACAGGGTGCCAGACCGTGGCATGAGAACAATCGTAGTGGCAGGTGTTTTGTTAAATGAAAGCTTTCTGATTGTCTTATTGTGCCGTATCAAGTCCATGCAGAAAAATGAGCAGGCGGTGGAAAAAGCATTGCAGGAGAGCGCTTACCAGAAACAGTATATGGACAGCGTGGCAGTGCTTGACGAGCATGTCCGCAAAATGCGCCACGATTTAAAAAAATCACGTCAACACCCTGAATATGCTTCTTTCCGATGAGGAACACGGTCAGGAGCGGGCAAAGCAGTATCTTTTGGAATATGTCCGTCAGACTGCGGCATTACAGGAATTTGTAAAGACGAAAAACAGCGTGGCGGATGCGGTGTTAAATGCGAAGCTGATGTACTGTAAAGAACAGGATATTCCGGCGGTGATTTCGGTGGATAAGAATATCCGTGGATTAACCCAGACGGAATTATGCTGTGTACTCGGAAATCTTTTAGACAATGCGATTGAAGCCGAGTTAAAGCTTTCCAAGGCACAGAGAAAGATTGAAATAAAGATTGTCATGATAGAAGAAGTATTGGACATTTTGATAAGAAACCGCATTGCAGAGCCGGTTTTACAGGATGTACAGAAAGTAAAAAATATTGGTACAACCAAGCAGGATACAGAAAATCACGGCTTTGGCTTGAAAAATGTCCGGGAAATTGTAAAAAATACGACGGATTTATGGATCTGTATGAAGACAGTGGCTGTTTCTGCGTGCATATCCGAATATAAAACCGTTCGTGCCATAAAAGTGACCGCTTGTGCCGCCCCCTCTTGTTAGAAGATAACAGGAGGGGGTATATTTGTTTTAAGGAAATGCCAGAGCGTGTCAGTAATTTCAGAGAATCCGGTATCGGTAATTTCAATTTTGCAGGCGGGCATAAAAAAATAAAGGAGAAGGTTATGAAAAGAAAAAAGTGGGAAATGCCGGGGGTTAAGGCAGGGAGCAGGAGAGCCGCTGCAGTCACACTTACGGTACTGCTGGCGGCAGTCTGCGGCGGCTGTGGGAATCAGTATTCGGTGGAAGATGCCGTAAGCCGCGATGAAAAATTTACGCTGGTGGGAGATGCAGGCGAGGCACAGACCAAGGATTTAAGTCAGGCGACAACCACGGCAATGATAGCACATGAAGAACCGACGGCGTATCAGTTTAACGGCAAAAAGGTAAACGTAACAGAGGTTGGAATGGGTGAAACAAAGCTGTATGGCGGCTTTGAAATTACCGTGCTGAATGCGTGGAAGCTCGGTAACACCCTGACCCGGTTAGATGAAATTGAAAACGGCGATGCCACCTTTAAAAACTGGCTGGTTATAAGCCGCGAGTTAAATGAAGACGGCTCATCGTCCAAGAACAATCACCAGTATGTTGCGGTCAAGGTCCGTATGAAAAATGTATCCGGTGGGAATAACAAAAAGCTGGAAATGAGCGGGACACTGGTGAATAAAGATGGTGAGAATTTATTCCAGCGGATTTCGTTTGCGGAAATAATAGGATTTGATAAATGTCCGTATTTAAAACGTCCCGAAGAATTGCATAAGGACGCATACTTTTATAACTTTGCACAGGATGAGGAAATAGAAACCGTAATGGTATACCAGTTGATAAATACACCCGGTGTTTTAAGAGATGTCTATATGTATTCGGGCATTGGCGGAATCGGCGGTACAGACGGTGTCAACTCGATTGCAGACGGCAGTTATATGTTCCGGCTGGATATCGGGAAAGGGAATTAGAAAGCAAAAAGGAGAAACATTGTGAGAGAGCAGTTTCATACAGAATGGGAAAGAGCCGTAAAAAATAAAATGATGTGGATTGCGGTTTTTATAGGCTGTCTGCTTGCCATAGCACAGACGGTATTTGAAGTTTATCCGTATGCCAGAAATCCGTTGATGTTTTACAGAGGCAGTGACGGACAACCGGCAAGCCTTTTTATGTACTGGTTCGGATTAAATTCAGGCAGTCCGTACAAAGTGACTTTTTTAACGATTTTTCCGGTGCTGGCAATGATGCCGCATGCACTGTCGTATCATCTGGACCGGAAAGGCGGTTATATTAAAAATGTGTATACCAGAACGAAAAAAATCAATTATCTGACGGCAAAGTATCTGGCTGTTTTTTTAAGCGGCGGTCTGACGGTGCTGTTTCCGTATCTTGTCAGCCTGCCGGTTACCGCCTGTATGCTTCCGGCATTGACACCAATCCGGAACGGACAGTATCTTTCGGCAACAGAGCTGTTTTCATCGATATTTTATACCAAACCGTTTGCCTACATCGCCATTTATATGGTGATTACATTTTTTTACGGCGGAATTTTTGCGACAACGGCGCTGGCGGCGGCAAGCATTGTAGATAATATATTTCTGCTGGGAATGGTTCCTTTTTTAATATGGTATGGTTTTACAACGGCATCAAATTTTGTGGGAAGAAAGTCGGGAATTACGGTGGATCTCATCTGGCTGCTGGATATGAGCCACGGCGCGATACTGCATAAGGAAACCGTTTTTGTGACCGGAGCGGTTGTCGGCGTGATTACGGCGATTATATATTTTGTAAACGGGGTGAAACAAGATGCATTATAAAAGGAAACAAATTTCAAAAAAGAAAATGATGATCAGAAGCGTGGCAGTGCTTGCGTGTCTTATAACAGCGGCGGTTATGGGATATTTTATCCGGGATATTAACAGGCGTTTTCCAAACCCTTCGGTCTGTGAGCAGTATACAAAGGATTCACCCGCAATGCTTGACGGTCTGGAGATTACACCGCTTTCGACACACATTTAATCTTATGATGAATATCGTGAGCGGTATCCCGATTCGCTCGATGCGGGAGAACATGCTAAGGACTGGAAGGTGATTGTGTATAAGCTGGCATTTCGCAATACGACAGAGAAGGAACTGCGTTTTGAGGCGGATTCATTTTTAGCCGTTGCACAAAACAGCGGATTTCACAACGGTGTGTCACAGGAGAACCGAAAGAAAAATCAGACGATACAGCCCGGAGAGGTGCAGGAGATCGAATTGTCGTGTACTGTAACGGAGATTCTTATCGGGGAAAAGTGGTTTCAAAAATTAGAGGAGGAGACGTACACGCTGGTTTACTGGTGGTATCCGGTACAAAAAGAACTGGTGTTTACCAATGAATAAAAAAGCTTTACAGGGGAATTCAGGGGAATTGTGTCAGCGGAGCGTGTCTAAAAAAATGGGGAAAGGGGAGTAGAAATTTTGAAAAAATTTGTCAGCGGCTGGCTGGATACCGGACTTTTGTGGTTTTCGGCAGTGCTTATTCCGGTCTGGCTTATGGTTATTTTTAAAACGGCGATGTCGGAGCCGGATGTGGTGTACTGCATGAGTGATATATACAGCTATGCACATGAAAAGGGATTAATTATTTTTTTATTGTTGTCCCAGCTTTTTATTATCAACCATATTAAATATGAAATGCGTGCGGCGGTGTTGGTGCGAAAAAAAAGCATGAAAAGCTTTTGGCTTTCGCTGTGTAAAAAAATTTTTTTACAGGCGGGACTCTTTGTGCTGTATGTGTTTGTACTGGTAACGGCATACGGCGTGACACATTTTCAGTGGAAATGCAACTGGCGGGAACTAAACAGCAATGCGTATGTACAAATGCAGCGTCCGGTGGAATTTGAAGTGGCGGCGTGGCAGACGGCAGGCATTTTTCTGATTGTGCTGTTTGCGGAAATTACCGTTATGGCAATGATGATTGTCCTGCTTTGGTGGAAGCTGTCCCAGCCGGTCTACGGTTATGCGGTAATGATGGTGCTGTTTACACTGGAAAAGCGGATGACACCGGCGCCGGTCAATATCTTTTTCCTGCGCATGTGTTTTCCTTGCACAAGGCTCTATTATCAGGGGATTCGTGCGGGCGATGAGATACTTTTTCCGCTGTGCTGTGTGGCGGCGGCATTTGTACTGGGACTGTTTTTGATGCGAAGAAAAAATATGTTAAAGAAAGAGGCAGATTAATGAAACAGCAGATTAGGGCGGAATTAAAGCAGGGAATTGTCAGGCGGTGGTATCTGTACATTCTGCCGTTTGCGCTGGGAGCGGTCAGCACGGCAGTATTTTTAAACCGGTATGCGCTGTTGGAAGCATGGACAGGAGAGTTGCGTGCAGCATCATTTGGGGACTGCTTCGCTTACATTTTCCGCGGTATGCAGGAGTATATTCCGAATCAGCACCAGCCGTTTGAAGTGCCGGTATTATTTTTACTGATAAATATTCTGCTTGCGGTGCTGATTGGCGGTTATGCGGCCGGAGAGCTGCACGGAACGGGGCTGAATAAGCTGGTGCGCTGTCGAAGAAGGTCCGGCTGGTGGTTTTGCAAATGTATCTGGAATGTGATAAGTGTCCTTGGATATTATGCGGCATTGATTGCGGGAGCGGTTACGGCGGCGTTTATTGCTTCGGTAAAACCGGGCGGTGCGGCATTTTTTTCAGGGATAGCACCGCACAAAGAGGTGGTTGTAAAACTGCTTTTTTGTGAAAATCCTGACAAACTAAATGAAAAAATGCTCTGCTGTATGGTATTTGTGCTTCCGGTGCTGACTTCCATGGCGGTATCGCTTTTTCAGATGACAATCGAATTTATCCTACAGCCGTGGGTCAGTTTCATGGTGCTTATGGCAAACTGTGTATTTTCCGCATTTTTTATGAAAGGGTGCTGGCTGGGGAATTATATGATGCTCTACCGTATGAAACCGGTCAATGCAAACGGTGTGGACTGGCAGACCGGCATTTTGATAAATCTTTTAGTCATAGCCGCAAGCATAACGGCGGGGGTATTTCTTTTTGGCAGATATGACGTACTAAACAAAAACAGCATGAATAAGTAATGACGGTCAATTTTAACCGGGCAAAGGAGTGGGAGAAAAATGAATACAATCGAAATCAAAAATCTGAATAAAAAAATTAAAGGGGCAGAGGTTTTAAAAGATATTAATTTACATCTGGAGGGCGGAAAGGTTTATGGATTAAAGGGAAAGAATGGTTCGGGAAAGACAATGCTTATGCGTGCCGTCTGCGGACTGATTCTGCCGACCGGCGGAAGCATTACCATTAACGGGGAACAGCTTGGAAAGCAGATTTCATTCCCGAGAAGTGTCGGGATTCTGATTGAAAATCCTTCGTTTATTCCGGGGTATACGGGACTTAAAAATCTTTCGGTGCTTGCCGCAATCCAGAAGCGTGTCGGGGAAGATGAAATCCGGGAAACGCTTGAAAAGATTGGCTTAGACCCGGACGATAAGCGCACCTACAGAAAATATTCGCTCGGCATGAAACAGCGGCTCGGCATTGCTGCCGCCGTCATGGAAAATCCGGACATCGTCATCTTGGATGAGCCGATTAATGCCTTAGATGAAAGTGGTGCCAAACAGGTGCGCACGATTCTAAAGGAACAGAAAGAGCGCGGCGCCGTCTGTATCATTGCCTGTCACGATTCCGAGGAATTAAACTTTTTATCCGATGAAATCATCGAAATCGCCGAAGGACGAATTGTGCCGCAGGCGTCACAAAGCTGCCATTAGCGTATCAGTCTGATTATAGCTTCATAAATCCCGACATCATGCACGCGCCTTTTGCGCCTGCCTCTAAAACACCCGGAAGTCTGTCCGGTGTCATGCCGCCAATGGCATACACGGGCAGACAGGTGTTGTCACAGATTTCTTTTAAAAAGGCAAGTCCGCGTCCGGCAAGTCCTGCCTTACATTCCGTTTCATAAATATTTCCTGCAAATACATAGTCTGCACCAAGCTTTTCAGCAAGGCGGACATCATCTACAGAGTGTACCGAAGTGCCAATCTGTGCAAAATCCGATAAAAGTCCCGCTTTGCGGTATGTTTCAAGCTGTGACAGCGACAGCTGGATATACGGGTGATTTAACCGGTGAGCCGATTCAAGAAAGGAATGTAAAATCAGTTTCTTATTATAATGCGTACAAAGTGTGATACAGTCTTTGGCAAGTGCTTCATAAACTGTTTCCTCTAAATCCTTTTCCCGCAGTACAATGGCGGATACATTTGTTGCTGCGATTTTTTCCACCTGCGCTAAAAAGCGGTGATAGGATACACTGCCCGGAATGAAATCCAGGGTGTCGGAATCCGGCGGTAGCAGATGGTGGTTGGTAATGGCGATAAAAGCACTGTAATCAGTCATGGACAGCTCCTTCCTAAAGCGGTTTTTGGGTTCTTTAAAAATACTACGTTGCGTAAAGCTATGGAATATGATACCATAGCAATAATGAGTTCTCAAGTTTGTACGTGAAAAATCGGTTAGAAAGTACAGGATGACAGAAGCCCTGTAACTGCATAGAATGAAAGTGTGGTATAAAATCCGGTATAGAGGGGAGGGAATCTGTCAGGAAAAAGCCGCATTTTCGTCAGATGATATTTCGAGAATCAAATAAATAACAGCGAAAATGTCTTTAGCGGCAGAATCGCACAGAAATGGAGCAGATATGGAATATACAATATTTCAGTACATTTATTTTTTCTTCCTATATTCATTTATCGGATGGGTATTTGAAGAAGTGCTGGTGGCATTTAAGTACGGCAGATTTGTCAACCGCGGGTTTGTCAACGGACCGCTCTGCATGAAATACGGCTTTTGCATGATTGTGATTTTAACCGATGTCAGTGATTTGATGGATAATCCTTTTTTACAGTTTGTCATGTGTTTTGTGATTATCACGGTCATTCAGTATGTGGCGGCGGCACTTGTACGCAAAATCACAGGACACCGCCTTTGGGACTATTCGGGACATAAGTGGAATTTAAACGGCTATGTAAGTGTCCGGACATCACTGTTCTGGTCGGTGACTGCCATGCTTTGTATCTGGCTGGTGCATCCGTTTTTATACATTTTATATGAACTGCTTCCGCTGCGGGTGCTGAAGGTGCTTGAAGTGGTACTGCTGGTTTTGTTTGCGGTGGACGTTTTAGTGACGGCGGCGACCATGCTCAAGTGGAAAATACAGGGCAATGTTTATGATACGGTGGCGGCAGGACTTGAAAAGACCAAACAGAGTATCGGGGAAAAACTCATTTTCATGATTCAGAAAAGAATGTACCGCGCTTTTCCGGAAATGGAACATCAGGAAAAGTCCGAAGCAGACGGTTTTGGAAAGCCGGTAAACAGAGTGTTTGCAAAGGGCTTGTGCTTTGATAAGCTGTTTTGGATATTCTTTATCAGTGCGCTGGTCGGGGACTGGATTGAAACGGTGTTTGTGTGGGCGACTTCCGGGGTGCTTATGAGCCGAAGCAGTCTTTTATACGGAACATTCAGCATTGTGTGGGGACTTGGCGGCGCGATTGCGACAGGTCTTTTGTATTCCCTGCAGAAAAGAAATGACCGTTATATTTTTATCGCAGGATTTTTCATGGGTGGTGTGTATGAATACAGCTGTAGCGTGTTTACGGAAGTGGTGTTTGGAACGAC
>ENA-OQHF01000390-OQHF01000390.1-human-gut-metagenome-genome-assembly--contig:-NODE-390-length-27953-cov-2.420614_pt1 | contig 27953 bp, 33 predicted proteins | sample MGYA00242559_ERZ504709 | MGnify/ENA primary metagenome ERZ504709 (study PRJEB26092, sample SAMD00036203) | human gut metagenome | host: Homo sapiens | study: EMG produced TPA metagenomics assembly of... | reverse complement strand
CTCAAGATGAGATATCCCATTCTTAGTGAAGTAAACCCCCTTGAAGACGACGAGGTAGATAGGGCAGAGGTGGAAGTGTGGTAACACATGGAGCTGACTGTTACTAATCGGGTGAGGGCTTGACCAAAAAGCAGGTCGCAATTGATTCAAGTGATTAACCATCAACAAAGCATGTATGTAGTTTTGAGAGTATAAAAATTAAGCAATATTTAAACTGTTTGGTTTAGATATTGCTTTTTTTGATGTAATTAAAAACAAATATTATTGCATGGCAATTAAAAAATAAAAACGGAAAGTTCATTTCTCAAAATAAACAGAGAAGAACTTTCCGTCTTTTATTTTATCACGATATTATTCTTCCACAGCAAGAAGTGCAATACCCTCTTTTGCTTCGCCAAGATCAAGCCATGTGATTCCGCTGGCGCCAGTCATGATGGTTTTTCTTGTCATGTTCCAGGTGTCAATGACATCAATTTTGTATTTATGGTCTTCTGGAAGGATGAAGAAAGGTTTTCTTGAGCAGTGTTTTCCAAGGTATTTGATGTAAACCTGATCACCGCATCTTTCGGAAAAGATTTTATCTTTCAGCGCACCTGCATCATCTTCTGGTTCAGTAAGGCTGGTAACGAGAGAGATGATCGGATGATCCGGGCCGGCTTTATATCCGAGAAATTCATCTCCGAATGTTACAGATTCCGGCTCGTACCAAGGTTCAATGGCAGAAGGAAGGCTTTCCATGAGTTCGCGGAGAAAAGCGATTCTTTCCGGGCTTTTGCCTTTCAGTTTTCCGTCTTTTGCCCACCAGAGGACATCGTCATCGGAAAGATAGGTTTCACCGATTGCTGAGAAGATGGTCGTAAACATCTTCCTCTTTTATGATTTCTTCGATTTTGTACCATTCCTCTTTTGATTTGGAAAAACATAAGTCATATTCGTTTGCCATGCTCCATCAGATACCCGGGAATGCAGATAAACGGCGGACAAGGTAGCGAAGATAAGTTTCATTCTGTTCTGGTGCTAATTTTGAGAAGCCCCATCTGTCGTAAGGATGGAATAAGATAAGATCTGATTCAATATCCATTTCCTGAAGGTGGGAGATCACTTCTTCCAGATGATTCCAGAATTTGTAGTTTGGATGATCTACATCCCAGTTTCCTTCTGTATCTTTGCAAAATGCGAATTCCCGAGGTCCATTTTCGTTAATTCATAGGATTTTGGGAAAACACAGAAACGAATCTTATTAAAAGGAGACGTATGCAGTGTCTGCAGAGTTTCTTTTTCCAGGGCGTCATCCTGATGAATCAGCGCATATACGGTAGTTCCAAAAGGAATGTAGGAGTCTCCGTTTTCGTAGACAAAATGGCAGCCCTGTGTGTGTACCATTCCGTGCTGCGTGGATGCAGTACATTCTTCCTGTCCTTCTGCTTCTACGGCACCTGTGACTTTCCAGGAGTAGACTCCGGCTTCGCGCGGAAGAAAACGTACTTTATAGGTTCCGTTTCCATCATAAAATCCTTTAACCGACTGAGAGGAATTGCCGTTTGTGAATACAGCTTTGATATCGGCAAGTGTTTCTGAGCCGTCTGGTTTTTCACCCTGGAAAACCAGTTCAAACATTTTGTTCTGAATCATATTTTTATCTCCTTTGATTGTTTTTAGCACATTTTTTATAAAAATTTCAAATCATGTTAAACGAATTATGACAACTATATTTTAGCAACAAATCCGTGTTACATATATATTAATTTCGATATTTATATCTTTATTTTGCACTGTTTGCGATTTGAGTGATATTTTACTAACTTACAAAACTGTACCCTAAAAAAGAATAAAAATTGTCACTTGTCATATATCCACTCATAAAGTATCATAACATCTGTGTTATTACACTGACACGCTAAAACAATCATACACAAAAGTAATAACAGAACGAGAGGGGACATTATTATGAACACACAGAACAACACAGTAGTCAAGCTTGCAGAAACTGCATTACTTGCAGCGTTATGCTACGTATCCTTTACATTTTTGCAGATCAAGATCCCAGTGCCGGGTGGAGATGCAACATCGATCCATATCGGAAATGCTTTCTGCGTGCTGGCGGCATTACTTCTTGGCGGCGTATATGGAGGACTTGCAGGTGCGATCGGAATGGGAATCGCGGATGTGATGGATCCGGTTTATATTACAGGTGCGCCGAAAACTTTTATCCTGAAATTCTGTATCGGTCTGATCGTAGGTCTTGTGGCACATAAGATCGCGAAGATCAATGAGAGCACAGATAAGAAATATGTTTTTAAATGGAGTGTGATCGCATCCATCGCAGGACTTGCATTTAATGTAATCGCTGATCCGATCGTGGGATATTTTTACAAGCAGTATATTTTAGGGCAGCCACAGAAGCTTGCAGAGGCACTGGCAAAAATGAGCGCGGCGGCAACCTTTGTCAATGCGGTTGTATCAGTGATCCTGGTAGCAATCATCTATAATGCGGTTCGTCCGGTACTGATCAAGAGTCATCTGCTCACAGTTACTAAGAAAAAAGAACAGACAGCATAATTTATTGAATTGCTATAAGTAAGTTTTCAGCGTGGTTGTGGAGAGCAATAAGCAGAGTGCTTTGTCCAAATCCAAATTCATAAAGAAGTATATAAATAACAGTTTTCAACAGTTATTCTTACGAACATTTTACAGATGTGAAAGTAAGAATAGCTGTTATTTTTTTACACTAATACGCTGTAACACACATATATTGTGTGCTTTTCATAAAAAATAAGAAAGATAAATTGTGCAATATTCCAGACAAAATATAAAAAACATATTGACACAGCAAAATAAAATAGTTATAATTCTAAACATTTGAATTATAACTATTAACATAATTAAATCGAATGCTTTTATCCGTTTGATTAGATAAAGGAGAGGAAGTGAACATACAAATGCAGGATTCATTTCACTATCTGGCCATGGTAAATCAGATGATGATCCAGAAAAAGCTCATGGAGCAGCTGAAAACCACAGGTCTTACGCTGGGACAGCCGAAAGTTCTGGATTATCTGAAGGATCATGACGGTGCCAGCCAGAAGGAAATTGCGGCAGGATGCCTGATCGAAGCAGGATCACTGACCTCCATACTGAACCGTATGGAGGAGAAAGGCCTGATCGAGAGAAAAATGCTCAACGGAAACCGTCGGACTTTTCATATTTTTATGACAGAATCCGGTAAGAAAAATCAGAAGCTTGTGGAAGCTGCTTTTGAAAAAATAGAAGAAACAGCATTTTCCGGTATTTCAGAAGAAGAACAGAAAAGATTTATGCAGACATTTGAAAAGATTTATAAAAATCTTAATGCTAAATAAATGAAACAAAAAGAGAGGGGAATAAATAATGGACAAACTGAAACGATATCTGATTTTTCTGGTAGGACTGTTTGTGAACTCGCTGGGAGTCAGTCTTATCACCAAGGCGAACCTGGGAACGTCGCCAATCTCATCGATCCCGTATGTATTAAGCCTTAACTTCCCGTTTACGCTCGGAAACTTTACCATCTTTTTCAGCATTTTTCTGATCGTACTGCAGCTGATAATCCTGAGAAAGAATTTTAAACTGGAGCATATTTTACAGATTCCGGTATCCATTGTATTCGGATATTTTATCGATCTTACCATGCTTCTTTTTTACTGGGTAAACCCGGAGATGTATGTGATGAAGATCGTTTATCTTCTCATCGGATGCCTGATCCTCGGTTTTGGTGTGTACATGGAGGTTCTGGCCGATGTAGTTATGCTTCCGGGAGAATCTTTTGTCCGCGCGATCGTCCTTACCTGGAAAACAAATTTCGGAACTACCAAGATCTGCTTTGATGTTTCCATGGCTGTGATCGCCGCAGTACTGTCATTTGTTTTGCTAGGCAGACTGGACGGTGTGCGTGAAGGTACTGTAATTGCCGCACTGCTGGTTGGATTTATCGCGAGACTTTTCGGAAAGAAGTTTGCTTTTGTAAAAACAATGCTGTTTCCGGAGACTGTTCAGGAAGAACAGCAGAGAGAACAGGTGGCTCAGACACAGCATGGCATTCAGGTAAAAAATGTCATCGCTATAGGAAGACAGTTTGGAAGTGGCGGCCACGATATCGGCAAGGCACTTGCAGAGAAGCTTGGCTATGATTTCTATGATGCAGAGATCATTCAGATGGCAGCAGGAACAACAGGCTATACACCGGAATTTATTAAAAAGAATGAGGAGATCATGACAAACAGCCTCCTCTATGATCTTGTCAATCAGATGTATTTAAACAGTAATTCTCAGGATGAGGCACCGAAGGATAAGATTTTTGCGGCGGAGTCAAAGGTAGTACGTGAGCTTGCAGAAAAAGGAAACTGCGTGATCGTGGGACGGTGTGCAGATTATGTTCTTCGAAATTCAGAAAACTGTCTGAAGGTATTCTTCTCAGCACCTCTTGAGAGCAGAATCAAAAGAGTTTCCAAAAGACAGAATATCTCTGAAAAAGAGGCAAAGACAGTCGTACAGAAAAATGAAAAGCTCCGTGCAGACAACTACCGTTATTACACAAGAAGAATGTGGGGAGCAGCAGGCAATTTTGATCTCAGCTTGAACACTGATCTTGGCGAAGATTATATCGAAACCTGTATCCGCGGAGCGATGAAACTGTAATTACGGAGTATTCCGTACCCGGCAAAATCCTATACAATTTGCAAAGAGTCTGTGTTATGATGAATAGCAGATAGACACGATACATGGATTTTACAGCATCACTGATTTTGTGAATTGCTATAGGAGAGTTGGGGAAATTGCTTATGGGTGATCATAAAAAATACATATTAAACAGATTGGCTGAACTGACAGGCGTTGATATTTTTTGTCAGGCAGACGAAACGTTGTCAAGCTATCAGAGAAATTCAGAACTGAATCCGATTTTCAGGAACAGCCAACTGAGAGAAGGATTAATGAAAGAGGAAGACAGTATTTATTTTATCTGTGTAAGATCAGAGGAACGGTATTATTTTGCAGGTCCGTTCAGCCTGGGCGTGCTGAACAAGGTGGAACTGCATAAATATTATAAGCGTTACGGGATACACACAGATAAAGAGAAAATCCTGAAAAGATTTCAGTTTTCGGAAGTGATGGACATTGCACAGATCATGGATGCAGTTTTAAATGAAAATACAACAGAGGATATGGCAGATCGACCCGAAGGGACTGCGCTATGTACTGAACACTCTGTGGGATCGTTATCAGAAGCCGCTTTTCATCGTGGAAAATGGTCTTGGTGCTATGGACAAGCTGGTGCAGGGTGAAGATGGTGAGATGACTGTAGAGGACGATTATCGTATTGAATATCTCCGTGATCATATCCGCCAGATGGAAGAAGCTGTTATGGATGGTGTAGATCTGATGGGATATACCACATGGGGATGTATCGATCTTGTCAGTGCATCGACAGCAGAGCTTCGCAAGCGTTACGGATTCATCTATGTAGACCGTAATGATGACGGAAGCGGAACATTGAAGCGTTATAAGAAAAAGAGCTTTCATTGGTATAAAAAGGTTATTGAGACCAATGGACGGGAATTATAAGATACTGAGAAATTTAGAATATTTAAGATAAAAAAATCTCTGGCGGTCGTGTGATGAGTAACGCTCCCCGGAAAGATTTTTTTGTTAAACGAAAATAAGAACGCTGGCCTGTCAGTCCTTGGCGTTCTGAGTGTTTTTCCGTACCTTGGTAGGCGTACATCCGAAATGTTCCTGAAACATTCGTCGAAACAGCTTGTAGTTGGTGAAACCATGCCGTTCCAGTATTATGTGAACAGGGTCTTTGGTGTTTATAAGATCCTTGTAAATAAAAGAAAGCCGGTATTCGTTCTGATATTCCAGAAAAGTAACTCCCATTTTTTTCTTGAAAAATCTGCAGAAATAGCCGGTCTGCAGGTAAGCGACACCGGCAATCTCGTCCAGAGATATGGGACGCTGATAATTTTCGGCAATGTAATTCAGAACAAAGTTCAGCCGGTCAAGATCTTTTTTCTGCTGGCTTAGATCACTGTGAAAGATCCGGACGCGGAAATTGTGATACAGCTGAAAAAGAAGCTCAAAGATCAGACTGTTAAAACGCAGGATAAAACCATCTGGCCGGATATCGTCAATGATCTGAAGCTGCTCCAGAGTCGTTTTCAGCATTTCCAGTTTTGTTCTTTTTACGGGATCTTTTGTATGATGATCCCAGATAAACATAAACCGCTGAACATTCGGAATATATTTTTCCATGAAATCCACAGGAACCTGGAGAACGATCGCTTTATTTGGAACTGTGCATTTGGTGGAATGAATTACATTGGCATTGATCAGGATGCAGTCTCCCGGGTGGATGGTAAAGCTGGTATTTTCTATGGTGACATCAAGAGCGCCTTCCTGCATATAAAGGATCTCAACAGCCCTGTGCCAGTGCGACGGAATGTAGCTTCCGTTGTCTGTAGAAGTGTAAAATTTAACGTTGGTGACACCCGAATAATCTATGATCTCATAGGAAATTTCTTTTTTATCCATAAAACCCTCCTGCAAAAAGAGAATATTGACCTATATATTGGAGCTTTTTGACCTAATAGATACAGAATCGTTATGATAGTATAATACCATAAAACAAAGCTTCATGGTCATGGAAATGCGAAATAAAACAAAGGGAGAAGTAAAAAAATATGAATCAAAAGAGTAAATTGACCTTTGGAAAAAATTGTGGAACGTTTTCTTATGGTTGTGGTGATTCGATGTAACATTATTTATACAGCAATGTTCAGCGTTTCTGCTGTTCTATTATACGGACTATGCCAATGTCAGTGCGATAGCAGTGGGAACCATTATGATGGTTTCGCGTATTTTTGATGGAATCAGTGATATTATCATGGGTGTGATCGTTGACCGTACAAAATCCAAGTATGGAAAAGCAAGGCCATGGATTCTTCGTATGTGTATTCCGTTTGCAATATCCGGAATCCTTCTGTTTTCCGTTCCGGCTTCCTGGGCATCAACACCGAAGCTGGTGTATGTATTTATCACATATAATCTGGTATCTACAGTGATTTATACAGCAATCAATGTACCGTATTCTGCACTGAACGCACTGATGACACAGGATCCGTATGAGCGTTCTGTTTTAAGTATTTTCCGAAATCTTCTGGCAACAGCCGGAACACTTACGATCAATACATTTACACTTCCGCTGGTGGAGCACTTCGGAAACAATGCAGCAGCATGGACTAAAACATTTGTAGTATTTGGCTTTGTGGCAATCGTAGCATTTTTATTTACTTTCTTTGGAACAAAGGAACGTGTACGTGCATCTGAGAACAGCGGAGAGACAAAGGCAGAGGATGTGCCTTTTGTAACAGGTATCAAAGCACTTTTCAAAAACAAATACTGGATCATGATGACAGGTATGCTTGCCCTTTTCTTCCTTATGTATTCTGTTAACGGTGGTGCGACTGTATATTATGCAAAAGATATTCTCGGCGACAAAAATCTGGTAGGTACGATCAACGGTATTTTTAATATTGTACAGATCTGCGGAATGTTCTTTATTGCCATGATGGTTAAGAAACTTGGAAAGAGAAATGTATTTTCTATTGGTCTTATCCTGGATATCATTGGAATGCTGGTACTGAATTTTTCCGGTGGTTCCATGGCGATCATTGTGATTTCCAGTGTGATCCGTGGTGTTGGTAATGCCTGTGGCGGTGCAACTATGTGGGCAATGGTTTCCGACACGATCGATTATGGTGAGTGGAAAACAGGCTGCCGTACAGAGGGCCTTGTAAACAGTGCCTGCAGCTTTGGATATAAGATCGGAAATGGAATAGGATCTGCACTTCTCGGACTGATTCTGGAAATCGGCGGCTATGTGGGAACTGCAGCTGTACAGACAGAATCTGCACTGACTTCTATTAAAATCTGCTTTGTATGGATTCCGATCGCAGTTTATGTATGCGGACTTGTGATCATGAAATTTTATCATCTGGACAAGGAATTTGCCGGAATCATCGAAGATCTGAAAAAGCGTACACAGAAGTAAAAGGAGAGTACCGGATATGAATATAAAAGGCGTAAATCTTGGAAATTGGCTGGTTCTGGAGAAATGGATGAACCCGGCCCTGTTTGAGGGAACAACAGCGGAAGATGAGTATTATCTTCCAACGCAGCTTTCACCGAAGGTATATGAAGCAAGGATAAAAATCCATCGTTCGGAGTACATCACAGAAAGAGATTTTGTAACCATAAAAAGAATGGGAATGGATTCTGTCCGTATTCCGGTACCATATTTTATATTTGGGGACAGAAAGCCATTTATCGGCTGCATTGAAGAACTGGATAAAGCATTTAACTGGGCGGAAAGGTACGGACTTACCATTCTGATCGATCTTCACACTGTACCGTTAAGCCAGAATGGTTTTGATAACGGTGGAATCAGCGGCGTGTGTAAATGGGCACAGAATCCGGATGAGGTAGAATTTGTTCTTGGAGTTCTGGAACGTCTGGCAAAACGATACGGTCATAGAAAAGGTCTGTTTGGCATACAGCCGTTGAATGAACCTGTAACTGAGAATATGTGGGAGACTATGGATGTGCAGAACCGTTATGCACCGGCAGATCCGGAGCTGGCAAAAGGCTCAGCCCCGATCACCATGGAATTCTTAAGAAAATTTTATCTGGAAGCATACGATCGGATCAGTACTTACATGCCAAAGGAAAAATACGTTGTGCTCCACGACGGCTTTGAGCTGATGGCGTGGAAGGACTTTATGCAGGAAGAAAAATATTCCAATGTGATTCTGGATACTCATCAGTATCTGATGGTGGCAGAGGCAAGAGGCTGCAGTCAGACGATCGAGGGATATCTGAAATATGTGCGTGAGGAGCTGGAACCACAGATTACGGAGATGGAAAAATATTTCCCGGTGATCTGCGGTGAATGGTGTCTCTTCAATTCCCTTGCATGCGGCTGTGATACAAAAGGCGGACAGAGTGTGCTCAACGGAGTGGAAGGAAGCGAACGGGAAAGTCTTTCCACAGAAGAGAAAAAAGAAATCTATGCGACTTTGGCGAAGGCACAGCTGGAGCTTTGGGATAAATGCAGCGGATATTTTTACTGGAGCTATAAACTGCTTACAGATACCGTGAATACTCCGGGCTGGATCGGCTGGGACAGCTGGGATCTGGGACGGTGCGTTGATTTTGGCTGGTTTCCGGCCGGAAAAGGAGAAAAATAATATGATTATAAATCCAATACTTCCGGGTTTCAATCCGGATCCGTGCATCTGCCGGAAAGGCGATGATTACTATATGGCAGTTTCTACTTTTGAATGGTTTCCGGGAATTCCGGTTTATCATTCAAAAGATCTGAAAAACTGGGAACTGTATACACATGTTATTACAGATGACGAAAAAGTAGATCTCAAGAAACTTCCAAGCGCAAAGGGAATCTGGGCTCCGTGCCTGACCTACTGTGAGGAAGAGGATATGTTCTATGTTGTTTACGGAGTAATGAATTCCATGAACGCCAGATATTTTGATGTGGACAATTTCCTGATCTGTGCAAAAGATATCCGCGGACCGTGGAGTGAGCCGGTTTATCTTCATTCTTCCGGCTTTGATGCTTCTCTGTTTCACGATACCAACGGAAAAAAATATGTGGTATCTCTGGAGATGGGAGACAAGAGAAGGCTATGAGAAGCCAGGCGCTATCTGTATGGTAGAATATTCTCCTGAGAAAAAAGAGATCATCGGTTATCCGAAGAGAATCTGGCGAGGTGGTACAGACCGGGGATGCATTGAGGCACCGCATCTTACAAAACGTGGGGAATATTATTACATTATGTGTGCAGAAGGCGGTACAGGTTATAATCACTGCGTGACAATGGGACGGTCCAAAAATGTATGGGGACCATATGAAAAAGATCCAAAGAACCCGATTGTTACCAGCGTTCCGGGAGAATCCTATGAGCGCCAGGATCCGGATCATCTGAAACCAAAGTACTATAACCCGGACTCTGTTCTTCAGAAATCCGGACACGGAAGCTATGTGGAGCTTCCTACCGGAGAAGTGTATCTGGTACATCTCTGTGCAAGACCGTTTGTACCGGAGCTCCGCTGTACACTTGGAAGAGAAACTGCAATTCAGAAAATGATGTGGACTGAGGATAACTGGCTTCGCATGGCAGATGGAAGCAATCTGGCGAAGATTGAGGTGCCGGAAACATCTCTTCCGGAATATCTGGTGGAAAAAACTCCGGATTTTGATGATTTTGATGGGGATGAACTTGGAAACTTTTATTATTCTCCAAGGATTATGCCTCAGCGTTTTGCAGATATGAAAGCAAGAAAAGGCTATGTGCGTCTTCGTGGACAGGAATCCAGAACATCTCTCAACAAAGTAAGTATCCTGGCCAGAAAGCTTACAAGTGTATATGCGCGGATCACCACAAAGATGGAATTCACACCGGAAGTACATCAGCACAGCGCAGGCCTGATTCTGTATTACGACAATATGAATTATATCAATCTCCGGAAATATTACAGTGAAACCCTGGGACAGAGTGCGCTGTCCATCATCCATCTGGAAAACGGAGAAAAAACAGAGTTCCTGAATACCAGAATTCCGGTAGAAGATAAACCGGTTTATTTGAGACTTTATATAGAGGGAAGAAAATCCTGGTTTGAGTGGAGCTATGACGGAGAAACTTATGAAAAGATCGGACGTATCTTTGACACCACAAGATTTTCTGATGAGTACTGTAAGTACGGAGAATTTACAGGAACCATGGTGGGGATCACCTGTGCAGACCGCGTTCTCCACAAAAAATGTGCGGACTTTGACTACTTTGAATATATTGCAGATGAGAGCCGTATGGTGGAGTAAAAAGATACAAAAAAACGGGGATTTATCGTTATAAAGACTATTGAAAATAAAAGAAGTTTGTAGTAAGGTAGTAGCTACAACGCTTACGAAAGGGAAGAATGTTTCAGGTGGGCAGTCTCCTTTTTGTGGAGAATTTTGGATGAAGGAAAACGAAAACAAGGGGGAAGAATTTATGGAGAAGGTAAAAGAGAAATCTTCTTTTTTCCGAAAGTTCGTAGGAGATAAGAGGTTTTATCTGATGGTCCTGTCTATTGCAGTACCGATCATGGTACAGAACGGGATCACAAATTTTGTCAGTCTTCTGGACAATATTATGATCGGTCGTATCGGTACCGAACAGATGTCTGGAGCGGCGATCGTCAATCAGCTGATCTTTGTATATAATCTATGTATTTTCGGCGGGGTGTCCGGAGCGGGAATTTTTACAGCACAGTATTTCGGACAGAAGGATCATGAGGGTGTCCGCCAGACACTTCGTTATAAATTGTGGATGGCAGTGATTCTGACAGCAATCACCATTATACTGTTTCTGACAGCAGGGGGTTCACTGATCAGCATGTATTTAAAAGGTGACGGGACTGCACAGGAGATCAGGGATACTCTTATTTATGGGAAACAGTATTTATGGATCATGCTTCTGGGACTTCCGCCATTTATGATGGTGCAGGTCTATGCAAGTACTTTACGTGAATGCGGTGAGACCGTACTTCCAATGAAGGCCGGGATCGTGGCAGTGCTGATCAATCTGATATTTAATTATCTTCTGATCTATGGAAAATTCGGATTCCCGGAAATGGGAGTAAGAGGCGCGGCTGTTGCCACAGTGCTCTCCAGATATGTGGAAGCCTGCATTGTCCTGAGCTGGACACATAAGCATACAGAAAAGAATATTTTTGCACAGGGTCTGTATTCAACATTAAAGGTTCCGGCGAACCTGACAAAGAAGATACTTATTAAGGGAACCCCGCTGCTTCTGAATGAGACTTTATGGGCAGCCGGAGTGGCCATGCTGACACAGTGTTATTCAGTCCGTGGACTGAACGTGGTTGCGGGATTAAATATTTCCAATACCATCAACAATGTATTTAATATCGTATTTATCGCACTTGGAGATTCGGTAGCCATTGTTGTAGGACAGCTTCTGGGGGCAGGTAAGATGAAGGAAGCCAGAGATACGGACAACAAGATGATCGCATTTTCTGTGTTCTGCTGTACCTGCGTGGCAGCTGTGATGTTTGTAATGGCACCACTGTTTCCAAGGCTTTACAATACCAATGCTGAGGCACGTACTCTGGCGAAATATTTTATTATGCTCACAGCATTTTTCATGCCGCAGAATGCATTCTTGCATGCAACATATTTTACTTTGCGTTCCGGTGGAAAGACCATCGTTACATTTCTGTTTGACAGTGTGTTTATCTGGGTGGTAAGTGTAACGATCGCATTTACCTTAAGCCGTTTTACAGGTCTGCCTGTACTTGTGATCTACGCAATGGTCCAGGCAGCGGATATGATGAAATGTGTCATTGGATTTATCCTTGTAAAAAAAGGCGTATGGCTTCAGAATATCGTTTCATAGAATTTTTTGAAATCTTCCGGGAGGGGTGCTTCCAGGGAGATTTCTTTTTTGGCATTTTTGTCATGATGCATGGAAGCCCGGGTGTCGGAAGCAGATTCATCAATTGAAAATGGAAGTTGAAATTTAAGCTTCCATGCGTGGAGTGCAGCCCGGGAAAACGGATTCGATATGTCCGATAAACAGTACAGAGAATCACCCAGAAGAGGATGCCCGAGAGATGCCATGTGTACACGGATCTGATGGGTACGGCCGGTTTTCAGACGGAGCATTACAAGAGAAGCCGGAGCTGCTGCGTCAGGGCCGGTAGATTTCAGAACAGAATAAAGGGTTTCTGCATGTTTGCTTCCGGGAAGCGTGCCATCTGTGGATACGACCATTTTCAGACGGTTATCCGGGTCAGGTGCAAGGGGAACGGAGATCCTGTGAAAAGCTCCATCTTCATCCACAGGCATGAAACCGGAAACTGCAGCCAGATAGGTTTTCTCTGAAATCCCTTCTTCACGCTGGTTCTGTAATCTGGCGGCAGCAGTCTGGTTCCTGGCAAAGAGCAGGATACCGGAGGTTTCTTTATCCAATCGTCCGATAGACCGGACTTTGGTAGGCTCTCCTTTGGAACGGAAATAGGAAGCCACCTGGTTGGCGAGACTGTCACTGTAGTGAGAACCGGAAGGGTGAGTGACAATCCCGGCAGGTTTATTTATGGCGAGGATATCCTGGTCTTCGTATATGATCGCCAACTCAGGAAGAAACTGTGACGTTGCAGCCAGTGAATGATAAATGTGAGAATTGACATCAGAACATGCAAATTCTGAAGCTGCGGAATCAGAATATGAAATTGCGTCTGCGGAGAACTGGAAATTGTGATTGGACGAATAGACGGTAAAGGATGAAGATTCCAGCTGGGCAGAATCCACATCGTCCGCTTCCAGGCATACTATGATCTGATCCCCGGGATAAGCGGTTTCCGTTACCCGGCACTGTTGTCCGTTTTTTCGGATACCACCGGGACGGAACTTCGCCTGGCTGATCTGCTTTTTTGTAAGACCTGCCTGCGTGCGAAGAAAGCGGGAGACAGGTGCCGGAACAGCTGTTTTCGGGATATAGATAGTAAGATAGCGGTTCATTGTGAGGAATCCTCCGATTCTATTAAATTAATAAATATTTACAGGAATTTGGATGCAGGAGATTTTTACTTATGCTGATAATAAAAAACAGCAACCTGAGTCCGATCCCTCAGCTGCAGTTTATCCAGAATGGAACTGAGATAATTTCGTACCGTTCCCTCACTGAGAAACAGTTCTGCGGCAATCTCCTTATTGCTGTATCCGTTGGCAATCAGCCGGATAATATCCAGTTCCCGTTCATTGATCTCCCGGGAAGTATAATCAAATCCACCGGAAGACTGCAGAAGCTCCGGGATCTTGGACATGATCTCCGTGCCGAATACAGTCTGTCCGGAATAGACTGCCTGCAAAGCTGGAAAAATGCTGGCATAATCCTGCTTCAGAAGATAACCCTTTGTGCCGAGGCGGAGGGCTTTTACAATATATTCATCATCGGAAAAAGTAGTCAGAAGAAGAATTTTTTGCCTCCGGAAATTCGCCCAGGATCTTTCTGGAAGCTTCCAGTCCGTCCATTCCTTTCATACGGATATCCATCAGAAGAATATCCGGAAGATACTCTCTGTACAGAGAGCAGGCTTCTTCACCATCAGAGCCGGTGGCAGTCACTTCGATATCCGGGTTTGCTTCAAGAATGGTTTTTAGTGCTCCTGCAACCAGGCAGTCGTCGTCTACGATTATAATTTTCATGTCAAAATCTCCTGTTTATGAGTTATAAAAAGTAAATTTACAGATCAGAAAAAACAGACGGATCCAATATGCCGGGAAAGTACTTTGATCAAATCAGGAAGGTTTCCGGCAAAGTGAGAAATATCTGTCTGATTCAATTAGAAAAAGATTTCGGGATCGTCACAAAGATCCGAAAACCATTCTCCTGCGTAATCTGGACCGTACCGCCCAGCGCCTTTGCACGGTCACGGATATTGGACAGTCCCATACCACCGGAAGTATTTTTGGACTTATTGCTGTCTGATCCAGTTTGAATATCCGGAATTCCATTTTCCGGTGTCCCGTTATCCTCAATGCACAATTGATAAAGTGCAGGATGCTCCCGCAGAAGAATATCCACAGAATCCGCATTGCTATGCCGCATTACATTGGAAAGCCCTTCCTTTGTAATACTGATCAGACTGTATTTCACCTCTCTTGGAATCTGCCTGGACATATCATAAGTAAGATTCACCGGGCAGAAGGTGAAATCCTTTACAAGTCCTTTTATGGCATCTTCCAGATCTATCGCATCGTCATGAAGATCATGTACACTGGAACGGATGCTGTTCATAGCACCGTTCAGGGATTCTTCCAGATTTCCAAGCAGAGGATCAAGAGAATCATTTTTGTTGATGGTTTTGCAGGCAGCAGTCATAAGGATAGAACGGGATAGTACATGTCCCACATTATCATGGATCTCTCTGGCAATTCTGTTTCGCTCGCGCAATGTAGCAGCATAAATTTCGTAATCCTGTTTTTCCAGAAGTGCCTTGTTTTTTTCAGAAAGAAGAAGCGTATGTTCCTCACTGTCATCCCGGATTTGATGAAAATCCTGGTAAAGAGCCTGATATTTTCCGGCATAGAGCCAGAGAAAAAATGAGAGAACGAAACCAAAAATCCCAAGCAGACAAAGAACTGCCGGAAATCTATTGATCTGAAAAACCAGAAATCCCCAAAGTGGAAGCGCAGCCACTGCCAGAGGAAAAAGCCCGGCAGATAAGGTCTGATACAGCAGCAGCGGGAAAAATAGAAGAAGATCCGAAACCACAGGGAACATAATCCAAAGATCACATAGCTTCCTGCAAGAACCGGAAATGATATTTCCGGCGGGTTTCAATACTGGCAAAGAATTGTGTGAACAGGATTCTGTTTTACATACCCTGCCCAGATAAGTAATGCAGCAAAGGATCACCGCAAAAAGGAGGGCAAACACAAGAGCCTGATCTGCAGGCACATAAAAAAATGTTAAAGTACTGTATAAAAGCAATAGTATGGAATCTGTAAAATAACGCATAAAAAATATACCCTCCTTTCTCAGAATTACAGCATTTTCCAGAAAGTCATGCAGATAACCGGCTAAAAATTATCGCATCCTGTTCCGGGAGAACCCCTTTCGCTGCACAAATTTCTGAAATCAATGTGCCTTTATTATAATATACCGGTTCCTTCCCTGCAAAGAAAAATCTATCCTTCTGAAAAAGACATGACATTTGTCATTCGCAGGTGGTGACATTCAACACTTGGAGCAGACAGAAGAAAAAGGGATATAATGGTCATCATAGGATAAATATAAATTTCTGCGAAAAAGACATAAAAGTCCTGCTTAACGGACTGTAAAAAGGAGGAAAACATATGCCACAGAGTATGGTCCACATAGAAAATCTGGTAAAACGATACGGTGATCTTACCGCACTGAATCATCTGGAACTGGATATCTGGGAGGGTGAGATCTTCGGATTACTTGGTCCCAATGGCTCGGGAAAGACAACGGCCATCAGCTGCCTCTTGTCACTTCTGAAATATGACAGAGGTGAAATAAAGATATTCGGAGAAGAGATGAAGCCGGACAGCTATAAGCTCAAGGAACAGATTGGGATCGTGCTTCAGAATGTAGCCGTTTTTGATGAGCTGACAGTGCAGGAAAATATCGATTATTTCTGCGGCCTTTACATACGGGACAGGAAACGGAGAAAAGAGCTGGTGGAGGATGCCATTGAATTTACAGGTCTTGAAGATTTCCGCAAAATGTACCCAAAGAAGCTTTCCGGGGGCCTTTTACGAAGATTGAACATTGCCTGCGGGATTGCCCACAAGCCAAGACTGATCATTATGGATGAGCCGACGGTAGCTGTAGATCCACAGAGCAGAAACAAGATCCTGGAAGGGATCCAGACGCTGAACCACCAGGGCTCCACCATTATCTACACATCCCATTACATGGAAGAAGTGGAGCAGATCTGTACCAGGATCGCCATCATGGATCACGGAAGAGTCATCGCTCAGGGAACAAAGGAAGAATTGAAGCAGATGATCAAAACAGGAGAGACCATCACCGTAGAAGCCATTGCCCTGGAAGAAAAAAATCTCCGGGATATCCGCACACTGGAGCATGTGTTTGATGTGCAGTATAAAAAACAGGTGCTGGTCGTGCGCTGTACCGATGCGAAGCATAACCTGATCCGTCTTCTTAATTATCTGCAAAGCCAGGATATTTCTTTTGGAAGAGTCTTTTCCGAACTGCCTACATTAAATGATGTCTTTCTGGAGATCACCGGAAAACAGCTGAGAGATTAGGAGGGATGGGAGATGTTGCATTTACTGAAATACAGTTTTCTTTCCAAGATCCGGAATTTTAACATTGTATTCTGGCCGCTGGTCTTTCCACTTGTGCTTGGAACCTTTTTTTACTTTGCATTCGGAAATATCAATGAGGCAGATTTTCAGACGGTTCCGGTGGCAGTGGTGAAGGAAGCTTCTGCGGATACGTTTTTTATGACCTATCTGGATGAAGTGGAAAAAAGCAGTCCGGATCTTTTAAAAGCAGAAGAAATGTCGGAAAAGGAAGCGCTGGAAGCACTGCAGGATAAAAAAGTAGAAGGGATTTATTATGTGGGAAAAGAGCCTTCCCTTACAGTAGCAGGAACCGGAATAGAAGAAAGTATCCTTCAGACAGTTCTCGACAGCTGCGAAAACACCAGAACGACCATCACCAATATCATGAAAAAAAATCCGCAGATGGATATGGAAACCATGAAACCCTTGTTAAGTTCCGACAGCCTGGTAAGGGAAGTCTCTCTTGGTGGCCGGACCATTGACGGAAATATGCAGTTCTTTTACGCACTGATCGCCATGGCCTGCCTGTATGGATGCTTTATCGGATTTGGTTCTGCGATCGGGATCCAGGCCAATATCACACCTCTGGCAGCCAGACGGTGTGTAACGCCGACCCACAAGCTGAAGCTGATCCTTACAGACCAGCTGACATCTTTTTCTCTGGGCTATGTGGACGTGATCATTCTGATCCTGTATCTCCGGTATATTCTCAATCTGGATTTTCAGGGACAGATGGGAAAAATGCTGGTGGTATCTTTTTTCGGAAGTCTCATCGGTGTATCTATGGGAATGTTTATAGGCAGCTTCGGAAAAATGCAGGAAGGCGTCAAAATCGGGCTCATGCTTGGAATCTCTATGGTAAGCAGCTTTCTTGCCGGACTGATGAACGGAAATATGAAGGATATCGTGGAAAAAAGTGTTCCGTTTGTGAACCGGATCAATCCTGCATCACTGATCTCAGATGCGTTTTACTGTATCAATGTATATGATGATATGACCAGATACTATAGAAATCTGATCACACTGGCGGTAATGTGCGTGGTGCTGGTGATGGCATCCTTTTTCATGGTCAGGAGGGAACGTTATGACAGTATTTAAAGGCTATATGAGGATCATGAAAAAAAATACAGGTCTGATCCTCCTGTATCTGGGCAATTTTTTTCGGAGTGATAATGGCACTTCAGGCAGCGGCCGGTAAGGAAACTTATACCAGCTATGAAAGCGAAAAAATAAAGATCGGAGTGGTGGATAAAGACAACGGACCACTTGCAGAAGGACTGGTAAAATGGCTTGAAGGTACGCATCACGTGACCATGCTGGAGGATAACAGGGAGAAGCTTCAGGAAGAGCTTTTTTACAGAAATGTAGAGTACATCGTGGTGATTCCTGAGGATTTTTATGAGAACTGTATGGTAAACGGCGAAAGTATTTCTGTGACCAAGGTGCCCGGATCTTATTCGGCATATTATGTGGATCAGCAGCTTGAGAGCTGCCTGAATACAATGCGGACATATCTGAAAGCCGGTTTTTCCCAGAAGGAAGCGGCAACAGCGATCCTGGATAAAAAAAGAGGAGAAGTCACCATGCTGGATACAGATGAAAACAGTGGTACGTCCGGATGGCTCTATTATTTCCGATATATTCCATATCTGTTTCTTGCATTACTTTGCTATGTGATGGGATATGTTCTGATGGCTTTCAAAAAAGACGATATACCAAAGAGAATGCAGGCATCTGCGATCTCTGCAAGACGACAGAGTCTGGAAGGGCTTCTGGCCATGTTTGTGATGGGTGGGGGCTTATGGGGAATCGGTATGGCTGGAGCCATCCTTATGTATGGAAAAACATTTCTCAGTTCAGAAAATTTCGGATACTATGTACTGAACACTCTGGTAATGATGGCAGTGGCACTTTCACTTTCCTATCTGATCGGTCTTTTTGTAAAAAACAGCAACATGTTAAGCGGGATCGCAAATATCCTGTCTCTTGGAATGTGCTTTCTGTGTGGTGTGTTTGTTCCCATGAACATTATGGACAGAAACGTCCTGAAGGTGTCTCAGTTTCTTCCTGTGTACTGGTATGAAAACGTAAATGAGACTCTTGGAAGTTACAGCCACCTAACAGGTGAGGCAGCTGTATCGGTGTGGAAAGGCATTGGACTGGAAGCTATGTTTGCGGTAGTTTTTGTCTGCATGATCCTGGCAGTGACCAGGTATCAGCGGCAGAAATAAACAGAAGTAACCGAAGAAGATCAGTCCCAGTTTTCATCCGGATATTTCATGTTCCACTCTTTACGGAGATAAGTCATGATATCCATAACATCTTTTGTATAATTCAGATATAAACCGGGGGTATCATGTGTAAGAACTGCATGTTCCATATCCTCCATCTCATAAAGCAGTGCATCGGAAGTGTCACCGCAGGAAATCTCAGTTTTTTCTCCTGTCTCTGCATCTACGATCACTGCTTTATCTGCACGTGGATATTCCATGATCTCGATATAACCTTTTTCACAGCTGATCATGGCACGTTTCGGCTGTTTGGAATGCATGGAAAGTGCGACAGTTGCCATCTGGTCGGAATGATTTTTAAGAAGGATGGTAGCCTGTTCATCAGAACCGGTAGGAGAAGGTTTCCACTGGCTTAAGATCTCATCCGGCTTTTCATCCATAAAGCTCCGGACAATGGAGAGCGCGTAAACACCGATATCCAGCATGGCACCGCCTGCCAGGTTCATATTGTGTTCTTTGAAACTTCCGAAATTCATGGTGATCATCTGGACTTTTCCAAGAGAACCGCTGCGGACAGTTTCCTAGAGCTTTTTGTAGATCGGCATATGCCAGATGGTCATGGCCTCAGCAAGGATGAGATTTTTTTCCTCAGCCAGAACGAACATTTTTCTAAGCACCGCACAAAAAGCGTACAGGAATTTCGTTTTGAATTAAGTCAAGGCATTCGCAGTCAGATATTTTTTGCCACTTTCGTGAAAAATGTTGAAGTACATATAAAATCAAATGATATGACAAAGGCTTTAAAATAGCTGATTCATCAGCAAGTCTACCATTTATAAAGTTGTAAACTGGTGTACTGTATGTACATTATTCATATAAATGAAGTATACATCCAAACAGAAGGAATGGCAAATACCTGTTAACTATGATAGTATATAGCTAACAGGCATGATGAGGATGTCGAAGAGGAGACGGTTATCAGAAGGGAGAACAGCTATGAAAACAAGAAGATTAGGAAAAACAGAGCTTCAGGTCAGCGAGATCGGTTTTGGAGGAGAGTGGCTGGAACGCCATCCGGAGGAAGAAAGTATTGAGTTGATCCATTATGCATCTGCACAGGGATCAATGATCCTGGACTGCTGGATGCCGGACCCGAAATCCAGAAATATCATTGGGGAGGGAATCAGGGAGAACCGTGACAAATGGTTTATTCAGGGACATATCGGATCAACATGGAAGGACGAGCAGTATTACCGTACCAGAGAGATGGAATATGTGCGTCCTGCATTTGAGGATCTTTTAAAAAGGCTCCAGACGGATTATATTGATCTTGGCATGATCCATTATGTGGACTCTGAGGAGGAATGGGAAAATCTCCAGCATTCGGAATATATGGATTACGTGATGGAACTGAAGAGAACCGGCGTGATCCGTCACATCGGCATGAGTTCCCACAACCCGAAAGTAGCGAAAAAAAGCAGCGGAATCCGGATATGTGGAAATGATCCTTTTCAGTATCAATCCGGCTTTTGATATGCTTCCTGCAAGTGAAAATATTGATACCATGTTTGCGGAAGAATTTGACAGCAGCTTAAAAGGAATCGATGCAGACCGTGCTCGCCTGTACAAAGCATGCGAAGAAAATGATGTGGGTATCACAGTTATGAAAGGTTTTGCAGGGGGAAGACTTTTTGATGAAAAACGTTCTCCTTTCGGTGCAAGCCTGACACCGGTACAGTGCATCCATTACGCACTTACAAGACCTGCAGTCTGTTCCATCATGTGCGGCTATGACACAAAAGAGCAGGTCAATGATGCCGTAGCATATGAAACAGCAACGGAGGAAGAAAAAGATTACGCATCTGTGATCGCCAATGCCCCGTTCCATTCCTATAAAGGAGAGTGCACTTACTGCGGACACTGCAAGCCATGTGCGGCAGAGCTGGATATTGCCATGATCAATAAGTTCTACGATCTTGCCACCATGCAGCCGGAAGTCCCGGCAACTATAAAATCCCACTACGAACTTCTGGAGCACAAAGCTTCCGAATGCATCGGCTGCCAGGAATGCGAAACCCGTTGCCCGTTCGGCGTGCCGATCGCAGAAAGGATGGAGAAAACTGCGAAGTTGTTTGGGTGCTGATATCTGATACAGGAGGCCTTGGGAATGATGAAACAAAATATAGAAAAGTCAAGAGAACTGGAATTTGCGATATTTTGTATTGAAAATGTAGCAGCAAAACTGGGTGTAAGTGCAGAAAAGGTATATAATGCTCTGGCAGAAAAAAGTGATATTTTGAATGATTACATCATTCCGGAGGGATTTGTTTCTCTGCGTCCTGTCCTTAGGATCAATGCAGAGATTCAGGATAATAAAAATGGTTATCTGGAAATTTTACTGAAAATGATGACCCATGGTGTCAGCATCGGTAAAACCCTTCCAGCCTACTCGGAAGAACAAAAAACAATATATTCCAGAGAAGCCTTCACAGCAGAAAATGCAGCAAAAATCCCATGCAGACAGGGGCTGGGAACATATAAAGTTATTTTGAAAGAATAAAGTAAAGATAACAGAAAAACAGTCATAGAAGCAAGAAAACAGATTAGATACAGAGCAAGGGGAGGACCAGTTTATGTTTCGAAAAATGAGAAGATCAAAACAGGAATTAACCAAAGAAGAATGTATCGAAATCCTGAAAAAAGAACCGCGAGGCGTACTTTCTGTGTAGGGAGAAGAAGGCTATCCTTATGGAATGCCGATGACCCACTGGTATAATGAGAAAGATGGAAAAATCTATTTCCACGGAGCGAAATCCGGTCATAAGATCGATGCCATCAGAAACTGTGATAAAGTTTCATTCTGTGTTATGGACAAGGGATACCGGAATGAGGGCGAATGGGCATTAAATATCCGAAGCGTCATTGTATTTGGACGCCTTCACACAGTGGAAGAACCGGAAAAAGTAACAGAAATATGCACAAATTTATGCAAAAAGTTCACGGATGATGAGACATATGTGGAATACGAACTGGAACATTTCGGCTCCCAGGTTCTCTGTCTGGAGCTGGAACCGGAACATATAACCGGGAAACTGGTAAATGAGTCCTGAAAAATTGCCTGTGGAGAAGAATATCATGGGAAATACAGAGAAGAAAATAAAAGTCCTGGTAAAGCCACAGTGTGACGCGGAAATCCGGGACAGGTTTATAACAAAATTTGGAGAGAAATGTGAGTTTGTTTTTGAGGAAAATGAAACCAGGGATTCTATCACAACAGCGGAAGTGGTGATCGGAGAACCGGAAGAATCGGAACTTCAGAAAGCCGGAAACTTCCGCTGGGTTCAACTGACATGGGCCGGTGCGGATAAGTATACAAAAATGAAAACATTTCCGACAGGAGTTACATTGACTAATGCTTCCGGAGCATTCGGAAAAATCATATCGGAATATGTGATCGGGAACATCATTGCCCTGTACCGAGGATTTCCTGTTTACTGGAAAAACGAGAAGGAACATCTCTGGGTACAGAATAAATTATCAGACACTATATACGGAAAAAATGTTCTTATCCTGGGAACCGGCGACATTGGAAAAAATATCGCTCACAGAATGAAAGCATTTGAAACCCGTGTGACTGGAATAAAAAGAACTGCAGTCTCAGAACATTCAGACCAGCTGAAAGATTTTGACCAGATATACGATCTGACAGCATTGGATCAGCAGCTTCAAAAAGCAGATATCGTAATCGGCTGTCTCCCTGGAACGCCGGAAACAAAAGGACTTCTGAATTACGACCGGCTGCATTCCATGAAAAAAGAAGCAATTCTGGTCAACATAGGACGGGGAAGTCTCATTCCAACAGAAGATCTGATCCGAGCATTACAGGAGGGGCATTTAAAAGGCGTAGTCCTGGATGTATTTGAGACAGAACCCCTGCCGGAGACATCACCTCTCTGGAATATGGAAAACATCCTCATCACCCCACACATCGCAGGTCCAAGTTTCGGAGGAAACGCAGAAGTCCAGGACATGATCTGGAACATCTGTATGGAAAATCTGGAACGATATGTGAATGGAAAAGAATTAAAGAATATTGTCCGGTTAAAGGACGGGTATTAAATAACATTGGAGGATGTTTAAATGAAAGACAAATACCGGAAAACGGTATACGCCTGTTTTGCGGGTTACATCGTACAGGCGATCGTAAATAACTTTGTGCCGCTGCTTTTTCTGACATTCGAAAAAAGTTACCACATTCCACTGAGCCAGATCACAATGCTGATCACATTCAATTTCGGGATTCAGCTGCTGATCGATCTTCTGTCAGCAAAATTTGTAGACCGGATCGGTTACCGGATTTCCATTGTTCTGGCACATGTATTTTCGGCAGCAGGACTGATCTGTCTGGTGATCCTGCCGGATCTTTTGCCCAACGCATTTGCGGGATTATTTATTTCCGTAGTGATCTATGCCGTAGGCGGAGGACTGATTGAAGTGCTGATCAGCCCCATTGTAGAAAGCTGCCCAAGCGACAACGAAGAAAAGGCAATGAGCCTTCTCCACTCTTTTTACTGCTGGGGTCATGTGGCAGTGGTTCTGCTTTCCACGATTTTCTTCCGGATATTTGGAATTGAAAACTGGAAGATCATGGCACTGATCTGGGCGATCATTCCGGTTGTAAATGGTATTGCATTTACAAAAGTTCCTATCGCAACGCTCATCGAAGAGGGTGAGACAGGAATGACCATAAAAGAATTATGCAGAAATAAAACATTCTGGATCCTGATGTTAATGATGCTGTGTGCAGGCGCCAGCGAGCAGGGCGTCCAGCCAGTGGGCGTCCACATTTGCGGAGATGGGGCTTGGTGTAAGTAAGACCATCGGTGATCTTGCAGGCCCTATGGCATTTGCAATCCTGATGGGAAGTTCCAGAGCCTTTTATGGAAAATTCGGAGACCGGATTGATCTGGACAAATTTATGATCGGCAGCAGCATTCTCTGTATTATTTCCTATCTGTGTATTTCCCTTGCACCATCTGCATTTGTGTCACTGATCGGCTGTTCCATCTGCGGATTTTCTGTAGGAATCATGTGGCCGGGAAGTTTCAGCAAGTCGTCCATGGCACTGCGAAGAGGCGGAACATCCCTGTTTGCACTTCTGGCACTGGCCGGAGATGTAGGATGTTCCGGAGGCCCGACGTTAGTTGGCTTTGTGTCCGGGATATTATCGGATAACCTGAAAAGGGAATTCTGGCAGGGGTTATTTTTCCTGTATTTTTTGTTGGTGGGAATTCTGCTTCTGAAAAACAGACAGAGTGCAGACTGAGCTGCTCTGCCTTTCTCCGGAGGCCAGAGGGAACGGGCTTGGAAAGCAGCTGCTTCAGTACGGTATCGAAATTTATAACATTCAAGAACTCACCGTAAACGAACAGAATCCCCGGGCAGCCGACTTTTATGAGTACATGGGATTTCAGACATATAAAAGAACGGATCATGATGAGAAAGGGAATCCGTATCCGCTTCTGTATATGAGGCTATCCAAATAAGCAAAAGGGTTATTTGTTTGTGAGCAGGTACAGGATGCGTGGTTTACCAGTGCTATATTGACACTGTGTTGATAAAGTCGAAAGGAAAGGATAACAATGAACTGTCAGAAACTGATCGATCAGATAGAAAAATACAAGCCCTACAATGAACAGGAAGAAAAATGATAAGATCTTAATTTTGGACTGGATCAGAAACAATAAGAATGCTTTTTTGAGAGAGAATACAGTAGCCCATATGACAGCTTCCGCCTGGGTTGTGAACAAGGAACGAAACAGAGTTCTTATGGTATATCACAATATTTACAACTCCTGGTCTTGGCTTGGAGGACATGCGGATGGGGAGACGGATCTTCTGTCTGTTGCAGTCCGGGAGGTAAAGGAAGAAGCCGGAATTTCCAATGTTCATCCGGTGTCCGAGGAGATTTTTTCCATGGAATCCCTGACTGTAGATGGTCATGTGAAAAAAGGAAAATATGTATCCAGCCATCTGCACTTTAATATCACATATCTCCTTGAGGCAGACCCGGAAGAAGCGGTTTCCATAAAAGCAGATGAAAATAGCGGCGTAGCCTGGTTTTCACCAGAAGAAGCATTGGAGAAATCTACAGAACCGTGGTTTGTGGAGCATGTTTACAGCAAACTTCTGGAAAAAATGAATGATGTGAAGGGGAACGGTAAATGAAAATTGCACTTGTACAGATGAGTATGGGAAAAGAAATATCTGAGAACCTTGATAAAAGCCTGAAATACTGTGATATGGCAGAAAACTGTGATCTGGTCTTTTTTCCGGAAATACAGCTGACACCGTTTTTTCCGCAGTATCACAAGGTATGTGTGGACCATTACTGTATAGATATGGATAATGATGCACTGGTAAGATTGTGCCGGAAAGCATCCGTACCTGTGCAAGAAAAGGTGCAGACCTGATCATAGTCCCGACTGCAAATACAAAAGCAGATGACAGAGAGCAGTATGATCGATAAAGGAGAAACAAAAAAATGGCAAACTATATTTCAGATACGGGGCGATGGGAAGCTTGAAATCTGCCAATATTCTGATGGTGCGGGAAACGTGCACAGTGCAATACACGATATTCCAACGGAAAAATCGTGCGGGAAGGCGCACAGATCATGCTGGGTTCCAATGAAAGTTATGTGGCACTTTGCAGAAAACACTATAAAGAAGGGAAATTGTGGAAGTGAGATAACATCCGGAAGCAGGGAAGAATATGATGCTCCAAAGCCAGATAAGTCAAAACATCTTATCTGGCTTTTTTGCAATAAATCCGATCGCAATAAGGAGTATCGTCAACACCCATGAGATCGGAAATGCATAATACAGAATGTTTAACTGATGGTAATGTCTGAAAACCGTGCATATCCATGCAATGCGAAAACAACAGGTCCCGCTAATGGTGGCAACAGCCGGGTACAGGGAATGTTCGGTGCCTCTTAATACGCCTGCCGGAATTTCGTACAGGTTGCACAGCGGTTCGAAAAAAAGAATGCACAGGATACGAAGACAGGCATTCTGTATAACGATTTGATCTGCAGAAAAAATTCCTGCAAAAAAATTCCGGAATATGACAAAGGGTTCAATAAGGACCAGACTGCTTAAGACAGAGAAAATCATACATATCCGCAGGATTTTTCTGCATCGGTGATCCTGACCGGCAGAATGGTTCTGGCTGGTAAAGGTGGTCGCTGTCTGACCGAAGGCAGTGTCACATAATAGGTAAAATATTCAAAGTTCATGGCAATGGTACTGCCTGCAATTGCAGAAGAGCCGAAGCCATTCACAGAGGCTTGTACAAAAAATATTGGGCAAAGCAGAAAACAGCACCCTGAATGGCAGAGGGGATTCCGACTTTAAGAACCGCCATCACAGATCCGTAAAATCTTGATTGAAGTTAGAACAGGAAATTTGATAAAATAAAAGTAAATCGAGACTAACACGGAACGAAGGAGGAAAAAGAATATGATAGCACAGGTGCTGCTGGAGGGTTTGATACTTGGGATTTTGCTGATGGGGATCTGCGCCATCGGGATTCGAAAGGGCGCAGTGGGAATGTTGCATCTCTATCATCAGGATGTAAAAGATCGCTGTGTGGAACTGGGACTGACAACCCATGAGAAAATCAGCAAAAACAGTAAGATGTTTAAGATCATCTGTATTCCGGGATACATACTGTATATTCTCGTATGTGTATATGCTATAAATGGCGCAGAGGATTTCCTGTCCGGCTTCTGGCAGATGTTTGTCATTTTATCAGTGATGAATGTGATAGACCGTTTTCTTGTGGATGACTGGTGGGTAGGTCATACAAAAGCATGGATCATTCCGGGAACAGAAGACTTAAGGCCGTACATCACCAGCGAAGATAAACGCAAAAAATGGATTGCAGGAACTGTTGGAATGGCAGTGATCTCAGCGGTGCTGGCAGTGATTGGTGTGTTAGTAATGTAGTAAAAATAGGCAGATAAAGGGGAAAGAAATTATGTTTTATGGATTTGACCAGGTATTTAATATTTATTTGCAATTATATTTTCTGCGTTTTGGGAACGATGGTTTATATTTTTGCCAAAAATATCAGTACATGGAATAAAAATAACAATTCTCCCAGGTTAACGGTCACAGCAGAGATTGTTGCAAAGCGAACGAAGGTTTTCCATAATCAGCAGTCTGACGGTTTTAGCACCACTACATCTACCAGTTACTATGTGACTTTTGAAGTGAAGAGCGGCGATCGGATGGAACTTGCTGTCACAGGAAAGGAATATGGTCAGATGGCAGAGGGAGATGTTGGTGAATTAAGTTTTCAGGGAACGAGATTTCTTGGATTTGAGAGAAACTGAAAAAATGGCGGAACATGTGGGAATTGGAGGTAAGAAGCATGAAAGAAAAAACAAATTATGGAAACTGGGTACCGGAGAAAATGCTGTATCTGATATTTGGGCTTGCAGCAGGAGCGGTTGTCACCAAAGATGTACCTGCCAATAAAGTTGTGGCAGGAGTGCCGGCAAAAGTGATAAGAGATGTAAAAAAATAGATCAGAATACAGAGAAAGGAACAAAAGGCTTATGGCCAATGGAATAACCGTGTGAACTGAAAGAAGTTTGCACGGTTTTTTGAAAAAAAATATGTTAGAAGAAACTAATTTATAATGAAAATTAAACTTACGGAGGGAAAAAGATGTCATATTCAGAAGAACTGAGAGCATTT
>ENA-OQHF01000388-OQHF01000388.1-human-gut-metagenome-genome-assembly--contig:-NODE-388-length-28045-cov-6.362060_pt1 | contig 28045 bp, 27 predicted proteins | sample MGYA00242559_ERZ504709 | MGnify/ENA primary metagenome ERZ504709 (study PRJEB26092, sample SAMD00036203) | human gut metagenome | host: Homo sapiens | study: EMG produced TPA metagenomics assembly of... | reverse complement strand
AGCAGATGAAAAACTGGAAAAATGGATCCAGGCACCCCATCAGCTGGAAGATATCTACAATTTTGAAGATGCCCTGTTAGTCGGAAGTATGCTGATTACACTTCTTCGCCATGCAGACCGTGTAAAAATTGCCTGCCTGGCACAGTTGGTCAATGTTATCGCACCGATCATGACTTCTGACACCGGTGCATGGAGACAGACTATTTTCTATCCGTATTTCCACGCAAGTGTATACGGAAGAGGTACTGTTCTGAACACCCAGGTACACACCCCGGTATATGAAAGCAAAACTTACGGAGAAGCTCCGTATCTGGATTCTGTATGCATCTGGAACGAGGAAGAAGATACTCTGACAATCTTTGCTGTGAATAAGAGCCTGGAAGAAGATATGGAAGTCAGCTGTGACCTGAGACAGTTTGAAGGTTACAAAGTAGCTGAACATATCGTTCTGACCAACGATGATCTGAAAGCGGTTAATACAGAAGCCGCTCCGAACACAGTAGCTCCGACACTCTCTTCTGCTACCAAACTGGAAAATGGCAAATTACAGACCGTCTTTGGGAAACACAGCTGGAATGTAATTCGACTGAGTAAATAATTTCTTTCAAAAATGCTCCTGGAATCCCAGGAGCATTTTTGATAACTGTTCTGTAACTATTCAAAGTTCTTGTTATTCTTTTATTCTAACGGTTCCTCATAGAATCTTCCCGCGATTCCCTCGGATTTGATAATGTTGATAAATGCCTCCGGATCCAGGCTGTGAACCAGTGCAGTCACTTCTTTCACCTCATCTTCTCCCAGTACAGTGTACAGCATGTCTTTGTCCTCTTTCAGATAGCAGCCCTGAACGGCAAGATGTGTGATTCCATGCCTGGTACATTCCATAATCTTCTGCTCCAGCATCGCTCCGTGACGGGTGACGATGAACATAGTTGCTTTTTGATCTTTTCTGTGAAGTGTGTTGATCGTCTGTGTGGAAACGAACTGGAAAATGATGGAATACATCGCAGCCTCAAATCCAAACAGAAAACCTGCGGTCGTAAGTATCACCACATTGATACCAAAAACAAAATTCCAGGACGGTTTATGCAATCTGGAGGAAAGATAAACCGCAATAAAATCCGTTCCACCGCTGGAAGCTTTTCCGAACAAAGCAATCGAGATTGCTGTTCCGTTCAAAATCCCGCCAAATACAGACACCAGAAGCGGATCATATGTAATCGGCGTTACCGGGATCAGATCGACCAGAAAAGAGTTCAGTACGATCATCAGTACCGTATATGAGGTAAACTTTTTCCCGATCATCCGAAAACCGATAATCGCCGGTATCGCATTCAATGCAATATTGATCACCGAATATGGCATTGAAATTCCGAAAAATGTTTCCGCCGTACGCTGTAACAAAAGTGATAAACCGGTAAATCCTCCCGGAATCAGATTTCCCGCCCGGACGAAAGATTTGATGTTGACAGACATCAGTAACGATGCGAAAAGTACGCAGCCTGTCGATATCAGTGGCTGCTTCCACCTTGGGGATGTTCGTACAGTTGCCGGTTGTTGATTTGTAGTTTTCATTTTGTTCTCCATTATAAAAAAATTGTAAAAAACTATTGTTGCCTTCACTTAAGGAAGTTTTAGCAGCGTGTTCTATTATAGTATAGCTCTTTTGAGATGTTTCATCAATGGGAATTCATTGGACTTTATTTGTAGATATTTTCTAACATATCAAGTATATGGCTCTCAGGCAGTTCTGTGAACTAATTCCGCAAACTTTTTATACCGTTCGTACATCCTGTCATAAATTTCCATATACTCCGCATTTGGCAAATCACCGGGTTTTGGCTCTTGTTTAAAGAAATCAACTCACGATACATTTCTTTATCGTCATCATCCAGTTTATTACTTTCCAGTAAGAATTTAAACCGTCTGCCAACAGGAAGCTTCAACACTATTGCTATTTTTTCATGCTCCTTTCCGAAGCTATACTACAGGAACGGAAGATACTCTGCCCCAATGTACTTTGATTTTACCATCTAACAGGCCAAATAACAAGTTGATGCCCCGGCACTGTTTTACAGACTAATATTATTATTTTACAGTTAAGCGATAATCTCTATCATACAAGCAAAAAAGTGAGCATACACCACGACAAAATAATCGGTATATGCTCGCTTATTTACTCATCATCATCTTTTGCTATTTTTTAATCACCGGAATCTCCGTATCATCTTTCGCGTCCAGGTCATCCAGGTATTTTTTCGTTTCTTTCACAATAATCGGGGAAAGGAGCAGTACGGCGATCAGGTTCGGGATTGCCATCAGGGCGTTCAGGATATCGGCGATGTCCCATACTACATCAAGGGCTACTACCGGGGCGATCACAGCTACGGCGATATATAACACACGATAAGGAATCAGTCCCTTTTTCCCTGCAAAGTATTCCACACAGCGTTCCCCATAATATGCCCATCCAAGGATCGTAGAGAATGCGAAGGAAATAATTCCAACGACAAGGATCAAAGGTCCGATGACCGGAATCTGATCGAAGGCTAGGGAGGTCAGTACACCACCATCGGTGATTTCATTGGCATTGATAGCCGGGTTTTTCATAATCGTAGAAACCAGTACCAGACCGGTCATCAGACATACGACTACAGTATCCCAGAAAGTTCCGATGGAGGATACCAGTGCCTGGCGTACAGGGTTTCGAGTCTGTGCTGCCGCTGCGGCAATCGGTGCAGAACCCATACCGGATTCATTGGAAAACAGTCCACGGGCAACTCCGTAACGCATCGCCAGCATGATACCGCTTCCTACCAGACAGCCGGCTGCTGCTCCCGGTTGGAATGCCAGGCGACAGATAGTTGTGATTGCGGGAATGATATAGTCATAATTAATTCCAAGAATCACGATACAGCCAAGCACATAGAAAAGTGCCATAAACGGAACCAGTCGTTCACAGACCCTTGCGATGCTTTTGATTCCACCAAAGATGACAACTGCTGTCAGAACGCCAATGATGATTCCGACAACTGCTTTATTGATGTGTAGATTCTCATTGCAGACAGTAGCGATGGCGTTAACCTGCGTGGCACATCCGATACCGAACGAAGCAAACCCGGCAAATGCAGCAAAGATCAGCCCCAGCCACCGCATATGCAAACCGCGTTCCAGTGCGTACATGGCACCACCCTGCATTCGTCCATCTTCGGTTTTGACACGATATTTTACTGCAATCAGTGATTCACTGTATTTCGTCGCGATACCGAACACACCGGTAAGCCAGCACCATAAAACGGCACCGGGACCACCTAAGGCAACGGCAGTTCCCATACCGATAATATTTCCGGTTCCGATCGTAGATGCCAGCGCAGTAGCAAGTGCTCCGAACTGACTGACTTCACCGTCTGCATCCGGTTCTTTGGATACAGAAAGCTTGATTCCTTTTGTGATTGTTTTTCCCTGGATAAACCCGGTTCGGACGGTCATGAAAAGATGAGTTCCGAGAAGTAACAGAATCATCCCCCAGCCCCAGACTTTTCCGTCCACCCAGGTTACCAGTTGACTGAACTTTTCCATATGTTTGTTCTCCCTTCTGTGGTGTAGATATGTAAATCTCATAAATATTTCATATCTTCATAGTTGCTGAGTGTTTAAAAGATTCTGTACGTTTTCCAGGTGCTCTGATTCCTGTACAGGATATATCAGTTTATGGCATATAGCGGAATATTATGCTGGCAATAAGATAACATAGGCTTCACGATCTTGATATGCAGGAAGATAATTTCCTGTATATCGAAAAAAGGCAGACACCCTCTCGGATGTCCGCCCTTGGACTTACATATCTCATCTGTATTTTGTTTATCAGTTGATTTTTCTTATTATATCATGAAACTCTTTTGCTGCCAAGTGAAAATTTTCTACTCCAGGTTCAATACCGTACAAACCGGAGTTCCTTCCAGGTATTCTACGGTAACCGTGTCTCCCTCCTGCAATGTTACGACCTGCAGATAATCCTGAACTGGGACATCGAAGATCTCGGAATGTCCGTTTAATACCAGGTAGAAATGGGAATTGCCGTCGATAACGCTCTGCGCGATCCGCTGGATCGTTCCGGTGACAGTTTTGAAATCGCTCTCATTTCCAGCAGTAATTCCACTGGTATTCAGGAGTTTCACATAAGCGTCCTGGCAGGCGGATACGGTATCTCCGATGGCAACATTCTGGTATTTCTGGATATTTACCATCGCGTATTTTTTTTACCAGTCCGGCACCGTCTTTCAATGCCATAAAGTATGTTGGTTCATTGGAAATATTCAGAAGGATCGGGAAAGTTGCCTTGTACCCAAGGTTCTGAACCTGCCCTTCCGCGGATCCCATCGCCGAATACTCTTCTGCTCCGTTTACCTTATAATATCGTGTCTCTCTGGTACGTTGATTGATCAGAACAAATCCTACGTTGGACTGATCTCCGCTGACAGAAGTTACACCGGTGTATACCCATACATCGTCTTCCATCGCCATGTAATTATATCCGTCTGTAGATTTCAGACAGCCTTTCTGTCCGAAGATGCTGTTGATATAACCGTGTACCAGTGTTCCATAATAATTATACTGCTGAATCAGAAGATCTGCCGGATTGGCACGGTCTACCCATTCCGGACAGTCTTTTAACGTGTAATCTTGGCACTCTCCTGTCTGGGCATTACACAGGACAACTCTGCCGATTGTTGCACCACCAAAAAGTCCAATTGTATACTTCCGCACCGGGCAGACCCAGTAAGGAGTGCCATTATCGTCAATCTCGAAACTTAACTGATCGAAGATATAGGTTGGATAATGAAAACGCAGATGACGATAAATATTCCGGTTCAGATATTCTGCCTCGGAATAGCGGATCGGTTTGTCCAGTTTTACCAGCGAGGTATCCTGTGTCGTCATGTCGATCATAATATACGCCGGGATTCCCTGCGACTGGTTGGTCAGCCATTTGATCGGGCTTGCGTAGACCAGTGGAGTCACGCGAACCGGTTTTTCCTGATAATTGATCTGCGAATACAGATCGCTGACCTCAAACTGAGAAACCATATCTACCATACTTCCCATTTTTCGGTTTCCAAGAATCATCGCACTGTCTTTGTCAAGCAACGGAATCTGACTGAAATTCACCGGCTGGATATCTTCCGAAAAGTCGCGTTCCTCGATGGTCAGCAGATTTCGATACTGTTTTGCGTTTACGATGGGGGAAGATAAGATGCTTCCTGCTGCAAATACAAGCAGTACAGCCATCAGTACGATGCCTCCGATTTTCAGAAACTTGCTGCTTTTCACCTCACGGATGCTGGTAAACTTCTTTTTAGCTGCATAAGCTGCCAGAATCAATACGAGTACCAACAGGATAAAAATCCAGATTCCCGTAGAATGAATGTTGATCGCCGGGATTGTTACATAATAATAAATCCCCGCAAGAACGATCACCAGCAGCACTAGAAGTGCTTTGATTTTTCCTTTTTTCATATTGTTTGCTCTCCTCTTTGGAACTGTTGTTTTTTGTACTATATCAGTATACGCTGTTTTTCGCAAGTATACCCCACAAGAATTCACGAATTCTTAAGGAAACCGCGGTCACAGGAATTATAAAAATATCCGAAAGTAAACCAGTTGTCAAATAGCCGATTCACTTTCGGATTAAGTATCTCGATTTGTTTTACAGAGATTCACACTCCGCATTAATCGTATCTTCGGTTGCTTTCATTGCTTCTATTGTCATCGTCAGCAGTTTTTCCAGTTCCCAGCCGAGCTGATCGGCTCCGCGCTGGATGACTTCTCTGGAGCATCCTGCAGCGAATCCTTTGCTTTTGTATTTTTTCTTTAAGGATTTCAGTTCCATGTCTTTTGTACTTTTGGAAGGACGCATCAGCGCTGCCGCCCAGATCAGTCCGGTCAGTTCATCGGCTGCAAACAGTACTTTTTCCATCTCATGTTCCGGTGCTACATCAAGAGTAACACCACATCCGATCGTGATACCATATCCATGGGAGACTACACTGTGGATGATATCTTCACCAACGCCTCCCTCTCTTAAAAGTTCCGGTGCTTTCAGGCAGTGCTCTTCCGGATACTGTTCAAAATCAATATCATGCAGAAGTCCTACGATACCCCAGTATTCTGCGTCTTCAGCATATCCAAGTTCGTTAGCATACCATTTCATTACAGCTTCCACGGTAAATGCATGCTGCAGATGAAACGGATCCTGATTGTATCTTTTTAATAATGCCAGTGCATCTTCTCTTGCTATATAGTCCATATTTCTTTCTCCCTGTCCGGTGTGCACTGCGCCTGAAACACACCATTTGTAATTCATAGATTTCTTAGAAATATTTTTGAAATGATTTCACGCATAAATGCATTATAACACGAAATCGCTTCAAAAACAGAAGCTTTTTCAAACAATACCTTTGTGGGTATATATATCAGGAAAAACTGTTTTTCACTTCCTGTGCAAAATGATCCGGCGTATCCATAAAGCAAAACGGTTCATACTCCGTATATGCAGATGGACGGCTGACAGTAAGCAGCTGTATTTCTTCATCGGGAAGATCCGAGAGAAGTTTCTGCTTTAATTTTGCCAGTTCTTTTCCATGCATCATTTGGATTGCCAGACTGCTCCCGCCCTGATTATTTTTTGCAATCAGATAACACATCCCGAAGCACCTCCTCACATTCACATTCTGTTCGGATTCTTCCTCTCTCGTACTCTCTTCGCAGGGTGATTCCTACATTTGCCGGATGATGTTTACTCCATACATATTTATGCAGCCAGTTGTTCATCTGACGGTCATAGTAGGTATTATATTGAATCTCGATCGGGTAATGTCGGTGGCCATACTGATAATAGATATACACACCGCGGTATCCGTCATCGTGTGTTTTCCCGTTGGACATGTCTGCAACGGAAATATTCTTTGCTTCTCTCAGACGTAAAATTTCCTCGTAATTATCGCATAGTGTCCGAAAACCGAGGATATCGTTAAATACCCGCTCTACCCGGCTTTCCCCGGATGCCCGTTGATATTTCCGCAGGATCGCCTGAAGACTTTTGATGCGATAATCAATCGGAAGTCCGGATAAAATATCACTGGAATCATACCAGATGACGATATTTTTCAGTTCTTCTGTAAGAAACGCTTCATCCAGACAGCTGATTGCCTGAGCCAGGTTCTCTTCCAGTCTGGTTCGAAAGGACAACTTTCGCAGCAGGGCAAAAGACAGTCCGTCTTTCTTCAAAATATCTTCTACCATTGCTACTGCCCCCTGATTAATCTTCCAGAGTAACTTTCACTTTTTTACCCATAGCTCCGGCAATCTTTACCAGGAATTCCAGACTGGGGTTGTAATTTCCGCTCTCAAAACGGGTGATGTTCGGCTGAGAGATACCGGCACGTTTTCCAAGTTCACTCTGCGTCAGTCCCAGTTCTTTGCGGTACTGTTTGTAAATGTCGACGGTTCGCTGAATCGTCACTTTCTGCTGAGTTTCCAAAAGAATTTTTTCTCCGTTTTCCATAATGATATAATCCATTTTTTCACTTTCCTTTCATGTTTTTATCAATACCGTATGTGATATTCATATAATAACCTATACGGTATGAAATGTCAATAGTAATACGATACAAAATAAAAAAAGTACAGAAATCCCGGAAAAAATATTTTCCAGGATTCCGTACAGTTCTTAATCGTAGAAATATTTGCTATTTTACATAAAGCATTTTTTCAGCATCTTCTGCTTTGGCAAATGGTCCGGGCACAGTTGCCACACCGCGGTGATTTCCGAAATAATCTTCGTCAAACCGGATCGGTGTTCCATCTGCATTTTCGAACGGCTGTTCCGGTTCGAAGGCATTTCCAAGCACTTCCGTGTTGATCATTCTTCCGGTAAAGCCCTTCAGGAACTCATAGATATTGGTTTCCAGATGATATCCGTCTTCTTTTTCCACCAGTTCAACCTTCACATCCTCCCTGTTCTCTGCTGCGGTCAGACCATTTCTTTCCTTTTTCCATGCTTTTGCTCCTCCGAGATACACATTGCCCTCGCTCCATACCGGCAGATGACCAAAGTGTACCGGTTCCAGTTTTACCATATCCACCGGTTTTGTAAAGTCAAACTGTGAGATCCATTCCTCATATGTCGGATACTCGTCGAATGTCCAGGTACCAGCCAGACGATTTTCCGTGTCATATCCATCATCGGAATCGTGAGGGGTAATCACATCTTCTTTCGGCCATTTCTGTACAAAAATATTGTTATAGAAACGGTCATCCCCGTGAAGAATCGTCATGAATCCCATCACCTCTGTACGGTGCGGAATATGATACGGTGTATATCTCCAGCCGGTTCCTTCACCAACACAGGTCAGAGAACCACAGATCAGGTTATGTACCATTGCTACACCCTGTGTTGCGAAACGAAGGGCAGCATCAGACAGAAGAATATTGTTGTCGATCAGTGTCGGTCCATGTCCCACTTCCACAAACAGATCCTGAGACATCATACCGCCCTTCAGATTTTTTGCAAAGGACGGACGCTGGTTGTCATGAAGCAGATTCTGCGTGATCCGTGTTCCCTGTGCTTCCCAGTCACACCAGATACCCATGGTACAGTGATGAATATGATTACGCTGATACAGAACATCAATCGCTGCATGCATCTTGATACCTGCAATCTCTGCACCGCCCTGTTCCATCATGTTGTTGATGTGATGAATATGGTTGTCTTCGATCACACTGAACACACCGCCCATACGACCGATGATACCGCCCTGTTCACAGTGATGAATATTATTTCTGCGGATAATATGACTTCCTACCTTTTCTTTCAGCCAGCCATGATACTGTCCGCGGCATACGGCATCACGTTCCATCTGTGTCGGACTCTTGACATACTTATATGTAAAATAATGATCGTTATCCGGATCCAGATATTTACCTACGGAAATACCTGCGCATTTGCTGTTGGAGATATCGCAGTCCTCGATGATCCATCCCTTGCTCCAGTGTGGACCGATCATACCGTCCTGAAATGCTGCCGGCGGTGCCCAGGTGGTTGCGGCCTTGCAGATGGTAAAGCCGCTGACAGTAATATAACTTACTCCTGTTTTGGAAGGGAAGAAGCATTCACGACGCACATTGATTTCCACATTTTCCGCGTTCGGATCTTTTCCCTGGAAATTGGCGTAAATGATTGTTTCATCCGTTTTGGTATCCTGTTCGGCATACCATTTGTAGACAGATTCTTCCGGAACCCAGCTGCATGGATACACTTCTCCGCGAAGACACTCATCCAAAGTTACTGCCTCATACATGGCGCGACCGTTCAGATATACGCAGCCGGTATGTTTGTCTGCCTTTGCAAAATACCAGTCACCATATACTGCAGTCGTATATGGGTTATAAGAACCGAACACACTATTTGCCACACGACATACCCAGGTGTTGTCCTGATACGGTGTCCAGGTTTTAATCTCCTCCGCACCGGTAATCACAGCACCCAGTGGCTTTACACTGCGATAGGTGATCCGGGCATCTTCACGTCCGGCATAGATTGGATCTACATATTCACGGTAAGTTCCCGGGAACACTAAAACCTCATCACCCGGTTGTGCGATCTTTGCAGCATCATTGATTTTTCGAAAAGGAGTTTGTTCGGTTCCGTTTCCGTTACGTACAGCATTCACATCTACATAGATTCTCATGTTCATAACCTCCATTGTACTTCATCTTTTATAAAAATCAGTTATTATGTAGATTTCTCAATTATGTTTTGAGAAATATGGCCATTTATGGTTATTATACTATAGACTCTGATCTGATAAAAGATAAATCTGACAGTTTTAGAAAATTAGTTTTCCGTACATGAATTCAAAACGGCTGGGAAAGAAATTACACCTGGAGATTGCGGTATTGCTCGATGTTTCTCTCCTGATTTTCATCGTAAATGAAATAATAATCGATTTGACCGGTTCCCTGGGTATAAATATATTGTCCATAGGTTCTCACGTTACAGAATAATACGGTACTTCCCGCCGCAACACCGATGGCATATCCCTTATTGGACAGTACCAGTGGCATCCGAAGTTTTTTCTGTCCAAAAGAGATATACCGCGCTTTCGTGCTCAGATCCATAAAATCATCTGCAAGAACACCTTTGGATTTCAGGCGCTCATTTTTATCCCAGGCGAAAAAGTTCCAGGTCTGACTGTCCAGAAGCAATCGAGGTTCCGAAGGATTTTCCGTAAGCAGTTTTTTACCGTCTCTGCTTAAAAACTGCACAGCACCATTGGCTTTTTCCACCCGAATCAGGATACGATCAGTCAGAAGCTGTACTTCAGAACGGGACTCTTTTGCGCCCCATGTTACTGCGGTATCTGCCTGTGCTTTCCAGTTCGTATCCTGGATCGTGCCGGTGACACCTTTTACAAAGCTGATACGGATCGTCGACGGTGTGATCGGTGTCAGCCGAAGAAGTCCGGCTGCACTGGCGATCTCCAGATACTGCTTTGTCTTTTTCACCCATTTTACAGAAAAATTCCCTCTGGAATGTCCTTTGACCTGAAGATGACTCTCCGGTGGGAAGGTTCCATACGTATACGGGGATGGATTCACCAGTCCGTCGATGGCGGAAGATTTTAATTTCTTATCCGTTGATTTCTTTAACAGATTTCTGTTTTTGGGAATCAGTGCCTGATGTACTTCAAACGGTTTTGGAATTAGCACCGGTGTCTCTGTTCCGGCAATTTCCTGTTCCTTTTTCAACTGGATCTTTCGAGGACCCAGATAGCCTCTTGCTTGCCGGTCCCTGTCGCCCTCTTCTCTCCGCTGCTGTTCGATCTCTTTTTGCGTGTGTACCGGTTTTGCGTATTCTTTCGCTTTTTGCAGACTTTCAGTCTGGAATTCCTGCATATGTTTCTCTTTCGGTACTTCGGTTCCAATAATATCCGTAAGAGTATCCTGATACAGTACGGTAAGTTCATGAAGTGCACGGGTAGCGGCAACATACAACAGTTTGATATGCCCGTTATCTTGTGGATATTGTTCTTTTGTCGGATTCCACAGAAGTACCGCGTCAAATTCCAGCCCCCTGGTATACACCACCGGGAGAACCATGATTCCCTCTCCGAACTGACTGCGTTCCGGTGTGTAATTCATCAGATTCGGAGTATCCTGTAACAGATCCGACACCTCTTTGGCTTCCGTCTCATCGCGGCAGATTACAGCGATCGTTTCGTATCCGTTTTTTTGCCATTCCTGAATCTGGTTTGCTGCTGCATCTTTCATAGAAACTGTATCTGCACTGGCTTGCACCTTCACCTGCTTTCCGTGGCGAATGATCGGTTCCACCGGATAGATCGGGAAATCTCCATGCCGAAGGATCTCTGTGGCAAATTCTGAGATTTCCACCGTGTTTCGATAGCTTTTCCGAAGCAGTCCGAATGCATCGTATGTTCCCCGCAGGATCAGTCTGCGAAGTTCTTCCCAGTCATTTAACCCCTGTCCAAAATGGATATTCTGAGAAGTATCTCCCATAACAGTATAGGTGCATCCCCGCATACAGTAGTGCAGGCAGCGATATACCATCATACCAAAGTCCTGTGCTTCATCGATGACCATATGGCTTGCTTCCCTCACCGGATCGGTTTCCTTGATCCGTTTATAGATATATGCCATCGCCGCAAGGTCGTACACATCAAACGATGTATCTGGTATTTCGATAGGAATTCCTTCTTGCTGCTGTGCACGGAGAAAATCCTGATAAAAAGTTCGCACGGAACCATTCCATTTTCCGTTGCCAAAGTAAGTGCTGTATTTTTTGTCCAGTATTTTCCGCTCTTTTTCTGTGAAAGAGATCACTTTTCCCGTGATCACATTTTCATAGCGGGCATACAGCATTTTATTTAGCATCAGGATCTTGCTTTCCATCGAAAGGAGCGGATTGTCACGCAGATACTCCCGGATCATCGCAGGACGTATCAGACGCACACCCGTTTTTTCCATCACGATCGCCTCCTGTGGAATCTCCTGATTTTCGTATGCCTGACAGTACGCTTCCAGTTTTTCGAACCAGGCAGTACTTCCTTTCTGTTCCTGCCAAGCTTCCTGAGATACCGGATGAACGCTGTATATTTTTCCATCCCATTCCTCATACAGAAGGCGGATAAACAGCTCTTCCATCGTCATCTGACGAATCCCGTATACATCCAGCTCCGGCAGAACACGTGATATAATTCAGCAAAATTTTATTGCTCCCGATAATATAAAAATCTTCCGGGCGGAAATCCTCTTTGTAATTATAAAGAATATAGGAAATCCGGTGCATCGCCACTGTGGTCTTTCCGGAACCCGCCACACCCTGAACAATCAGATTAGTCCTGGGGGAGCGACGGATCAGCAGATTCTGTTCTTTCTGAATGGTTGCAATGATCTCTCCAAGTACGTTTTTTTGCTTTTGGCAAGGTATTTGGTCAGAAGTTCATCATTGGCTACCACATCCGAGTCAAAGTAGTCTTTCAACCGGTCATTTTCAATCTCATACGTCCGTTTCCTTTCCAGATCGATCGTATGCATCCCCTCGGAAAGAACGGTATACGAACAGGGACCAAGACCGCTTTCATAATAAACAGAAGCAATCGGTGCACGCCAGTCCAATACTAACGGCTGCGCATCATCCCCGGAGATTCCAACACGACCGATATAATACGCTTCTTTTTGTTGTTTTTCTTCTGCAAGAAAATCAATTCTGCCAAAATACGGTTTCTTTCTGGCTTTTTCCAGGCGCACCATATTCTGTTTATATTCTTTCAGACGCGCCGTAGCATTGTTCCAGAGTGTCAGACCTTCTTTATCTTTTGCATCGTAAACTTCCATCAGATCGGCAAGATCTTCATTTGCCTCTCGTATGGCTTTACGCGCCTGTACCAGATGCTCCTGGGCAACCCCGATCACATATGCCAGCTGGTGTTCTTCTGCTTCTCTGCTGATACCGGGAAGTTCTGCTGCATCCTTTTCCATTTTTTCTGCCATAGCTCTTCTCCATATTTTTATATTTTTTCACATACGACAGTGCCCATCCCCTGCAGATCTCTCGTATTTTCTGTATTACATTTACATTAGTGTGTTATTGCCTTTATTGAAACAGTGCTTTCATCTGATCCAGCGAATCCACACATGCGGTTAACATGTTCTGAAGTTCCGCGTCCGGTTTTGTCTGATCCGGTACCATGACAACCTGACAGCCTGCACGGTACGCACTGGTCACTCCGTTCGGTGAATCCTCTACCGCCATGCATGCAGACGGATCCAGTCCCAGCTGTTGGCAGGCATAGATATAAATATCCGGTGACGGTTTTCCGCACTTGACCATATTTGCACAGATGATCCGGTCAAAGTACTCGTACAGTCCGATCTGTTTCAGATATCGTGCCGCGCGTTCCGTATCAGTTGCCGTAGCGATCGCACGCTGGATCTTCTTTTCTTTCAGATATTCAAGAAGTTCTACAGCTCCTGGTTTGATCTGGATTCCATCTCGTTCCAGATATTCTTCCATCAGCTGTTTCCGATATACACGAATCGCCGGATAGTCCAGATCGGGATCCTGAAACATTTCTTTCAGATGCTCCGGCGCATATGGCTGTCCCAGCGAACGCATGGAAAGTGCCTGCTCATCACTCATCGTATAACCAAAATGCGCCAGTGCCTGTGGCCAGCAGATCCGGTAATATTTTTCTGTGTCAATCAGTGTTCCATCCATATCAAAAATTACTGCCTGTATCATTCTTTATACTCCTTGTCTGTTCTTTTCCTGTAGTCGCAAATATACCAGTTTGCATCGACAATCGTTCTTATATTTTACTACAAACCTGCACGAAAAGGGATATGAAGATCGTTGATTTGACTGAGAAACCAGTGACTGCCAGCTTTTTCAGATACATCGCAGCATAAAAAGAACTCCTGCCAGCTCGGTCCGCCTGCAAGAGTTCTCGTGTTTTCAGACACGCTCTAGTATGAAGTTGTTAGTGACTGCATTTGTTATATTTTGATTTGCTGATTCCAAGAATCACACCGAGAAACGTATCAATTGCCGTGATGGTTCCCACCAGCTGTTCACCGTAGGGAAGTCCCCAGATGCCAGCCAGTGCAAAATACAACGTTCCCAGAGCCGGCAGAAAATACATGGCGAGCCATTTTAATCGATCATATGTTTTGTTACTCATATCGCATTCCCCGCTTCCTGATATGTCCCACCGCATCTGTGAGACGATACCCAGCTATCTATCTGATTTACCATATGCGTGAAATGCGTTTTCTGTCACTCTTCTTATTTTGTAAGCGCAACTTTTTTGTGCTGTCCTCTTTCCGATGCTCTGCCGGTTATATCGGATGTTACCTCTGTTTTTTTCTCGACTCCAAAGATAGCGATCAAAGAACACAGAAGCAGAAACATCGGATAAAACAGCCGTGGCATGATCTGGAAGGCGGAAATCTCGTATCCAAGTTCATGTGCCGCCGAGATGGCTACCAGCATCTGTGCACCGTAAGGGATGACTCCCTGAAAGATACAGGAAAAAGTATCCAGTAACGAAGCTGTTTTCTTCGGTGTCACGCGGTATTCCTGGGCCATTTCTTTTGCAATCGGATTCGCCATTACGATTGCAACAGTATTGTTGGCAGTTGCAATGTCCATCGCTCCGACTAGCAGTCCCATACCCAGCTGCCCGCCGCGTTTTCCCTTAAAGATCCGGTGGATCCAGCCGAGCAACGCATCAAATCCGCCATATTCCCGGATCAGCGCACACATGGCTGCAACAAGGATCGCCACCATACAGGTCTCAAACATGCCCGAGACGCCGGAACCCATATTTGCCAGCAGATCGGTCGGTGTGGTATGTCCGCCAAGCAGCATGATCAGGGCACCGGAGGCGATACCGGTAAGAAGAACGACAAACACATTGATACCGATGATTCCACCGATCAGAACCAGCACATAGGGAAGTACCTGCAGCAGATGGTACGACTGATCGACTCTTCCGTGAATCTCTGTCTGAAAAGACAGAACCAGAATCAGAACCAGTGTGATCACCGCCGCCGGAAATGCGATCCAGAAGTTTTCCCGGAATTTATCTTTCATCTCGCAGCCCTGTCCGTTACAGGCTGCGATTGTTGTATCGGAAATAAAGGAAAGATTGTCCCCGAACATTGCACCACCCATGACCGCTCCGACACAAAACGGAAGATCAAACCCGGATGCAGCAGATACCGCAACTGCGATCGGTGTCAGCAAGGTGATCGTTCCCACGGAGGTTCCCATTGCCACCGACACGAAACAGGCCACTACAAACAGCACTGCAACCGAAAACCGCGCCGGAATCAGCGCCAGCATAAAATAGGCCACACTCTCCGCACTGCTTCTTCCGACAACGCCGACAAAGCAGCCGGCGGTCAGAAAGATCAATAACATCGTAATGATATTCTTATCGCCCACACCCTGCGCCATCAGCTCCAGTTTTTTATCAAAATTCACTTTCCGATTCTGTACACACGCCACCAAAATCGCCGCCAGAAACGCTACGACGATCGGCACGTTATAAAATCCCATCGGAATCTTTAACACATATTCAAACAAATTCCAAGTCCCCAGATACAATACCAGGAACACACCGATAGGGAGTAATGCAATTCCATTTTCCTTTTTTCATGTTTGATTTTTTCCTTTTCTACTATCATTCATTTATTTTGATTTTGTAACTGTTCCATACTTTCACAAGTACCCGTTTTAATCCATTAGTTAATTTCACTTTAATGCTCATATGAAAAATCAGATTTTTCACATAGCTGGAAACGTAATTACTCTTTTACCATGTATATGGTACAGACTTTAGTCCTTTTTATTTATATCAATATTCCGCAGCAATGATCTATTTCATGTTGTATGATCTGTGCGATCCAGCCGGAATACGTCTGTCGCTGCTGTTTGAAATTGACATCCTGATACTGCACTTCAATCTCCTGATACCGCATGCATTTTCTCACCCCTGCCAGAGAAAGACACCCTTCTTCCGTCTCATACGCCCCTGACTTTTTGATGATCTTCGGATTATACATCAAAACATTCATAAATCCCATGTGCACGGCAATGATATTTTTCCGTACCCCGATCATATTCGCCGCCATACCAACACACTCTTCTTCATGTGCCTTCAAAGTATCCAGCAGATCCATCCCTGTCTTCCGATCCGTCTCAGTTGCCGGCTCAGATGGCTGATTCAGGAAAAAGATATCTCTCATAATTGGTTTTACCATAATACGCCTCCATAATACAAAATGTCTCCCCATGGGACACATCACTTGCGTGAGAGGTGTGGGGAGTCGTGTTATTGATATAATACAATATGAAATTAAAAAAATCAATGGTACAAAATCTTCTTTAAACTGTATACCGATAAATGGAATTCCTCCGTAAGTTCCTTCAGAGAACATCCATTTTTCTTCTTTTCACGGATCATTCGATTTCTCTCATCCAGTTCTTTTCTGATTCCCGTGCTGTTTCCCCAATTCTGTCTTGTACCGTCTTTTTTCGGAATATAGATCAATTCTCCTGCACAGTATTCCTGAACCTGCATAAAAAGTTCCTCAGGCAGGATATCTTTTCCATTCAAATATGTCATGTTTTTTCTCCTTTGAAATAAACTCCCATAAGATATCACAAAACATATTTGCTGGCGATCTTTTCTTACTCCATATATCCAATCGCCATTTTTATGTCTCGCGATATATAGAGTCCGGATCCTATCATATTATTTGATTTTTTTATAAGTATAAGTATTTTACACATATTCCGCTTCCTTACTGATTTTAATACCTGATTGTTCCGTACTTCGTACTTTTGACCCTGGTATCATTATAATATACCTCAAAAGATAAGTAAATAAATTTATTGATACCATTTCTGCTGCATCGTATAAAGTCTGTAATATTCTCCTCTTTTATCCAATAATTCCTGATGCTTTCCAATCTCTGCTATTTCCCCGTCTTTCATGACAATAATCTTATCCACATTTTTGCAGATTCCAATCCGGTGTGATACGATGATTGCTGTTTTTCCCTGAGCAATTTGCAGAAACATTTTTAATATACTGGTTTCCATAAGCGGATCCAGGGCTGCTGTTGGTTCATCCAGAAAAATAACACTGCTTTCTTTCAAGATTCCTCTCGCAATTGCAAGTTTCTGCCACTGCCCCGTCGAAAGATCTCTGCCACCAAATTCACTTCCAAGTAATTGATTCACAGAATCCCGGGAAGTAAATTCCTTTAATCCGACTTGTTTCAGAAGTTTACAGATTTTGTCTGTATCTTCCATATTTTTCCCATCACCGATCCCAACATTTTCTCTTACAGATAATTCATATTTTATAAAATCCTGACTGACAAGGGAAACGTGCTTATAGAATTCTTCCGGATCAAGAGATGCCAGGTCTTGTGTGCCATAATAGATCTGCCCCTGTTGTGCTTTATAAAGACCCGTCAGTAATTTTACCAGTGTTGTTTTTCCACTTCCATTATTTCCTACAATGACAACAACTTCATTTCTTTCTATTTCAAAAGAGAGATTGGAAACTGCCTGGTCAGTTTGACTCGGATACGAAAAACAAACCTGTTGTAATTTTATACGATCAAAATCCGGATAAAATTTTTCCGTTCCCTGTACAGGTTCTTCCATATCCATAAAATCATAATAGTCTTTTACAAATGCAGCACATTCCGGAATTCGTCCAAGACTGATCAGAAAATATTTTGCTGCTGTCTGAAAAGAGGTAACTGCTGCCAAAGCCGCTGCCAGTATTCCAAAATCCAGTACTTTATGTAATAAAAGCATTATTGTTATAACAATACTCAACAAATATCCGCTTTGGCAAAACAATTCACAGAATAACAGACCGAATATATCATGTTTCTTAAAGTCCCAGACTTCCCGGTTGATCTTATCCCGTGTTTCATACATTTTCTGCTCTATATAATTTTCGATTCCAAATATTCGAAGTTCTTTTACTGCCCGTTTATCGCCAAATAAATGATACAGATAATTTCTGCGCCGTTCTCCTGCTGCCTGATACCTTTTTAATTCATAAAATTCTTTTCCGCGGATCAGCCGTATCATAAAATATGGAAGCACGCTGACCAAAGATACCACCGCAAGAATCGGGTGAAACTTTGCCAGCACCAACAGCGTTCCTGTCACTTTCAGAATTTCTGCCAGAATATTAAACACCGATAAACTCAGATCCGAAAAGCGTTCCTGCTCGATACAGTTTTTTGCCCGCTTCAGCATGTTATTTGTTTCCGTATTTTCATAACAGATAAGGGACAAACGGGTTCCCTTTTCTCCCAGTGCCATCTGTAATCTTTGCCCCGTCTGAAAATCTATTCTGACCATGCAGGAATAAAAGATACTGTTTGCTGCTTCTGACAGAATAAAAACTGACAAAATTATACCGAAACAGAATATGCCACTGTTAAAGTCTTTTTGATAAACCAGATTCAGAAAAACAGATGTCAGCCAGATCGTTATTGCTGCCATCAGCGACTGTGACATCATACAAATAATCTGAAGAATAAGTGTATGTGGAGCGATTCTGTAGATATCTTTCAATGACCGTAATAACAGCTTTTTTCATTTCAGCTCCTCCCCGTCTACTGATACCATTCTGCCTGTTTACAGAATAATTTATAATAGAAACCTTGCTTTTCCATCAGTTCTGTATGATTCCCCTGTTCTGCTATTGTCCCGTTTTTCAGTACCAGAATATGATCCGCCATCTTTGCACTTGCCAGACGATGTGAAATCATCAGACTTCCTCTGGATTTTAACAACGAGTAAAATAACCGATACATGTTATATTCCGATACCGGGTCTACAGATGCTGTAGGTTCGTCAAGAACTGCAAAGCCGGTATCATTCAGAAAAATCCTACTGACCGCCAGTCGCTGCCACTGCCCTCTGGATAAATCAATACCTGCAGGTTCCAATTTTCCGAGAGGTGTGTCCAGTCCGAGCCTTTTTAGTTCTTCCAGATGCACCGCATCCAGAACATTCTGTAATTCCATATCGTGAGAAATTCTGTCTAAATTTCCAAATCCAATATTTTCACGGATTGTCATTTCATACTGAAAAAAATCCTGAAATACCACTTTGATAACTTTTTCAATTTCGCTGCTGCTCAGATTCTTCAAATCACAATCATCAAACAAGATTCTCCCACTGGTTGGCTGATACAGTCCGCATAATAATTTTATGATTGTGGTTTTTCCGGAACCATTTCCTCCCACAACAGCAGTGCTTTGTGAAACATCCAGTTCGAAATTGATATCATGTAAAACTTCCTTTTCAGAGCAGGGATACGTAAAACAAACATGTTCAAATCGGATCCGACGAACAGGTTTATCCAGGCATCCTTTTTGCACTGGCATATTTTCCAGCCGAAAAAACGCGGAAAGATAAGACAGTTCCTGAATTTCTCTTGAAAAATTTCCGAACGTTTCCAGTAAACTGTTTATCGTATCGACAATGGTTAAGGTTGTCTGGAAGAAAGCCAGAAACATACCGATAGAAATCCGGCCAGTCATCGCACCATGTAGCAGCAATCCCACAGAACACAGATACCATAATGCAGCAAATATGCTTTTTTTCAGCAAACTTCTCTTTACTTTGTCCAGTGTTTCATCTTTTTCCTTTTCCAGATTGCTGCTTTGCTTTTTCCAAAGTTTTTCTATATAAGCCGCTGTCTGATAGACTTTTAGTTCTGCAAGACTCGTTTTCTCGGTCAGTAATTTCTCATAGTAGGAAATTTTACGTTCATCTACGGTTTGTTTGGAGTATAAATCATACCACAGGCAGCCGGCTTTATAATTTTCATACAACATAGGTATCAAAAATACAAGAAAGATAACAATCAGCAATGATGACACCTGTTGAAAAATCAGCAGATAACCAATCAGTAAAATCACGATCTTAAGCATTTCACACAGTTTCCAGTAAATCATTCTGATTTTTTCACCGGGATTTTGTGAGATTCTCGAAATGATATCATAGGTCAGCGGCTCTTCATAGCATCTGTAATCCAGTTTTCTGTATTTTTGTACAATCTCTTTTTCCAGCTGATCCGTTATTTGCATATCAAAACGGATTTCCAGATAGCGATCAAAGCTCATCAAAAGCATTTCCGAAAAGGTAGCAACTATAAATATTATCAAATACGTATTTACTATAAACGAAACACGATTTTCCTGTAATAACTGTAAGATATCATCTACCATCCTTTGAAAAAGCACAGTATTTACCGGAACAATAATGGCTGACAAAACAGAATTTAATACTTTCATACAGCTCCATAAACGACCGTATTTCCATAGGATATTTAAAATTTCTTTCATCTGCGTTTTCATATGATACCCGTCTCATTTCCTTTTAATGAAGTATAAGATCATTATACTTTTTCCGTTCGAAACGTACAGGATAGAGAATTGTTTTAAAAGATTTGTGTACAAAAAAGTTTACAATCGTGTAGATATTAGAGTAGTTTTCTACACAATTGTACATCGTTCATCTCTGATTATCCATTTGCCGATTTCTTTTTGCTTTTTCCGGCAGTTAGGGCATACTTTTGCATCTTTGGGGATTTCGGTTTTACAGTGTTTGCATAATTTTGTATCTTTTTTGTTTTCCTTTTCTATCGTATTTTTCCCCATTTTTCTGTCTTTTTTAGGAAAATATTTCCGAACGGCTCTCTTTTGGAACGAGATAAAATATGCTTCGCGAATTTTACTCGTTATCGCGGCAGTCGTCAAGGTCTTGTGCAAGCACGGACTTTGACTCGTTGCTTGCGTAAATGAAAAAGCCGGATAAGAAGCAGGTATCTCGACCTGACATCTTATCCGGCTATTGCTTCCAATGGATCCAGGATCATTTCTGTGAGCCGATCCCAGATATATGCAATGCAACAAATTGCCCTCCGATGAACTATGAGACAGTATATATCAAATTCTGCAAAAAAGTCAAGAACAGACTAACACCAGAGGCACGATTTCTCCTCTTTTTACATCGATCAATCCATGATCGGTCAGTTTCAATGCAGGACTTACAGGGAGTCCAAGCGTTCCCACAGACATGATCGGATTATGATGTTCATATCCCAGATCGATCAGACTTTCCCGCACTTCTTTCAGCGCGCTTCCTGTTGCTTCAATGGATGCCTCCGAAAGAATTCCACAGACAGGTAATGCAAGTTCCGAGAGAATCTGCCCATCTTTTACTGTAAGAAAACCGCCCTGCAATTCCCCGATTCTCTGTACGGCACACAACATATCTTTCGGGTCATTTCCCGCAACAAACAGATTGTGGTGATCATGAAAAAATGTAGTTGCTACGGTTCCCTCTCTTTGACACGAACCTGTCAGAAATCCATAACCGATATTCCCATTTTTCCCATGGCGTTCCAGAACCATCGCCAGCAGACATGCGCTTTCCTGCCAGCAGATCTTATGCTCTTTTACCTGCATGGTTACCAGTTTCTCCGTGGTCTGGGTGCGATCCGGATGTACTTCCATCGCACGGACCGTTACTTCCCCTTCTTCGACCGGAACTTTAACATCAAAATCCGAAAGTGTTACTTCCGGAATGGAAACACTGTGATAAAAATCTTCCGGGAATGCATATGGTTCTACGGGGAATGCCTGTCTGTCCTCTTTTTTATAGAGGAAATTCCATTTTTTAAACACCGTTTCAGGCTCCAGTAATTTTGCCGGATCCTTCAGAAGGATAAAATCTGCCAGTTTTCCCGGAGCAATCACACCCCGGTCATAAAAATGCATTCCTCTGACACGGTGTATAGGTCGCGCAGTAAATCGCCTGTTCCTTTGGAAAGCCCATCTCTATCGCCTTTTGTACTACAGTATTCAGATGCCCCTGTTCATATAAAACATCTGCCATCGTATCATCTGTCACAAAAGAACAATATTCAAATAAATGATTTTCACAGATATACGATAACACTTCCGGCTTCAACATCTTATCCTGGATCTCAAAGAACATTCCATTTTCGATCCGCTGTTTTACCTCTTCCAGGGTATGTTCTGTATGATCTCCGTTAATGCCAAGATACAGGAATTTTGCAAGATTCAGATCCACCAGAGACGGGCAATGTCCTTCAATCACATATCCCGGATGTTCCTGCCGCAGATAATCCAGAAATTTTGAGATCTCCAGATGATTTTCCCGGATAATTTCCCGATAATTCATAATCTCGCCAACGCAGACCACATCTTTTTCACCAAGCAGATGCTTCATCGCCTCAAAATCAATCACACCGCCGGTGGTTTCCAGTTCTTCACTGGTCGATGGAACGCTGCTCGGAATCCCGTAGAAAATATCAATGGGTGCATCTTTTGCCGCAGATATCATCTCAAGGATTCCGCGAACCCCTTTGACATTTGCCATCTCATGTGGTTCGGAAACCACTGTGGTGACACCATTTTTCGCTGCACAGTTTCCAAAAGAGCTCGGCGTTGTCATAGAACTCTCAATATGCATGTGGATATCAACCATACCGGGAATCATGTATTGCCCATCTGCATCGATTGTCTGTTCCGCATCAAACAGATTTTCGTGCTTTCTGTCAATATAGTAGAATTTTTCCATCTTTTACAGAGACATCTGCATCGATAAATTTTTTCAGATACGAATTAAATACTTTCGCATGTTTTATCAATAGCTGAATCTTCTCCATCTGTTTTCACCTCATTTATACAATAGAATAAAAATATAAGAGACAGACAGCCACAAGAACATACATCACCGGTTCGATTTTTTTGATCTTACCGGTTGCAATCTTCATTACCAGATATGCCGGCAGTGCCACGCAGATACCATTTGCGATGTTGTTGGCAAAAATTGTGAAGGTCACACACAAAAATGCCGGGATATACTCTGTGATATCGGAATAATCAATGTTTTTCATTGCACTCAACATATTGATTCCAATAAAGATCAGTACCGGACCGGTTGCTGCTGACGGGATCACAAGAGCCAGTGGTGCCAGGAACAGAGAAATTCCAAAGAAAATACTGGTAAAGATGACCGTAAGTCCTGTCTTACCACCTGCTTCCACACCCGCAGAAGATTCCAGATATGTGGTCATGCTCGGCATACCGAACAGTGCTCCAAGACTTGTGGAAATAGCGTCTACTTTAAAACATTTATCAATACCCGGCAGATTACCGTCTTTGTCCAGGTATCCTGCTTTCGCTCCAACACCGAGAACCGTACCAAAAGTAGAGAAGAAATCAGGTACAAACAAGGCGATCAGGAACGGAATATAAGCAAAATTCAGCGCTCCAAGAAAATCAATATTCAAAAATTGTTTGCCAATACCAGCCGGAAGAGAAAAGATCTGTTCCGGAGCATGTGTCACACCGAACGGAATTCCCACAATCGTAGTCAGCACAATTGCCAGAATCATACCACCCGGAACATTCCGTGCCTTGATAACCATCAGAATCAGAAAACCAATGGCCGCCACGATAACGGACGGAGAAGCAAGATCACCAAAAGACAGGCAGTTTTTTGCATCATTTGCTACGATCAGCCCACAGTTTTTTGCTCCCAGAAGCGCAATAAACAGACCGATACCGGCACTTACTGACTGTTTCAGGCTGACTGGAATCACACGCACAACAGCTTCCCGCAGTCCCAGAAAAGAAATGATGATAAAAAGTACACCACTCCAGAAAATAACGCCTGCTGCAATCGGTGCGCTGACACCCTCATTCGTAATCATAGACGCGATAATACCCACGCTTCCAAGTCCCAGTGCCAATGCAAACGGACGGTTGGTATACAATGCCATCGCACAGGTAGTCACGATAATCAGAAGAATCATAATCGTCAGAGTTACATGTTTGTCAAATCCGGCTCCGGACATGATGTTTGGTACAGTAGCAAGAATGTATGCCATAGTAACAAAAGTAGTCAGTCCGGCAAGAATCTCTGTTTTGACATCCGTATGAAATTCTGACAACCGAAACTGTTTTTCCAGCCAATTTTTCATTTGTTTTTCCTCCCTCAATAAGAAATGTCTTGATAAGCTGATAGAAAATATTGTAAAATAGGCAGTACAGGAAGTCAAATTCATATTTTACATAAATTTTATGCCAAAACAGAATAGTCAGGGGGATTTTATGAACTACAGTGAATTGCACTATATTTTATGTATCGCCAAACACCAGAATCTTACCAGGGCAGCGCAGGAACTCTACATTTCTCAGCCTACACTCACCAAGCATCTGCAAAAACTGGAACGGGAAATGGGAGCGAAACTCTTCAGCCGAAATGGAAATACTTATGTGCCGACCTATACCGGAAGAAAATACATGGAATACGCCCGTAAAATTCTTCAGGTAAAACAAGACTGGGAAAAAGAACTGAAAGATCTGACGGAAAATAACGAAGGGGAATTGAATATTGCTGTTCCACTGATGCGAAGCAGCTGTATGATTCCACAGATTATGGCAGAATTTTCAGAAAAATATCCGAATGTCAATGTCAGCATCTGGGAAGAGGCATACTCTATTCAGGAAAAACTTCTGTTGAATGATCAGCTTGATTTTGGGATTTTTAATGAGACGAGGGAACATCCAAAACTGGAATACGAACTGCTGAAAAGAGAGGAAATTCTTCTGGTTATGCCACCGGATCATCCGTTGGCATCTTCCGGATATCAGTCTCCCTCCGACCGGTATCCGAGAATCGATCTGTCCACGCTTGCCAGCGAACCTTTTATTCTCCATTTTCCGGAACAGACCACCGGAAAACTGGTTCTTGAAGCCCTGGATCGCGCCGGTGCCCAGCCCCGTGTACCGGTTCGAAGCCGGAACACGGAGACCTGTGTAAGACTTTGTATGCAGGGAATGGGCATGTGTTTTACGCCGGAAACATATATACAGAATATGGAATTTTCCAGAAAACCGGTTTGCTTTTCTGTCGGAGAAAAAGGAATCTTTACAACACTGAGCATCGCTTTTCGCAGGGGAACTTATCTTCCCAAATACGCCAGGGATTTTATTGAAATTGCACGGAATAAATAAGGATTTCACTGATACAACGGATGGTTTTTGTGCCATTCTCTATTATCGCTTCTGCAACAGCAGATTCAGCCACTTTTCTTCTTCCCTTCTCGGACGCACATCACCGGTCACCCAGGATTCTGCTATGGAAAGTGATTCGGTATCACGGATGAATCTCTGGAAACTGTTCCAGGTGAAATCCGTGAAATATCTGCCGTTTCGCATCCCTTCATACTCTCCATATTTGAAAGAAGTATAGATCCATCCATCGGGACGCAGGGCATCCGCCATTTTTTTCAGCACAGATCTTAATTCTGTTTTTTCCAGATGCAGAATCGAAGAACACGCCCAGATACCGTCATACTGCTCCCTAGCATCCAGATCCTGAAAATACATCTGGCGTACCGGAATTCCTGTATAGGCACTGGCGATTTTACACAGTTCTTCGGATCCGTCTATGGCCTCCACCTGATATCCATGTTCCAGAAAATATTTGGTATCTCTGCCGGAACCGCAGCCAAAATCAAGAATTGCCGCTCCCGGTTGCAGTCTGCTTAAAAACCGATTCAGTGTATCTGTCAGATCTGCGTGAACTGTACCGCTGACAAAAGAACCGGCATTTTGATTATAATATTGTAATGTTATATCCTTGTTTTCTTTATACATATTTATATCCTTTTCTGTTACAAATAAAATTATGCAAATCAAAAACAGCTTTCAGGAAACTGACACGTAACCCGGAAGCTGTTTGATTATTACTATTTCACCAGTTTAAATGTCTTTTCCAACATAAAGAACATCAGAATCAGGAAGAACAATACATAAACCGGAAGTAAACCGACAGAAATATGGTTTGCGATCAGTCCGAACAGCGGCGGCATAAAAGTAGATCCCACATAAGCACTTGCCATCTGGATACCGATGATCGCCTGGGAGTTCTTCTCTCCGAAATTGGACGGTGTTGCATGGATGATAGATGGATAAATCGGTGCACAGCCAAGTCCCATAATAACCAGACCAAACAGTGCAAATTCATCGATGGATACCGGTAACAACATACCGATACATCCAACAAGAATGATAGCGATGCCCAGACGAATCATCTTGTGGTCTCCCATTTTCTCTGTAATAAAGCCTGCCAGAAATCTTCCAAGTGTGATACCGATGCAAAACAAGGACGCAAAGGCTGCTGCACGTTCCGCAGAAATTCCCTTTGCTCCTACCAGATAGCTGCTTCCCCACAGAATCACTGCTGATTCCAGTGCACAATAGGAGCAAAAATCCAAGAAGAAGATTCGGAACGCCTTTGATCTTCAGTGCACCTTTGATGCCTACCATCTCTTCTTCTGCCTTTTCTTCCTGCGCAGTTTCTTTTTTATTCACCTTCCATATCGGCAGTGTCACGAAAAGAATCAAGGTTATTCCGATCTGGATAAAAGATACCATGCGATATCCGTTCTGCCATACCGATGTGGTCAGTGCATAACTCATCACATACGGACTGATAATGGTTCCCAGTCCCCAGAAACAATGCAGCCAGCTCATATGCCTGGAGTTATAATGAAGCGCTACATAGTTGTTCAGTGCAGCATCAATCGCTCCCGCACCCAGTCCATAGGGAATGGCCCATAGACAGAGCATCCAGAAGGCGCTTGCTGTAGAAAATCCGAATAATGCGATTGCAGTAAGCATCACGCTGAACACAGTTACAATCTGTGTACCGAATTTCTTCGTCAAACGCTCAGACATCAAACTGGAACAGATGGTTCCTCCGGAAATAATCATAGTTACCAGACCCGCATAAGACAGCGGAACCTGAAAAGCCTTGTGCATAACCGGCCAGGCAGAACCCAGAAGAGAATCTGGCAGTCCGAGACTGATAAATGCCAGATAAATCAACAGTAGTAATAGTGTATACATCTTTTTTTCCTTCTCTTTCATAGTACAACCGACGATGGAAAAGGGCGTCCCAAAGGTTTTCCATCGCCGGTTGACATTTGTTTTCTATCTATTACTATACGTTAAAATATATGACTTGTCACGGGAAAATTTGTGATTATCAGAGAAATTATTGATGGTAGTGTAAATTATTCTGTGTAAACCTCTCAGATTGATGATAAAATCGTAGGTTTATAGAATACAAAATATAATGTGATGGGCTGAATGGCATTTCTTGCTGTTCAGCCCGTTGTTTATTTAGTAGCATGGATTCTATTGCATGTCAAGGGCGCCCGAGAAAATCGGGCGTTTATTTACCCTTTATATGCATTTGAATCTATGCTTAGTCAATATCCTCTGGCTGGATCCGATCTCCAAAATAGATGCATAACTGATCCAGTGTCAGCCCCCAGTCCCAAGTCTTTCCGGTCCATTTTTTTGTGGCATCCATCATTGCCAGATAGAGCATCTTGAAAAGCGCATCATCGGTCGGAAAAATGGTTTTGGATTTTGTAACCTTGCGAAGCTGACGGTTAAAATTTTCAATGGAATTTGTCGTATATATTAATTTACGTATCTCAGATGGATATTTAAAATATGTGGATAATTGAGTCCAGTTATTTCTCCAGGATCCGATAGAAGCAGGGTATTTTTTTCCCCATTTTTCTTCCAGATCATCCAATGCTGTGAGTGCAAGATCCTCTGTATCTGCTTTGTAAACCAGTTTTAAATCTGCCATAAACGGTCTTAAATCTTTGTATGAAATAAACTTTGTTGAATAACGGATCTGATGCACAATACACCTCTGGATCTCTGCCTGCGGGAATACTGCATGAATCGCATCCCCGAATCCGCTCAATCCATCCACAGATACGATCATGATATCCTCTACACCTCTGTTTTTTATCTCGTTGAGGACGGACAACCAGTATTTTGCACTTTC
>ENA-OQHF01000387-OQHF01000387.1-human-gut-metagenome-genome-assembly--contig:-NODE-387-length-28072-cov-3.366506_pt1 | contig 28072 bp, 27 predicted proteins | sample MGYA00242559_ERZ504709 | MGnify/ENA primary metagenome ERZ504709 (study PRJEB26092, sample SAMD00036203) | human gut metagenome | host: Homo sapiens | study: EMG produced TPA metagenomics assembly of... | reverse complement strand
CCTTTCCGCACCTTTTCTGTATTTTTTCTCACACCACCGTCGGGGAAAACGGGAGGATGGCCCTTGAAGAGGTCGCCATCGATGGCGAGCGACATCTTCCCACCCTGCAACTCCGTCAAGCTCTGCGCGATGGGGAGGCCGAGGCCGTTTCCCTCGGTCGAGCGCGAGCTGTCGCCGCGCACAAAGCGCTCCATCAATTCCTCGGCGGGAATGTTCAGCGCCGCGCGCGAGGTGTTCTTGAAGGTCACGACCGCGTCGCCGCCGGTCTTTTCAAGCGTCAGATAAACGCGCGTGCCATTCTGCGCGTATTTGCAGATGTTCGAGAGCAGATTGTCGATCACGCGCCACATCAACGCGCCGTCCACATTGCAGAAGAGCTCCTTGTCCGGCATCACGCTCACGAGCGTCAGGTCCGCCGCGCTCAGCTTGTCGCCGTACTCGCCCTCGACCTGCGATAGAATCTCGTTCATGCTGCACCGCACGGCGTTCACGGGCAGGTTACCCGTCGTGGCCTTGCTGGCCTCGACCAAGTCCTCCGTGAGCATTTTTGAGCTTGAACGCCTGCCGCTTGAGGACGGCGAGGTATTCTTCCTCCTGCTCGGGAGTGTGCTCATGCTGCAAAAGATCAACGTAGTTGATGATGCTCGTGAGCGGCGTCTTGATGTCGTGCGAAACGTTTGTGATAAGTTCCGTTTTGAGCCGCTCGCTCTTGAGCTGCTTGTCGATGGCCGCAGCCATGCCGTCGCCGATGGAATTCAAGTTCTCGGCGTGGCGCTTAACGTCCCAATACATCCACTTTGTGTCCACCTGCGCGTCAAGATTGCCGGCGGCGAGGGCTTCGCCCTCCCTTTTGGAGCTTTCGAAGCTGGAGCGAGAAGAGGCACGCGGCGACGGACAGCACAAGCATCGTCAGCAGCATCGCCCCTCCCGCGCGATTTGCCGCAAATATACCGAGCATCATGCTGACCACAAAGCAGCCCACCGCCGTGCGCCAGACGAGCGGGATGGCGTGCAGCAAACCCACAACGCCGCGGCAGAAGGCGCAGAGCACTCTCCAGCACCACTTGACGATCTTCCAGCACAGGCACAGGAGCTTGTAGATAATCGTTCCCTTCCACAGTCTGCCCACCTTGACGCGCGCACAGAATGTCACCCACGCGGCAAAGACGAGCACCGCCAGCGCAAAGCTTATCGCCAGCAGCAGCACATCGTAGGGCGGGGTATAGAAGCTCACATAGGAGTAGACCTCCTCCACCGCCACGCACAGCAGCGCAACGATCGTGCCGTCAACGAGAAGATAGAGGTCGAAGGGGATCTTTTCCTGCCAGCCGCCCTGCAGCTCGCCGTCCTCGCGCCGCGCCGCCGTGCGGGCGAGGAAGATGAGCAGGAACAGCTCCATCGCGCCAAAGAGGATGAGCATCTCCAGGGCGTTCTGTCCCCAGCTTTCTGCCTTGTCGTAAAATACCTTTGCCCAGTAGATATCATCCTGCGCGGGAAGGCCCTTCACAAGGTAGACATCAAAGGTCTTGTCAACATAAACGGTGCTGTAGCAGAAGGTATCACCGTCGCTGACGTTGCTGAACTCCACCTTGTCCTGCTCGTCCGTCACACGGAAGCGAATGTTGCTGTAGCTGTCTCCCTTGGAGTAGATCTTGTCGAAATCATAGTTTCCGCCTTCCATGGCAATATAGTCGTCGCAGATCTCCCACGTCTTTTTGCCGACCGCATACAGGCAGAGGTCGCTCGTGTAAAAGTCCCGACCCATACCGCCGTAGGAGTAGACAAGCCCCACAGCATAGGTGAGGATGATCGGCACGAGCGCCGCCGCCAGCAAAAAAGCGACCGTCTTTGTCCAGAAATTGCGTATCCACGCAGCCTTCATTTCTTGTCCTCCATTTTATACCCCAGCCCCCACACGACCTTCAGGTAGCGCGGCTCGGAGGGGTTGATCTCTAATTTTTGCCGCAGGTGGCGGATGTGCACGCTCACCGACGTCTCCGCCCCCAGCGAATCCTCCTTCCACACCAGCTCATAGATCTGCGCGGAGGAGTAGATGCGCCCGGGGTTCTTCATCAAAAGGCGCAGGATGTTGAACTCGATGGGCGTGAGCGCGACCTCGTCGCCGTCGACCGTCACGCTTTTTTTCTCCTCGTCGAGCACGATGGGGCCGACGGTGTAGACATTCGCCTGCTCCTCCACCTTCTTTGCCCCAAGCTGCGTGTAGCGCCGCAGCTGAGAGCGCACGCGCGCCAGCACCTCCACGGGGTCAAAGGGCTTGGTGATGTAATCGTCCGCGCCGATGTTCAGGCCCAGGACCTTGTCGCTGCTCTCGCTCTTGGCCGTGAGCAGGATGATGGGCACGTTGCTCTTTTCGCGCAGCTTCGCCGTCGCGGCGATGCCGTCGAGCTGGGGCATCATGATGTCCATCAGGATCAGATGGATGTCGTTCTTCTCCACGACCTCCAGCGCCTCGCGCCCGTTGCTCGCCTCAAACAGGCAGTAGTCCCCGCCGGAGAGATAGATCTTGAGCGCGTTGACAATGTCCTGTTCGTCGTCACAAATCAGAATGTTGTACATTTTCTCACCTCATGTTGGTCATTGTATCAGCCGTTTTCAAACAAAAACAGCGATTGTTTCTTAATTCTTACTTAATATCCTCTCAAAAAGGGCCGAAATGGGCTTCCTTTCGGCCTTTTTCGGTTGTTTTCTTATCTTTTTCGGTCAATTTTGCGATAAAGGCGGAGCGCTCTCTCCGCCGCGACGCCTGCGGCGTGCGTAAGGCTGCGCGCGTTGTAATGAAGTTCTGCAAAGCAGAACGCGGACTTCCCCGCCGCCGCAAGGCGCAGGGATTTTTCTTCCTTTTTCCGCCGGCTGTACCAGATCGACATAGTTCTCCTCCTCACAAATCACACCCGTCGAGCGCGGCAAGGCCGAAGCGCGCGGCGAGGCTGATCTTCGCGCGCTCGTCGTCCGAGGATGCAACATCGAATTTCGTGCGCAGCTCACGCAGGAACAGGCCGCGCAGCGAATCCTCCTGCGCTCGCGCCCAGACGTCCTCGCCAATGCGCGTCTCATCGCGCAGCTCCAAGTGGAAGAAGTCGGGCGCAAGCTGCTCTTCGATCGACTTGAGATCAAGCCCACGCTCATCCGTCTCTCCGGTGAAAATAATGCGGTAAATATCGCGCACAGTCGCATCCGGCAGGGCCGCGCGCAGCGCGTCCTCCGCCGATCTTCCCGTCACATCGACGTTCAGGACCTCATACCGTCTGCGCGCGAACGGCACAAACGAAAGTTCGGCCTTCCCGCGCTCCACCGTGCCCGTAAGGATGCCCTTTTCGCCCAGCTCGTCGAAACCGCGGCCCTCCGGGCAGCCGGAGTAGGCGTAGGTCGTCTGCCCTTCGCGCAGGAAACCGCCGAACTGGTGTGTGTGGCCGAGCGCAAGATAGTCGATCCCGCTCTCCTTGATCTGCTCTTTCGTGAGGGGATCGTAGCGCGATTCCGTGGCGGAGATATCACCGTGCAGCACCATCAGATGGATGAAATCGTCCTCCGGTGCGCGGAAGCCCGCAAGCAGGCTCTCATCCTGCACCGGCGCGGTAAACGCCGCTCCGTACACGGCGCACTGAAGCTCCGGAAGCTCCACGCGCTCGACCGTCTTCGACGTGAAGACGTGCACGTTCTCCGGCCAGGAAAGCGTCGCGTAGGGCGACTTCGCGCTGTACGGGTCGTGGTTGCCGGGGGCGATGAACACTCGCGCCCGCATTGCGCCCAGCGCCTCAGAGAGCGCTTCCAGCGTCTCGCGATAGGTCGTGTCGCTGTCGAACAGGTCGCCCGCGAGCAGCACAAGATCGACGCCGTTCTGATTCACGTAATTGCAAAGCCGCGTCAGCAGCTCGCGGCTCTCGCGGCGGCGCTGGCGCGCCTGCTCGGCGCTCAGCGCGCCGAACGTGCTGTCCAAATGGAAGTCCGCCGCGTGGACGATCTTCACGCTCATGTGTTCTCTCCTCTCATGCCTGCGGGGCGGGCGCTTTCTCCTTGCACACGTCGACCCAGGCGACAAAGTTTGAGGAATACTTCTCAAGCTCGTCGCAGGTCATCTCGATGGCGCTGTTCGCGCTGCCCGCCGCGGGGAAAACCGTGTCGAAGCGTTTGAGCGACACATCGAGATAGGTCTTCACATTCTCCGGCAGAGCAAACGAGCACACGCCGCCCGGCGCGTGGCCGGTGAATGCGCAGGCCTCATCAAAGGTCAGCATCTTTGCTTTCACGTGGAAATACGCCTTGTACTTGGCGTTGTCAATTTTCATATCTCCCGCCGTCACGATGATAATGGGCTCGTCGTCCGCGAGCTTGAAGCTCATGGACTTCGCGATGCGCGCGCCCTCCACGCCGACGGCGACGGCGGCCAGCTCGACCGTCGCGCTCGACACGTCGAACTCGCGGATGCGGTCGGCGATGCCGAAGTGTTCAAAATAGGCTCTCACTTTTTCGATGGACATTTGCGTTGTTCCTTTCTATTTTGCGCTTTTTCAGCGCACATCGACGCGCTCGACGCTCACGCAGAGCCCCGTCGCGTCATCCAGTGTAAAAATCGCTCCCTGCATCTTGCCGGCGCTCTTCTCCGGCTCGCGGTAGCGGCCCGGGAGACCGCCAAGAAACGTCTCGACCGACTGCTCGGGCTTGATACCGAGCACGCTGCGCACCGCCCCCGTCATGCCGAGGTCCGTGAGGTAGCCCGTCCCCTTGGGGAAGACCTCTTCGTCCGCCGTCGGCACGTGGGTGTGCGTGCCCCAGATGGCGCTGACGCGGCCATCGAGGTAATAGGCCATGGCGAGTTTTTCGCTCGTCGCCTCGGCGTGGAAGTCAAGCAGCGTGAACGTCGGCTTTTCGCCGCTTTTGAGCAGCTCGTCCGCCGTTTTGAACGGATTGTCCGCATGGAACGCGAGGTCGCAGCGGCCGATGAGGTTTATCACCGCGATGCGGGCGCGCCCGCAGTCGAAAATGCCGTAGCCCCTTCCCGGCACGCGCGCGCCGAGATTGTGCGGCCGCAGAATATACGGGCAGTCGTCGAGGTAGTCGGTGATCTGCATCTTGCCGAATGTGTGGTTGCCAAGCGTGATGACGTCCGCTCCCGCGGAGAAGATGCGCTCGGCGTCGTTCGGCGTCAGGCCGACCATCGCGGCATTCTCGCCGTTGACCACGGTGAAGTGGATGTTCTTGAGTTTTTTCACGGCGCGCAGATGGTGCTCGAGGCAGCTGACGCCGCAGCCGCCCACCACATCGCCGATGGCCAGAATATTGTAGAGCATGGCGTTCCTCCGCTTTGCGTTTTCCCCAGTATAGCAAGGCGCGGGACAAAACGCAAGAAAGGCATGAAAAAAGGCCCCGCAAAAGCGGAGCCTTTTTCTTATTTCGCGTATTCGATGGCGGTCGTCTCGCGCAGGACGTGCACCTTGATCTGGCCGGGATATTCCATCTCTTCCTCGATCTTTTTGGCAAGCTCGCGCGCCAGAATGACCATCTGGTCCTCGCTGACCTGGTCGGGCTTGACCATCACGCGCACCTCGCGGCCAGCCTGAATGGCATAGGCCTTGTCGACGCCGGGATAGCTGCCGGTGATCTCCTCAAGCTGCTCGAGGCGCTTGATGTAGTTCTCCAGATTCTCGCGGCGGGCGCCGGGACGGGCGGCAGAGATCGCATCCGCCGCCTGCACGAGGCAGGCAACGATGGTCTGCGGCTCCACGTCGTTGTGGTGCGCCTGCACGGCATGGATGATGTCATCCTTTTCGTGGTACTTGCGCAAAAATTCGACGCCGAGGGCGACGTGCGTACCCTCCATCTCGTGGTCGACGGCCTTGCCGATATCGTGCAGCAGGCCTGCGCGCTTGGCGGCGTAAACGTCCGCGCCCAGCTCGGCGGCCATCATGCCCGCAAGGTGCGAGACCTCGATGGAGTGCTGCAGGACGTTCTGGCCGTAGCTCGTGCGGTAGTGCAGGCGGCCGAGCATCTTCACAAGCTCGGGGTGCAGGCCGCGGATGCCGGTCTCCAGCACGGCGCGCTCGCCCTCAGACTTGATGATGGCGTCCACCTCGCGGCGGGCCTTGTTGACCATCTCTTCAATGTGCGTGGGATGGATGCGGCCGTCGGCGATGAGCTTTTCGAGCGCCAGGCGCGCGACTTCGCGGCGCACGGGCTCGAAGCACGAGACGGTGATCGCCTCGGGCGTGTCGTCGATGATGAGGTCGACGCCCGTGAGCGTTTCGATCGTGCGGATGTTGCGGCCTTCGCGGCCGATGATGCGGCCTTTCATCTCGTCATTGGGCAGGGGCACCACACTGACGGTGATCTCGGCAACATGGTCGGCAGCGCAGCGCTGGATGGCAGAGGCGACGATCTCGCGGGCGCGGGAATCGGCCTCGTCCTTGGCGCGCTGCTCCAGCTCCTTGATCTTGAGCGCGGTCTCGTGCGTCACTTCGCTCTCGACCTGCTCGATCAGGTACTTCTTGGCGTCTTCGGCAGTAAAACCGGAAATACGTTCGAGCATTTCGGTCTGGCTGCGCTTGATGATCTTGATTTCTTCGTTTTCCTTGTCCAGAGCGGCATGCTTCTGGTTGAGGGCCTCCTCGCGCTTTTCCAGCGCGTCGGTCTTGCGGTCGAGGTTCTCCTCCTTCTGCTGGAGCCGGCGCTCCTGCTTCTGCTGCTCGGCGCGGCGTTCCTTGACTTCCTTCTCGTATTCGTTTCTGGAGCGCAGGATATCTTCCTTTGCCTCCAACATGACTTCGCGTTTCTTGTTTTCAGCGCTCTTGATCGCTTCGTTGACAATACGAAGCGCCTCTTCATCGGCGTTGGAGATCTTCTCCTCGGCGCGTTTAGCGGCTCTCTTGCGAATCCAAATACCAAGAAGAATGCCAATGACGAGCGTCCCCACCGCGATAAGCGCAGCGTAGAGATAGCTGATCATACGATTCCTCCTGTGTGCTTTTTTTGATCGATGCGATTGATCTATCGTTGGGTTTTTGAATCATAAACGGGAGATTCCCCTTCTCTCCCCTCCATAAATCCAAAAAACATTGTAAACTTTTTATAACCAGCTGTCAAGGAAAAGTCGCGCCCGGAAAATATCGGAAACGGGCGAATGTCACACTGCGATGTAGGCCTGCGCCGCGTAGCCGAGCTGGCCGTCGTAGCCCACGGAGTACCAGCCCTGGAAGCTGCCGTAGACCTGCACGCTCTCGCCGTTCGGGATGCTGCCGACTGTTTCCCCGTCGATGCCCGGGTAGCTTCGCAGGCGCAGGGCTGAGCCCTCGGTCGTGACGACGCCGGTGCGCACGAGCTGCGGGTAAATGAACGGCAGGCCGAAATACTCCGTCAGTCCCCGCGCGATGGCCTGCGCCGCGGCGTCGAGGTTATTTTCGATCCAGCGCGCATCGTCGTAATTGTCGTGATAGCCGAGCTCGATGAGATTCGCGGGGTATCTGGGCCGCCGCACCTCGCCGAGCGTTGTGGTCGCCTGCGTCGTCACCTTTGCAGGCAGCGGGTAGACCATGCGCAGCTGCGCGGCGAAGAGCTCGGCAGCACGCTTTCCGTCGCTGCTCGTGGGATAGTAAAAGACGATGATGCCGCGGTTCTTCCCCGCCTGCCCTTCCCCCGAGGCGTTGGAGTGCAGGGCAAGGTAAAAGTCAAAGCCGCCAAGGCTGTTCGCCTGCGCGATGGACGAGGCCGCGGTCATCTCCGGCGTGTTGCGCACAACGGAGATGGTATTTGCGTAAAGGTACGGCTCGAGCGTGTCGGCCAGCAGATTCATCCAGTATTCCTCGCTGCCACTGCCGTCGACATACGGGTTCCAATCCTGCGTGGAGGGACTCAAATAAATTCTGGGCATGTGCAAAACCTCCCGTCGTTTTCAGTCTATGCTTGAAAAGCGGCGCACATGCAAAAAAAGAGACCGCCGAAGCGGTCTCTTTTTCATTAGCAGGATGCTTTGCGTTACACGGACGCAGCCGCCTTGTCCTTCTTGTTCTCGATACGCTGGAGAACGAGGACGACGACCAGCACCGCAAGACCCGCAAGGTCAGTGACCGTGCCGGGGATGACCATCAGCAGGCCGCCGATGACCAGTGCGACGCGGCTGATCGCCTTCATGTCGCGGATCAGGTAGCCCATCAGGCCGGAGGCGATAGACGCCATACCGAGGGTCGCGGAGATGACGATGGAGGCAACGCTCAGGAACTTGACGTCGTTGCCAACGAAGATCAGGGCGTTATTGTAAGCAAAGATGTAGGGGATGATGAACGCCGCGATTGCGAGACGGGTCGCGTTCCAGGCGGTCTTCATCGGGGGAGCCTTGGCGATGGCGGAACCGGCGTAGGCAGCCAGCGCAACGGGCGGGGTGATGTCTGCGACGATACCGAAGTAGAAGCAGAACATGTGGGCAGCCATCAGGTCGAGACCCATGCCGGAGGCAAGGATCGGCGCGCAGGTGGTGGCCATGATGATGTAGTTCGCGGTGGTGGGAACGCCCATACCGAGCACGATGCAGCAGAGCATCGTCAGCACGAGAGCGATGATCAGGTGACCGTTGGACAGACCGACGATCGCGCCGATGAGCACCTGGCCGAGACCGGTCATGGTGACGACGCCGGCGATGATACCAGCCATACCGCAGGCGATACCGACGCTCAGGCAGTTCTTGCCGCCGTTTTCAAACGCGTCGATGATGGTGGGCAGGCTCTTGACGTTGGGCTTGCTGATGGCGTAGTTGATAACCAGCAGCGCGAAGGCGATGGCAAGGCAGAGCGTGCTGCCGTTCTCGCCCATGAAGGTGCCCGGCTCGAAGCTGCGGCTCATGAGGGTCATGAACAGAAGCGGGATCAGGGGGATGGCCATGACGAGCTTCTTCTTGCCCTCTTCACGGCTGATCATGGCGACGACCACGCAGTAAAGGGTCGCGTACACGGCGGCGGTGGCCATCGTGAAGCCGATCATGATCATGTAGACCAGAACGACTAGCGGGAGGATGAGGTATATCTGCGGGAGCAGGATCTTCCACTTGGGGAGCTCTTCGCGGGGCAGGCCCTTGAGGCCGAGCTTCTTGGCCTTGAAGTGCACGCCGAGGAAGATACCGAGGAAGTACAGGAATGCGGGCAGGATTGCACGCACGATGATATCAGCATAGGGAACGCCGACCATTTCCGCCATCAGGAACGCCGCAGCGCCCATGATCGGGGGCATGATCTGACCGCCAGTGGAAGACGCAGCCTCGACCGCGCCGGCAAACTCCGGGGGATAACCGGTCTTCTTCATCATCGGGATGGTGACGGAACCGGTGGTAACGGTGTTACCGACGGAGGAACCGGAGACCATGCCGCAGAGGGCAGAGGAAACGACCGCGACCTTTGCAGGACCGCCGGAAGCCCAGCCGACCAGCGCGTTCGCGCAGTCGATGAAGAAGTTTGCAACACCCGTGGCCTCCAGGAAGGCGCCGAAGATGACGAACAGCGCGATGTAGGTCGAGCAGACGCCGATCGGGGTGCCGAGGATACCGGTCGTGGTGTAGAAGAGGTTATACATAACGGTCTTTAAGTCCTTGCCCGCACCTAAGAAGGCGTAGAGCACGAACACCGTCGCTACGCAGATGATCGGCATACCGACCACGCGGCGGCAGCACTCGACGAGGATCAAAGTGCCGACGATCGCAAATACGATCAGAAGGGGAATGGAAACGCTGCCGATCTGCACGACGAAAACCTTCTGGATTCGCGTACCGGCGGTAACGATTTTTTCAAGGTTTAAGGGGTAGAAGAAGAAGCAGAACGCGCCGACTGCCGCCATGACGATATCGTACCAAGGCATGTAGTTGACCTTCTGAGAGCCCTTCTTGATGGGGTAGTAGATAAACACGAGAATGATGACCAGGCCGAGGAAGAGCGGACGGCGCGCACGCTCGTCCATCTTGATCCACATGTTCATCACGATCAGGAAAATGCCGAACAGTGCCGTAAGGACACGCAGGATCTTGCGGGGAGTCCCCTCCCAGACGCGCGTGTTCGACTCACGGTCGTACTTTTTCATGATCGCATCGACGTCTTCCATGGTGCCGACGTCGTTGTCGACTGCAACATTGTTGAGCTTTTCGTTTTCAGCCATGATGCAATTTCCTCCTAATTCTATTTGAGAGCGTCCGTGCGCTCAGACGAGCCAGAATTCGTAATTAAAACGCACAGGCGCGTTTTTTCCACACAAATCACGCAGACTGACATCCTCGCCGTTTACATTGAGTACATGGTCAGAGACCGTACCGACAATGTAGCCGACGTTTGTCCTGTCCTGATGGATGTTTCGGATGACCATTGCCCAGCCCTTGTAATCAGGGCGGTCCACATAGACCTTGTCAAGCGTTTCGCCGGGGTTGAGCTCCGTCTGCACGCCTGCGCCAAAGGAGCAATAGGTCGTCTCCTCCACATAGATCGTTTTGTTTTCGATCTCGTAGGTATCGGTCAGGGGGTATTTGTTCACGGAATGGATAAAGGTCACGGAAAAGCGGTCTCCCTCGCCCATTTTGTACCGGGCGTAGACCTCGCCGGTGTCGCGGTTGCGCAGGGTCAGATAGTAGCCGGAGCGAGGAAGAAGCACGGCGGCCGCTGCAATAATCGTTATTATTGCAGCGGCCGCAATTATGTATTTCCGCAGATGAGAATTCACGTCAATACACGGTAGCGATCCTGCTTACAGGACGCCGATTTCCTTGTAGTACTTCTCAGCACCGGGATGCATGGTGACGGTAGCACCGGCAGAGGCAGCCTCGGGATCGAGGAAGCCGAACTTGGCGTGGCCTTCGGTCAGAGCGTCCTTGTTGTCGAACATGGCCTTGACGAACTCATAAACGACATCCTCGCTCAGATCCTTGGAAGCAACGAGAGTAGCCTGAATGGCGACGCAGACGACATCGCCGGTCATGCCGGTATAGGTGGTGGAGGGCAGGTCGTCACGGATCAGGAACGGATAGGCCTCCTGAATGGCGGCGAGCTCTTCGTCAGTGAGGGAGACGAGGTTGAGGGTGTTGGTGGTGGCGTAGTCGACGATAGCGGTCGTGGGAGCACCGGCGACGGTGAAGGCGGCATCGATCTTGCCGTCCTTGAGCTGGTCAACGCCATCCTGGAAGGAGCCGTTCACCGCATTGACGTCGTCCTTGGTCAGACCCGCAGCGCCGAGCACCTGCCAGGCGTTGATCTCGGTACCGGAACCAACGTCACCAACGCAGACGGTCTTGCCCTTGAGGTCGGCAACGGTGTTGATGCCGGGCTTGGCAAGGATCTGAACGGTCTCGTTGTAGATACCGGCAACCCAAAGAGCGTCGGTCTCGGGAGCGCCGTCGAAGGAGTTGGTGCCCTCGTGCGCGTAGTTGATAACGTCGGACTGCAGAATGGCCATCTGAGCCTCGCCGTCGGTGATCATGTTGACGTTCGCGACGGAAGCGCCGGTGGACTCAACATTGAGGGTGGAAAGGGTCAGCTTGGAGTCGAGGACGGTCTTGAGAACGCCGCCGACAGCGTAGTAGGTACCGGAGGTACCGCCGGTCGCCAGAGTGATCGCAACGGGGAGCTGGAATCGCCGTCGTTGTTCTGGCTGTCATCCGTCTTCTCACCGCCGCAGGCGACCAGCGCGAAGACCATCGCGAGAGAGAGGATCAGAGCTAAAAACTTTTTCATACGCAATCTCCTTTTTGATTCTTCCGGCATTCACCGCTTCACCGGCACATGCTCCGCCGCGTGGGGGCGCTTCGGAGCACCTACGTTGGAGAAGCGTTGAATTCCGAAATTTACTTGCCTCTTTCAGGCAGTCTCATTATAGCTGAATGACAGGTCTATTGCAAGACGTTTTTACTTTTTTGGATATTTCGCCAAATTATCGTTGAATTCCGTCATCATTCGACCGATTATTTCGTTAAACATTTATCAGGTTTTCAATTTTTTCTTTAGGTATAAAAATCAGGGCGGCAAAGCGCCGCCCTGATCGCATGAAGGTCTCACATACTGATTATGCAAAATCCGTGTGTTATTTACTTCTTTTCCTTGTTGTCCACGACCTGCTTGAGAAGCGCGGAGAACTCGTCCATGCTCATCGCGCCGAGGTCGCCGTCCGTGCGGTGGCGCGGGGAAACGGTGCCGTTCTCCATGTCGCGGTCACCGACGACCACCATGTAGGGGACCTTCTCCATCTGCGCGTCGCGGATCTTGCGGCCGATCTTCTCGTTGCGGTAGTCGACCTCGACGCGGAAGCCCATGTCTTCGAGCTTCTTGGCCTGCTCGGCGCAGTAGTCGGCGGCGCGGTCGGTGACGGGCAGGAAGCGCACCTGCTCGGGCGCATCCACGTCGGCAGCGCGCCGGCATACTCCTCGATGAGGTAGGCGAGCGTGCGCTCGTAGCAGCCGAGAGACGTGCGGTGGATGATGTACGGCAGCTTCTTCTCGCCGTTTTCGTCGATGTAGTACATGCCGAAGCGCTCGGCGAGCAACATGTCGATCTGGATGGTGACGAGGGTGTCTTCCTTGCCGTAGACGTTCTTATACTGGATGTCGAGCTTCGGGCCGTAGAATGCGGCCTCGTCGATGCCGACGGTGTAGTCGACGTCGAGATCCTTGAGGATGCGCTCCATCACGCTCTGGGCGTGATCCCACTGCTCCTTCGTGCCCTCGTACTTGTTGTTCGGGTTCGCGGGATCCCACTGGGAGAAGCGGAACGTGCACTTGTCAAGAAGGCCGACGGTGCCGAGGCAGTACTTGGCAAGGTCGAGGCAGCCCTTGAACTCCTCTTCGAGCTGGTCGGGGCGCAGGACGAGGTGGCCTTCGGAGATCGTGAACTGACGCACGCGGATGAGGCCGTGCATCTCGCCGGAATCCTCGTTGCGGAACAGCGTCGAGGTCTCGCCCAGGCGCATCGGCAGGTCGCGGTAGGAGCGCTGGCGGTTCAGGTAGACCTGATACTGGAACGGGCAGGTCATCGGGCGCAGGGCGAAGCACTCCTTCGTCTCGTCATACGGGTCGCCGAGGATGAACATGCCGTCGAGATAGTGATCCCAGTGGCCGGAGATCTTGTAAAGGTCGCGCTTGGCCATCAGCGGGGTCTTGGTGAGAAGATAGCCGCGCTTCTGCTCGGTATCCTCGACCCAGCGCTGGAGCACCTGCACGACGCGCGCGCCCTTGGGCAGCAGCACCGGAAGACCCTGACCGATGCAGTCGACGGTGGTGAAATATTCGAGCTCGCGGCCGAGCTTGTTGTGGTCGCGCTTGACGGCCTCCTCGCGCTCTTTGAGGTAGGCGTCCAGCTCTTCCTTCTTCGGGAAAGCGACGCCGTAGATGCGCTGGAGCACCTCGCGGTTCGAGTCGCCGCGCCAGTAGGCGGCGTTGCAGGCGGTCAGCTTAATGCCGTTGCCCTTGATGCGGCCGGTGGAGTCGAGGTGCGGACCGGCGCAGAGGTCGGTGAACTCGCCCTGCTTGTAGAAGCTGATGACGGCATCCTCAGGCAGGTCGTTGATGAGCTCGACCTTGAACGGCTCTTCCTTTTCTTCCATAAACTTGATGGCCTCGGCGCGCGGGAGCTCAAAGCGCTCGAGCTTGAGCTTTTCCTTGCAGATCTTGCGCATCTCGGCTTCGATCTCAGCCAAATTCTCCGGCGTGAAGGAGAACGGGGCGAGCATATCGTAGTAGAAACCGTTGTCGATGCTCGGGCCGATGGCGAGCTTCACCTCGGGCCAGAGGCGCTTGACGGCCTGCGCCAGCACATGGGAGCAGGTGTGCCAATAGGTCTTGCGGTACTCGGGATTTTCAAACGAGAACTGGTTCTCTTCGCTGATCTTGACTTCTTCAGACATGTTATTTACCTCCATTTTCATTTGAGGGTGCAAAAAAGCTCCACCCCCGATGTCTATCAGGGGTGAAGCATCGAAATACTCCACGGTTCCACCCTGCTTGCGCGTTGCGCGCCGCTTGTGTCCGCTGTAACGGGCGATCCCGTCCCGCTTGTTTCGCGGGCGGCTCAAGGGTGGTACTGCCGACTCTGCACGCAGGACGCTTGCACCAAATGCGTCCCTCTCTTGGCGGCGAACTCCGGTTTCTTCCCTATCCAAGCCATTTTGATGATGGGAGTGTACACCCGCCGCGCCCGTTTGTCAAGCAAAAAGTGCGCACAGTGTGCGCACTTTTACAATAAATTCATCAAAACTCCGGCGGGCGGTTTTTGGGCGGCTTGCCGTCGTCCTCCTCGTCCCTGCCGAGAATGCCCGAAAAGAGTTTTTTGCGCTTTGCACGCCTTTCCTCCTCTTTTTGCTTCTGCTCCGCCTTGTAACGCTCGATCGACTCCAGCTCTTCAATGCGCTCGCGCGCAACAGCGCGCAGCATATCCGGATTGGCATCGTAAACGATCGCACGCAACTCGTCCATCGTCATTTCCTCGCAGGCATCCCGAAAGCGCTTTTCGCGCACGTCCTCCGGCTCAAAGAATGCCATGCGGCCGCACCACGAGCAGATGTACATATCCACCTCGACATGATCGGTCCAGAGATTCGAGCCGAGGCTCGAGCCGTTCATCTCGAGCGTCTGCTTCCCCTGAGGCTTCATTTCGTGTCCGCAGACGCAAAGCTTACCGAGCATATTGTTCCTCCTTTTTATGCACTTCCTGCTTGGGAATGTCATCGTAAAAGGCAAAGGTCTCTTCAAAGAGCTTCTCGCCGTAGGCGCGCAGCTTCTCGCAGTATTCATCGTAGGCGGTGAGCATCTGCCGCGCCTCGTCCGTCAGTACCGCGCCGCCGCCGTGCTTGCCGCCCGCCGTGGAGGTCAAAAGATGGAAGCCCAGCCCGTTCTCGGCATTGCGGACGACCGTCCACGCCTTGGAATAGGCCATGGACATCGACAGCGCCGCCGCGCGCAGCGAATGCAGCTCGTCTACGCGCTTCAAAAGCTGGGACACGCCTGGGCCAAAGCATTTCTGGTCGGAAAACACACGGGCGGAGAGAACAACGCGAAGCTCACGATCCATAGGGCGGCACTTCCTTTCTGTTGTATTTCATTATATCCAGGTGAATGCGGTTCGTCAATACGGCAAAAGCTAAGCGGGAGCATGCCGCTCCCGCTTTCTTCACTTTAAGGTGTTGTAGTGCGTATTTTCGCCGTCGAACAAAAAGCCGTCCGTGTCGTGCACGCGGCCGTTCGACAGCATCTGCCGGTAACGCACATCGTTCGAGATTCCATTGATATTTGTGCCTGTCAAACTGCGGCCGTTGCTGCGCAGCTGCGCGTTCGCGCTCGTTTTCCGTCTCGGGGTTCAGATAGGTCTTGCCGTAGAGGTTGCCGTTTTCGTGCGTGATGGTCTTGTCGCTGCCAAAATAGCGGCTGCGGTCGCTGGCGCTCGCGGCGGCATTGCGGCGGTCGACGCTGCGTGTCGTATTCTCTCCGTCGCCGTCCATGTCGTCGCCCATCATGCCGTCGCCGGTCACGCTGTCGTCTTTTTTGTTTTCGCCGCTCATGTCGTCGCCCGGCATGTTATTCTTTTTTTTGCCGCTGTCCGCCGCGCCGTTGTCGGTCGTACCGGTCGACGGGCCGTTGGCGGTGTTGCTGTCCTTCTTCTCCCCGCAGCCCGCGAGCGAGAAGAGCAGCAGCGCCGTCACAAAAATCATGGCAAGGGTCTGCTTCATTGCTGCATTTCTCCTTACGTTCATCTCCCGCGATACCCAAGCAATAGTATGCGCACGAAGCAACAAGAAACCAGACGTAAATTTTGTCAAAACGCATGTCACCGACACTAACTCGGCAAAAAAGCCTCGCAGAGTTTCGCGCCCATAGGCGCGAAAAAATTATAATCATTTTTCTGACGACATGTGCGTCAGAAAAATACTTCTCGCCCGCAAGTGTGGAAATTGCTTGCCTGCGGCAAGCAATTTCTGCGCGCAGCGGGTGTAAAAAGCAAAAAAAAGAGGACACCTTACGGTGTCCTCTTTTTTTGAGTATTTTACTTGCTCGCCTTCGCGGCCTTGAAGGCCTCGATCAGCATCGGGGTGACCTTGAACAGGTCGCCGCAGATACCGTAGTCGGCGATCTCGAAGATCGGCGCGGTGTCGTTCTTGTTGACCGCGATGATGCACTCGGACTCGCTCATACCGGCCTTGTGCTGGATGGAGCCGGAGATACCGAGAGCAACGTAGACCTTCGGGTGGACGGTCTTACCGGTCTGACCGACCTGATGGTCGGCAGTGAGCCAGCCGGAGTCGATGGCAACACGGGAGCCGCCAACAACGCCGCCGAGCACATCGGCGAGCTCGTGAGCGAGCTTGATGCCGCCCTCGACGTCCTTGGAGATACCACGGCCGACGGAGACGATGTAGTCAGCGCCGATCAGGTCGACGAGCTTCTTGGCAGCCTTGACGACCTCGACGACCTCGGTCTGGAGATCGGCGGCGTCGAGCTTGACGTCATACTTGGTGATCTTAACGGCCTTGGCCTTCGCCTCGTCGTAAGCAGCCTTCTTCATAACGCCGGGACGGACCGTCGCCATGGAGGGACGGAAGCGCGGGCAGATGATGGTAGCCATCAGGTTGCCGCCGAACGCGGGACGGGTCATCTTCAGGTCGCGAGAGACATCGTGGTCCTTACCCATGACCTTCGCGGTGGCCATGCCGTCGATCTTGGCCTCGGGCAGCGTGGAAGCGCCGCGCAGGAAGTCCTTGTAGATGGGCATGTCAACGTCGAGGTGGGTGCAGTCGGCGCAGAGACCGGTGTGCAGACGGGCTGCGCAGCGGGGGCCGAGGTCACGGCCGATGTTGGTCGCGCCGATGAGGAAGGCCTCGGGCTTCATCTCGGAGATGACGTCGCAGATGACCTTGGAATAAGCGTCAGTGGTGTAGTTCTTGAGCAGGGGGTGGTCGCAGACGATGACCTCATCAGCGCCGTAGCCGCCAATGCTCTCGGCGAGATCGCCGACATTGTCGCCGACCAGCAGACCGCAGAGCTTCACGCCCAGCTCGTCCGCCAGCTTGCGGCCTTCGGAGATCAGCTCATAGGAGGTGGACATCATCTGGCCCTGACGCTGTTCGCAGAAGACCCATACGTTCTTGAACTCTTCGATCTTGGAGGAGTCATAGTTGGGATTAGCAAGTTTCACTTCGTTACGCATCGTATTGATCTCCTTTCCTTAAATGATGTGTTTTTCGAGCAGGATACCGGCGAGCTTCTCTGCAGGAGCCATGTCGTTGCCTCGAGCATCTGACCGGCGCCCTTCTGGGGAGGCGTGAAGGAGGTCAGGATGTTGGTCGGGGAGCCCTTGAGGCCGATGGTGGTAGCGTCGATGAGGGGGTGATCCTTCAGGGCGTTGTAGTCCAGAACGGTCATGGGCTTGGAGTAGCACTCGAACACACCGGAGACGCTCATGTAACGCGGAGTATTGAGCTCCTTGATGCAGGTGATCAGGCACGGAGTCTGAGCCTTGATGGTCATGTAGCCGTCCTCGAGCATGCGCTTGACGGTCAGGGTGTCGCCTTCCTTCTTCACATCGGCGGCGTAGGTGATCTGGGGCAGGTGCAGCTTCTCAGCGATCTGAGGACCGACCTGAGCGGTATCACCATCGATAGCCTGACGGCCGCAGAAGACGATGTCGTCGTCATCGAGACCGATGGTGTCGAGAGCGGCGGCAAGGATCTGGGAGGTGGCGTAAGTATCGGAACCGCCGAACTCACGGGCGGAAACGAGATAGCCGTCATCAGCGCCCATGGCCATCAGCTCGCGCAGCATGCCTTCTGCCGGCGGGGGACCCATGGTGACGACGGTGACCGTGCAGCCCAGCTCATCCTTGAGCTTGAGAGCGGCCTCAACGGCGTTCATATCATCGGGGTTGATGATGGTCTGCATGGAAGCGCGGTTCAGGGTACCATCGGGATTGACGGCAACCTTACCGGAGGTATCGGGGACCTGCTTAACGCAAACAAGAATCTTCATTATATCTTTACCTCCTTTTTTAGTTCACACCAAGATACTTGGCAACGACCATACGCTGGACTTCGGAAGTGCCCTCGTAGATCTCGGTGATCTTGGCATCGCGCATCATGCGCTCAACGGGATACTCACGGGTGTAGCCATAGCCGCCGAAGAGCTGAACAGCGCGGCGGGTGACGTCGGAAGCGGTCTCGGCCGCGAAGAGCTTGGCCATGGCAGCGTCCATGGAGTAATCCTCGTGATTCTGCTTCTTCATAGCGGCAGCGTAAACGAGGTACTGGGCAGCCTGAGTGCGGGTGTGCATGTCGGCCAGCTGGAACTGGGTGTTCTGGAACTGGCTCAGGCGGCGACCAAACTGGATACGCTCCTTGGTGTACTTGACAGCCTCGTTGATGGCGCCTTCGGCAAGACCGAGAGCCTGGGAGGCGATACCGATACGGCCGCCGTCGAGGGTCTTCATGGCGATCTTGAAGCCTTCGCCTTCCTTACCGAGCAGGTTCTCCTTGGGGACGACGCAGTCTTCGAAGACGAGGTCGCAGGTAGAGCTGCCGCGGATACCCATCTTCTTCTCGTGCTTACCGGTGGAGAAGCCGGGGAAGTCCTTCTCAACGATGAAGGCGGTGATACCGTGGTTGCCCTTGCTCTTGTCGGTCATGGCGAACACGACGAAAGTGGAGGCAACGTTACCGTTGGTGATGAAGCACTTGCTGCCGTTGAGGACGTAGTCGCCGTTCTCGTTCTTGACAGCGGTGGTCTGCTGGCCGGAGGCGTCGGTACCGGCGCCGGGCTCGGTCAGACCGAACGCACCGATCTTGCGGCCGGACAGAAGGTCAGGCAGATACTTCATCTTCTGCTCCTCGGTGCCGTTCTCGAAAATGGGAGCGCAGCAGAGGGAGGTGTGGGCGGAAACGATAACAGCGGTGGTGCCGCAAACCTTAGCGAGCTCCTCCACGCACATGGCATAACTGAGAACATCGCCGCCGGCGCCGCCGTACTGCTTCGGGAAGTAAATACCCATCATGCCGAGCTTGGCCATCTTTTCGACGGTCTCCATGGGGAAGCGCTCTTCCTCATCGAGTTCCTCAGCTAAAGGCTTGACTTCATTTTCTGCAAATTCGCGATACATTTTGCGGACCAGCAGATGTTCTTTGGACAGATGGAAATCCATAGTCTTTTGCTCCTTCACTATAAAAATAATTGGATTGTCTAATTTTTCACAAATCAGTTCCGTGACTCTCATTATATCCTGTGCGTTTCATTTTCGCAAGGGGAACTATCATTCCTTTTTGGAATTCGTGCTTTTTGCCGAATTCATTAAAGCCTTTTTGACATTTCCGTTCCTTTTATGACAGTTTTCTGTCATTTTCAGGAATCCTTTCCATTCCAAAAGAGAAAAGGGGAGGCAGTTTTTGTAAACTGCCTCTCCTTTTTATCCTTTTAGGGACGGATTACTTCTTGCTGTAATCGTAGAAGCCCTTGCCGGACTTCTTGCCGAGCTGGCCGCCGCGGACCATCTTCTTGAGCAGCAGAGCGGGACGATACTTCGGATCGCCGGTCTCGCTGTAGAGGACGTTCATAATGGCGAGGCACACGTCAAGGCCGATGAAGTCGCCCAGGGCAAGGGGGCCCATGGGGTGGTTCGCGCCGAGCATCATGGCCTTGTCGATATCCTCGACAGAGGCAACGCCGGTCTCGACCAGGCCGATGGCCTCGTTGATCATCGGGATCAGGATCTTGTTGACGACGAAGCCCGGAGCCTCAGCGACCTCGACAGGCTCCTTGCCGATCTCCTTGGAGAGGTTGTAGATGAAGTCGAAGGTCTCCTGCGTGGTGTTGGCGCCGCGGATGACCTCAACGAGCTTCATGCTGGGCACGGGGTTGAAGAAGTGCATGCCGATGACGGCGTGCTTCAGGCCGAGACCCATCTCGGTGACAGACAGAGAAGAGGTGTTGGTCGCGAAGACGGTGCTCTCCTTGCACATCTCGTCGAGCTCGCCGAGGAGCTGACGCTTGGTGTCCATGTTCTCCGCCACGCACTCGATGACAAGGTCGGCGTCCGCCGCGGCAGACTTCTCCTCGACGAGGATGTTGTTCAGGATGGCGTCCTTGGCCTCTTCGGTCATCTTGCCCTTCTCGACGCGCTTCTGCAGGGAAGCGGCGAGCTTATCCTTGTGGCGCTGAGCGGAAGCGACGCTGGAAGCGTACATCAGAGCGGTGTGGCCCTTGGCCGCGAAGACCTGAGCGATGCCGCTGCCCATGGTGCCGGCGCCGAAAACTGCAACTTTCATTGTGTGTATCCTCCTACAATATAAATAGATAATTCTATGGAATCACTTGTTGATAAAGGGCTCGTGCTTGCGCTTTTCGAGGAAGGCGCCCATGCCCTCCTGCTGGTCGGCGCTCTGGAAGCAGGAGCCGAAGGCCTTCTCCTCGATCACGACGGCGCGGTCAATGTCGACCTGAAGACCGTCGTTGATGGCCTGCTTGGACGCGCGCACCGCGATGGGCGCGTTGCCAGCGATCTGGCCGGCGAGCTTTTCCGCCGCGGCGTAGAGATCAGAAAGCGGATAGACCGCGTTGACAAGGCCGATGCGGTAGGCCTCGTCCGCCTTGATGTTGCGGGCGGTGTAGATCATCTGCTTGGCCATGCCGGGGCCGACGAGGCGGGCAAGGCGCTGTGTGCCGCCAAAGCCCGGCGTGATGCCAAGGCCTGTCTCGGGCTGGCCGAAGACGGCGGTATCGGAGCAGATGCGGAAGTCGCAGCTCATCGCGAGCTCGCAGCCGCCGCCGAGGGCATAGCCGCCCACCGCCGCGATCGTCGGGATGGGGAACGCTTCGAGCTTGCGCATGACGTCGTTGCCCTGCTTGCCGAAGGCCTCGGCCTCCTCCTTGCTGAGCTCCTTCATCTGCGCGATGTCCGCGCCGGCGACAAAGGACTTCTCGCCCGCGCCGCGGACGATCAGGCAGCGGATCTCGCTTAAGTCCACCGCGTCGAGCGCGGCATCGAGATCGGCGAGCACCTGAGAATTGAGCGCGTTGAGCGCCTTTTCGCGGTCAATGATGAGATAGGCAATGTTGCCCTTGGGTTCATATTTGACAAAAGACATCGTGTGTCTCCTCCTGTCTTCTTCAACTGCCCCCCTATTATATGGGCGGCAAGGCATATTTGCAAGAGAAAAATCACTTTTTTCAAAAATGTTTCACACTTTTCCGGCGTCATTGCAAGAAACGTTGCATTTTTAATGATCTTTTCTCCCAATGCAGCAACTCTTGTATAAAATTTTTTCAAAATGACTTGTCTCTTGCACCAATTTTCGATATGATAGGCTTTAATTATAGGAAAACGAGGTTCATTCTATGCGAATGCGCAAAAAGAAAAACCTGCTTCCCCGCATGGAGCGGTGCGGGGCGTATCAGATCAAGGACCCCTACGAGCGCAAGGGCCGCTGGCACGACTTGATGCCCGAGGCGAAGGAGATCCGCGTGGAGCTCGGCTGCGGCAAGGGCCGCTTCACCGTCGAGACGGCCGCGGCGGAGCCCGACGTGTTGCTCATCGCGGTCGAAAAGGTGCCCGACGCGATGGTCGTCGCGATGGAGCGCGCGGCGAAAGCAGAGCTGCACAACGTCTTCTTCATCGACATCGACGCCAACCAGCTGCCCGAAATTTTCGATGCAGGCGAGGTCGACCGCATCTATGTCAACTTCTGCGACCCGTGGCCTCCCAAGCGGCAGGCCAAGCGCCGGCTGACGCACGGCAATTTCTTGAAGCTCTACCGCAAGGTGCTCAAGGACAACGGCCAAATTCATTTCAAGACCGACAACGACCCGCTGTTTGAGTGGTCGATCGAGGAGATCCCGCAGTTTGGCTTCGAACTCTCCGAGGTCACACGCGATCTGCACGCGAACGGGCCTTGCGGCGTGATGACCGACTACGAGGCCAAATTCTATGCCGAGGGCAAGAACATCAACCGCTGCGTCGCCACGATGCAGCCGTGGGAAGAGCCCGAGGAAGAGGATACGCCCGAAGAGGCGGACGAAACGGCTGAATAAGATAAAAGGAAGGTTGACTTTGTCAGCCTTCCTTTTTGCTTTCTTCGAGATACGGCGAATACATCATCACCGCGTCGTTCACGGCGACAGGCGTCTCCGCGAGCAGCTTGCCCTGCAAATCAAACGTCTGCCGGTAGAGCTCGTTGTGGCGGATGTAGCCGCCCCAGTACTGCACGCGCATCTCGTGGTTGCGCTCTACGACCGCATAGCGCTCGGTCGGCTCGGCGCTCACGCGCCACTCGCCCTCAAGGTCTGTTTTGCCGACGCGGACGCGCATCTGATAGGTGTCCTGTGTGTCGTTGCGGATCATCAGGTCAAGATAGGGGTAAAAGCAGGTCGCACCGCTGCCGAAGGGCTGCGTGCGGTTCGCGTCGGGAAAGACGTCGTAGCCGTGGCGGTGGCGCTCGACGACCGTGAGCGGCGTGTGCAGCGTCATCCAGTAGATGAGGTTTGAGAGCTGGCAGAGCCCGCCGCCCGTCGCGGCCAGATACCCGCCGTTGCGCAGGATCATGCCGGGCAGATACCCCTTCCCCGCTGTCGGCTTTCCGATGAGATACCAGTAGCTCATCGTTTCACCGGGGCGCAGCAAAAGCCCGTCGAGCCGCGCACAGGCGAGGCGGAGATTCGTCACCTTGTTGCGCTGGAGCTGCATGTCGACGTCCTTGAGCTTTCGCATGAGCGGCGTATGGTGGGAAAACGCCTGATATGCTAAGTCTTCCCCGCTGCGCTCGCGCGCAAAATGCTTCCGCATCGAAAGCCATCTGAGTTTTCGCTGCGCGCTGAAATACGCGCCGCCGAGCTTCAGCCGCAAATTAGAGCGTTTTTTCGGTTCGCGGACGGTCATATGCTTCCCTCCCCTGTTTTTCTGCTTTTATAGACGCAAAACGGCGGGAAAAAGTTCCAACATTTTCTTATTTCAGGCTCATCACGTAGATTTGACACGGGTTCCACTCGTCCCAGAGCGTCGGGAATACCTCAAACTCGCCAAAACCGAGGGCGAGATAGAAGCGGTTCGTCGCGTCATACTCAGGGTACTTCCCCATCTGCACGGTCTTGACCTGCAAAAACGAGTAGCCAAGCTCCTTCGCCCGCTGCTTCGCTGCGGCAAAGAGCATCTTGCCGACGCCGCGGCGGTGGTATTCTTTCAGCACACCCATGACATAGAGTTCCGCCGTATCCCTCCCCGTTTCGGCAAGGTAAAGGAAGCCGACGGCGTTCTCGCCGTCGAACGCGGCGAAAAACGGCTGCTTAACACTCTTTTCGATGTATTCCTCGCGCGCCTCCGGAATGCCAAACCAGTCGGGCAGCGATTCTAAAATAAAGCGCGTAATGCGCCGCTTTTCATCGGGAGTCGTAATTTCTCTGATCTCCATAGTTCTCTCCATTTTAAATATTCAGTCTGCCAAAAAAAAGCGGTATGGCATTGCCATACCGCTTTTTGACGTACGTTACCGCTGGCCCTTGTCGTAGGGGATGCCCTCGGCCTTGGGGGCGCGGGAACTCTTGGACGTGAACGCCAGCACAAGCAGCGTGACGATGTAGGGCAGCATGCGGTAGAGATGGGCGCTGATGCCGATCTCGGCGAGCATGAAGACGCCGTCGCCGTTGATGTCGATGCTCGCATAGCTTGCCGCGATGCACTTGAAGAGGCCGAACAGCAGCGAGGAGGCCGCGATATTCACGGGCTTCCAGTTGCCGAAGATCATAACGGCCAGTGCGAGGAAGCCGAAGCCCGCCACGTCGCCGTTCGAGGCGCAGTTTGCCGTTGTCAGCGCATAGACGAAGCCGCCCATGCCCGCGAGCGCGCCGGAAATGGTCGTGCCCGCGTAGCGCATCTTGTAGACGTTGATGCCCAGCGAATCCGCCGCCTGGGGATTTTCGCCGCAGGCGCGCAGGCGCAGGCCGAAGCGCGTCTTATAGAGCAGGATCGACAGGATGATGAAAAGCAGGATGCAGACGTAGGTCGCAAGGTAGACCTTGTTGACGAACGTCTCGCCGAAAAAGCCGAGGTCGGTGTTCTTGTCGATGCCGAGCGTAGACTTTTTGATCATGAACCAGCTCGCCGCGTCGCCCGTGAGCATCTGCAGCGTATTCTGGTTGGCGATGATGCGGATGAAGAACAGCACCAGTGCGGGGGCCATCAGGTTCAGTGCCGTGCCGCCGATGGTCTGGTCGGCACGCAGGTTGATAGAGGCAAAGCTCAGAAGCAGCGAGAACAGCGCGCCGAAGGCCGCCGCGACCAGCATCGTGAGAAGCTCCACGCCCTGAAGTGCGACCCAGTTGCCGCTCTGCTTGAGGGAGAGGATGGCGTCGCTCGTCTGCAAAATGCGCACAAACCAGACGCCGATGAACGCGCCGAAGACCATGATACCTTCGAGCGCCAGGTTGATGATACCGCTGCGCTCGGCGAACACGCCCGCAAGCGCCACGATCATCAGAGGGACGGCATAAATGAGCGTCTGCTGAATGAGAAATGTCATTTCGCGTCGCCTCCTTTCTCCGTTTCCGCTTGTGCACCGGCTGGTGCGGAAGCTGTCGCCGGGGCGGGCTCCGCGTTGGCATCCGCGCCGTCGTCCTTCTTTTTACCGAGCTTGCCGATCCACATCTTGATGACCAGCGAGAAGGCGCTGAGGTACACGATGACGGCGATGATGACGTTCGTGATGTACTCGTTATAGGCTGTCAGGTTCGTCAGCTGCAGGCCCGAGATATCGAGCATCGACATGAACAGCGCCGTGAAGATGATGCCGATGGGGTTACAGGAGGCGAGCATCGCAACAGGGATACCGTTGAAGCCGATGGCAGGGAGCGACTGGTACGTGGACCAGAAGAACTCTGTGTTGCCGGAGAGATAGTAGAGCGAAGCGCCCGCCGCGCTCAGTCCGCCCGCGATCGCCATGGAGATGACGATGTTACGCTTGTCGGCGATACCGGCGTAGCGCGCGGCATGACGGTTGGAGCCGCAGGCTTTGAGCTGATAGCCGAACGTCGTCTTGGACATCATCACGTAAACGGCGATTGCAAAGACGATGGCGATGAGGATGCCGCCGTTGACCTGGGAGTTCGGGAAGAGCTTGTCAAGGCCCATCTTCGCGGTGGCAACACCGTTGTAGGTCGTCTTGTAGATGTAACCGGTCTTGGTGGACTCGGTGATGTTCTTAAAGTTGCTGATATCAAAGAGCCATGTGACGAGGTTCGCCGCGATCCAGTTCGTCATGATGCAGGCGAGCACCTCGTTGATGTTGAGCAGGGCCTTGAAAAGGCCGGGGATCGCGCCCCAGATCGCGCCCGCGAGCGTGCCGCCGAGAAAGGCGAGCAGCCAGATGAGCGTGGTGGACATCGTCTCGGACGGAAGACCGAGGGCGATGGAGAGCGACACGAGCGTACCGATGAGGTACTGGCCCGGCGCGCCGATGTTGAAAAGGCCTGTTTTATACGCCATGCCGACGGAAAGGCCCGTCATGATGAGCGGCGCGGCACGGAAGAGCATGTTGCCGATATTCGTCGGGTTGAAGCCCCACGTCAGCGTGCCGGAGGCGTCGCGTCCCGTGGAGAACAGGCCGCCGAACACGATGCGGATGCCGTCCCACGCCGAGGAGAGCGAGAGGTTCGGGCTCGTGAGACCGACGATCAAAATGACGATGCTGCCGACGGCGAGGCCGATCAGGATCGAGAGGACGGACGCCGCGACGGTCTTAAAGCCTTCGCTTTGCAGGAAGTGTTCTTTTTTCATACGGCCGCCTCCTCCTTCGCCATGCGCTTGGCGCCGGCCATGTAAAGGCCGAGCTCTTCGACGGTGGTTTTCTTCGGGTCGAGCTCGCCGACGATCTCACCCTCGTACATGACGAGGATGCGGTCAGAGAGGCTCATGACCTCGTCCAGCTCGAGCGAGACGAGCAAGATCGCCTTGCCGCGGTCGCGCTCGGCGACGAGCTGGCTGTGGATGAATTCGATGGCGCCGACGTCAAGGCCGCGCGTGGGCTGCACGGCGACGATGAGGTCCTTGTCGCGGTCGACCTCGCGGGCGATGATGGCCTTCTGCTGGTTGCCGCCGGACATGGAACGCGCGCGCGTAATCGCGCCCTGGCCGCTGCGCACGTCGAACTTGTCGATCAGGTAGTTGGCATAGTCGCGCACAGCCTTGTTGTTGATAAAGCCGTGGTTTTCAAAGCGCGGCTCGTTGAAGCGCTGGAGCACCATGTTCTGCTCGAGTGTGAAGTCGAGCACGAGGCCGTGCTTGTGGCGGTCTTCGGGAATGTGGCTCATGTGCTCGCCGCGGTGGCGGATGGAGGCGTGGGAAATATCCTTGCCGCAGAGGGTGATCGTGCCGGAGGACGGCTTGTCAAGGCCTGTCAGGCCGTAGACAAGCTCCGTCTGACCATTGCCGTCGATACCGGCGATGCAGACGATCTCTCCCGCGCGGACGGTGAAGGAAACGTCGTTCACGGCGTTGCGCTTCTGCACGTGGGAGTGGACGCAGAGGTGGTCGACCTTCAAGACCTCGCCCGCAGGCTTGGCCTCGTCCTTCGTGACCTCGAGCTGCACGGGGCGGCCGACCATCATGTTGGAAAGCTCCTGCTTGGTGGTCTCGCTCGTGTTGACCGTGCCGATGTACTTGCCCTTGCGCAGGACGCTCACGCGGTCGGAGACCTCCATGATCTCGTTGAGCTTGTGGGAGATGAACAGGATGGACTTGCCTTCGCGGGCAAACTCCTTCATCGTGGCCATCAGCTCTTCGATCTCCTGCGGGGTAAGCACCGCGGTCGGCTCGTCGAAGATGAGGATCTCGTTGTCGCGATACAGCATCTTCAGAATTTCGACGCGCTGCTGCATGCCGACCGTGATATCCTCGACCTTGGCGTCAAGGTCGACGTTCAGGCCGTAGCGCTTCGAGATCTCTTCGACCTTTTTGCGTGCCTCTTTCTTCTGCAAAAAGCCGCACTTCGTCGTCTCCGCGCCGAGGATGATGTTGTCGAGCACCGTGAAAACGTCCACCAGCTTGAAATGCTGGTGCACCATGCCGATGCCGAGCGCGGTGGCGTCGTTCGGGTCCTTGATGGACACGACCTTGCCGTCCTTTTTGATGATACCCTCCTCCGGCTGATAAAGGCCGAAGAGAACCGACATTAAGGTCGATTTTCCCGCGCCGTTTTCACCGAGCAGGGCGTGGATCTCGCCCTTTTTGAGCTGTAAGGTGATGTTGTCGATTGGCGATAATACCGGGGAATTTCTTCGTGATATTCAGCATTTCGATCGCATACTGATTCTCCAAGTTTTTTCGCCCTCCTTCCGTTTTGATGGCCCGCACGCGCTGCGCTGCGAGGACGGAAACCATAACTACATTATACTATATCACGTTTTCCGATGAAAAGCAAAAGGTTTTCGCATGTCTTTCCCTGTCAGAAATGTGAAAAAGAACGGAAGACCGAAGTCTTCCGTTCTTTTATGTATGCGCTATTGGGAATTAGCCGCCGATGTAGTTGACGTTGACGTTGCTCAGGCCGGCGGTGGAGGGGTCAGCCATCTCGGAGTTGTTGTCGATGGTGATGTCGCCGTTGAGGACCTTCTGGAAGAGGTCTTCATAGTCGGCAACGGAGAAGTTCTCCATGGACCAGGTAGCGGTCGGCAGGCCGACAGCATTCTCAGCAACGCCCAGAGAGGTGGCAGCATTGCCGATCTCGTCCCAGGTGCCGTCGTAGACCTTGGCGATGGCCCAGGAGGCAGCATCGCTCAGGCCCTTCATAGCGGAAGTGACGACAGTCTCGGACTCGCTGGACTGGTCGACGTCGACGCCGACGACCTTGCCGTCCTCAGCGGAAGCGGCAGCGACGACGGACTGGAACATGGAACCGCCGCAGGCGAAGACGATCTCAGTGCCGTTGGAGTACCAGCCGGAGACCATAGTCTGCAGCTCGGGGGAAGCCTGGAAGGAAGCGCCGTACTCCCAGGAGTAGTTCAGGTCGACGGTCTTATCCATTTCCTTAGCAGCGTCGTTGGCACCCTGAGCAAGCCCAGCCGGTAACGATGCAGGCGGGGTTCGTGCCG
>ENA-OQHF01000386-OQHF01000386.1-human-gut-metagenome-genome-assembly--contig:-NODE-386-length-28130-cov-11.136235_pt1 | contig 28130 bp, 28 predicted proteins | sample MGYA00242559_ERZ504709 | MGnify/ENA primary metagenome ERZ504709 (study PRJEB26092, sample SAMD00036203) | human gut metagenome | host: Homo sapiens | study: EMG produced TPA metagenomics assembly of... | reverse complement strand
ACGAGATCTATAACAAGCATAACCGCAGCTACTTTGAAGCACTTGAAGTAAAAGCTGAGAAAATGGCTAAGAAGTATGATTGTGCCTTTGTGGATAATGAAATGCCTTATGGCAGAGTCCCGCAGGGGCATCCGGTGATCGTAGATTATTTCTATCATGAGGAAATCCGTGGGACAGAGAATACCGGAAAAAGAAATCGCTAACTTCTTATTTACAGATGGCGATATAAATATTGAAGTTGAGCTAAGTCCAGAATTAGAAACAGTTTGGCTAACACAGAAACAAATGGGAGAATTGTTTGAAGTAAAACAGGCAACGTTAAGTGAACATATCAATAATATTATATCGTCAGGCGAGTTGGATGAGACTTCTATCGGTTTTTCCGATAAAAGTTCCAGCATTGGTTGCGATTACGCTTATGATTGCAGAGTCAAGACCAGAAGAAAAAGATATAATGGTGAATCTTGTAATGAATTTTTTGACAATGTAGTTAGTTCGTGAAATTTAATATTTAATGAAATTGGTAAATCGGAATTTACAGGAAGTGTGACTAGAAAGCCAAAACGGTATACTGGGAAAAAGATTAAGAAAAGAATAAAGAGCTGGTTTTAATTGTAAAATTTATGGGGAACTAACATCAGCTTATTGACATAAATTTAAAAATAAGTATAATAATAGTTGAGTAATTGTTCAACTATTATTATTTGGAGGTGAATATATGTCAAAAACGCCTTATATTTGTAATTGCGATGTAATTCATGAGGATATTGTGAATGATGTGAAATCCAAGATGCAGCCAAAAGATGATTATATCCAGTTGGCTTCTTTGTTTAAGCTATTTGGAGATGGAACTAGAGTACAAATCTTACACGCTCTAGAACAGAGTGAGATGTGTGTATGTGATCTTGCAGTGCTACTGGGGGTAACAAAATCTGCAATTTCGCATCAGTTAAAGGCATTACGCCTAGCGAATCTGGTAAAATTCCGTAAAGAAGCACAGATAGTTTACTACTCGCTGGCAGATGATCATGTGAAAGAGATTATTGACAAGGGATTTGAGCATCTTTGGCAGAAATAATATTTTTTAACATTATAGTTGAGTAATTGAACAATTAAACAAATTATAAGGAGATTATCATGAAACGCATATTTCTATTAAAAGGGTTGGACTGTCCAAATTGTTCCGCAAAAATTGAAAAAGAAGTCGGAGAGTTGGATGGAGTGCAATCCTCAGTGGTAAATCTGATGAAGCAGACGCTTACAATCAATGTTACTCAGACAGCCGCAGATACGATAGCCAGTCAGATTGAAACGATTGTTCATAGTCATGAGCCAGATGTGGAAGTTCAGGAAGAAACCGTTATGAATGTTACAAAGAGTTATTCGTTAAAAGGATTGGATTGTCCGAATTGTTCCGCAAAAATTGAAAAAGAAGTCGGAGAGTTGGATGGAGTGCAATCCTCAGTGGTAAATCTGATGAAGCAGACGCTTACAATCAATGTTGCTCAGACAGCCGCAGATACGATAGCCAGTCAGATTGAAACGATTGTTCATAGCCATGAGCCAGATGTGGAAGTTTCTGAAATTGTACAGGAATCTTATATACCGGAAAAAAAGCAGGAGGCCAATGAATCCTATAACAATGAGGATAAGAAGTTGACAGTTCGTTTAGCGACTGGTGCAGCAATCTATGCCATTGGTATGGCATTGACTGTTTTTGCGAAAGTGCCACTGCCTATCGAGTTAGCTTTTCTCATTGTTTCTTATGTTATTCTTGGTGGAGATGTTGTATGGCAGGCTGTGAGGAACATTTCAAAGGGGCGTGTATTTGATGAACATTTTTTGATGAGTGTTTCTACGATTGGGGCTTTTGTCATTGGTGAATATCCAGAAGCAGTTGCTGTTATGCTATTCTATCAGGTAGGTGAATTTTTTCAGTCATTGGCTGTTAAGCGTTCCAGAAAATCTATATCAGACTTAATGGATATACGTCCAGATTCTGCTACAGTAAGAAGAAATGGGGAATTGATTACCATATCTCCAGAAAGTGTTGCCATTGGTGAGATTATTATTGTAAAGCCTGGTGAAAAAATTCCATTAGACGGTGTGGTATTGGATGGAGATTCTATGCTGGATACGAGGGCTTTAACTGGAGAATCGGTTCCGAGAAGCGTTCATAAAGGAGACGAAGCACTTTCCGGTTGTATGAATCAGACGGGGGTTTTAACGATTAAGACAACGAAAGCATTTGGTGAATCCACTGTTTCAAAGATTATTGATCTTGTGGAGAATGCGTCCAGTAGAAAAGCACCAACAGAAAATTTCATTACTACATTTGCACGTTATTATACACCTGTGGTTGTAATCTTAGCAGCTATTCTGGCGATTCTGCCACCGATCCTTCTTGGTGGAGGTTGGACAGAGTGGATTCGCAGAGGATTTGTTTTCCTTGTGGTATCTTGCCCATGTGCATTGGTCATTTCAATCCCGCTGACTTTCTTCGGAGGTATTGGTGCGGCATCTAAACGAGGTGTTCTTGTAAAAGGAAGTAATTATTTAGAGGCGCTTAATAATGTCAGCGTTATTGTGTTCGATAAAACCGGAACACTTACAAAAGGTGTTTTCAATGTGACGGATATTTTGCCTGCAAATGGATTTTCAAAAGAACAGGTTCTGGAGTATGCGGCAGAGGCAGAGAGTTTTTCTAACCATCCTATTGCAAAATCCATTCTTGCTGCTTATGGAAAAGAAATGGATCAGTCAGTGATTTCTGATTATAAGGAAATTTCAGGATATGGAATCAGTGTAATGGCAGGGGAAAAGAAAGTTTTTGCTGGCAATACGAAACTTATGGATACAGAATGTATAGAGTACACAACCTGTGAAAAAACAGGTACAAAAGTTTATTTGGCTGTAGATGGTCAATATGCAGGATGTATTTTGATAACAGATGAAGTGAAGCCGGACAGTAAAAAAGCAATTTCTGACCTGAAACATATCGGCGTGGAAAAAACAGTCATGCTTACCGGTGATGATGAAAAAATTGGGAAGTCTGTTGCAGAAGAATTGCAGTTGGATAAATATTATGCACAGCTGCTTCCTGACCAAAAAGTGGAAAAGGTTGAGCTTTTAGATAGTAAAAAGAGACCGGGAAGCAAATTGGCTTTTGTTGGTGATGGTATCAATGACGCTCCTGTCCTTGCCCGTGCAGATGTTGGTATTGCAATGGGTGGGCTTGGTTCGGATGCGGCCATTGAAGCAGCAGATGTAGTTCTGATGACAGATGAACCGTCTAAGCTGGTGGACGCGATTGAAGTAGCAAAAGCGACAAAACAGATTGTCATGCAGAATATAGTGATTGCTCTTGGGATTAAGAGTGTGTTCCTGATTCTTGGCGCTCTTGGTATTGCGGGAATGTGGGAAGCTGTATTTGGTGATGTAGGCGTTACCATAATTGCTGTTTTGAACGCAATGAGAATTTTGAAAAAATAGGAAATGAGGTGGGAATGTGAAACGAAAACTGATTCTGTTAGTTGTTACGATTGTTTTTCTTGTAGGTTTTGGTGTCATTTTACATTCACCGCCTTCTATGATTGATGCAGTCACAGGAGCAACACCGAAGTCAAAAAAGGCGGCTCAAGCCTCCGCACAGTTGGAAGGCTCTTATGTTCTCGGTATTAATATGATGTCAGATGGTCTCGACAACGAGAACACCCGGAATAAATTAAAAGAATTGGCACTGGACGATTCGGAAACAAATGAAACAGATCTCATGAAAACGGACATTAGTTTTCGGTTATATGTATCTGAGACGGATTATCCGCTTGTCAGTTATGCTAAGAAACTCTGTGACAGGTTGAAACAGGCCGGTTTCTCCGTAGATCTGAAAGAGTACAGTAACACAATGATGCTATCAAGAGTGGTAAGTGGAAAGTATGATGTATTCCTGGCATCGGATGATTTTATTGACGTTACAACGCTAACACAGATGGACTATATGATCATGGACAGCGAAGAAATGAGGTGAGCGGGAATTTATGAGAAAATGGAATACGATTTTGTCTGTTTTAATGCTTCTCATTTTTATGATTCATGGAATCATGGGCAGCTTTATGCTGAACGGAGTTGGAAGTAGTGCAGGGAAACTTCTTGCATGGATTGGTGTTGGTATTCTTGTTGTGCATACGGTGATTGGTGTCATCCTGACAGTTCAGAGTTTACAGACAGCGAAGCAATCAGGAAAAATGTATCTGAAACAAAACGTCATATTTTGGGCGAGACGAGCCAGTGGGATGGCAATACTGATTCTGCTGTTATTCCATATTGGCTTGTTTGGAAAGGTGCAGAATGGGACATATATTTTGTTCCCTTTTACAACTGTAAAGATGGTAACTCAGCTTTTGTTCGTAGCGGCAATCTTTGTTCATATTTTTATCAATATCCGCCCATTGCTCGTATCACTGGGAATCATCAGTTATAAAGAACGAAGGAGCGATATTTATTTGATCCTTTCGGTGCTTCTTCTTTTTATAGCGGGAGCGGTTATTTTATATTATATTGGGTGGCAATATCTATGAGTAAGACAATTATTATTATAGGTGCTGGACTGGCAGGACTTTCAGCGGCTTTGCAGGCAGCGGAAAATGGATGCAATGTAAAACTGGTTTCCTCCCTTCCGTCAGAGCGGGCACAGTCTGTTATGGCGGAGGGCGGTATCAACGCAGCTTTGAATACAAAAGATGAAAACGACAGTCCCGAAGAACATTTTACAGATACAATAAAGGCAGCATGTGGTCTGGCAGATCCAAATGCAGTTTGGGGAATGACACAGGCAGCACCGGAGCTGGTGCACTGGCTGCTAAAACTTGGAGTTAAATTTAACATGAGTGGCTATGATGATGTGGATCTGCGGAATTTTGGCGGGCAGAAAAAGAAACGGACTGCTTTTGCACAGAGCGATACCGGGAAGCAGATCATGACAGCTATGATAGACGCTGTTCGCAGGAAAGAAGCATCTGGTATGGTAGAACGGTTCAGCCATCATTCTTTCCTAACACTTCGTCTGTGTGGCAATATTTGTTGTGGCTGCGTAATCAGGGATGAATACAGTCAGGAGACTGTGGAATTACCGGGGGATGCGGTTATTGTTGCCACCGGTGGTATGCACGGATTGTTTGGAAATACAACGGGTTCGCTGAGCAATACAGGAGAAGTCACCGCAGAATTGTTCCGGCTTGGTGTTCCTCTGGCAAATGGCGAGATGATCCAGTATCATCCGACAACTGTGAAATGTGGTGGAAAACGCATGCTCATCAGCGAGGCGGCCAGAGGGGAAGGTGGCAGGTTGTTTGCCATGAAAGATGGAAAACAATGGTATTTCATGGAGGAAAAATACCCGGAGCTTGGAAATCTGATGCCACGAGATATTACCGCCAGAGAGATATGGAAGGTCAGCCATGAATCAGAGGTATTTCTTGACATGACGGAAATATCGGAGGAGATTATTTCAAATAAGCTATCTGGTCTGGCAGACGATTGTATGACCTATCTGCATAAAGATATACGAAAGGAACCGGTGTCTGTTTTACCGGGAATTCACTATTTTATGGGAGGCATTCTGGTGGATGAGCAGCACAGAACGCCGATTCAGAATCTTTACGCTGCCGGAGAATGCTGTGCCCAATATCATGGTGCCAACCGTCTTGGTGGAAATTCTCTGTTAGGAGCGTTATACGGAGGACGTGTTGCGGCAAAATCAGCATGCGAACAGGCAGATGTAGTAGATCTATCTTGTGCGACACAGATAGATTTTCCACCAGCGTCTCAAATTTCAGAAATAAAGCAATTAAACAAAGTGATGCAGGAGACTATGGGCGTTGTCAGAAATGAGAATACGTTGTTAAATGGGATTCAAACGGTACAAGCGCTGACAGGAAATCTTCCATTGCTTGGCATGGCAGTTCTAAAGAGTGCTCTTGCAAGAAAAGAAAGCCGTGGTGCACACTGGCGGGAGGATTATCCGAAGAGCAATGACGATGATTACCTTAAAACAACGGTAGCCAGATTTGATGGAAAGCAGATACAGATTTCCTTTGTACCTGTTCCAGAAAGGCGGTGATTCACTTGGTATATAAAATAAGAATCAGGCGGCAGGAGAGTCAGAAATCAGACAGTTATTGGCAGGAATTTGAGTTTGACGGAAGCAAAAACAGCTCTGTTGCCACTGTTCTAAAGGAATTGAACAGTAGAACCCCTTTGAAAGATAATTCAGGGAATATAGTTACTCCCATCAGCTGGGAATGTAGCTGTATGGTGCGAAAATGTGGGGCTTGCGCCATGCTGATTAACGAACGTCCGAGGCTGGCATGCTCTACATTTCTACATACGTTAAAAGGTTCTACAATCACCTTGGAACCTTTAAGCAAATTTCCGCTTGTAAGAGATTTGATCGTTGACCGGTCAATTCTGTTTGAAAATTTGAAAAAACTGAACCTTTGGCTTGAAAGTGAAGCTTATATGAATCCGTGGACACATGAACCGAGATACCAGTCGGCACGCTGTCTGATGTGTGGCTGCTGCCTTGAAGTGTGTCCTAACTTCTCTGCAAATGGGACTTTCGCAGGCGCTGTTGCTGCAGTCAACGCATTTCGGATTCTGAATGAAGAACAGGAAAGCACTCATTTGAATGAGATTTCTGCTGAATATAAGAAGAAATATTTTGAGGGATGCGGGAAGTCGTTATCTTGTCATGATATTTGTCCGATTGGTCTGCCTGTGGAAGAACTGCTTGTAAGGTCGAATGCAGCGGCTGTTTGGGGCAAATAAAATGGATGATAAAAGCTATAATGAATGTATGAAGAGAATCAAAAACTTGATTCTCTTTTTTTAAAATACATACATTGACAAATATCTATGTATATATTATATTGAACATAGACAATGATCAATGTGAGGTGTCAATATGAATGCAATGGATGTGGCTTTGATATGCAAGGCTTTGGGCGATGCGAACCGGCTGGAAATTGTACAGATGCTGTCGGATGGAGAAAAGTGCGGGTGTAAACTTTTGGAAAGATTTAAAATTACCCAGCCAACTTTATCCCATCATATGAAGATACTGGTAGGATGCGGCCTTGTGAATGATCGTAAGGAAGGAAAATGGCATCACTATTCTTTGAATTGTGAGACATTGATGAATTACAAACACTTTATAGAATCCCTTACTTGCCTTGGATGCGGTGACGGGGATTGTTGTAAATAATTTAAGGAGAGCAGATATCATGAAAAAAGAATCAAATTCAGGAATTGGTTTTTTCCAGCGTTACCTGACTGTATGGGTAATTGTCTGTATGCTTATAGGAATTATGTTGGGACATTTTCTTCCGGGAATGAAAGAGGCACTGAACCATCTGGAATATGCAGGAATTTCTATTCCGATGGCAGTTCTTATATGGATTATGATCTATCCAATGATGATGAAGGTTGACTTCAAGAGTATTAAAAATATCGGGAAAAATCCGAAAGGTTTATTTGTTACATGGATTGTAAACTGGCTAATAAAGCCTTTTACTATGTATGGAATTGCATCATTTTTCTTTTTTGTGGTGTTTAAGACATGGATCACACCGGATTTTGCGACGGAGTATCTCGCAGGAGCCGTGCTTCTCGGAGCAGCTCCATGTACCGCTATGGTATTTGTCTGGAGTACGCTGACAAAGGGAAATCCGGCTTATACAGTAGTTCAGGTGGCATCAAATGACATTATTATATTATTTGCATTTGTACCGATTGTGAAATTTCTGCTTGGTGTTTCTAATGTTAGTGTTCCGTTTCAGACGTTATTTATGAGTGTGGTTCTATTTGTAGTAATACCACTTGCAGCCGGAATCATAACAAGGCTGCTGGTAGTCAGAAAGAAAGGTACGGAATACTTTGAGCAGACTTTTCTGCGTAAATTTGATTCCGCAACAACAGTGGGACTTTTGCTCACGCTGATGCTGATTTTTATGTTTCAGGGCGAGGTGGTGCTGGACAATCCACTGCACATTATATTGATTGCAGTTCCGCTGATCATTCAGACATTCTTTATATTCTTTCTGGCATTTGGAGTATGCAGAATTATCAGACTTCCGTATGATATTGCAGCCCCGGCTGGAATGATTGGTGCATCGAATTTCTTTGAGCTAGCTGTTGCAGTCGCTGTAGCTTTATTTGGTACATCAAGTCCAGCGGCACTGGCAACTACAGTAGGTGTATTAACAGAAGTCCCGGTAATGCTTACTCTTGTGAAGATTGCAAACAAATTAAAGGAGAAGTTCAAGTATGAATAAGAAAAAAGTTGCTTTTATATGCGTTCATAATTCATGCAGAAGCCAGATTGCAGAAGCTTTGGGAAAACATCTGGCTTCGGATGTATTTGAAAGTTATTCGGCAGGGACAGAAACGAAACTACAGATTAATCAGGATGCAGTCCGGATTATGAAAGAATTGTATGGAATTGATATGGAAGCAGAAAGACAATATAGTAAGCTGATTGATGAGATACCAGTACCGGATATTGCAATTTCAATGGGTTGTAATGTGGGATGTCCGTTTATCGAAAGACCGTTTGATGATAATTGGGGACTTGAAGATCCAACCGGAAAGAGTGACGAAAAGTTTAAGAAGGTTATTGATGAGATAAGGATGCAAATTTTTATATTGAAACAACGATTGGATGAATTTGAAGAAAACTAAAGAAGTTGAGAAATTGCAGTTTGTAGAATTCAAAAAATTTAATATGAAATGTGAGATAGAGCGTATGGAAATAATCTATACGTTCTATTTTTTTGCCTTTTTTGGAAAAAAGTGATTAAAAAACTATTGACATTTTGTTACTGGTGAAACAGGATGGGATTTATCGGCATTTTGTTGTTGAAAGAAGAGAGGCGGCGGGATGGAGAGTTTAGAAGATTAAAAATAAAGAAAGCAGAACAAGAGTTGTCTGCATAAAGGATGATTCAGAATATAAGCAACCTGATATGATATACAATGCAGGATACAATTAATGTCGCCACTGTGTAAAATGCACCGATTTTTGCAGTCCATTTTACAGAATGGGTTTCGCGTGCGGTAGCTGCAAGTGCGCTGATGCATGGCATGTTAAAACTGATTGCAAAGATAAAGGCGAGTCCCTGTGCCTGAGTAAAGTTTGCAGATAAGATTTCGGAAATGCCCGAAGCACTGCCTGCTACTTTAGCACCAAAGGTAGAACTGACAAGGCTTCCACCCGTGCCGTACAATGTGTTTAATACACCAAGCAGTGATTCCTTTGAAATCGCAGATGCGCAGAAAGCAAGGAAAGCCTGCCATTTCAGTCCGAAAAACATAGTTACCGGTTCGATGACTTTACCAAACCTGTACAGAATACTGGATTCTGCATTTCCGCCGAAACCATAAGTCAGAGCAAAAAATACGATAGAAACAATTGAGATTACACGCAGGGCGCGGCAGAAAATATCAAAAGTACGCTGGAAAGTCACATACAGGATATTACGAAAATCTGGTTTATGATATGGCGGAAGTTCCATGATCAGTCCTACCCGTTCTGATTTCGGAGAAAGGGAATCACCGAAGATACGGTATACAACCCACATCATCAGAAACATAAACAAAAAGATGGATACGATGACCAGAAATCCTCCGGTACTGCCAAAGAGTGCGATGGCAATTGTCGGAACAACTGATAAAGTTGCCGCACACGGAACAGCCCATGACATCGCAATGGCAAGTACACGTTGTCCCCAGTTATCAATGACACGTGTGCCGGTTGTACCGGCAATTGTGCAGCCAAGTCCCATAAAAAACGGTATGATTGTTTTACCCTGCAAACCTACTTTGGACATGGTGTGGTCAAATAGGAAAGAAATACGTGCAAGATAACCGGTTTCTTCCATGAGATTGAATCCGAGTGTGATACCGAGCACAAAGGATGCCATCATCAGTGCGAAATAGAGAACATTGGCAAGCACATCGCAGATCAGTGAAATCAGGAGTACATGAACGCTAAGATTTTCAAATACGGAGCGGAGTGCGACGGCAGACCGTTTTGGTATCAGTGAGAGTAGCTTTAAATTGTATGTGAAAGGAATTCTGGGAGAAAGTTATCTGGCGTATTTTCGAAAGAAACGAATGGAAAAAGCTGCGGAGTTTCTGGAATCTACAAATCTGAAAGTGATTGAGGTGGCAAACAGTGTTGAGTATGAAAATCAAGGGAAATTTGCACATTTGTTTGCGGAGACATATGGTGTTTCGCCACTGGAATTTCGAAGATTGTCTAAATAATGGGAGGACTTATGAAAAATCCATATGAACTTGCAGAAAATATCTTAGAGTAGGCAACAGACGGGACGAAGATACAGGATGCGTCTGATGAGTTGGAAATCAATTACTGCAAGGAAAGCAGAAAAGCAGTTGTTCAAAGAAAAAGGCAAACTGGATAATCAGAAAGAAGTTGAGAAATTATAAAATGCATTCCAGGTGCAGTCAATATAATACTCATGAGCATCAGCAAAATCTCAAATATTATGAAGACAAAATCTGGTTGATAAACCAGCTAAAAGTGATATACTGAATGCACACAGGGTGCATAAGAAAAGAAACCGTGTGGAATTACAGTTTTGTTTTCACACGGTTTTTTAGAAAATGCGAGTTAGATATTACTAACATCAGTGGCGGAAGCTTTCTAGAAAATGAAAAAGAGAACGGATTTCTATGAGAATATTGATTTATGGTGCGGGTGTGATTGGAGAAAAAAGCATGAAAAATGAAGAATATAAAAAATTGTCAATTAAAGAGTTTACAAAAGCAGCAGGAAGATATGAAAGTAGCCATGCTGGTATTTACGAAATGTGCAAGAAAGATTATCCGGATATTCTGGAAGAATTAGAGAAGGAGCCATTTAGAGATTTATTGGATGCAGGCTGCGGACCTGCACCAATGATTTCTTTATTAGCAGAAAAACATCCAGACCGGCATTATACAGGACTGGATCTGACTCCGGCAATGATTGAACAGGCAAAAAAGAAAAATATTCCAAATACAACATTTGTTGTGGGAGACTGTGAGAACTTTCCTTTTGAAAAGGATTCATTTGATGCAATTATTTGTTCCATGAGTTTCCATCATTATCCGGATCCACAGGCATTTTTTGACAGTGTGAAAAGATGTCTTCGCCCAAATGGAAGATTGATACTGAGAGATGTGACCAGTGACAATAAAGTATTGGTATGGCTAATGAATACATTGGAAATGCCGTTGGCAAATATATGCGGACATGGAGATGTCCAAGTGCCAACAAGAGATGTGGTCATAAAATGTTGCAAAAAAGCAGGATTAAAAGTAGAAAAATTTGAAATTCGTAAAGGTATGCGAATGCATTGTGTTGTGAGAAAACCTATGGGAAAGGCGATAGGAAATGAAAGATAAGTATCTTAGGGAAACACGAATGGTTGATTTTTCTAATCCGGCAATTCAAAAACTTATTCAAAATATGAAATGGAAGGAAATGGGTGAATTTGAAAGGATTAAGGCAATCTACAACTATGTAAGAGATGATGTTTTATTTGGATATAATATTGATGACGGAATTTCAGCTTCAAAAGTACTTGCAGATGGTTATGGACAATGTAATACAAAAGGAACTTTATTTATGGCACTTTTACGTGCCTGCAATATTCCATGCAGAGTACATGGTTTTACGATTGATAAAAGATTGCAGAAAGGGGCTATGACCGGGTTTGTTTACCGTAATGCTCCAAAAAGTATTTTCCATAGCTGGGTAGAAATTAATTTCGAAAATCAGTGGTACGAACTGGAAGCTTTCATTTTGGATAAAACCTACATAAAGAAGTTACAGGAACAAAATTCGGAATGTACAGGTGCATTTTGCGGTTATGGAGTAGCAGTCAAGGATTTCAGAAATCTCATTATTGAGTTTGATAGGAACAATACTTATATTCAGAGCGAGGGAATCAATCAGGATTTTGGTGTTTATGATTGTCCAGATGAATTGTTGAAGGAACATCATCAAGAAATTTCAGTCTTTAAAGCATTTGCTTATAGACATATTGGAAGACACCTCATGAATCGTAATGTCAGGAAGATTAGAGAACGATAGTTTTAAGCTTTTAGAATTAAAATTGAATTTGGACGAATGACAAGTAGGAGAAATACCATTCAAAAAGATCTTGTAAGAAATACCGTATACGAAATGAGAAGACACGTTACGGCAAATGAAGTATATGAATTTGTAAAAGGCAGGAATTGGTGATACAAAAGAAAACTTAGCTGCTGCTGTAGAAGGAGAGAACTACGAGTGGACAGATATGTATGATGGCTTTGCTAAAACAGCAGAGAAAGAAGGTTTCCCTGAGCTTGCAGCAAAATTTAGAGCAGTAGGAGAAATTGAAAAGCACCATGAGGAGAGATATCGTGCACTTCTTAAGAACATTGAAACTGCGCAGGTGTTTGAGAAGAGCGAAGTGAAGGTATGGGAATGCCGCAACTGTGGACATATTGTAGTTGGAACGAAAGCCCCGGAAGTCTGTCCGGTATGCGCGCATCCACAGAGCTACTTTGAGCTTCACGCAGAAAATTACTAGAATAGAATTAAGAAAGGTGTCTGAAAAGAAAAACTTATGAACAATATAAAAGAACGAATCAAGATATTCTCAGGAGCGCAATTGAAATATATCGCTTTTTTATCGATGTTCATTGACCATACGAATAAGGCATTGATCTATCCAAATCTGGATGGAGGAGCATTGAATCGATTGAGTGATTTTTTTGATATTTTAGGAAGAATCGCTTTCCCGATATTTATCTTCCTTCTTGTGGAAGGATATTTCCACACAAGCACTAAATGGAGATATTTAGTTACACTTCTTGTATTTGGAGTGATATCAGAGGTTCCGTTTGATATGTGCACATCGGCTAGATTTGTTGAAATCAACTGGAACAATATTATGTTTACACTGGCACTTGTGCTTGCTATGATCTGGGTGATCGATGTACTGAAAGAAAAGATGGCGTCACTACCGAAGGCTTTGTGGTATTTCGTATCATTTCTCATTGTAGCGGTGTTGTGCATTGTAGCAATGAATGCAAGTCTGGACTACGAACATCATGCGGTACTGATCGGTTATTTCTGTTATATTTTTCATGAGAGATGGGCACTTGGAATTCCGTTTTGTTACATCTCTATGTTTAAAGAGCCGTGGGCTCTGCTTGGATTTGGACTGACACTTACTTACAATGGAGAGCGTGGAAAACAGAATAAGTTAGTAAATTATCTTTTCTATCCGGTGCATTTGCTGATTTTAGGAATCATAAGAATGTATCTTGGAATTTAAAAAGAGGGCGCACCGGCATTATTATTAGCTTATTTACGACCGACAATTTCGGTAATTACATCTGCATCACCTTTTGCTGCCTATGATATTCCCTTTATGAATTTTACAGAGTAATGTAATGACATATCATAATATAATATCAAGTTAAAACATTAGCTGGTATCGATTTGATACCAGCTTGTTTTATGATCAATGTTGATATATTTTTGTGCGTTGTATTTTGCAGTAATGTTTTTTCTAAATCACTGATGTTGTATTCGGTTTTTTCGTGTTTTAAAAATTCTTTTTTTAACGCAAGTTTCCTAAATTTCCTCTGAAATTCTTTTTTTCAGCTTCTCATTAAATTTCTCCATGATTATACCTTCACATAATGCGTACAGTTAATAAAAAAGGTTTCATATATAGTATATAGAATTAGAGTTCATAGACTGTTCTAATATGATTGAAACATCGAAAAGAGTTCAAAAGAAATATTTTGAATGATTTTTGGGGATTTATTTTGAAATCGAGATATATTCGCCAATTTAGCCATAAGCAGGAAAATTCGAATATTTTCGGAAGATTCAATTTCTGTCTGCCTAGCAATGTGAATGGAGAAAAACCTCGATATAAAAATAAGAATTGTAGATGGCATAATAAATAGGGTAAAATATTAAAAAGCAGTTATATAATCTACGTTGGGAAAGGAGGCCAGATGCCATGTGTACAAAAAGCCAACTAGAAGCGATAGAAGAAGAAATGGTTAATTACTATCGTTCTGTTTACGGAGACAGTATTGATACAATTATCTTATACGGATCTTATGCACGCGGAGATTACTCCGATGATTCGGATATAGATATTACAGCTATAGTAAGAGGAAATCGTGTGGAACTTCAAAAAAAATTAAAGAAAATGTGGGATTTTTCCACAGAAGTTGGTCTTGCATATGATGTTATCGTATCTCCTACGGTGATTCCATATGACGAATTTGAACAATACAAGGAAAAACTTCCTTATTATAGAAATATTGTAAAGGAGGGAAGAAAAATTGGATGATCTGGTATCTTATCGGATAGAGAATGCACGGGAAAAACTGGAATCGTCAAAGATACTGCTGGATGCAGGACATTATAAAGATTCCATATGCAGATTATTCTATTTTTACCGGAGTTCGTGCGGTTCTTGCGAAAGATGGGATTGATTTCAAGAAACACGCAGGTGTCATAGCGTACTTTTAGAAAGAATATATAAAAACAGGAGAATTTGATAAAAAGTATTCTAAATATCTACAGGTAGCTTTTCAAATTAGAAACAACTGTGATTACAGTGATTTTTTTTATTGTGTCAAGAGAAGATGCAGAAGAACAATATCAGCATGCATTAGAAATGCTGAATGCAATTTGCAGCTATTTAAAAAAGGAATGCTGAAAAATATTTGACCGGATAAAAATGAGGAGTGACAGTTGTGTGCAAAGCTATAGAAGAGATGAGAAATGAAACGGCAAGAAAAACTTCTCTTGAAATAGCTAAGAGTTTGCTTCTAATCGGAAAACTGACCTGCAAGGAGATTGCTCAGGCTACGAAACTTACCGTTGAGGAAGTAAAAGAGTTGGATGGAAAGAAAAGGGCATAGGTGATTGATTGCCTGCTGGCATATTGTGTAGTGACTACTACATCGTATGTTGGCAGGCTTTTTTGCTTTAATACACCGGAACAACAGACAGAAAAACTAAACAGTATGAAATTATCCATAAAACAAAGCATTTTGTTCATATCCATAGAAAAGATTCTACTGTATATTAGTAACCGTCAAATAAAATTGATGCCAGAAAGACAGCAGGTTGTCACAACTATATGGGGATAATGGAAATGAATAACAAAGAAAGCAGTTATGTGGCTGTTCTGGATTCTTCGAAACGAACGGGAATTCTTTTGGATATCCTGGAATTCTGTGAGTGAATCGTAAAGAAATCCAGGATATTATCAGATGAAAAGAATAGCTTGTTAAATGCGCTGTATGGACTGAAAGAATATTGGAAAGAACCGGAAAAATGTGTGAAGATTGATGAGAGACATCTTGTCATCGATCCGCAGAGGGAGAGTATGGAGTTCTTTTATGATTTCGGAAGATTTTGCGAAAAAGAGAAATGCAGTGTGTATTTCAGGATGAATGGTTTCAGCCGGATACGGGAAGAGAAGAAAAAAGTAATTTGGCGCCGCAAAAAACAGCTGGATCAGCGTGGGCTTCCTGTATATTTCCAAATGGTTCCTGTGCTGGATGTTTGAAATAATTTTAGCATTATATTGATTTTGGAAGGCGTTGTCCTGGTGTTATGAGACACCCGGCAATGCTTTCTTACTATATAATAGGAAGAAATAGCAAAATTCATTGAGAAGGAGGATATTGAAATGCATCTGGTTTACGAAGATACAAAAGAAGAGATCCTTGCCGTTGAGCGAAAAGCCAAACACCAGCCGCCGCATCTGCATCAGACCATGGAAATTGTATATGTGATGAAAGGCAGCCTGGAGCTTGGTGTTGGCCTGGAACTGTTTCATATGGAAGAAGGAGATATTGGTCTTGTTTTTCCGGATGTGATCCACCATTGCCAGGTGTTTTCAGAACAGTATAGTGAAGTGTTACATATTAATGTACCGACAAGGACATTGGGTACATATGAAGAATTATTAAAAAGAAAAGCCCCGGTATATCCGGTAATCAAATATGGGGAACTCCCTTCAGAAATCTATCCAGCTATCCAGAGCATGAAAGGAGCCGCACCGAAAAATATCTGGATTGTCCAGGCCTATCTGCAGGTTATCTTTGCAAGATGTATCCCGCTGCTTACACTGACAGAGAAAAACCAGGTAGGAAGTAATGATCTCATTTATCAGACGGTATCCTATATTTCTGCGAATTTCCGAAAATCTTTTTTGTTAGAAGATATGGCAAAGGATCTTGGCGTAAGCAAGTATGTGTTATCAAGGGTATTTTCCAAAACTTTCCACCGGAATTTCAATCAGTATCTTAATGACGCAAGACTTGGCTATGCAAAGCAACGGCTGGAAAATACCAACGATCCGATTACAACTATCTGTCTGGACAGTGGTTATGAAAGCCAGAGAACCTTTAACCGGGTGTTTAAGGAAAAATACATGGTCTCACCGAGTGAGTATCGAAAAAAATTATTATTGTAATCGCGATAAAATCAGGATAAAATAAAGATAACACAAGTAGACAATCTGGAAAGATTCTTTGATACCTTGCAACAAATAATGAAATATCAAATGAAATAGGAATTAATTTATTAAGGGGGAAGAATATGCCAGAAGAAGCGACTCTTAGTAATGAAAAAAATTATACCGTCTTTCAGTTTAATGGTCATATCATTCGTTTTACAGCACCATATTCACTGGAATACTATACGGAAGTAAAAGAATGGGATAAAGGTTATCTGGTTGTAATGGCAAAATATAAGCAAAATAAAGAACCTGAAGAAGAATATATTGATCTTGTACCGATTCTTCAGAATCTTTATTTTGATACAGACAAATTTTTGAAACCGATAAAAGGAGTGAAGATTGCAAATGACTGATATTAAACAAGTTGCTGATGCAGCAGATATGATAGTAAATGGATATGCGTTCACACGATGCACAGAAGGATATCGTGTCTTGAATTTGAATCGTCCAGATCGGGCAACGGTATTTTCAAAAGAGGGAGATGCGCTTGAAACAAGTATGGATGATATTGAAGTGGCTATCGCAAGAGACTATTTAGAGAAGAACCGTAAATTTATGGAGGAATAAGATGCCAAAGTATTATGAATATAAAATTGCCGGTTATTATTTGTACTTTACATCTTATTGTGTGATTGAATGTATGCATGTACATGCGAGCGACCGTAAACTTACAGAAGCCGGATCAGCGAAATTTTTTGTAAAAGATAATGGTGATACAGTATTACAAAATCGGGGAATCCTTAATGACAGAGAAATCAGGAAAATACAAGCGTTTATCAAACAAAACTACCAGGAAATGTATTTGAAGTGGTCTGAATATAGTCAGGAAGGATATTATGAAAAGGATAATTAACCTGTCAGATTCTATTTAAAGTATGATGAAATGGTTGGGTTACAGAAACAGGATATATGGAAAAAAGAAAAATTTTTCCATATATCCTGTTTTTTTGGTTCTAAACAAACTCCTGTCGCATATATTAATAAAAAAGATATCTTAGAATCTTCTTTTCTAAGACAAGCCCTCCATATCTTCCCCATTTTCCGGCACTTTCCGCTCTGTCTGACTGAGATTTTGACGGGTTTTCGATTCCGAATCCGGGAACTGGAGGATGGTGATCTGGCTTTGTTTAAAACTCATGGACAGATGCACGTACCGATCCATGGTGATCTTGACCGTAGAGTGTCCCAGCATCTCACTAAGTGCTTTGATCTGCATACCCGATTCCACACAGCGTGTCGCAAATGTATGACGAAGTGTATGAAAATGCAGATCCCGGATACCACAGTTTTTTAAGATCTTTTTAAACTGCCGCGTCATTCTCCTCGGCTCCACAGGAGACAGTGTTCCGGACAGCAGGTAGTATGAGGATGGATAACTACTTTTATATTTTGCAAGAACCGGGATTATCTGCGGGTGCAAAGGAATCGATCGTTCCCGTTTGTTTTTGGGGGAACCGATATGCAACACTGTTTTGGAATCCCCCGGCAGAGGGTTCTGATTCTGGATGCGCTGTAAGGTGTGCCGGATATGAAGCACCTGTTCCTCCAGATCAATATCTGCCCAGGTCAGTGCACAAAGTTCCCCCAGACGAATACCACTGAACAAAGTCAGCCGGATACCAATAGAAATCAGATCGTTGCTATCTTCCAGATAAGCAAGAAGCCTGCAGGACTCCCCGTCTGAAAGAATATCCAAAGGTCTCTTTGCGTGATCAGAAACCATTCCTGTACATTTGACAGGAAGATAATTTAATGTGTATTTCAAAATCCCGCTGATGATCGTATTGATTGTTTGAATAGAACCGCCGGAAAGCTCCTGTTGGAGAAATTCCATTAACCGATCATAAGTGCCTTGCTGAATGTCACGTACATAGAGCTTTTTCCACCGGGGAAGAATATATTTTTCCAGACAGTTCTTATATTTAATATAGGTGGATGGTTTCCAACGTCTGGCAGAATTCAGCAGCCAGTTGTATGCGGCATCGGAGAATAATGCGTTGGAAATGACTTGTGTATTTTTTAACGAAATCGTCTTTTCGTAATTATTCTTTTGAAGCAATACTTCCCGGTAAGTCGAAGCATACAAGTATTTAAAATGTGGACGGCCATCCGCCTTTTTCCCCAGTGGGACACGCGCCTCCCAGCGCCCATCTCTGCGTTTGTAGATGTTTTGACCAGTTCTCATAAGCAGCCTCCTGACTACAGAATTTTGACAACTTTCCTGACGGCGATCGGTGAGCAGAAAATGTATGGGATGATTAAAAATGCATAAAAAATCGTTCGGAAGAACCAGCTATTTTTAAGAAAACGCCGAAAAAGATTGACAAATCTGTGAACAATGTTTAATATTAGGGTTGTAAAGATGTCTTAGAAAAGAAGAATCTAAGACTACCGTGCAATGATCCTATAGATATTATGACAGGATTTTCAAAATTTTATACAACGTGTTAAAGAGAGCATGCGAAAACGGAAGCCGGTTAGAATCCGGGACAGTTTCACCCTGCTGTAAGGACAACGAAAGATGTTATATGCCACTGAATATTCTTATTTGGTAAGGCACATCAAGTAGGCTAAGAGGTCCTGAGTCCAGAAGACGATCGCAAAAAAGCTGCTTTAGCATCAGGATAATTCGGAGGCCGAAACGAATTGGACGAGTAAACGGGCGGGAGCTGCTATCTTCTGTTGTCAGTTGTGGTATAAGAAAAATCACCCCTTGTTCGAAAGTGAGATATTAGTTCGTATGACGACTTCTGTTGTACGGGCTTTTTTATTTTCGTGATGTGTTTCCATTATGTCGTGAAAGTAGAAACTTTACAGTCGATGCAGTAGCAATACTCCCCATACTGTGTTGACTTAACAAAGGTGGGAGCACTAACGTGAAGGAGGTCATAATACTATGACGAAAAAGAATCTTTTTAAGAGAATTGCTTCAGTAGCAATGGCTGGAGCACTGACACTGTCCATGGCACTTCCGGTAAGCGCAGCATCTGACGATCCAAATCTGGTAGTAGAAGCAAATACTAAATATTCTACTCAGATTGAAGCTGGCAAAAGTGTTACACTTGCGTTAATGCCTGGAGATGATTTCTATCAGAGATCTGGATTTGATTCAGCAGAAGATGCAGCAAACGGTCTAGAAGTTCAGAGCGTTACCATTGGAGAAGATAAACTTACAGGTATTTATGAGTATGGCTCTATGGTAACAACAGATTATAGTGGTGAGGAAACTTATGCCGGTACTGTAAAAGTTACTGGCGCAGTTGGAGAATATGGTCCGGCTAGTCTGCATATTGTAAATAGACATAACGATGCTGCTGCAATTGATATGACTGTATATGTAGAAGCAGCTGAAACACAGGATGCTGTAAAAGTATCAAAGGTAAGCGTAGCTGATGTGAGCGGCAGTGGTCTTATTGAGAAAGAAACAAGCGGTCTGAAGCGTTGCAGCTGCAACAACAACCAAAAAAAAATCCATATTATAACGCTGAAGGATCAGCACAGAGCTATCCAACAGTAGGTGATGCTTTATACAGCATGGTAAAAGCAAATGGTATGAGCTTTACACAGAATGGTGGATATGTAGATTCTATTACAACCAGTGACGGAACTAAAATTGCTGCATATAGCAGTGAAGATTGGACATCTTATTATGGATGGAATTACTGCGTATACCGTAATGGTGTAAAAGTGTCAGACGGAGATATCTTAAGTGCATCTGTACTTGAAGTAAAACCTGGTGACAACGTATATTGGGCATTTGGTACATATGATCAGGCAGCTGCATATTTTGCTAAGTGTAAATAACAAATAAATATTCCGACATAAGATGGTTGAGGCGGCATGAAAGCCACCCAATCATCTTATGCCGGATAGATTAGTAGATGGAGAGTGTGAACAATGAAAAAAATACTTCGCTATCTGCTGCTTATGGTTTGTCTGATTGGCTGCTTAAAAGTAAATGTTAATGCTGCAGAAAATACCACCAAACAGATAAGCCTTACGGGAATCAGCGATGTAAAAATATATACAGCTGATAAGCAAAAAGAGATTCCGGTAGTTGATAAAAGTTTTACGGTTACCCCAGATGAATACTGTTATGAAAGTAGTTCCGGAGCGGGTGGTAAATTTACAGTAACTGAGGAAACATCGGAATTAAATCTACACAGTGTTACGTTTTCTAATGTATCGCCAGCGAATTGGAATTCTGAAAAAAGTAAATGGGAATATCTTCCTGATCTTGGAACGTTAACATTGTATGATGAAGAGCAGCAGAATGAGTACTGGCATGCTACAGATAATGTTTATCAATATGTAGTTCCGGCAAAAGCTGGTGACAGTTATTATATTTTTAAATTTTCACCCTTCGATGCGAAATATCTCCCCATCGAGGGGCATTTTTATGTCTATGGAGAAACAGATTTTGGAAGTTTGAATCTTTCAGACACTGGAAAAATTCCTTATTTAAAAGAGAGCTATATTACAGTAAAAGCACCAATTGGAATGGAAATTTATACCACTTGGCAGTTGAAATTTTATACGGCCAGAAACTGGGCGTCGTATGAACCGGAAAAGACGGAAGATGGATATAAATTACTTTAAGGTTCCAGAAGGCTTTACTTATATGCTTCGTCAGGAAGGAAAAGTAACCCGATATACCAAAACTCTGGATGGCGAGTGGAACAAAGACCATACAGTAATAACATTGTCTTCGCTGGAAGATAATCCAACACAGGTTCACCGGGAGCAGGAAAAAGATGGCATCTATGCCAGCATGCTGACGAACCTACCGGAGAACAGTGAGATTGATCTGAAAGTTGGTGAATATTTTGATCTGGTTCCTCTGCGTGCATGGCAGGCCGTGGAAGATGGTGTTGCCAATGGACACAATGATCCGGAATGGCATTATGTTGTAGTGGGTGGTAATACCAATATTGTATCGGTTGAAACGACAGAAGATGACAAAATTGGTCAGTTTGGACGTATCCATGCCAACGGAAAAGGTACTGCACTGGTAGCATTTTACTATGATGCAGTAGAAACTGGTTCTGTTACAAGTGGCAGTAGCAGATATACATATGGTGCATTGTTGCCAGAACTGACAGGAATTGCCGTGGTAAATGTCACAGATAGAGATATAGACCCAGCAGAACAAATTACTACGAATATTGATATGATAGAAGGACGAACCGTTTATTATATCAAGAGTCAGACGGGAGCAGATGGGGTTACTTATGATGTCGATGATTACGCAGAATATACATTTACCCCTACAGCAAGTAGAAACATATCATCTGTTAAAGTCCATACTCCAATTACAGTAACCGATGGAGAGTTGAGTGAAAATCCGGAGGATTTCACAAAAGATAAGTCTTGGACAGCATATCGGGCAACGACAGTCAATGGTAAAAAGCTATACGATTAAACTGTCAGAGGGACGAAATATCATACAGATAAAAACAAGCAAAGCAACGACATATCATGTGATTCTTGCAAGAGGACTGGACGTTAAGATTGACAATGTATATCGTCCGGGACAAAGTCTGTCAGTTGGAGATACTGCTAAAATAACCATAGACAATATGATTCCCCCAATGTTTAAAATGGCTGCTATCTATAATCCATCGGGTGTGCAGTTTACATGTAAAACTAACGGCGTGGACTATACAACAGGATTTGGTCAGTATATGGCTGGAAGTAGTTTCATTATAAAACTGCAGGACGAAGATGCTGGCACTTATAAGATTACGGATGGTGCGTTGACGACAAGTGCATGGGGAACGACGGATGGCGCACATCGCCGTTTGACACGAAATTCCATGTCTGGATACTGGAATGGCGGAGATAATCCAAATATCAATTACGGTAAGATGGCATACATTCCAGAGATATCTTTTGACGTTACAGCTAATGAAGATTCTGAGGAAACCACGAATCGTTCAGCCGGTTTGTTGAAATCACTCGTTGCAAACGTATGGGCTGATGAAATGTCAATGGTTGAAGGAGGCGGTGCGTGGTTTGCGACCAGTAAAAAAGATGTTACTCGGAATGAAAATTATCCAGTATTAACAGGTGGCGATTCCGCGGAACAACACGTTCAAGTGGGCGCGGAACTAGCTCAAGAAGATGAAAAGGCTCAGTTATTTGTAAGATATTGGTTGGGAAATGACAAAAATAATGCAATTGTACAGAAAATGAACTTTTCTAAATCATATAAGGAAAAAGGAATATCAGGAAAAGATGTACAACATATGCAGGGAAATCCGTTAACATATGTAGGTGCTGATATTACGAATGATCCTTCAGAAATGCTACAGGTTGAAGCTATTGTAGTCCCTGGAAGTGGAAGTCCTATGACTTATGCCAGACGTTTATATAAAGCGGCTACGCAAAGTACTATGACTTTTATACCAGCAGATATGAAAATCATGGCAGCAGATCAAAGCGGGAAACTTGGTCGTTGGGACGGAATACTAGAGGCCGATGATATTACATATAAAGATTCAGAAGGCAATCTTGTTACACAGGATCTGGGATATGGTTTTATAGGAACAGAAGATCACTTTACTACATCAGTCCCAAATGAAACAGATAAAATCCTGGTAGATGTAGAAGGAAGTATATGGAATAGGAAAAATACATTAAAGAGTTTTACGGTTTCTGTGGATGGAACGGATGAAGTTTATGCATCTGGTGATGCCATTCCGCTGAAAGTTGGTGTAAACAAACTGACTGTCACATGTGTTGCCGCTGTAGGAAAAGACAGTACCTATACCATTGATGTTACTCGTCGTACCGAAGCCAAACAGACCACCTTCAAGATCCCGGACGGCGCATCCGTACTGGTTATACAGGGAAGCAAAGTCATGAAGGCGAACGAGGATGGAACCTACACGCTTGAAAACGGAACCTATACTTACCATGTATCCATGAGCGGCTACCTGACTAAGACAGACAACTTTGAAGTGACCGATGAAGAGCCGAACAAGGTGATCCGCGTGATGGATCTGGAGAAAGTTCCGGAGCAGAGTGGAACGGTATCGGTACAGCTTGCAGGTCAGAGTACCGTATTCTGCCCGACAAGGGATGTTGAGATCCAGCAGACGGCAGAGGATCTGGCAGCAAACCGTTATGTACAGTACAACCACGGCGGTTATACCGTCCTGCATGCACTTCTGGATGCAGCGAAAGCAAGCGGAGCGGAATTCGAGTGTTATCGTGGTAAATTCGTTCTTGTGGACGATTCCATTACCGAAAGCAATGGAAAGAAAGCAGGATGGGTATGCAAAGTCAACGGTATCGAGTGCAGTGATCCGGCAAATACGCTGGTGAATGCGGATGATAAGATCGACCTGTTCTACAATTCCGGATGGAGCGGTATGCTTCATGCACGGCTGACACCGGAAACTGGGGAAGTGACACGGGGAGACAGTATCATCCTGACACTGAACGGAACCGCTGTACATGCAACTGATTCGGATGCAGCGACAGTAGCAGGAGCAGATATCTATGACGGCGAGACACTGATCGGAACCACCGATGAAAACGGAGAAGTAGCCATCGATTCCAGTACCCTGTTACTGGGAACCCATCGCTTTACAGCTGTAAAGAAAGATGAGGATGACCACAACATCCTGACCGCAACGATGAGTACCATCAATGTCAAGAAACCGGATAACGCATCTGCAGATCCTACGAAGACAGAAGTAACCTTCCGTCTGATCGGTGATACCAAACACGGAGAAGAAGGAAGCGACAACGAAGCGGTACATGCATATACGACATGGATCGCAACCGGAACTTATACTTTTGACGGGGATAACGTAACCGTTGGACAGGTCTTTGAGACTGCACTGAAAGAAGCCGGACTGTCTTATGATGGAATGGAAAAGAACTACATCAGTGCGATCACAGCACCGGAATCTTGCGGTGGGTTTGAACTGAGAGAGAAAGACAACGGTAAAAACTCCGGCTGGATGTATACCGTCAACGGCGTACACCCGAGCATGGGTATGAATGACTGGTATGTAAGTACCGGTGATGAGATCATCTGGCATTACATCGATGATTATACCACCGAGCAGGCGGATATGAAGAACGATGACGGAAGCTATGGAAGTGCCGGTAATGCATCTACATGGAATAAGTGGCTGGAAGCAGCAGACGAAACTCCGGGTGCAAAAGAGAAAGCGGCTGTAGTGGAAGGCATGATCAACGCAATCGGAGATGATATTGATCTGACAGATGAATGCATAGAAAAGATTTCCGAAGTACGTGAGGCTTACGAGGCGTTAAGCCGTGAAGAAAAGAGATACGTAAAGAATTATAACGTATTAACCGCAGCGGAAGCAGAGATTGCAGATAGAAAAGCCGCACAGGAAGTGACAGATCTGATCGAAGCACTTCCGGCTGTGAAAGATCTGACCCTGGAAGATAAGGATGACGTCGTAGCAGCAAGAACCGCATACGGTAGCCTGACGGATGACCAGAAAGACTATGTGACAAAAGAAACATATGGAACACTGGTACTGGCAGAGGAGCAGATCGCAAAACTTCTGGATGCAGCAGCGGTTGATGAACTGATCAAAGAGATCGAAGCACTTCCGGATGCAGAGAATGTAACCCTGGAAAATGAAACTGCGATCGCAAACGCACTGGCACATTACAATGCGTTAAGCGAAGAACAGCAGGCAGATCTGGAAGATAGATCTTCAGAAAGCCTTACCAAACTGAACGCTGTGATCGAACGCCTGAATGTATTAAAGGAAGAAGCAGCTGACCAGAAAGCAGTGGAGGAAGTCAATGAAAAACTGAATGCACTGCCGGCAGCCGAAGATATCCTGTTTGCAGATGAGACAGCGGTAACCGAAGCACGCAACGCTTATGAGGCACTGGATGAGATCAAAGAAGGCCTGAAAGACCGGGTATCTGCGGAAGCACTGGCAAAACTGACAGCAGCGGAAGAACGTCTGGATGCGTTACAGGAAGGCGTAGACCATGTGGCAGAACTGATCGAAGCCCTTCCGGCCGTCGATGACCTGACAGTAGCAGATGCTGACCAGGTACAGGAAGCCCGGGATGCTTACAACGCCCTGAATAACGACCAGAAGCAGCAGCTGACAGACAGCGGACTCCTTGGTGAACTTCTGGTAGTTGAAAACCAGATCGGATGGCTTCAGAAAGATGCGGAAGCGTCGAAGAAGGTAACCGACCGGATCAACAGCCTCCCGGCTGTCAAAGATCTGCGGTTGTCCGATAAGACCGCTGTGGAAGCAGCAAGATATGCATATGACAACTTAAGTGATGAGCAGAAACAGTATGTATCTGAAGATACCCTGAAAGCACTCGAAGAGCGAGAGGCAGAGATCAAACGTCTGGAAGAGGTAACACCGAATCCGACCCCGACTCCGGATCCATCCCCATCGAATGAACCGAAGCAGGATGAGGACGAGGACAGCATAACACTGACCTACCAGAACTATCCGATCTCTGTAACCGGAAAACTCTCCGGTTATGAGCTGCGCCTGACTGCTCTGAAAGCAGACGATGATGTGGTAAAACAGATGCAGAACATGATCAGCTCCAAAGAAGCACTGATCCGCCTGTACGATGTAGCACTGTACAAAGACGGTAAAGAAGTGGAATGGAACGACAAACTTACCGTGAACTTCCAGGTGGGAACCTCCTATAACGGACAGACCTTAAGTGTACTGCACGAAGGTAACGGCAAGATCGAAACCCTGAGCGGAACTGTAAGCAATAGTATCTTAAGCGTAACAGCAAATAGTACCGGATCTTTCGGTGTGGTTGTACCTGCATCCACAGTAAGCACAGGAAACGGAAGCAGCAATAATGGTGGTTCTGCCGGAACGGTTACCAATGGCAACCTGGGTGGTGGAAGCACAGGAACTGGAAACGGAACCACTGCGGTATCCGGAACTGGAAAAGTCACAAGTGCGAAGACAGGAGATGATACCGATATCCTCTTCCCGATCGCAGGACTGATCACAGCGACAGGCGTACTTGCAGGGATCGTTCTCTATTATAAAACGAAAAAATGGAAATCCAGGAGTTACGGAGGAAGAGTAATGAAAAATAAAGTCATCAGTCTTTTTCTGGCGGCTACCATGGTTCTCAGTCTTTGCCCGGCTACAGTCCGGGCTCAGACTGTTTCTGAGGAATTTTCAGCAAAAGTAGCGGAAGCGGCAGAAACAGAGGCCGTGGAGGGTACTGCTGATCCGACAGAAGAACCGGTGGTTACCGGAAATGAAGACACTGCCAAAACGGATACTCCACAGGCAGCGGAAGTTCCGGAACAAGCAGAAGTTCCGGAACAAGCAGAAGTTGTCGGTACGGGGAAAGATGAAAAAACATCCGTTCCGGAGACAGCAGGAGATAAAACAGAAGCCTCCGGGGATTCCTGGGAGGAAGACGAAGAACTGAAGCTGTACGGCACGGCAGATCAGGATGTGGATGAGAACGGACAGGTGCAGGCAGCAGCTTCCTATGACCTGGACACCGTGATCTCCCAGACGGTCAGCTGGAAACGGGGAACGAATGACAGAGTATTTACCGCGGATTTCCTGAAAAATGTCAGCAGTACAGCGTCTGACTGGACCGTAGTATTCCTTGGACGGCTGGGAATCGGGCAAGATTACAGTGCATTCTTAAACCGTGCAAATACGTATGTAAAAGAAAAATATGATGCGAACCCATCCACAGGACTCAGCACCAATACGCCGACCGAATGGCACCGTCTGACCATGGCCGTACTGGCAGCAGGCGGGGATCCGACGGATGTGGGAGGACATGACCTGATTGCAGACGGAACGTACAACTGCCTGGCAGGTGCTCCATGGAACCAGGGAATGAACGGTGCCGCATGGGCGCTGCTTGCCCTGGATTCCAAAGGATATGAAGTACCGGAAGGGGCAAAGTATATGAGGGAAGCCCTGATCAGTTACATCCTTGGCAAAGAATTATCCGGTGGCGGCTGGTCTCTGGATGATAAGAACCCGTCGTTAGACCTGGACATCACGTCGATGGTGGTATATGCCCTGGCTCCCCATGCAGCGGAGGACGCGAAGGTAAGAGAAGCCGTCAATCGTGGACTGGATGTGCTGCGCAGTAAGATCTCCACAGACGGGGATTATAACTACGGTGGCACCTACAACTGCGAATCGGTGGCGCAGGCAATCATCGCTTTTACCTCAATGGGGATCGACCCGGCAACAGTGACCAATGCATCCAACGGAAAAAGCCTGTTAGATGGTCTGTTAAAATATTACAGTACCGGAACCGGCGGTTTCCTACATGCCTATTATGACGATAAGAACCAGAACCGTCCAAACAGCATGGCAACTGACCAGGCAATGGAGGCAATCGCAGCTTACCGCCTGTATCAGCAGGGCATCAATCTTTTTGATTTCCGTGCAAACGCCAACACCACTCAGTATATGGCACAGGCAGACAATGGCAATGTATTTACCGCAGATGCCGGTATGGAAACTGACCTGT
>ENA-OQHF01000384-OQHF01000384.1-human-gut-metagenome-genome-assembly--contig:-NODE-384-length-28201-cov-7.679917_pt1 | contig 28201 bp, 20 predicted proteins | sample MGYA00242559_ERZ504709 | MGnify/ENA primary metagenome ERZ504709 (study PRJEB26092, sample SAMD00036203) | human gut metagenome | host: Homo sapiens | study: EMG produced TPA metagenomics assembly of... | reverse complement strand
GGTGTAGTCGGCCAGCGAGCAAGCGGCGACTTGCTGTCGCTGCTGATGACGACTACGGTGGCACCGCAGTCGCGAGCTGCTTTTGCCATGCGATTCAGTCGGCGCGACTTGCCGGAGTTCGAGATCGCACGATGACATCTCCAGGGCGCAACGTGAGCGCGAAACCAATCGAGGTCTCGCTGATGGTGCTTGCCATGCAGCGAAGGCCCAGCTGCGAAAACTTAAATGTCGCGTCGAGCGCGACCGCGTTCGTATTGCCCACGGCGGCGAACTCAATAACGCCGGCATTCTTAAGCGCGTGTACAACTGCGGCCAACGTGTCGTGATCTATGCCGTCGATGGTCGCATTAAGCTCACTCACCTTGGCGGCAAGGATAGTTTTTTAGGCTCTGCTCCATGTTGTCGAGCGAGACCTCGTCGGTCAGGCCCTCGTTGCGCTGACTCTCTAAGTCGCGAGCCAACGAAAACTGAAAGCTGCGGAAGCTGCCAAAACCCAGCTTGCGGCAGAAGCGCGAAACTGTCGCCTCGGACGTGGCAGCGGCTCGTGAGAGCTGGGCGGCCGTCAGGCGCGGCGCCTCGGACTGGTGCTCCAATATATAGTCGACAATGCGCTGCTCGGAATCGCTGTACCCTTTGTGCGTGCTAATAAGGGAGAGCGCGCTCTTGCTGCTATCGGTCATGGATGGCTCCTGGTTGGCATTGAAAATCGGACTCGTTTTTCAATGCCATAGTATACGGGCATTTTCAATTACAAGATACACCTTGCCGTTTCAAGTGTTGATGGTAAACTTTCACTTACCGTTTACGGTTATGAAAGAACCTTTCACCGGAGAATTGCGTCTTGTCTCTTCTCACACTGACGGTAGGTTGGTATCTTTCAAATGTGGAAAAACGCGCATGGAAGCGCGTATAGGGGAGCGCCTGCGGGCGCAGTACTCAAGAAGGAGGGACACATGGCTAAGTTTGACATCATCGCCGCCACCGGTTGCCCGTCCGGCATTGCGCACACCTTCATGGCGAAGGAGGCGCTGGAGAAGGCAGCTGCCGAGCGCGGTCTGACCATTAAGGTTGAGACCCATGGCCAGGTCGGTGTCGAGAACGAGCTCACCAAGAGCGAGATCGCTGGCGCCAAGGCCGTCGTCGTCGCAGCCGACAAGGATGTCCAGGCGGAGCGTTTCGCCGGTAAGCCCATGGTTTCCGTTGGTGTTTCCAAGGCCCTGTCCGTCGAGGCTGCCGGCAAGCTGATCGACCGCGCTCTCGCCGCCAAGGGCGACGACACGGTTGCGACTGCTGCCGATGTCGAGGATGAGGTTGAGGAGAAGGAATCCATCGGCCACATCATCTATAAGCACCTTATGAACGGCGTCAGCCACATGCTGGTCTTCGTCGTTGCTGGTGGTGTTCTGACCGCCGTTTCGTTCCTGTGGGGCATCACGTCCTTCGATTCGACGGCTGCCGACTACAACAGCTTCGCCGCTATGCTCAAGATCATCGGCGGCATTGCCATGAACCTCATGGTTCCCGTGCTTTCCGCCTACATCGCCGAGTCCATCGGCAAGCGCCCGGCACTCGTCCCCGGCTTTGTTGCCGGTATGATCGCCATCCAGGGCCTGCCCGTTAACGCCGATACACACATGATCGATGCTGGCGGCACCGGTGTGGGCTTCGGCTTCTTGGGCGGCATTGTCGGCGGCTTCCTCGCCGGCTATGTCCTCCTTCTGCTCGAGAAGGTTTTTGCCGGTCTGCCCAAGAACCTGGACGGCCTCAAGGCTATCTTCCTGTACCCGCTGTTCTCGACCGCCATCGTCGGTCTGGTCATGCTCGGCATCTCCGGCCCCATGGCTGCCATCAACACCGCCATGATGGACTTCCTCAAGGGTCTGTCTGCCTCCGGTGCTGTTGTCCTGGGTCTTGCTATCGGCTGCATGTGCGCCTTTGACATGGGCGGCCCGGTCAACAAGGCTGCTTACGTCACCGGTACCGCCATGCTTACCGAGGCTCTGGCTGCCGGTGTCGGCACCGACACCTACAACTTCGGCACCAACTTCATGGCTGCCGTCTCTGCCGCCTGCATCGTTCCGCCGCTGATCACCACCTTCGCCGTCATCGTCGGCAAGAAGTACTTCAGCCAGGAGGATCATGACGCCGGTGTCGTCAACCTCATCCTTGGTTGCACCCACATCACCGAGGGCGCCATTCCGTTCATGACCAAGAACATCTGGCCCGTCATGCCCATCATGATGCTCGGTTCCTCCATCGCCTCGATCCTGACCATTATGTTCAACGTTCACGATCCGGCGCCCCACGGTGGCTTCCTGGTCCTGCCCGTTGTCGAGAACGGTCCGCTGTGGGTCCTCGCGATCCTCATCGGCGCTGTGGTCGGTGGCATCCTGTTCGTCGCTTTCAAGAAGTATGACTTCGAGAAGAGCCAGAAGGCCGCTCCTGCCGCTCCCGCTAAGCCGGTCGAGGCCCCCAAGGCCGCTGCCGTCGAGGCTCCCAAGGCCGAGGCTGCCGATTTCGTGAAGGTCGAGAACGTTTTTGTCGCCGAGAACTTCGCTTCTCGTGACGAGGCCCTGAGCTTTGTCTCCAACCAGGCTGTCAAGGCCGGTGTCGCTGACGACGCCGATGCCGTGATGAATGCCTTCCTGGCCCGCGAGGCCGAGGGCTCCACGGGCATGATGGAGGGCTTCGCCATTCCGCATGCCAAGTCCGATGCCATTACCGATGCCGCCGTCATCGTCGTCAAGGACGACTCTGGCGTGACCGGTTGGGACACCATGGATGGCGCTCCCGTCAACGTGGCTATCGCCCTGCTTATTCCCGGTGCCCAGGCCGGCACCACGCACCTCAAGATCCTGTCCAAGGTCGCCGAGGCGCTTATGGACGAGGGCTTCCGTGCCACCGTCAAGGGTTCCACCGACGCCGCCGAGATCGCCAAGACGATCAACGCCCGTCTGGTCTAATCTCGCATCTCGCGAATAACATCGCCCCTTGTATATAAGGCGGGGACTCCACCAGGAGTCCCCGCCTTTTTCTACCCCTCCCACAAGTTGCGGTGAAATAGGGACTGTTTAAACGATTCAACTCCAAATGCAGTCCCTATTTCACCGCAACTTAGAAGAAGGGGATAGCGCGGCCTGTCTATCGGATCGTCCGTGCGGATAAATATTCAGCCAGAATTCCGTTCTCACGATATTACTCTGGACCGACCAAGTTTCCGCAGCTTGCCTGCCGGGCGGGGCGGTTAAGTTTGTCGCGAGTTCCGCACGCAAAGGAAAGCACTTAATGTGCTTTCCGTCTTGCGCAGGACTGTAGAGCAGCAAACTTAACCGCCCCGCCCGGCAGGCAAGCGGCCAGGAACGACATCCGTCCAATAATTCGTGCGAAACACAATGAAAAACAGTTTGATGTGAGTTAATATAAACAACGTCGTGAATATGGCTCCTGTCGCATGGCTGACAGGGGTTAAACACAAAAAGGAGTCAATTATGGTTTCTGAGAAGGCTACCCTCGTTAATCCTCAGGGTCTTCACATGCGTCCGGCTGGCCTCTTCGCCTCCACCATGGGCAAGTACGCCTGCGACGTGACGGTCGTCACCCCCGAGAAGGAGGTCAACGGCAAGTCCCCGATGGCCCTCATGGCTGCTGGTATCCCCTGCGGCACCGAGGTCGAGGTCAAGTGCGACGGCGCTGACGAGGCCGAGGCTCTGGCTGCTGCCATCGAGCTCATCAAGAGCGGTCTTGGCGAGTAGAACTCAAACGGGTCGCATGTTGAACAACTAAGTTCATATTTGGGGGCGCAGTGACCTGTTTTAAGGTAACTGCGCTCTTTTGTCATGGATATGGCAAAACGCTTTATCACATGACACGGAGAGAGGAATGGGAATGTATCAGGGAGTCAACGCTTCCGAGGGCATCGGTATCGGCACCGTTATGGTCGCCGTCGATCCCGACTTGACGTTTGAGCCGCACCAGGTTGCTGATTCGGCAGCAGAGAAGGAGCGCTATCAGTCCGCTCTTTCGGTCTTCTGCGAGAAGACCCAGGCTCAGGCCGACCACATGAAGGAGACGGTGGGCGAGGCCGAGGCCGAGATCATGAGCGGACACATCGTCCTGGCTCAGGACCCGGGCATGACCGACGCCATCAACGCTGCCATTGACGGCGGCACCTGCGCCGAGCAGGCGCTCATGGACACCTCGACCATGTTCGAGAACATGTTCCTGTCCATGGACGACGAGATGTTCCGTCTGCGCGCGGCCGATATCGCCGACATCCGCACCGGTATTCTGGCCGAGCTGCTGGGCAAGGAGGTCGTCGACCTTTCCGTCCTGCCCGAGGACACCGTCGTTGTCGTGCACGACCTTACGCCGTCCATGACCGCCACGATCGATAAGGCCCACGTTGCCGGTATCGTCACCGAGACCGGTGGCCGTACGTCGCACTCCGCGATAATCGCGCGCGCCCTCGAGATCCCGGCTGTCCTTTCGGTTTCCAACAGCTGCACCGCACTGCGCAACGGCATGACCGTTGTCGTCGACGGTGGCAAGGGCATCGTCGAGGCCGATCCCGACGAGGAGACGCTCGCCGCCTACACCGCCAAGGCCGAGGCCTTCGCTGCCGAGAAGGCAGCCCTCGAGGCCTTCCGCGGCAAGCCTTCTGTGACTGCCGATGGCATCAAGAAGATCATTGCCTGCAACATCGGTAACCCCGATGACGTGCCCAACGCGCTCGATCACGACGCCGAGGCTATCGGTCTGTTCCGCTCCGAGTTCCTGTTCATGGACTCTGCTGAGCTTCCTTCCGAGGAGGAGCAGTTCAACGCCTATCGCAAAGTTGCCAGTGCGCTCAAGGGCGCTCCCGTCATCATCCGCACGCTCGATGTGGGTGGCGACAAGGAGATTCCGTATCTGCACATGGTCAAGGAAGACAACCCCTTCATGGGCTTCCGCGCCGTGCGTTACTGCCTGGCAAATCCCGATCAGTACAAGGTCCAGCTCCGCGCCCTGCTGCGCGCCAGCGCCTTCGGTGACGTCAAGATCATGATCCCGCTCGTCACCTGCGTCGAGGAGGTCATGGCTGTCAAGGAGCTCGTCGAGCAGTGCAAGGCCGAGCTGACCGAAGAGGGTCGCAAGTTCAACGAGAACATCGAGGTCGGCATCATGGTCGAGACGCCCGCCGCTTCGCTGCTCGCTGACCGTCTTGCCGAGGTCGCCGACTTCTTCTCCATCGGCACCAACGACCTGATCGGCTACACCATGTGCGCCGACCGTGGCAACGACACCATCTCCAACCTGTACCAGGTGTACTATCCCGCCGTGCTCCGCTCGCTCAAGAACATCATCGAGAGCGGCGTGAAGGCCGGCATCATGGTCGGTATGTGCGGCGAGGCCGCTGCCGATCCGCTGCTTGAGCCGCTGCTGATCAGCTGGGGCCTGGAGGAGTTCTCGATGAGCGCTCCGTCGATCCTGCGTGCCCGCAAGACCATCAGCCAGTGGACCAAGGCCGAGTGCGACGAGCTCGCCGAGAAGGCACTCGCCTGCAACACTGCCGCCGAGGTCAAGGCGCTGCTCGAGTCCGCAGCTCGCTAATTTGGTATCAGAGGTAACCGCGTGGTTGGAATGGGCCGGCCACGCGGCCCTCACATATACAGGGGGTACTGTAAATGTTCTACACGCTAACCGCTAACCCGGCTGTCGACATGACGGTTTCGAGCTCTCCGCTCGAGCCCGACGAGAACGTCCGCACCGGCTCGGCCAGCTACACGGCTAATGGCAAGGGCCTCGACGTGTCCTTCGCCTTTAAGAAGATGGGTGTCGACACCGTCGCGCTCGGCTTCTTCGCTGGCTTCACGGGCAAGTTCATCGTCGAGGAGGTCATGAACCTGGGTTGCCTGTGCCGCCCGGTCTGGACCGATGGCATCACGCGTATCAACACCTACGTCAACGATGGCCAGCACGAGTACGGCATCCTGAACCCCGGCGCCCCGATTACGCCGGAGCATCAGAAGGAGCTCTACAACATCCTGGACACCGCGGGCGATCTTGAGTGCCTGATCGTCTCCGGTTCCGTGCCTCCCAAAGCTACGCCCGACTTCCTGGCTCAGGTCATGGAGCACGCTCAGGCCCGTGGCGCAGACGTCGTCCTTGACCTGTCCTCCGACAAGCTCAAGGAGCTCGCTCACAAGAAGCCGCTGCTTATTAAGCCGAATCATCACGAGATGAAGGCCATCTTCGGCGTGCCGGTCGACACCGACGACGAGGTCCGCGTTGCCATGAAGCTCGCCCACGACGCCGGCGTCCAGAACGTGCTGCTCACCCGTGGTAGCCGCGGCGATGCTTATTTCTCCAACGGCGAGGACATCTGGTACGCCAAGCGTGAGTTCAACATCAAGCTGGTCTCTTCCGTCTGCGCCGGCGACTGCACCCTCGCCGCGTTCCTGCACAAGTGGTACAGGGATCGCGACAACGTCGAGGAGGCCATGAAGCTCGCTATGGCCACCGGCGCCAACGTTGCCGAGTCCGTGGGCATTGGCGACTTCGGTCACGTCGATGAGTACAGCAAGCGCGTTGCTGTCCGCAAGCTCGATCGCAAGTAAGCGAAACGCGACATATTCGTGGTTCTATGGCGCCTCGGCTTTGGCCGGGGTGCCATTTTTGTTAATTGCAAAAGAGCGTCAGGGCAAGCCCCTTGATTTTTTGCCGCGCTTTGCCGCTTTTCTGCCGCCCTGCACGCGTTCTACACCGTTCGCCGAGTTGCTATAGCCTTTTCACGTGGCGTGGAATATACTTTCATTAACACGTTGCCTTGTGAAAGGAACTTACATGATTTATACGCTCACTGCAAATCCCGCCATTGACTACAACATTGCCTGCGACGGTCTTTCCGCCAACACCGTCACCCGCACGCGCAACGCGGTCTATACGCCCAACGGCAAGGGTCTCAACGTCTCGTTCACCCTCGATCACTACGGCGTCGACACCACGATCCTGGGCTTTTTTGCCGGTTTCTCGGGCGAGTTTATCGTCAAGGGCGCCGAGGCCCTGGGCGTGCCCGTCAAGCCCGTGTGGACCGATGGCATCACGCGCGTCAACGTTTTCCTCAACGCCGGCCCCGATACCGAGTACAACATGGTCAACGCAGGTGCCGCCATCAATGCAGCCAACGAGCAGGAGATGTTTGAGCTCATCGATTCACTCGATGACATGACCTGCCTGGTCATTAGCGGCTCGCTGCCCCCCAACACTTCTGAGGGTTTTCTGGCCGAGGTCCTGCGCCGTGTTAAGGCAAAGGGTGCCGAGTTCGTGCTCGATATCTCGAGCCATCAGCTGGCCGACCTCATTGCCATGGAGCCGCTGCTCATTAAGCCCAACGATGACGAGCTGCTTGACATCTTTGGCATTAAGGTGAGCGGTGGCGACGACGAGTCCGTCAAGGGCGCGATGGCCGAGCTGCATGCCAAGGGCGCCAAGAACGTGCTGCTGACCCTTGGTGGCGACGGTGCGTACTTCTCCAACGGTGAGCATATCTGGTTTGCCAACCGCACCTTCGAGGTCAAGCTACTGTCGACGGTCTGCGCGGGCGACTCCTCGCTTGCCGCCTTCCTGTCCGTGTGGCACGATGCTCCCGAGCGCGTCGAGGACGCCCTGCGCCTCTCGATGGCCACCGGCGCCAACGTGGTGGAGTGTGCCGGTCTGGGCGATTTTGCCAAGGTGGACGAATATAGCAAGCACATTGAGGTTCGCCAGGTCTGCTAGCCGCATCGACATATCGTTGCCGAACACCCGCTTTGGATTTCCAAGGCGGGTGTTTTTGCATTCTGGGCGCATGTGGTGCTTGCTGTCCCGTTCGTTCGGATCGACGATACGATTGCATGTGCGCGCATGCCCGTTTCTTGTTAGACTTCTTGAGAACCATCGATTAACGCTTGCAGGCGTAGGAGGCCATAGGTATGTGCAAAGCTTCGCTCAACGGTACGCAGCCCTCAGGCGCCTCCATGCGTGTGCTACATGCGCTTGAGGCAGCCGGTCTTGAGGCCTGGTTCGTGGGGGGTTGGGTACGCGATGCCCTGATGGGACGCCCCGGCCACGATGTCGACATGTGCTGCAGCGGTCTGTGGCAGGAGTCCAAGGCGGCGCTCGAGGCCGCCGGCATTGCGGTGGTTGAGTCGGGGATTAAATTTGGCGGCATTACCGCCATTTGTGACGATGAGCGCATTGAGGTCACGACGTATCGTCTGGATGGCTTTTACACCGATGGCCGCCATCCCCAGAGTGTGGAGCGTGCGGCGTCACTTGAGGACGATCTGGCGCGTCGTGATTTTACCGTTAATGCCATGGCTTGGCATCCCCGGCGCGGTCTTGTCGACCGCTATGATGGCCAGGGCGACCTGGAGCGTAAGCTTATCCGCGCCGTCGGAGATCCCAAGCGTCGCTTTAATGAGGATGCGCTTCGCATGCTGCGCGCCGTGCGTTTTGCCTGTCGTTTGGATTTTATGATCGAGCCTAAGACCAAACAGGCGCTTGCCGAATGCTCATCGCTGCTCGATGCCGTGGCACGCGAGCGCGTGGGCATTGAGCTCGAAGGCATTCTTTCGACCGGTCACGGGGGAGACGCGATGCTGCGCTATCCCGAGCTTATTTGTGCCGCCGTGCCCGAACTTTCGCCTGCTCGTGGGTTTGACCAGCGCAGCGTCTACCATGCCTTTAATGTCTATGAGCATATTGCTCGCGTGTTGACGGTGGCGGGGGAGCTGGCGCTGTGTGACGGCGTGGAGCCTTCGCCGAGCTTAATGTGGGCAGCGTTTTTGCACGACGTCTCCAAGCCCGACTGCTTTACGGTCGACCATGCGGGCAGCGGCCACTTTTACGGCCATCCCGAGCTTGGCGCCAAGAAGGCGCGCACCATTATGGATCGCCTGGCGCTTTCGCACGATTTGGTTCGCGACGTTTGCCTGCTTATCAAGTATCATGATAAGCCGTTGCGCCCTGAGCGTTCCTGTTTGCTCAATATGATGCGCTTGCTTTCGGGCGAGGGCGTCGACACGCAGCGCCTGATTGACGAGCTTATGGACCTTAAACGTGCCGATACGCTCGGTAAGGCGCCGTCGTGCTTCTATTACGTCGAGACGATCGAGGAGATGCGCTCACTCGCCCACGGACTGCTTGAGGCGGGGGAGCCCTATACGCTCAAGATGCTTGCCATCAACGGCGGCGACTTGATCCGCGCTGGCGTCAAGCCCGGGCCGGAGTTGGGGCAGCTGCTCAACGCCGCCCTCGACGCTGTGATCGAGGACAATGTTCCAAACGAGCGCGAAGCCATCCTGGCCCACCTCAACCTAGGATGATTTTTCTGGGACGGGGCTTAAAAAATCATAGGCTGTGGCTTTTAACTGCGCTTTCCATAACCTCCCGACAAAATTTGGGCAATTTGGAATTTCTTCTTGCGCTCGCGTTTTTTGTCCCGTAATATATATCCTTGCAGCACGGCAGTGCAGATGTCATGTGGCCCGTTCGTCTAGCGGTTTAGGACGCCGCCCTCTCAAGGCGGAGATCACCAGTTCGAATCTGGTACGGGCTACCACTTCTTTTCTGCTGAGGCTTATGGCCCGTTCGTCTAGCGGTTTAGGACGCCGCCCTCTCAAGGCGGAGATCACCAGTTCGAATCTGGTACGGGCTACCATGTTTTAGATACCCGGTCTTTCGTATGAAGGCCGGGTTTTTTATTGCAAGTGGTCTGGTCTGCTAATCCCATTTGCCCCATTGCTTTACGTTTTGCTCATCTCCCATACGGGTACAATAGGCCAGATACTTTGACGGTCAGAAGGAGCCTCATGACGGAGTCCTCTCAGCATAGCCCAAAGCCCCAGGTCGAGGTTTCTGGCGGCGATGACAACAAGAGCGCGCGTCGCGGCGCCATCTTCATCGGCGTTGTGCTGATCGGCTACATCGTCTATCTGGTCGTGACCGGGCAGATGGGGCAGTTTTGGGCCGCTATGTCCAGCGTTCAGATGCCCTGGCTCTTTGCTGCATGCTTTTGCATGTTTTTGTATCTCGTTTTTGGCATCGTGGCGTACGCGATCGCCGTTTGGCTCGACCCCGAATCGCCCGTCGGTATCCGCGACCTCATTTCGGTCGAGGCGAGCGGCATCTTCTTTGGCAACCTGACGCCCATGATGATGGGCTCTACGCCTGCCCAGATTTACCGTCTGACCAAAGCTGGCCAAAACGTGGGCGAAGCGGGTGCCACGCAGTTCACCCGCTTTATCGTGTACCAGTTTGGCCTGGTGGCATGGGGCGCCATTCTTCTGCTCGCCCGTATGCCGTTTTTCGCCGAGCGTTATGGCGACATGACACTGCTGTGCGTCTTTAGTTTTGGCGGCCACTGCTGCATCCTGCTCGGCATCTTTGCCGTGGCCTTAATGCCCAGGACCGTCACGCGCGTCGCTCATTGCATCATCAATTGGCTCGAGCGCGTGGGCGTCTCGGCCACAAAGATCGAGGGCTGGCGCACCTTTGTCGATGGCGAGATCTACTCGTTTTCCGAGAAATTCAAACTATCTGCCGGCCATTTTTCGTCCATGCTGCTCACGGTCGTCATCACTATGCTGCAGCTGGCGTTTTTCTACCTGGTTCCGTACTTTTTGATGCTCTCTTTTGGCCACCACGAAGTCGACTTTTTCTCGGTCATGGCTGCGAGCGCCTTTGTCCAGCTGCTGAGCTCCGCCGTTCCGCTGCCCGGCGGCACTGGTGGCGCCGAGGGTGGCTTCGCATTGTTTTTGGGTCACTTTTTTGGCACGGCATCGACTGCCGGCTATCTGCTGTGGCGTCTGATCACCTTTATCGCGCCGACCATTTTGGCTGCCCCGCTGCTGGGCCTTAAGAGCGCTCACAACGAGAGTATCCATGCACGCTGGGACCGTATGATGCGCAAGCTCGGGCGCACGCCTCAGACGCCCTCTTCGCCCGTTAAGGCACATCCTGCGTGCCAGGTTACCGTTGATCCCAATCAACGTGCTCAAAAGCCTGCTGTGGCCCCTAAGCCGGCACGCCAGACCTACGTTCGCCAGACTGGCGACGGCATTCGCGTTTCCCCGGCGGCGCTCAATAAAAAGAAGCGATCTTAGGGCCCGGTCGGCGAGTCGTGCGTTCTTGATGACGCTCGTCATTGCGATGTGAGTTGTAGGATAATCCTCTTACGTTGATTATCTCCCACATGTAGAGGACTTACAGGTGGGCTGTTGACATGAAGGGGACTCGTCTATGGCTACCACCAAACCGCGCCTTGACCGTCGTATCGTCCGTAGTCGCAATGCGATTCTTTCGGCGTTTGAGCGACTGCTTATGGAAAAGCCCCTGGCCGATATTACGGTGAGCGCTATCGCGCGCGAGGCAAATGTCGACCGTAAGACCTTCTACGTGCACTTTGGCACGGTCGACGGCTTGCTCGACGCCATTGCCGTCGATGTGGTCGAGATGATCGTCGATTCAGTCGAGAAGACGCTTTCCTCCATGGGCGGCGACACCAACGAGCGCGCACTTGGCGCGGCGGCGTCCTTTTTCAAGACCGTTAACGAGGCGCTGTGCAACAACCTGGTGCTTAATCGCCAGTTGATCGAAAACATTCCGCTTGACGACTTTATGGCTCGTCTGCGTGTGCCGCTTGAGCACGAGATCGCTGAGCGCGATCTGCTGCCCGAGGGTCTAAAGGACGAGATGTTCGACTACTACCTGGCGTTTTTGCTGTCCGGCATTATCGGCATCTATCGCACGTGGGCGTTGTCCGATGGCTCGGTTCCCATCGAGCGCGTCTCGGCGGTCGCCAACGACCTGACGTTGAATGGACTATCGAGTCTGGAATCTCGTTTCGAATAGCACTAGCGCCTTATCCCCCCCTGAGTTGCGGTGAAATAAGGACTGAATTGGTCTTCTAGCGGCCTAAACAGTCCCTATTTCACCGCAACTTAGGGTTGAGGTTCTACTGGTAGCGCAGGCACTCCACGGGGTCGAGTTTCGCGGCGCGGCGGGCGGGGTAGAAGCCAAAGATCACGCCGATGCCGACCGATACGGCAAACGCGATCAGCACGGTCGTAATGGAGAAGCTCGGCGTAATCGTCCCAGTGGCCCCTAACTCGTTCATAATGCCCGAGCTCGCTGCAAAGAACGTGAGCCCCCAGGCCAGCAGATAGCCAATCACGACACCTAAAATGCCGCCGGTGATGCACAGCGCCGAGGATTCGGCCAAAAACTGGGCCGTGATATCGCGTCGGCTTGCGCCCAGAGCGCGGCGAATGCCAATTTCGCGGATGCGCTCGGTCACGTTGGTGAGCATCATGTTCATAATGCCGATTCCGCCCACAAGCAGCGATATGCCGGCAACCGCGCCCATGATGAGCGAGAAGGCGCCCATAAAGGAGTTGAGGGCATCGATAGCGCTCTTCATGGAGCTTGCCGACACGCTGTCGTACTCGTCGTCCTCCGAGATGCCCTTCATGCTGCGCACCTTGGACTCGATCGTCTTGCAGAGCTCGTCCATATCGGTGCCCTCGGCGGCGAGTGCCATCACACTGGGAAACGACGGATTGTCATCGCCGTAGAGCTCGGCGATCGTTGCTCGGGGCATGTACAGGCTCAGCGAGCCCATGGAGTCGTTGCCGCCGTCGATAACGCCAATGATCTGCACGTCTCCGCTCGAGACCTTGATGGTCTTGCCGATCGCGTCCTGCTCGTTGCCGTACAGCTGCTCGGCGCCGCCGCGGCCGATGAGCGCCACCCGAGCGCCGGATTTGGACTCGATGTCGCTATAGGTGCGACCGGCAACGATCTTGCTGGCGCCCACGGCATCGAGCATGTCACTATCGACGCCCTGTGCCATGACGGTATAGCTTTTATCTCCAACTTTGTACTCGGAATAGGCGCTGTCGACGATGCCGATCTGCTCAATTTGCGGCACCATCTTGCGCAGTTTCTCGACGTCCGAATCGGTGAGCTCTTGGGACGAGTAGATCTGCACCATGCGGGCCGCGTTGAGGCCCAAGCTGTTGACCAGGCTGTTTTGGATGCCGCCGATGAGCGAGGTCATGGCTATGACCGAGGCGATGCCAATGACGATGCCTAGGATGGTGAGCAGGCTGCGACCCTTGTTGGCCTCGAGCGAGTGCAGGGCTTCTTGGATAAGATCTCGGGTGCTCATGCCTTCGCTCCTTTCGGCTGATTGGCGGTTGCAGAAATCGCGGGCAGATTGTTGACGGCCCCGCGTAGCGTATTCGGCGCATGTGCGACATACGCGCCGTCATGGATTCGACCGTCGCGAATGGTCACGGCACGATCGGCCTCGGCGGCAATGCCGGGGTCGTGCGTGATGAGAACGATGGTCTTGCCGCGTTCCTGGAGCTTGTGGAAGGTTTCCATGACGAGTGCCCCGGTTGCCGAGTCCAGGTTTCCCGTGGGCTCGTCGGCCAGGATGATGGGGGGATCGTTGACGAGGGCGCGCGCGATGGCGACGCGCTGCATCTGTCCGCCCGAGAGTTCCGATATGCGGTGGTCCCAATGGTCGACCGGTAGCGTGACGGCTTGCAGCGCGTGCACGGCGCGCATCTCGCGCTGACTTCGCGGCACATTGGTGTAGGACAGCGGCAACATGACGTTTTCGATCACCGTCAGGCGCGGCAGCAGATTAAAGCTCTGAAAGACAAAGCCGATGCTCAACGCGCGCACCTCGGTGAGCTCATCATCGTCGAGCTCGGCTACGTTGAGCCCTTGCAGGAAATAATCACCCGCCGTCGGCTTGTCCAGGCAGCCCAGGATGTTCATGAGCGTGGACTTGCCCGAGCCTGAGGGGCCGGTAATGGCGACAAACTCACCGGGATGTACCGCCAGACTCACGTTGTGCAGGATGTGGGCGCAACCGGCCTCGCTCTCAAAGATGCGGTGCACGTTGCGGATGTCGATGACGGGGCGCATTACATGCCCTCGTCGGCAGGCATACTGTCGCCGCCGTCTGCCGTCATGCCTGTGCCGGTATCCGTCACGATGGTGTCGCCGTCGCGAAGCTTGGTAACCGGGACGTCTGGGTTGATCTCGTTGCCCTGGTCGTCGCGCTTGACCTGCGTCTTGCCGACAACAGCCTCGTTGTCGTTTTGCGTTACGACGGTCACCTTCACACGGCGCGTCTCCTTGCCCTCGTCATCGGTGGCTAGATTGACGTAATAGTGCTCGCCGTCTTCGGTCATCAGCGCCATGGTCGGCACCATTACCACATCGTCGAGCTTCTCGGTCACTACCGAGACCTCGGCAGTCATGCCGGGTTTAAGGCGGCTGTCGGGTGCTTCGATGAGGATGTCGACATTAAAGGTCACGCTGCCGCCGCCACCGTAGGCAGAGTCGGAATTTGCTACCGAGGCGATGGCCGTGACGGTGCCCTGGCTTACGATGTCGGGAAACGCGGGATAGGTCACGTTGGCGCTCTGGCCCACGGCAATCTTGGCGATATCCTTTTCGCCCACCTGAACCGTTACCTTCATCTTGGACAGGTCGGCGATTTGCATGCACTGTTTGCCGCCGCTCGCGTCGCCTTCGCCCATGACCATGCCTCCGGTCACCGTGGCACCCACTTTGGCGTTGAGTTCGACGATGCTGCCCGAGCTGGGGGCCTTTACGGTGCGCTCGGCCGCCTTTGCAGTTGCCTGCTCAAGGGTTGCCTGGGCCGAGGCGAGGTTGCGCTGGGCGCTCGAGACGGCGTTGGCGCTAGCGTTGGCGTCCGATGGTGCGGTCGATCCGTCACCGTCCGTCGCCGGTGCGGCCTGTGCGGCGGCGAGCGCCGCCTTCGCATTGTTCAGGTCTTCCTGAGCGGCTGCGACCGCGCGTTGTGCCTCGGCAACGGCGTTATCGAGCTCGTCGTTTTTAATGGTCATGAGCACGTTGCCCTCGTTGACGCTCTGTCCGGCCTGTACGTTGATTTGCGCCACCGTACCGTCGACAGAAGGGGAGACGACCGAGGCCGAAATAGGCTTGAGCTGGCCTTTTGCCTCGACGGTTGTGGTAAAGGTGCCTTCCATGACCATGTCGGTCACGGGGCCGCCCGCAGACTGCGGTTGCGAATTAAGGACTACACTCACAATGATGGCTATCAGGATAATGCCACCCACGATGCCGGCTGCGATACCGCGGCGAACGAGCTTTTTATGCCGTCGCTCGGCACGCTTAGCCTTGAGTTTGGCGTATGCCTCATCGTCGGAAATCCCGGCGTTGGCTTGCTCATGATCGTTTTGCGGTGCGGCGTGAACGCTCGTGATGAGCGGTAGGGTTTCGGTAGCACCTTCCGGCGTGCTCTCGGTATCGTCCGGGCCCGGGGTGATGGTGGGGACATTTGACATAGCGTCTCCTTTATAAAACGTTTCCCGATAAGTATATGCGCCCGCCGGTTGGGACGGGCGCATAGGCACGTTTCTTTCAGCTTTGAAAGGTAGGCGGCGCTCGGTTTTATTGCGCTGCGTGTGATGTATTACGAGTGCACGACCACGCACAGGCCGACTTTGATGCAATCGTGCAGCGCCTTGGCGTCGGCCAGGCGCAGGTTGATGCATCCGTGGCTGCCGCACCACTTGTACGAGTTGGGGTCGTCGAAACTCTTGTCGTTTTGCCACGTTGCATCGTGGAACCCAACCATGTTTCCCTCAAACGGCATCCAATAGCTGACCGGGCTCTCGTATTTTGGCTTGCCGGTCTCGGGGTCCTTGGCACCGATGAGCTTGCTGGCGCCATTGTTGCTGTTAATCTGCCATACACCCTCGGGGGTGGCGTCCTCTCCTGGCTTACCGGAGATAAAATTGGCCTCCCACACGATGTTGCCGCTCTCGTCGTAGTAGCGCGCATGCTGCTCGGAAAGATCGACGTCGATGTAGGCCTTCCAGTCGGGCTCGCCCTTGGCGGTGAAGGTGTCGGCCTTGTTGGAATAGTCGATCTCGATGTCGCCGGTTTGTTTGTTGTTAATGGCGTCCTCGACTTGCTTGGCAAGCGTCTTGCTGTCGATGGACCAGCCAAAATCGCCGCCTTCGACGACGCAGTCCTTGCCATCGGCGCGTTTCCACCAACGCGTAGTGCCTATGGTGTTAAAGCTGTTGGCGAGCTCTGCGGCCCAGCTGCTGATCTGCGAGGTGTCGAGCGTGGGGTTAGCCGCGTCGGCAAAGCTGATCCACTGCAGCGCCGAGCTGCCGTCGACCTTGCCGGCCTCCTCGCCGTTGAGTTTGAGGCTCACGTTGACGCCCAAAAAGTTGTTGGCGGCATCGCATGCGGCTTTGATCTGGTCGTTGGTGAGTGTGCCGTTGAGAGGCTCGTACGCATCGTTGCCGATCTTGGAGAGGTCGACGGATTCGGCTAGCGATGCGAGCTCGAGCTCGGCATACTTGATCACGTGCTCGCGGTTGAGCTTTTCGTTGGAACGGGCCTTTTCCACGGTAAACTTGCCGGCTTGCTCGTCATAGGAGCTCGCGGCCTCAAAGGTGCCCGAACGGCCCTCGTTAAATGCATCGATGGCGCTGCCCAGATCTTCCTCGAACTGCTTTTGGTCAAAAGCGTCGGAAAGCATGGACAGATCGACCTTTTTATCGAGGTCGATTGTGTTGTCCTCGGTAGCGGTATCGGTTTTGCCGGAGAGCGACGCGACAAGGCGGGAGGGCCAAAGCAGTGGCTCGTTGGCCTCGATGATTTCGCGTGCCGCGGCCTCACCGTCGACGATGGGCTTATCGGATTCGGGCTGGTAGGTCCAGCTAAAATCGTCGCCCGATACGGTGAGCTTGTAGTGCTTCCATGCCGAGTTGACCTTGGTGGCGGCAGACGAGGCGCTTGAGAACGAGATATCCACGCCGGCAATGGTGGTGTTGGGGTAGGCGACCTGCGAAAATGCCACGACGCCCACAATGTATACGATGACGATGAGGCCCAAGACCACAAAGAGGGTCGTCTTTCCGCCGAGCTTTTTGCTGCTGCTCGGTTTTTGGTTGGAGCCGCGGTCGGCGCGTGCGTGCGAGGGCGCCTGCCTGGGCGCATTTCCGTTCGCGGTGTGCTGTTGATGCTGCTGACCCGGGCGTCGCGAGGCGTTTGACGCTCCGCGCTGCTTGCCATGGTTCGGTGCAATCGGACGCGGCGACTGGACACCACCGGCAGGCCTATTTGGCTGTTGCGGGTCGGGGATCAGTTGGGTGCGGTCGTTTTGCGACATCGTATACAAATCCTTCGAGTTTCGCCTTGCGGCTCATCGTGTTTTTACTGGGCTTGCATTATAGCGATAACCATGCTCTTTGTGGTACGAAAACGGTGGCGATAAAGCAGAGGTGGGACATATGTCCCACCTATCGTTAGTTTTTTCTTTTTATCCGCATATGCCGCATTTTGCGCAGGCCGAAAGTGCGGCGGGAGCCTGCGCGATACCGCCCTTGGCCGTTTCGCGCAAGGTGGCGGGCAGGGCGTGGCCCACCGAGAGCATCACGTGCGCCATCTGGTCAAACGGCACCAAGCTCTTGATGCCGGCGAGGGCGAGCTGCGCCGAGCTAAAGGCTGCGGCCACGCCGATGGCGTTACGGTTTTGGCAGGGTACTTCGACAAGGCCGCCGACGGGGTCGCAAACGAGTCCCAGCAGGTTGCTCAGTGCGATGGAGCTGGCGTCGAGTGCCTGCTCGGGCGTGCCGCCCAGCATCTGGACCAGTGCGGCGGCGGCCATGGCGGCAGCACTTCCAACCTCGGCTTGGCATCCGCCCTCGGCGCCAGCGACGCAGGCGCTCGTGGTGAGGTTGAGTCCGATGGCGGCGGCGCAGTAGAGGGCATTCATGACCTGCTCGTCATCGAGCTTGAGGTGGTCGGCGAGCGCCAGCACGCAGCCGGGCACGACGCCCGCGGAGCCGGCCGTGGGGGCAGCGACGATTACGCCCATGGTGGCGGAGCGCTCGAGGACGGCCATCGCGCGGGCCACGGCATCGGTCTGAACGGCGCCCATCAGGCTTGTGCTCAAATCATTGTGGCCGGTGGCATCGACGAGCTTGGCCTCGCCCCCGATGAGCCCGCCGAGCGATCGCTGTGGATTGGCGATGGGGGTCGTGGTCTCCTCGCGCATGACGTCGAGCACGCGGCGCATGGTGGCGACGGCGTGGGCCTCGCCGGTCAGACGCGCCTCGCGTACGGCCATGACGGCGCCGATGTTGAGCTTGAGTTCCGCGCAGGCGTCGAGCAGCTGCTCACCATCGTCGAAGATCTCCTTGGCCGAGACGCCGGGGGAGAGCGACGAGGCCGAGCCCGGAAGCTCGATAAACGTGGCGTAATCGACGTTATCGAGCTTGCGCAGCAAGGGTACGACGGTGTCGTCGGGGGCGCCGTCGGTCTCAAAGACCGAATACGCCTGGCCGCCCACCTCGGTGCGGTAGGTACGGCAGAAGGCGATGTTCACGTGAGCGTAGGCAAGCAGGTTCGTGAGCGCGGCGAGCACGCCGGGGACGTCATGGTGCGCCACGAAGAGCGTGGAGTACATGCCCGAGATGTCGACGCCGACGCCGTTGATGCGGCTGATGCGCATCTTGCCGCCGCCAAGGCTCTCTCCGCGGACCTGTGCCGTGGCACCCGTGTCATCGATCATGTCGATGTCGACGGTGTTGGGGTGGATGGAGGCGTCGTCGCCCTTGATTTCAAAGTGATAGTCGAGGCCCTGCTCGCGTGCAAGGTCGAAGGCCTGTTTGATATTCTCGTCGTCAGTGTCGAGGCCCAAGATGCCTGCGACGAGCGCGCGATCGGTGCCGTGACCGCGGTAGGTGTGGGCAAAGGAGTTCCACAGGCCAAAGGTGACCTTGGTGATGCGGCCTTCCAGCAGGCTGGCGGCAACCTGGGCGCAGCGCAGGGCGCCGGCGGTGTGCGATGAGCTGGGGCCGACCATGACGGGGCCCAAGATCTCGAATGCCGAGGTCGTAGCTAGTGTTTGCGGCTTGCCTGCCATGGCTGCTCCTTTAATCTATCTCGTCGTCCCGAGGGGCGGGGCATACACTGTCCCGCCGTTCCGAGGGCTTTAGTATTTGGTCGCCTGCTCGGACAGTCCTGCTCGCACGGAGGCCACATTAAGTGGCCTCCGGCTCGTGCGGAACTCGCGATCGACCAAATACTAAAGCCCTCGGAACTTAGGATACATGGTTGGAGTCGCTCTGCTGCAAAATTTATCGGCATGTGACCTATTCCATGTCCCAGGTCGGCTCATCTTCACTGCCGTTTAATAAAAAAGAAGTACCGGTTGGGGCCGGTACTTCTTAGGGTGCGTTGGTATTTGGCTGCGGCGTTTACCGTTGGCTTACAGTCCGCAGGCTGCTTTGAGTTCGTTGACTCGGTCGGTCTTTTCCCAGGTAAAGTCGGCGTCTTCGCGGCCGAAGTGACCGTAGGCTGCCGTCTTCTCGTAGATGGGGCGACGCAGGTCCAGGTCGCGGATGATGGCGCCCGGACGCAGATCGAAGGTCTTTTCCACGGCCTCGACGATCTTGTCCTCGGCGACGTGCGCGGTGCCAAAGGTGTCGACCATGATCGACAGCGGCTTGGACACGCCGATGGCGTAGGCCAGCTCGACCTCGCAGCGGTCGGCCAGGCCGGCGGCGACCACGTTCTTGGCGACCCAGCGTGCGGCGTATGCAGCAGAACGGTCGACCTTGGTGCAGTCCTTGCCGCTAAAGGCGCCGCCGCCGTGACGGCCGTAGCCGCCATAGGTGTCGACGATGATCTTGCGGCCGGTCAGGCCCGTGTCGCCCATGGGGCCGCCCACGACAAAACGACCGGTGGGGTTCACGTAGATATCGGCGCCATCCCACGGCATGTTCTCGGCAGCCATGACAGGCGCGATGACATGCTCGATGAGGTCGGCCTTGATCTTGCCCATGTCCTCGATAACGGCGGCGTGCTGCGTGGAGATAACGATGGTCGTGACCTCGATGGGCTTGCCGTCCTCGTAGCGCACGGTGACCTGGGTCTTGCCGTCGGGGCGCAGGTAGGCCAGGGTGCCGTCGTGACGCACGGCGGCCAGGCGCTCGGCCAGGCGGCTTGCCAGGTAGTGCGGCATGGGCATGAGGGTCTTGGTCTCGTTGGAGGCGTAGCCGAACATCATGCCCTGGTCACCGGCGCCGATCAGGTCGATCGGGTCGGTGGTGGCACCGGTCTGAGTCTCAAACGACTCGTCAACGCCCTGGGCGATATCGGGGGACTGCTCGTGGATGAGGCTCATAACGCCGCAGGTATCGCAGTCAAAACCGAACTTGGCGCGGTTGTAGCCAATGCGGCGGATAACGCCACGTGCGATCTCCTGCACGTCGACGTAGGCCTGGGTGCGGATCTCGCCGGCGACGATGACGGTGCCGGTGGTCACGAGGGTCTCGCAGGCGCAGCGGACGTTTTCCACGTTGGCGGGCACGCCGTTGGGCGCAATATAGCCCTGCTCCTGCAGCTCTATTTCTTTGGCGAGGATTGCGTCGAGGACGGCATCGCTGATCTGATCAGCGATCTTATCGGGATGGCCTTCGGTCACCGACTCCGACGTAAATACAAAGGACCCGTTTTGGGGTGGGATGGAACGAAGTTCTTCTGACATGATTGTCCTTTCAAAAACGTGTCCCGGCGACCGTTACCATTCCGCCGAGCTCTATATGCAAGGGCACATCATAGCGCGCGAATCTTATATTCACACCCTTTCCTCACCCAGTCATTTATGTCTGTCCCCAATGAATGAGTGGGTCGGTGCCCTTTGTGCGGAGGTTGCATTGTTGCTTTATACTGGTGCGGTTAGACATCCATCCTGCAATCGAGGAGATTTCCATGGCATCAGACGTTCGCGTCCGCTTTGCACCCTCACCGACGGGCAAGCTGCACATCGGCGGCGCCCGTACCGCTATCTATAACTGGGCTTTTGCCCGCGCAAACGGCGGCACGTTCATCCTGCGCATCGACGACACCGACCCCACCCGCTCCACCGACGAGAACACGCAGATCATCCTGCGCGCCATGCGTTGGCTGGGCTTGGACTGGGACGAGGGTCCCGAGGTGGGCGGCGACTTTGGCCCCTATGCCCAGACCGAGCGCTTGGACCTGTACAAGAAGGCCGCCCAGCAGCTCTGGGATGAGGGCAAGGCCTACCCCTGCTTCTGCACCAAGGAGCAGCTCGAGGCCGATCGCAAGGCCGCGCAGGAGCGCAAGGATCCCTTCCAGGGCTATCAGCGCCGCTGCCGCGATCTTGATCCCGAGGAGGCACGCCGCCGCATTGAGGCCGGCGAGCCCTACGTCCTGCGCATCAAGGTGCCTGAGGACCGTGGCGACGTCGTCATCCATGACGCCGTCCACGGCGAGGTGACCTTCGACGCCAAGGAGCTCGACGACTTTGTCATCTTCCGCTCCGACGGCACGCCCACCTATAACTTCGCGACCGTCGTCGACGACGCCATGATGAAGATCACCCACGTCATCCGCGGCGACGACCACCTGTCCAACACCCCGCGCCAGGTCATGGTCTACGAGGCCCTCGGCGCGCCCGTGCCCACGTTCGCCCATATCTCCATGATTCTGGGCGCCGATGGCAAGAAGCTCTCCAAGCGCCATGGCGCCACCTCGGTGGAGGAGTACCGCGATGCCGGCTACCTGCCTGACGCGTTCGTCAACTACCTGGCGCTGCTCGGCTGGTCGCTCGACGGCGAGACCACGATCATCCCGCGCGATGTTCTGGCCAGCAAGTTCTCGCTTGACCGCATTTCCAAGAACCCGGCGACCTTCGATCCCAAAAAGCTCGACTGGGTCAACGCCGAGTACATCAACGGCATGTCCGATGCTCAGTTTGCCGACGAGATCATGGTCCCCGAGCTGCACGAGGCTGGCATGATCGAGGGCAACGTCGAGTACGGCGAGGACTGGATCGACGCGCTTGCCTCCATCGTTAAGCCGCGCACCAAGATGCCGGCCGACGCCGTGACCGTCGCCGCCCCCATCTTTGCCACGGCCGAGACGCTCGAGTATGACGAGAAGTCCGTCAACAAGGGCCTGGCCAAGGAGGGCATGGGCGCCATTCTGGATGCCGCCAAGGCCGCGCTCGAGGGTGTGGACGAGTGGACCGCCGAGGCCATTGACGCCGCGCTTGAGCCGCTGCCCGAGCAGATGGACCTTAAGAAGCGCGTGGTGTTCCAGGCCGTGCGCGTCGCCGTCTGCGGCAACATGGTGAGCCCTCCGCTGGGCGAGACCATGGCGCTCGTCGGCCGCGACGACTGCCTGGCGCGCATCGACCGCGCCCGCACGATGGCGCTGTAGCAGTCGCGTAAACGCATGTATCCGAGCCCCGCTCACCACGAGTGGGGCTCTTGTTTCTAAAGACGTAAGGGATGGGAGGTACAGAGACCATGGCCGAGCAACTATCGCTGCTTGGTTCGCCTGAGCCTAAGCAAGCTCCCGTGAAGCATGCCCGCACGGCCGAGCAGGCCAAGCCCGAGCCTGAACCCGAGCCCATTGCCGCCTACGCGAGCGTGGTCCTCGACATTCCCACCCGTGCGCTGTCCGAGCCGTTTGCCTACGGCATTCCGCAGTCTCTTGCCAACGAGGCCCAGATCGGCTCCACCGTCCTAGTTCATTTTGGCAATCGTGCGGCCGCGGGCTATATCGTCGACATTGCGTCTGAGCTGGGCGACCTGCAAGGCAACAACGCCCTTGACCCTGCGCGTATAAAGCCCATCGAGGACATCCTCAGCAAACCGCTTTTTACCGCCGAGGCTGCCCGCATTGCGCGTTGGATGAGCCGCGAGTATGTCGCGACGCTTTCCGAATGCCTGCGTCTGTTTTTGCCTCCGGGCGGCAGCCCGCGTGTCGTAAAGGACGATGACGGGGCATGGACGGTTGAGCGCCCAGCCGTCAAGCCTATTCAAAACCGCTGGGTCATGCTCACGCCTGAGGGTTTCGACTATACGCCGCCCAAGACCGCAGTTCGTCAGCGTCAGCTCATCGAGGCGCTCCAGTGCGGTCCGGTCACGACGCGCGACCTTAACCTGCTCTACAACAGTATGTCGGCGACCATCAAGGCGCTCGAAAAACGCGGCGTCGTGGTGGTGGAGGAGCGCCGTGCCTGGCGCGGCTGCAGCGACCAGACCACGCTGTCCTCGGCAAGCGGCAAGGCGCCGGTCGCGCTCACGAACGGCCAGCAGCAGGCGCTCGCGCAGATTGAGCGTGCTCGCCTGGACGCACACGGCGACGTGGTCTTTGTCGACGGCGTCACCGGATCCGGTAAAACTGAGGTCTATCTCTCCGCCATTGAGCGCGTGCTCGCGGCCGGCCGCTCAGCGTGCGTGCTTGTGCCCGAGATCTCGCTGACGGCTCAAACCGTCGGCCGCTTCCGTTCGCGCTTTGGCGAGACGGTCGCGGTCTTCCATTCGCGTCTTTCGGCCGGTGAGCGCCTAGACCAGTGGGACATGGTTGCCAGCGGTGCCGCCCGTGTTGTCGTCGGCGCGCGTTCGGCGCTCTTTTGCCCGCTCAGCGACCTGGGCCTTATCATTATCGACGAGGAGCACGAGACCAGCTATAAGCAGGGTTCCAGTCCGCGCTACCATGCGCGCGAGGTGGCGGCCGAGATGGCGCGCCGCTATCGCTGCCCACTCGTGCTGGGCTCGGCTACGCCTTCTGCCGAGGCCCTCGACCGCTGCCGCCGCGGCACGTACAACGGTGTCACCTGGACGCGCGTTGAGATGCCCGAGCGCCCGGGACACGCCGTGCTACCCACGGTCCGCATTGCCGACCTGCGCCGCGAGTTTTCGCACGGCAGCCGCTCCATGTTCTCTAAACCGCTGATGGAAGGTTTGGAGCGCGTGGTCGAGCGCCGCGAGAAGGCTGTGCTGCTGCATAACCGCCGCGGCTTTGCGCCGTTTTTGATGTGCCGCGAGTGCGGCTGCGTCCCCACCTGCAACCACTGCTCCACCGCGCTCACGTATCACGAGCGCACGCATTCGTTGCAGTGCCATACCTGCGGTTCGTCCTGGCGCGTGCAGCCCTATCCGGCGCCCACGAGCCGTTGCCCCAAATGCGGCAGTCGCTACCTGGCAAAAATGGGCCTAGGCACGCAGCAGATCGAGGACGCCTTGCGCCAGATGCTGCCCGAGGATGTCGCCATCATTCGCATGGACGCCGATTCCACGCGTGGCAAGGACGCGCACAAGAAGTTACTTGAACAGTTCGACGCCGCCGATTGCGCGGTGCTGCTGGGCACCCAGATGATCGCCAAGGGCCTCGACTTTCCCGAGGTTACCCTTGTGGGCGTGGTTAATGCCGACTTTGCCCTCAAGCTGCCAGATTTTCGCGCGGGGGAGCGCGCTTACGATTTGCTGGAGCAGGTCGCCGGCCGTGCCGGGCGCGGCGATCGCCCTGGCGAGGTCATTATCCAGACCTATCTGCCCGAGGACCCGGTCATTCGCGCCGTTGCCGAGCATGATCGCTCGATCTTTACCGACTACGACTTGGACCAGCGTCGCGAAGCGCTGTATCCGCCGTTTGTGCGCCTGGTTAACATTTTGGTGTGGTCGTCGAACGCGGATGACGCGCGGGACTACATCGGCCGCATCGCAAAGCTGCTCAAGCGCCGCTGGCACGCCGCCGCGCCTGATTTTTTGCGGGTGGGGAGCGCTGTGCCGCAGGTGCTGGGCCCGGCTTCGTGTGTAATCGAGAGAGCCAAGGACCGTTATCGCTTCCACCTGCTTGTGAAGTCGCCCGTGGGGTACCATGTCTCTGACGATATCGACGCCTGCCTCAAAGAGGTGGGCTCCGTGCGCGGCGTGAGCGTGAGCGTTGACGTCGACGCCTATGATTTGATGTAACAACCCGAAAGGATGGCCATGGAAGCCAACGGAATCGTACTGTCGCCCGACCCTCGTCTGCGCCAGGAGTGCGCCGTCATCGAGGAGATCACCCCGGCGATCGAGGCGCTTGCCGAGAAGATGAAGAAGATGATGTTCGACAACGGCGGTTGCGGTCTGGCTGCCCCGCAGATCGGCGAGCTCATCCAACTCGTTACCATCGACTGCGACTACAGCGACAAGAACGACTACGACCCCTACGTGCTTATCAACCCTGTCATTGTTGAGCAGAGCGACCATCTGGTGCCGTTTAGCGAGGGCTGCCTGTCCATCCCCGGCATTAGCTGCGAGATTGAGCGTCCCGACCATGTCGTCGTCGAGGCGTATGACCTGGATGCCAACCTGATTCGCTACGAGGCCTCGGGCGATCTGTTCTGCGTGTGCCTGCAGCACGAGATCGATCACCTGCACGGCAACACCATGTTCGAGCGACTCAAGCCCATGCAGAGGCTCAAGGCAGTCAAGGAGTACCAGGACGCCCTGGCCCGCGGCGCTCGACCGGGCGAGACGGAGTAGGTTTGTCCGTCCCCGGGGCTCCCGCCTATATCATCCCGTGCTCAAACATTCTCGCTGCGCTGCGAAACTGCGCGCGGGACGATATAGGCGGGCGCCCCGGGGACTACGTTGACGCTGCCTGTCTCGCTCGGGTGCCATCGGGCCAGGGAGGGGCGTCATCTCTGATAATTGCTTTGTTGGGAGGGCTGCTTTTATGCGGCTCTTTCTTTGTTTTTGGGTATATTTGTTCTTGTTGAATTGTTATTGCGGATGGGCTTGGTAATTGGCTTTCCGCTGTTATTTGTAGCCGTCTCGGCTTTGGTTGAGGGGAGACGTCCTTTATGCGTATTGTGTTTATGGGTACGCCTGATTTTGCTGTGCCTTCGCTGACTTCGCTTGTTGAGGCTGGGAATGAGATTGCGCTTGTTGTTACTCGTCCCGATGCTGTTCGTGGGCGTGGTAAAAAGCTTGAACCTTCTCCTGTTAAGGCTAAGGCGCTTGAGTTGGGTTTGCCGGTTGTTGAGGCCAATCGTATGACGCCTGAGGTTGTTGAGGCGCTCCAGGCTGCGCAGGCTGATATTTTCTGTGTGGCCGCGTACGGTTGCATTTTGCCTGATGAGGTACTGCATATGGCGCCGCTCGGCATTGTGAATGTTCATGCTTCGCTGCTGCCGCGTTGGCGTGGCGCTGCTCCTATTCAGCGTGCGATTCTTGCTGGTGATGAGGTTGCTGGCGTTTCCATTATGCGCATTGGGCATGGCGTGGATACTGGCGCTTATTGCGCGCAGGCCTCGACCTCGGTTGCCGGTAAGCATGCTGAGGCGCTGACCATGGAGCTTGGTGAGCTTGGCGGTAAGCTGCTTGCCGATACGCTTCCCTCGCTTGCCGATGGCTCGGCTGTTTGGACTGAGCAGGATGAGTCGCTCGTCACTCATGCTGCCAAGATTTCCAAGCAGGAGATGCGTCTGGATCCGCAGATGGCATCGCTCGATTGCGTGCGTCACGTGCTCGCTTCGTCCGATACCGCTCCTGGCCGTTGTGTGATTGCCGGCAAGACGGTTCGCGTGCTCGATGCTGCGCCGGCCGACGTGTCGCTTGGCGAGGGCGCTGTTGCCGTCAAGAGCAAGCGTGTTTACCTGGGCCTTTCCGATGGCGCGGTTGAATTGCTCGAGGTTAAGCCCGATGGCAAGCGTGCCATGGCTGCTTCTGCCTGGGCTGCCGGTCTGCAGGGTGCCGATCTTACGTGGGGTGTTTTGTCATGAGCAAGCTTTCTCCCGCGCGCAAGCTTGCGCTCGACGTGCTGATGGAGGCCGATCGCCGCGGTATGTACGCACGCGACGTGTTGTCTTCCCGTGCTTCCGCCAAGGCTATTGACCAGCGCGATTCTGCGTTTGCCGCGCGTTTGGCGCTCGGTGTTGCTGCGACGCAGGGCATTTTGGACGAACTGCTTGACCAATTTCTCGATAAGCCCAAAAAGGTCGCGCCGCGTGTGCGCATGGCACTTCGCATCTCGGCCTTCGAGATGCTTTATCTGCATACCCCGGGTCGTGTTGCCGTGAGTCAGGGTGTTGAGCTTGTGCGCAGCGGTGCTAAGTCTGCCGCCGGTTTGGCGAATGCCGTGCTGCATAAGGTTGCGGACAACGTCGAGAACTTTGCTGCTGCCGCAGATGCCGATGAGTCCGAGCGCCGTTTGGTTCGCCTGTCTCGTTTGATGGGTCTTCCTCGCTGGCTGTGTGCTCGCATTATGGCATCGTTCGATACGCCCGAGGGTGCGCTCAGCTTTGCCGGCAATCTAGCACCTGCACCGCTCGCTTTGCACGAGAATGCCTTTGCAACCAAGCCTGATCCGTACCTATCGCAGCTTGTGGCGCCTGTGTTCCCGGGCTGCCATGCGCCAGTCGATGCGCAGGCCACGGTTGCGTCGGGCGTGTTTGAACGCGCGGCGGCCGTCGCGTCGGACCTTAATGCCCAGCTTATCGCTACCGCGGCGACCCGTCCCGGGCGGTGCCTGGAGATCGGCGCCGGTCGTGGCACCAAGACCTATGTGATGATGTGCCAGGCCAAGCGCGCCGGGTATGAGCGTCAGCACACCGCGCTCGACCTGCATGATCGTAAATGCGATCAAAATCTCGCGCGCCTGCATAAGGCTGGTATCCAAGGTGTTCGCACCGTCTCGGGCGATGCCTGCGAACTCGATGCGGTGCTCACGTCCTTCGATGCCATGCTTGGTGAGCCCGCCCTGTTCGATACGGTGTTTATCGATGCGCCATGCTCGGGCACCGGAACCATGCGCCGCCATCCCGAGATTCCCTGGCGTCTTGCCGAAAGCGACGTGACGTGCGAGTTGCCCAAGCTACAACTGACGATGCTCAAGGAAGCAGCCGCGCGCATGGCTGCCGGCGGCGAGCTCATCTATGCGACGTGCTCGGTCTTCGACGAGGAGAACACGCAGGTCGTAGATGCCTTCCTAGCCTCTCCCGAGGGCGCCGACTTTACCGTGGCGCCGCTCTCCGAAGCCCAGATTCTGCAGCTTCCCGAGTTTGAACAAGCCAAGCAGCTCGTCACCCTGCGCCAAAACGATCGTGGACTCTTCCAAAGCGTCCCCTTAAACGCCGACTCCTACGACGGCCACTTCTGCGCCAGGCTGGTCCGCAAGTAACTACTAAGTTGCGGTGAAATAGGGATTGAATAGCGGCTTGGGGGTGCGGACGATTTCTTGGACCGCGCCTAGGCGTATCCAAGCTTCCTGCGGTACTCCATCGGGCTCAGCCACCCGAGGGACTTCTTGATGCGCCCGTCCCGATAGTACACGAGGTAGGCCTCGA
>ENA-OQHF01000383-OQHF01000383.1-human-gut-metagenome-genome-assembly--contig:-NODE-383-length-28203-cov-8.619105_pt1 | contig 28203 bp, 26 predicted proteins | sample MGYA00242559_ERZ504709 | MGnify/ENA primary metagenome ERZ504709 (study PRJEB26092, sample SAMD00036203) | human gut metagenome | host: Homo sapiens | study: EMG produced TPA metagenomics assembly of... | reverse complement strand
GCAGTGCGAAGATGGCGATGAACGTGATGGCGCACTGCTTGATGGCGGCAAGGCTCACGGTGAAAGCCGCGGCGGGGAGAGATAAAAGCCGCAGCAGTGCGGACTGCGAGACATAGGAGAGCAGCAGGCCGAGGCCAAGCCCCGCGATCAGCGTGAACGCCGCGGCCAGAAGTGTCTCCCAGAAGAGAATGGCGCTGAGTGCGCCGCGGTCCATGCCGAGCACGCTGTAAAGGCCGAATTCCTTCTTGCGGCGGCGCAGGAGAAAGCTGTTCGTGTAGAAGAGAAACAGCGCGATGAACACCGATACGACGAACGAGCCGAGGCTCATCGTCATCGCGACCGCAGAGGTGCCGGAGCCGTTCACCTTGCCATTGACCGTATAGAGCGCGGGGGTGACGGCGAGGTACGCAATGACATACAGCATCGCTGCCATGAACGCGCAGGAGAGAAGATAGGGCACATAGAGCCTTGCGTTCTTTTTGATACCCATCCATGCAAGGCGGGGGTAAAAGGTGGGCTTCATGCGCATTCGCCTCCCGTCTGCTGCTGCGTGAGCGCATCGGTGATACGCTGGTAGAACTGGGAATCCGTGTCCTTGCCGCGCTTTAACTCGAGCGAGACCTCGCCGTCGCGCAGGAACAGCACGCGCGAGGCGCAGCTCGCCGCGCGCACAGAGTGCGTGACCATCACGATGGTCTGGCCAGAGGCGTTGATCTCGCCGAAGAGCTTCAAGAGCTCGTCGGTCGAGCGGGAGTCGAGCGCGCCGGTCGGCTCGTCGGCCAGCAAGATCTGTGGGCGGGTGATGAGCGCGCGGGCGACGGCGGCGCGCTGCTTCTGTCCGCCGGAGACCTCGTAGGGGTACTTTTTGAGCAGCGTCTCGATGCCGAGGTCGTAGGCGAGCGGTGAGAGCCGGTCGCGCATCTCCGTGCGCGACTTGCTCGCGAGCACGAGCGGCAGGCAGATGTTGTCCTCGAGCGAGAACGTGTCGAGCAGGCTGAAGTCCTGAAACACAAAGCCTAAGTTGTCGCGGCGGAAGGCTGCGGCGGTTTCTTCGGGAATCTCGGAGAGGTTCTTGCCGCCGAGCAGTACCGTGCCGCCGGTGGGCTTGTCGAGCGCGGCGAGGATATTGAGAAGCGTCGTTTTGCCGCTGCCGCTCTCGCCCATGATGGCGACATACTCGCCGGATTCGACGGTGAAGTTGACATTTTTGAGCGCCTGGACCTTGCTGCCGCCAAAGCGCGTGGTGTAGGTCTTTTGAAGACCGGAAACAGTCAGGATTTGCATGAGATGACTCCTTTCAAACGAGTGAGTTAGAAGCTAACGGTTGACATAATTTTCGCCCCTGGGGAATTTTTGCCGAAAGAAGGGCGCAAAAAAGCAGCCGGAAAAGCGGAGACCTTTCGCGGCTGCTTTTTCGAAAACGCGTTACTCGAGATTCAGTTTTTTCGTCGTGAAATACCACGTTACGGCATAGCCCGCCGCGGCGAAGAGCAGTTCGCCGAACATCCCCCAGAGAAGCAGCAGCTCGACGCTCGCGGGCGCGCTGTGAATGTCCAGATTCATCCAGCGCGTGGGGTCGGCGCTGAAGAACGCGCCGATCATGGCGATGGCAGTGAACTGCGCGACCTCGAAGAACACGAGCACAAGGATGGTCGTCCAGAGCGTCTTGTGCTTATTGAAGCTGTAACCGATGGAGAAGGCGGCGTATACCACGAGCTCGGCGGCAGAAACGGCAAAGACGAAATTGCAGAAAAGCTCAAAGACGATCAGCAGCGCGTGACTGCGCAGCGAGGCCTCCATTTCGAAGAACGCTGTGAAAACATCATTGAAAAAATCGGGGACATACTGGAGAGTGCTCCAGCCGGAGACAGCAATCAGCAGCGAGAGAAGTCCCACGATGAACGCCGCAGCATACCACACGGCGGAAACGATGAGCTTGGAGATGAGCAGCTGATGGAGGCTCACCGGCAGCGTCAGCGTGAGATAGCCCTCGTCCTTGAGCACATGGTCGCGCCAGCGGACGGCGGAGAGCACCAGCGGCGCAAACGCCAGCGCAAAGAGGCCCATCACAAAGCCGATGACCAGCAGTACGCCGATGAGCTGTAAGAGCCAGGGAATGTGCCCGCCGTTCAGGAGCAACTGAGAAAAACGCATCAGCGCCGTCAGTGCCAGCATTCCAAGAAAGACCGGCCACATGATGTGGCTCGTTGCACGGAATTCATGTTTGATCAGTTTGCTCAGCATCTAAATACCTCCCGGAAGAGCTCGTCAACGCTCTTGCCCTTTTCATCTCGAATGGTCTCCACGCTCTCGTGGAGCATGACCTGCCCCTCGCGCAGGAACACGACCTCGTCAAGGATCTGCTCGACGTCGGCGATCAGGTGCGTGGAGATGATGACCGCTGCGTCCTCGCTGTAGTTGCCGATGATCGTGCGCAGGATGTAGTCGCGCGTCGCGGGGTCCACACCGCCGATGGGCTCGTCAAGGAGATAGAGCTTGGCGTCGCGGCTCATCGTCAGGATGAGCTGCGTCTTCTCGCGCATGCCTTTGGAGAGCGTCTTGATCTTCTGTGTGCGGTCAAGGCCGAGGTTCATCAGCATCGCTTCGGCCACGCCGCGGCGGAAGTCCGAATAAAAGTCACCGTAGTAGTCAAGCGCCTGCGCGATCGTCATCCAGCCGGGCAGCGTGTTTCGGTCGGGCAGGTACGAGACAATGGCCTTCGTTGCGCGGCAGGGGGCCTTGCCTGCGATCAGAATTTCGCCCGACGTCGGCGTCAGAAGGCCGTTGGCGAGCTTGATGAGCGTCGTCTTGCCGCTGCCGTTGGGGCCGAGCAGGCCCACGATGCGCCCGGGTTCGATCGTGAGATCGATGCTGTCGAGCACCGTTTTGGCGCCGTAATTTTTCGTGAGCGCCTTGCATTCAAAAATACTCATTCTTCCTCCTCCTTAGCTCCCTGAATGAGAGCTATGACTTCGTCTCTCGTGCAGCCGAGCGTTTTCATCGAGTGGAGAAATTCTCCCACGCGCTCGTCCGCAATGCGGAGCTTGGCATTTGCAATCATGTTTTCATTTTCCGTGACGAACCGTCCCGCCGTGCGCTGGGAAAACACCAGACCGTCGCGTTCGAGCTCGGATAGCGCGCGCTGGACCGTGTTGGGGTTGACGCCCGCCTCCACCGCAAGCTCTCGCACGGAGGGGAGCTTTTCTCCCGGCGCGTAGATGCCGGAGACGATGGCCTCCGTCAACCGCTGTGTCAGCTGGGAGTAGATCGGCTGGTCATTGCGGAAGTTCCAGTCCATAGTGATCCTCCTTGTGTATCACTGTATTAAGTGATTAGTACAATAATACATCAAGCGGCATTTGTCAATAGCCGGACGCAAAAAATGATCAAAAAAATTTCGCGGCAGAAAAAAACCGCGAAATTGACATAAAATCCTAAAACAGATGTTGCATTTCGGGGAAAATGTGGTATCATAAATTCGAACAAATGTTTGAAGGGGCGCACAAGATGGAAAAACTGTCCAGAATGCAGCAGCGCGTATACGATTATATAGCAGAGAGCATCGCCGAACACGGCTATGCCCCCTCTGTGCGCGAAGTCGGTGAGGCGCTGGGACTCAAGTCACCCTCCACGGTCCACTTCCATATCAAGCACCTGCAGGAGATGGGGCTCATTGAGAAGAGCGCGGGCAAGGGCCGTGCCATCACGCTCAAAAAGCAGCTGCAGGCCGTTCCCGTTGCGCCGCAGCCCGTCGAGATCGACGAGCTTGCTCCGCGCCGCCGTCAGGTGCCGATCCTCGGCAATGTTGCCGCCGGTAACCCGATTTTGGCGCAGGAGTGCATCGAGGACTACCTGACGTTCGACACCGGCGGGCACGATGACGAGTATTTCGCCCTGCGTGTGCGCGGCGAGTCGATGCTCGGCGTCGGCATCCTGCCGGACGATCTTGTCGTCGTCCACCGCCAGAACCTCGCGCAGAACGGGCAGATCGTGGTCGCGCTGCTTGGTGACGAGGCGACGGTCAAAACGCTCAAGCGCAAGGGCAGCGAGGTCTGGCTCATGCCCGCGAACCCCGACTACCAGCCCATCGACGGCCGCGAGTGCACGATCTTGGGCCGCGTCGTTGCCGTGGTGCGGCAGTATTAAGAGAAAAAGCAAACGCTCCTCCGCGAATGCGGAGGAGCGTTTTTTGTTGTTATGGGGGAAAGCGCAGGGTTAGAGGGAGCGCTGCGGCAAACTGAACGTTATCAATTGGTGAATCTTAAATAATAGTAGGTAGTCATTTCCTTCCATAACATCCATTTTCTTAAACCCGTGTCGTAAATAAAAGCGTTCTGCCTGAATATTATCCTTATGACACCCTAAGGCAATGGGGCGCTTACCAAAGTCACGATAAACAAGCTGTATCGTCTTTTCCAATATTTCTCCGCCAATGCCGCAACCACGATATCCTTTATCAACTACAAATCCCGCTTGTTACGCCCTCATCCCTTGTCAAAGTGCACCGTCCAGCCCTCGATCCCGTAGAACGGGGAGGAGACGGTGGGGTTCAGCCCGTCGAGGAGGCCGCTCGGCGTCAGGACCGACGCGGTCTTGAACGCGATGGGCGCGATGGGCGCGCTCTGGGCAAGGTAGCGGTACAGCGCGCGGGCGGTCTGATCCGTCTCATTGAGCGAGAACGCATCGAGCAGCGTGTTGCACTGCTCGTCCGCGTAGCGGCCGTAGTTCAGCGCGCCGCCGGTGCGCGCGAGGGACGAAATGTCCCAGTTCGCCGTCAGGCGCACCTCGCCGAGATACAGGTCAAAATTCCCGTTTTGCAGCGCGGTCAGATAGTCGCTCCACGGGAGTGAGCGCACGCTGACCGTCAGAACGTCGGTCGAGAGCGTGCGGCTCAGATAGTCGGCGATGGAGACCTTGAACGAGTCGCTCTCGCTGACCAGGATCGTCACCGTGCGGGGGCGGCTTTCCGTCACGCCCGCGCTTTCGAGCGCAGCGGCGAGGTCAGGCGAAGCGAGCGTCGACGCCATCTCCGTCGGATAGAGGCTGGAGTGCGGCGAGAGCGGGAAGCGCGACGCCTCGGCGTGACCAGCGAGGTAGCCCGTCGTGATGGTCGCGCGGTCGATCGCACCCGCGAGGGCGCTGCGAAGCGATGCATCGGAGAGCGGCGCGCGCTGTGTGTTGAAGCCGAGGTAGATCATGTTCGCTGTCGCGTAGTCGGTGAGCGCCGTGTCCGTGCTGCGCAGATCGCCCGTGCTGCTCGTCAGGTCAGCCGAGAGCAGATGCACCTCGCGCGAGGAGAAAAGGTACGACGCCGTGTCCGCGTCCTTGACGGCGTGCAGCTCGATACGCTCGAACGGCAGCGTGCCGTCGCTGCGCCAGTCGGGATTCTGCTTGAGGCATGCGCCGTCGCTGTCCGTGACGAAGAGATACGGCCCCGTGCCGAGCGGCACGGTGTTTTTCTCCGAACCGGATTTGACGATGGGGATGTCAAGCAGCGCGGGGAATGCGCTGTCCGCGCGCGTGAGATTGACAATGAGCGCGCCGTTGCTCGTGCGCATCGAGGCGACGTTGGCAAAGCGCGCGCTGTAGCGCTCGCTGCTCTGCGCGCGGCGAAGCGTCGCGAGCACATCGCTTGCCGTCAGGCTGCTGCCGTCGGAAAAGCTGACGCCGTCGCGGAGGTAAAAGGTGTAGCTCGTGCAGTCGTCGTTGTGCTCATAGCGGCTGCACAGCACATTTTGCGGCGCAAACGACTCGTCCAGCACGAGAAGCCCCTCGTAGAGCAGCGCGCCAAGCGTCTGCTGCATGCCGTCGGGGCAGGTGATGGGGTCGAGCGTCACGCCCTGCAAATACGGCAGTGCGAACGACGTGATCGGCGTCAGGGTGGAGGAGGTGTCCGCTTCCACCGGCGGCGTTTCCTCCCAGAAGTCGCCGCTGCTGTCGTCGCTCACATCGCCGCTCCAGCAGCCCGAAAGCGAAAGCGCGAGCGTCAGCGCGCACAAAAGCGCAGAGAGGCGGCGCTTCACAGCGCATCCTCCGTAAGGCAGATCATCGCCGCCATGCCGCCGCGCCGGTCGCCCATCGCGCGGTGCGACCAGTAGCGCTCGGGGTGGCACTTCGTGCAGTCGGGGTGTACGTCGATGCGCGAGGGGTCAATGCCCGCGCGCAGCAGCCACAGGCGGTTGATCGCCTTCAGGTCGATGTGGTATTTGTCGCCGCGCTTTTCGATGCGCTCGTCCATCGCGGGGTCGAGCAGGGCGAAAAAGGCGTCGGCCACGTCGCTGTCGGTCTCAAAGCAGCACTTGCCGATGCTCGGGCTGATGGCGGCGCGCAGTGTGTAGGGATCGGCGCCGTAGCAGCTCATCATCGACACGGCGGCCTTGAGCGCGATGCCGCTCGCCGTACCGCGCCAGCCGGCGTGCACCGCACCGATCGAACGCGAAGTCGGGTCGTAGAGCGTGATGACGCAGCAGTCCGTCCCGTAGGCGAACAGCGGCAGGTTCGGCACGTTCGTGATGAGCCCGTCGGCGTCGTAGGGACGGTCATCCCAGAGAATTTTGCCCGCGTCCTCTTCCGATGCAATGCGGACAAGGTCAGAGTGGATCTGGCGGCAGCCGACGGCGCGGCTCGCGTCAAAGCCTACGGCCTCGCCGAGACGGCGGTAGTTTTCGAGTAAGTTTTCGCTCGTGTCGCCCTTGTTGTCGGCAAAGTTGAGTGAATCGTAGGGCGCAGGGCTCACGCCGCCGTGCCGCGTCGTGAACGCGTGCACCGCGCCGCTCCCCGCGGCGGTGATGACATCGGACGTGTCGTAGATGAGACCGTTTACGTTATGTTCGGTGAAAGACATCAAAAGTGCCTCCTTTTTCTGCACCAAAGGGTGCGGAGATGTCGCCGCCTGTCTCAGGCGGCGGGGGAAATGCGGCGTGTGCGCCGCAGCACCACACTCCCCCATTTTCTTTCCCGGGAAAGAAAACGGGCGGTGTGACCGTCCAAAAGAAAGGCGTTTGCATTGCAAGCGAGCAGCTCGAAGAGCTGCAATGCTTGCCGATTGCACTGCCCATAGCGCGGCGTTGCCGCGTTAGCGTTGCTATACGACGCCTCTGCTCCTACTCCTCGCTGTTGCGCAGCCGTTGGCGGCTCTGCTGCCTTACGGATGCGGCACACCCCTTGCGGGTGCCGCTCTGCCCATCTTGTAGAAGTGCGCAGTAATCTCCGTCTACCGAGGCACTACTCAATGCGGCGAGCACAGCAATGCCGCTATTTCGCACGCAGTCTGCCGCCGAGCAAACGTCACTCGCGCCTCACGACAGTAAGGCGCGGTTGCAACCGGTAACGACTTGCAGAAGATTCATGGCGAAGCCATGTACACCGCACCCACACTGCGCAGCGCGTGCAGCCCTTCAAGCTGCAAACCCGCAATGTGCGGGGTCAAGGGGCAGAGCCCCTTGCGTTCTCTTGGGGGTCCAAGGGGGCCATTCTCTCACGTGAGAGAATGGCCCCCTTTCCCGTATCCCCCACGGGTGCGGGGGAAATGTTCCACCACTTACAAGTGGTCAATCAGCGCCCACAGCACTGTTTATATTTCTTCCCGCTGCCGCAGGGGCAGGGATCGTTGCGGCCAATCTTCTGGACCTTGCGGGGCTGCTTTTTCACCGTGCCGTCGCCGGAGGTGGAGGCGACGATGCCGTCGGCCACGCGCTCGCGCTTGACCTCGCCCTCGGTCTTGATGCGGGCGGAGAAGATGCGGCGCACCGTGTCGCCCTGAATGGCGGAGATCATGTCCTCAAACATCGTGAGGGATTCCTGCTTGTAGACGTCGATGGGCTTGTTGTTGCCGTAGGATTGTAAACGGATGGCCTGACGCAACTCGCTCATCGCGTCGATGTGGTCCATCCAGTATTCGTCGACCACGCGCAGCAGCACCACGCGCTCGAGTTCGCGCATGATGGGCGAGGTGACGGCGGCCTCCTTGGCCTCGTAATACTTCTCAGCGGCTTCATAGAAGCGATCGGTCAAATCGTCGGCGGAAAGGCCGGAGAGGGAAGAAGCATCCACAGCGCCGCGCGGGAAGTACGTGCCCTCGCAGCTCTTGAGCGCGTCGGCGCGGTGCTCGTCGTCGGTCTTGTCGTGCTCGCCGAAGGCGAAGGCGACCTGACTTTCGATGCTGCTTCTCAGCATGTTCAAAACGGTCTGCTTGATGTCCATGCCGTCGAGCACCTGCTTGCGCTGGCCGTAGATGATCTCGCGCTGCTTGTTCATCACGTCGTCGTATTCGAGTGTGCTCTTGCGGTACTGGAAGTTGCGGGACTCGACGCTCGTCTGCGCGTTTTCAATCGCCTTGGAGAGCGTCTTGTTTTCAATCGGCGTATCCTCGTCGAGGTTGAAGCGCTCCATCAGGTTCGTGATGCGCTCGCCGCCAAACAGGCGCAGCAGATCGTCTTCAAGCGAGAGGTAGAAGCGCGTCTCGCCCGGGTCGCCCTGACGGCCAGCACGGCCGCGCAGCTGGTTGTCGATACGGCGGGAATCGTGGCGCTCCGTGCCGATGATGAAGAGGCCGCCTGCCTCGCGGACCTTGTCCGCCTCACCGCTGATCTCTTCGCGGTGCTTTTCAAGGGCCTTGGCGAACATATCGCGCGCGTCGAGGATCTCCTTGTTGTCGGTCTCGGCGTAGCCGGTCGCCTCGGCGATGAGTTCGTCGCTGAGACCCGCCTTGCGCAGATCGGTCTTTGCCATGTACTCGGCGTTGCCGCCGAGCATGATATCGGTACCACGGCCGGCCATGTTCGTCGCGACCGTGACTGCGCCGAGCTTACCGGCCTGCGCGACGATCTCGGCTTCCTTTTCGTGGTTCTTCGCGTTTAAGAGGTTGTGCTTGATGCCCTCGCGGGAGAGCAGATACGAGAGCTTTTCGTTCTTTTCGATCGACACCGTACCGACCAGCACGGGCTGGCCCTTGGCATGGCAGGCCTTGACCTGCTCGATAACAGCGCGGTATTTTGCTGCCTCGGTTTTGTAGACGACGTCGGGGTCATCGATACGGGCGATGGGGCGGTTCGTCGGGATCTCGATGATATCGAGGTTGTAGATCGTGCCGAATTCCTCTTCCTCCGTGAGCGCCGTACCGGTCATACCGGAGAGCTTGCCGTACAGGCGGAAGTAATTCTGGAACGTGATGGTCGCAAGCGTCTTGCTTTCTCGCGCGACCTCGACATGCTCCTTGGCCTCGATGGCCTGGTGCAGACCGTCGCTGTAGCGGCGGCCGAACATCAGTCGGCCGGTGAACTCGTCGACGATGACGACCTGACCGTCCTTGATGACATAGTCGATATCGCGCTTCATCGTGCCGTGGGCCTTGATGGCCTGGTTGATGTGGTGCGCGATGGTGGAGTTTTCGGGATCGGAGAGGTTTTCAAGGCCGAAGTATTCCTCGGCCTTCTTCACGCCGCGGGCGGTGAGCGTCGCGGTCTTGGCCTTTTCGTCGACAATGTAGTCGGCGTCGATGTTGACGTCTTCCTCTTCCTTGTCGTCGCTCTCGGCGATGACCTTCTTGCGGAAGCCGCGTACAAGGTTTCCGTGCGGGAATACATCTCCGTGGACTTTTCGCCCATGCCGGAGATGATGAGCGGCGTGCGCGCTTCATCGATCAAAATGGAGTCGACCTCGTCGACGATGGCGAAGGCATGTCCGCGCTGGACGAGCTCGCTTGCGTAGATGGCCATGTTATCGCGCAGGTAGTCAAAGCCCATTTCGTTGTTCGTGCCGTAGGTGATGTCTGCGGCGTAGGCCTTGCGGCGCTCTTCACTTGTGAGGTCGTGGACGATCAGGCCGACCGTGAGGCCTAAGAAACGGTGGACTTTGCCCATCCACTCGCTGTCTCGCTTGGCGAGGTAGTCGTTCACGGTGACGATGTGGACGCCGTTGCCGTTCAAGGCGTTTAGGTACGCGGGCAGCGTTGCCACCAGCGTTTTTGCCCTTTCGATCCGGTCTTCGATCTGCGGCAATCGCGGCCCTGATGGAGCACACGCCGCCGACGAGCTGCACGCGGTAGGGGTACAGCCCCAGCACGCGGCGGGACGCCTCGCGCACGGTGGCAAACGCCTCAGGCAGGATGTCGTCGAGCGTTTCGCCGCTTTGCAGACGCGTCCTGAACTCCGGCGTTTTGGCCTGCAGCTCCGCGTCGCTCATCGCCTTGTATTCGTCCGCCATCGCTTCGATCTTGTCGACGATGGGGTAGATGCTCTTGAGCTCACGGTCGCTGTAGGAACCGAACATTTTACTAAAGAAACCCATATTCAAAACTTCCTTTCGTGGGAGCATAATGACACGCTTACAAGTATAGCATCCCTCTGCGCGATATGCAAAGGAAAATTTGCTGTATAATATGAATGGATTGTAAATAAATTCCGCCGCTGCGTCAGGCATGGCTTGCACTTTATATAGCCGCTGTGGTAAAATACAAAGCAAGATAGTACAAAGCGACGAAATGCCCTCCGACGGCGGAGGACAGAAGCATAAGGAAGAAGTTTTTTTCTCATCTAAGGAGGACATTCGCATGAAACTGCACTTTTACGGGGCCGACCGCTGCGTGACCGGCTCCTGCCACTGCCTGGAGATAAACGGTAAGAAGATCCTCGTCGACTGCGGCTTACAGCAGGGCCGCGACGAGCTCGACAACCGTTATCTCGCTTTCGCTCCCGGCAATATCGATATTCTGCTCGTCACCCACGCGCACATCGACCACACGGGCCGTATCCCGCTGCTGGTGAAAAACGGCTTCCACGGCCGCATCCTGACGACACGCCTGACAGCAGATTTGATGAAGATCATGTTGCTCGACTCCGCTCACATTCAGGAGAGCGACGCTGAGTACGAAAACCGCAAGGGCGAGCGCGCGGGCCGCGAGCATGTCGATCCGCTCTACACCGAGCAGGACGCGCTGGACGTCTTCAAGTACGTGACGACCTGCGAGTATAAAGAAAAGGTCGACCTCTGCGAGGGTGTGAGCGCGGTGTTCACCGACGCGGGCCATCTGCTCGGTTCCGCGTCCATCACGCTTGAGCTGGAAGAAAACGGCGTACACAAGACGATCGTCTTCTCCGGCGATATCGGCAACGTCGACCAGCCCATTATCCGCGACCCGCAGCTTCTCAAAAAGGCCGACTACGTCGTGATGGAGTCGACCTATGGCGACCGCAACCACACCGAGGTCTGGAGCTATACCGACGAGCTTGCCGAGATCATCGACGAAACGCTCGGCAAGGGCGGCAACGTTGTGATCCCGTCGTTCGCCGTGGGCCGCACGCAGGAGCTTTTGTACTTTATCCGCGAGATCAAGGATCAAAAGCTCGTCAAGTCGACGCCGAACTTCCCCGTGTACATCGACTCGCCCCTTGCCAAGGCGGCGACGACTGTGTTCTGCGGCGACCTGCACGGCTATCTCGACGAGCAGGCGCTCGAGCTTGTGAAGGACGGCACGCACATGTTCACCTTCCCAAACCTCAACCTTGTTGAGTCGAGCGAAGAGTCCAAGATGCTCAACATGGACTCGACGCCCAAGGTCATCATTTCCGCCTCCGGCATGTGCGACGCGGGCCGTATCCGCCATCACCTCAAGCACAACCTCTGGCGCGCGAACAGCGCGGTCGTGTTCGTCGGCTTCCAGTCGCCCGGCACGCTGGGCCGCAGATTGCTCGACGGCGTTGAAAAGGTCAAGCTCTTCGGCGAGGAGATCGCCGTCAAGGCGAAGATCGTCAACTTCCAGGGCCTGTCGTCCCACGCCGATCACGATCATCTCGTCCAGTGGATCAAGGCATTCGACCCGAAGCCGACGCACGTGTTTGTTGTCCACGGCGACGAGGACGTTGCGCCCGTGTTTGCCGAAGAGCTCAATTCTCTCGGCTTCCATGCGCACGCGGCCAAGTTTACCGAGTGCTACGACCTCGCTGCGAACGAAATGGTCAGCGAGGGCTACATTTCCGAGCGCAAGCGCACGGCGCAGAAGTCCCGCGCCGACAACCTCTACGCCAAGCTCGTGGCGGCAGCGGAGTCGCTGCTTGAGTTTGCCAAGCGCTGCAAGGGCAGACCCAACAAGGACATTTCTGCGCTCACCGGCCAGATCATCAGCCTGATCGAGCGCTTCCGCGAGTGATTTGAGATACACAACAAAAGGTACTTCGCGCGATAAAAGCGCGAAGTACCTTTTCTGAGAGGAGAAGACGATGGAGCTTGCCAAAAATCAGGAGCATACCGTCACCATCGAGGGCTATGGCGAGGGCGGCATGGGCGTTGCGCGCATCGACGGGCGCGTCGTGTTCGTCCACGGCGCGCTGCGCGGCGAGAAGTGCCGCGTGCTCATCTTAAAGACGCTCAAGAGCGTCGCCTTTGCCAAAGTGCTCGAGGTGCTCGAGCCGTCGAGCGAGCGCATCACGCCGGACTGCCCGTACTTCCCGCGCTGCGGCGGCTGCACGTACCGCCACATCCGCTATGAGGAGGAGCTGCGGCTGAAAAAGCAGCGCGTGCAGGACAATTTGTCCCGCATCGGCGGCAGTGATGTGACGGTTGAGGAGATCTTAGGCGCGCGGGACACGCTGCACTACCGCAACAAGGCGCAGTACCCCGTGTCGAAGGACGGCGCGGTCGGCTTTTACCGCGCCCGCACGCACGAGGTCATCGAGTGCGAGCACTGCTTATTGGTCAAGCCCGAGGCCGCCGCCGCGGCGGAGGCGCTGCGCGAATATATGCAGTCCTGCCGCGTCGCGGGCTATGATGAAAAGACGGGCCGCGGCCTTGTCCGACATCTCTACGTTCGCTCGAACGCGGCGGGGGAGAGCCTTGTCTGCGTGCTCGTGAACGGAGATAAATTGCCGAAAGAAGACCGGCTTGTCACGCTCCTGCGCGATGCATGCCCGAAGTGCACCGGCATCGTGCTGGGCACGAACACGAAAAAGGGCAACGTCATCCTTGGCGACCGCTACCGCACGCTCTGGGGGAGCGACCGGCTTGAGGATACGCTCTGCGGCAAGACGTTCCGGCTGAGTGTGCCGTCGTTTTATCAGGTCAACCGCGTACAGGCCGAGCGGCTCTACGCGAAAGCCATCGAATTTGCGGGCCTCACGGGGCAGGAGACGGTGCTCGACCTCTACTGCGGCGCGGGCACGATCACACTTGCGCTGTCGGATCACGCGAAGAAAGTCCTCGGTGCGGAGATCGTCCCCGAGGCCATCGACGACGCGCGCGAAAACGCCGCGCGCAACGGCGTTAAAAACGCGGAGTTTTTCTGCGGCGATGCGTCCGATGTGGCAAAAAAGCTCGCGCGCGAAAACCTGCGCCCCGACGTCATCACCGTCGACCCGCCGCGCAAGGGCTTGGCCGCCGACGTGGTGGAGAGCATCGCCGAGATGCAGCCGCAGCGGGTCGTGTACGTCTCGTGCGACAGCGCGACCATGGCGCGCGACGTGAAGCGCTTAGCAGACCTCGGCTACACCGCCCAGCGCGCCTGCGCAGTGGACATGTTCCCAAGGGCGGATCACGTCGAAACGGTATGTTTATTGTCCAAACTTCAAAGCAAGGAACATATCGAGGTAGACATCCACATGGACGAACTTGATCTCACCGATGCAGAGAAGAAAGCCACCTATTCGGAAATCAAGGAATATGTGCTGGAGCATACCGGACTCAAGGTCAGCAGCTTGTATATCGCTCAGGTGAAGCAGAAATGCGGTATCATCGAGCGAGAAAATTACAACAAACCGAAGTCCGATGATGCAAAACAGCCCCAATGCCCGCCCGATAAGGAAAAAGCAATCAAGGAGGCGCTCAAGCACTTCGGCATGATCTAAGGAGGGCAAAATGAAGCGTTTACTTTCTTGTGAGTTCAATATGGATACTGCCTGTGTGGAGCTGAAATTTGCAAATGGCAGCATGATTGCCATTGATACGATTGCGGTAGAGAATGAGGTTGCCGATAATATATATCAGCGGTCAGAGCTGGACTGGCTGATTTACAACGATCCGGCAGCCTATGCAGATTTAGTTCTCAACGGCGACCCGGAAACATACCTGAAAACTGTTACAGAATATAAACCTTTGGACTGATTACCAGAGATAAAGCAAGCCGCCTGTGCGGGCATATCAAATGCTCATACAGGCGGCTTTTCCTTTTTGTACTGTGACTTTATCAGTTCTCCGAAATGGACCGCTTAAACAATATCCATGTACTTATGAAGTAGCATATCAGCAGTAAGAAAAGAATACCAATGATAATCCCTACTTGTACCATCAAGGCTCCGCAGCCAATATAAGCTGAGATTTCAGCAGAAACACTTTGAAGAAAATAGCCAATCACAATAATTGCTACAACAATTGCCGCTGTGATCGGCATCCCAAACCAAACACCAAGCTGTTTTAGAACCAAAGTATGCAGGTCCTTCTCTTCCACTCCCATTTTTCGCAGAACCGAAAATCTGTAGTTGTTTTTTTCTGCATCCAGGAGCTGCTGAAGAGCCAGCACGGTAAGACACATCACCATCAGAACAATTGCACCATAGATCAAGGACGCTTTTAGGATAAAGTTAAGGGCGATTATACGGTTCACTTCCGTAGTACGGACAGTTGTACTGTATCCTGCCAGATTGTCTTTATCAGGATCTTCTGGATAAGAACGCCCAAGAAGCTGTTCCAGCATTTCTGCCGTTTTGAAGGGAAGCGGATATTGGGTCATCACAAATCGGTTGCGCTGTACCGGAAGCAAGACTTGCGCTATTTCGTCAGGTATGATATACACCACATCTGTATAAAGATTATAGATGGATTCCCCCACAGGCTCCTGAAACACGGCGTTCTCACTGAGTTTCAGGGTGCCTGCGTCAGTTTCCAATAAGGTATGCTCAGCAATGTAGTTTTCAATATCCTTGTCCTCTGCTGCACGATGCCAGTGGGTAGCAAATTCATCCGTTTGTAAGATAATAGGTTCATATCCCAACATTTTCCGAACAGCGTTATAATCCTTCAGTGCGATCGCCAAGGGAGGAAAATTGTACTTTACTCGCTGGTAAAAGTCGCTTTGCTTGGGAAGATATTCCGAAAAAGTCAAATCGTCCTTTATCGCTATTTTGTTTTGTTCTATGAACGCAGTAATTTCTCCATAGTCTGTATCCGGAAGATTTTCCACTTCATAAACATCGTTGTAGCGGCTTGAAATTTGAATATCATAGACAGCCCGACTGTCCAAATAGCCCAGACTCCATCCCGTTAAAACCGGCGCAATGACAAACAAGCAGATAGAAAAAGTCAGGGTCACACAAATGATCGTCATCGTTTTCGTATTGGTAGCCAGCTTAGAGGAAAGCTGTCCAAACAGAAATAAACTCGTATTATGATATTTGCGGGACACTTTAGACTCCTTCCAGTATAGGAGCGCCGCATTCGATAAATACATGACTGCGGAAATGATAAACAAAATATCCGCAACCCCAAACAGCAAATATTGATTCAGAGTTGGAGCGTCAAATCCAAGGAAGTAGGCTTTTTCCAGTTCTGCGATGGAAAAAATCGGGATAGCGGTCAATACAGCACCAGCCAGAAGTCCGCAAAGATATCGGGAAAACCCTATTTTTCTGTGTAAAACAGCACCTGCGATTGCCCAAAGCAGCGTCAGTGCAGGGAAAAGGACATTCCCCCAATACATGAGCTTTACAGGAAGCGGATGTCTGGAATCGAAGTAAAAATGATATTTTACAGTACCTACCTCCAGCATCCACAGCAGCAGAATGCCATAGAAAATACAGATCATCGGCATCCATCTGCTTTTATGAAGCGGTTTTTCATTCTGACGGTTTGCCGTCATAAGCTCAATAATCCTGCTTTTGTTGAGAATTCTGACATTCCCGACTCCAACCAGAATCTGGCAAACAACAAAGAAGCCCACGGTCAACAGCACAGTATCCGGGAAAAACGACCAAGAAAAAGCGTAGGGTTCCCCAAAAGAAGCAAGCAGCATAGCCGTAATGACCTGAGAAACGACCATCCCCAGAAGGATTCCCACCGACATAGAGAATATGAGCAGGAAAAAAGTCTCTCCAAAAAAGAGCAGGCCTATGGTTTTTTGCTCCATTCCCAAGGTTGCCTCAACGGCAAACTCCTTTTTCTTTTTTCTCAGCATGAAACGATTGACATAGTGGATCAGAAACAACAAAAGCAAACTAATCCCGCAAATTGCCAGTTTCATACCTCCAGCCAGCAGGGAAATATTATATTCCGCACCAATGGTCGGATGATAATGGGTGCTGCTGATAGACAAAAACGCATAGAACAGGGTGACACAGAGTGTCATGGTCACAATATAAATCAAATAGTCCTTCACAGACCGCTTTGCATTTTTGAAAATAAGTTTAGCGTACATCGCTCATGCCCCCTCCCATCATGGTAAGGACATCCAGGATTTTTTCAAAGAAAGTCCTGCGGGAATCACCCCCCTTACGGATTTCCGTAAAGATTGCCCCGTCCCTCATAAAGAGAATACGATTGGCATAGCTTGCCGAGAAAGCATCGTGTGTCACCATCAGAATCGTGGCTCCGAGATCTTCATTGATACTCTGGATCGTCGAGAGCAGCATCTGGGACGAGTGACTGTCTAACGCACCGGTGGGTTCATCCGCCAAAATCAGCTTAGGCTGATTGATAATGGCTCTGGCACAGGCGCACCGCTGCTTCTGGCCGCCGGACACCTGATAGGGGTATTTGTCCAGAATATCCGTGATATTCAGCTTTCCGGCCATTTCCCGCACCCGCCCATCAATCTCGCCTGCTGGAACCTTGTTGATGGTCAGCGCCAGGGCTATGTTTTCCGAAATGGTCAGCGTGTCCAGCAGGTTAAAATCCTGAAATACAAATCCAAGATTCTCCCGACGAAACCGGGCAATCTGTTTTTCGTTGATTTCCGTCACATCGGTTCCGTCCAGATAGATATGTCCTGCACTGACGGTATCAATGGTGGAAATACAGTTGAGCAGGGTAGTCTTGCCGGAGCCAGATGCTCCCATGATTCCTACAAATTCTCCCTCTTGAACGGAAAAGCTGATGTCCTGAATTGCTTTTGTAACATTTCCGCCATTTCCGTAATATTTTTGGATATGATCCAGTTTCAAAATTTCTTTCATTGTTATCACCTCTGATCTCTATTGTAAAATAAGAGTGGCTTCGTTTGTATCAAGTTTTCTTACAAAGTTCTAACAAAAATGTAAGAAGTGCAGAACGCTTTTCAGTTCTGCACTTCATGAATCAGACAGTTAATGTGAAAAGAAAGGGAAATGGCTGTGCCATGTTCCGACGACTCCGCCGTAATGCCAATGCCCAGCTTTTCACAGAGCCGTTTGCACAGATACAGACCAATGCCCGTGGACTGCTGAATCAGACGACCATTCTGACCGGTAAATCCCTTTTCAAAGATACGGGGCAGATCGGACGCAGCAATCCCGATTCCATTGTCCTCCACGACAAGGACAACCTGATCCTGCCATTTATGAGTAGAAATGCGGAGAACCGGCTGCTTCGTACGATACTTGACCGCATTGACAATCAGTTGATTTAGGATAAAACGCACCCACTTTTCATCTGAATAAACCGTATCCTGCATTTCCTCCACTTCCAGGCGCATACCACTTTGGAGCAGCAGATATTTGTTATCTGCAATCGCCTGATGCACCACTTGGGACAGTGCCATTTCCCGGACAGAATAATCTTTCTCTGTATGCTCACTGCGGGCATAATAAAGAGCCTGTTCCGTAAAGCGGTTGGTCTTTTCCAGTTCCAGCAGAAGTTCTTTTGTCCAGTTCGTCCGATGGTTTTCACATAGGAGTTTCATGGCAGTAATGGGCGTTTTGATTTCGTGAATCCATTGTTCAATGTATTCCTTGTACTCCAGGCGTTCCCGCTCGACCTCCCCAATCTGCTCCAACATGGATTTTCCAGCCATTTTCAAAATCTGATAGTAAACCTGATCCTCGGCCTGTTCCGGCAGTTCCATCACTTCAGAAATAAGGTATCTCTCGGAGAGCTGCTTCGCCATATCCAGAAGTTTTTTCATCTGCCGCTTTCGTTTCCAGTAAGTGAGGACAAGTCCCATCAGCAAAATCAATGCCCATACGATCAGGATCAATACTACTGCGGAAGCCGAATTGCCGCACACCAGCAAAAATACAGTGAGCGCAGCCATGCAAACAAGGTTCGTCAGCAGAAATGGAAGCCTGTTTTTCCAATACCGTTTGCTGTTCATATCGTGTACCCCTGGCGATGCTTTGTCTTGATAAAATCCGTCAGGCCAATGCCCGCCAGTTTTTCCCGGATGCGGTTGATATTGACGCTCAAAGCATTGTCATCCACATATAGCTGATTGTCCCATAGATAATCTACAATATCATTACGGGAACAAATCTTTCCTGCGTGTTTGAAAAGATAATATAATATTTTCAATTCATTCTTTGTCAGTTCTGCTTGGTTACCGTCATATTCAATCGTGCTACTTTCTAAGTGAAGAATCGCTCCTTGCCAATTCAGACGCTCAATTTGTTCTATCGGGTAAGCTCGTTTCATCAAGGATGAAATCTTTGCCAGCAGAATTGCTGTGTTATAAGGCTTGGTGATAAAAGCATCTCCACCCAGCAAAATACTGTTCAATTCATCCATGTCCGTATTGCAGCTTGTTACAAAGATAATCGGTACATTGGAAAAACTGCGGATTTGAGAACAGATTGAGTAGCCGCTTTCTTGTGGCAGCTTTATGTCCAGCAAAATCAAATAGGGATGAGTATTTTTGACCGCTTGCATAACTGATGTAAAGTCAGTAACTGCGGATGCCTCATATCCGTTTCCGTTTAACAGAACTTGTAATTCAGTTTGAATGATTGGGTCATCTTCGATGATGAGTATTTTATATTTTTCCATGATTACATGTCCCTTTCTTTGAATATTTAGTACCACCAAGGCAGTTCCAGCCAGAAGTTATCCAGAGCCAATTTCTCCGTGGACTTTGCTCTGCTCTCTGACAGATGGAAGTGCTTCGCCGTTTCGCTCAGAGGATGGAGGACATCGTCCTCAAAGCCAAAGCGATACCAGAGATAGGCTTTCTCTCGCTCATCAATCATTTCCAGAGCCGTATGGATTTCTTCGTGGGTTTCCTTTGCAATGAAAATCTGCTCTGGGTTCTGTACTCTGGAATCTGCTATAAATTCATGTTGTCCCTTATTCTCGCCCTTTTTGACCTCATCCAGACGAATGATACAGTCCAGATTTTTGGCTTCAAAGGTAGGATTCAGCCTGCGGATGTAGTCCAGCATGGCATTATGAATAGCCGGGGCAGCATAGGTCAAAAACTTGTTCCCGTAGTCGGGTTGAAAGCTGCTTATGCAGCCCAGAAGCCCCAATGAACCCTCCTGCACCAAATCGTTCAGTTCAATGCCGAGGGCAACGTTCAGCTCCCGCTGTGCGCTCCATATCTCGTATGCCGTCTTTCGGATAAACCGCAGATTGTTCTCTACAAGGGCGTTTTCTGCCCATTTGTCACCGCTCTGCGCCGCAATACAGAGCTGCTCGTTAGTTATCTTGTCCATCATCTTCCGGCAGCACCATCGTCTGCATCAGCCCCAGCAAGGCTTTGTTAAAGTTGTCCAGAGCTTCCTGATTGACTCCATCGACACCGGAAATGCTGCCTGTAATAGCATCAACAACTGCTTCCGGCGTGATGGTCGGATTCTGCATATCCTGCCCCTTGGTCAGCTCGGCAAACATCTTTTCGGTGGCTTCCTTGCTGATTGCCTTGGCTGCGACCAAATCGCTGCCTGCTTCTTTCTTGATTTCCTTAACCACCGTCATAAAGGTGTTTTGAATCGTGGTCTGGTCTGCCTGATAAGCGGGAATTTTCATGGCATTAGCGGTTCGGGCTGCCTGTACTGCTTCGGGAGCTTGGTTCTGTCCCAACAGCAGAGAGCCAACGGTAGCAAACATCTGGTTTTGTGCGGCATATCCTCTTGCAAGGGTATCATCCATATACTGTGCAATCATATAAGTAACCATGGCAAAGCGGGGATTTTCCAGCAGACGGTTGACTACATCATTGTTGACCTTTCCGGTATAAAGATTCTTTGCAGCTTCAACAGATAATCCCAGTTCTGAAATATCGTAGTTCTTTTTATCCGGGATTACGGTCGTACCCAAGATAAAGTCCGTGGACACATTGAACACTCTGGCGATGCGGATAACGCTTTCTTCGCTCAGCTTTTCGGTCTTTCCGCTAAGGAAGCGGCTGATGGTGCTTTCATTCACATCAATCCGAAGTGCCAGTTCTCGCTGGGTCATCTTGCGTTCTCTCATTACATCAACGATTCTTTTCCGAACATCGGCGGGTAAATAAGTATCAGCCATTATGCTTCCTCCCCTCTGTCTGTTTTCTGTTTGATATATTTTCCGCTTTTAATGCGGGCATCTGTCGGCTTTTCAGCGTCCTCCGGGATGATCCAGCGGCTTCCTGCCCGCTGTGCGCCCGGTATGCGGTCATTGTTGCAGAGGATACCAACTCTTCGGGGAGAGATACCCCATTTCTCGGCAACTTCAAATGTAGACAGGTATTTCATTTCTGTATCATCCCTCCTGATTCATATTAACTTCAATTATATTCTATTTACGGAACAATATCAACCAACTTTGTGTGAACACTGCCGTCTCGAAACTTGCATTTTTTCAAGTTTTCGGGGCGGCTTTTTGCTTTGCTTGCGGAAGTGCCTGATTTTTCGGTTGAAAGCGTTTTTCTGCGTATATTCAGGCAGATGAAAAAATCATCGAGAAAAATCAAGGAGGTTATGCAAATGAACATTTTTGAAACAGTCAAGGCGGCGGTCACGGTTAGGCAAGCCGCCGAACACTACGGGCTGAAAATCAATCGCTCCGGGATGATTTGCTGCCCTTTCCACGATGACAGACACCCCAGCTTGAAGCTGAACGAGGATTACTTCTATTGCTTCGGCTGCGGTGCCAAGGGAGATGTGATTGACTTTGTGGCAAGGCTGCTTGACCTGTCTGCCTATGAAGCAGCGCAGAGACTGGCTGCGGATTTCGGACTGGACAGGCCGCCGTCCGTGGTGGCACAGGTAAAGAAGTACCGTCCCCGTGTGAATCAGTCGAAACAGGACGAGCTTTTCTGCATGAATGTGCTGTCCGGGTATCTTCATCTTTTGGAGGACTGGAAAGAGCGATATGCTCCCGAAGCACCGGAGGACGAGCCGGATGAGAGGTTCGTGGAAGCTTGCCACAAGCTGGAATATGTGGAGTATCTGAACGATTTGCTCCTTATGAGCGATCAGGAAGAAAGGACTGATACCGTCAAGGAACTTTTGACAGACGGAACGATTGCAAGAATGCAAACACGACTGGACGAGCAGAAAAAGGAGGTGCGCTGCCATGTCAGAGAACAGGAAATTGCTTGAGATGAATGTGCCGATGTGGTTTGACGGCAAGAGTATCAATGAAGCTCTGTTTTGTGAAGATTTTCTGAGAACCCGTCAGATTATCTTTGCAAACGGAGCTTTTTTCACACCTGATGGTCGAGTGACGGACGACCTGCCGCTTCGTGGCGAAATCTTTGAAGAATTGAAATATTGTGCCGTGAACAACATTCCCCGCAAAATCAGCAACATCATTGAGATTATGAAGCTGGCGGCTCATGTGGAGGACTTCCCGCCGGAGCAGGACAGGATTCATCTGGCAAACGGTACGCTCATGCTGGACGGCACTTTTACAGAGGGGAAGCCGGATATTGTGAGAAACAGGCTCCCGGTTTTCTATCGCCCGGATACTCCGAAACCTGTGCTGTGGCTTTCCTTTCTGAATGGTCTGCTTTACCCGGAGGACATCCCTACCTTGCAGGAATTTATCGGCTATTGCCTGATTCCCTCCAATAAAGGACAGAGGATGATGGTCATTAAGGGCAATGGCGGCGAGGGTAAATCCCAAATCGGTGCGGTGCTGGGGCAAATGCTGGGCAGTTCCATGAAGGACGGAAGCATTGGTAAAATCTCTGAGAACCGATTTGCCCGTGCCGATCTGGAGCATATCCTCCTATGCGTGGATGATGATATGCGAATGGAAGCCTTGCGCCAGACCAATTATGTGAAATCCATTGTGACAGCTCAAGGGAAAATGGATTTGGAGCGCAAGGGCAAACAGAGCTATCAGGGCTGGATGTTCGCCCGTCTGCTGGCTTTCTCCAATGGAGATTTACAGGCATTGTATGACCGAAGTGACGGTTTCTACCGCAGACAGCTTGTGCTGACCACAAAGGAAAAGCCTGCCGGAAGAATGGATGACCCTGACCTCGCCCAGAAGATGAAAGCTGAGGTGGAGGGCATTTTCCTCTGGGCGTTTGAGGGATTGCAGCGTCTGGTTGCCAACAATTTCAAATTCACGGAAAGTGAGCGCACCAAAACCAACCGAGAGTCCGTCAAGCGTGACAACAACAATATTTTCGACTTCATGGAGTCTGAGGGCTATATCCGGCTGAAAGCGGATGCTTCCATCAGCTCCAAGGAGCTGTACGAAATTTATCGGATGTGGTGTGAGGAAAATTCTCTGCCGCCCCTGAAATCCCGCAGCTTTAGTGACAGTGTGGTGGCAAATTTAAGTCGCTACAATCTGGAACACACCAACAAAATCACAAACTCTGCCGGGCGCAGGGTGTGGGGATTCATGGGAATTGAAGCCGTAGCCCGTCCGAATATAAATGGGTTTTACGACGTTTCGCCGTGTACGTACGTACCGGAGGAATGGCGGGATTGATTTTTTGGTACGTACGTACACAGCGTACGAGCGTAAATCACTCCTGTATAAAACCTTCGTGACGTACCCAAATGACAGGAAAAAGTCAGTCTTTTTTCTGTCAACGGACGGGGCGGTTTCGCAAAACAGCAGCCGTCCGTGCCGGACATTGGAAAGAGGAGCAGACAACTTTCTGATGTTCGGCAGAGGTCGCCGCAGCGACCGCATTACCCTCGGAGAGCCCCTCGGGAGAGCCCACGGCACTTTGCAGCCAGTATGGATGAAAGTGTCATAGTGGGTTATTACACTTCCGCAGAAGTGCCTCTCCAAAGCTACCTGTCTGCAAATCCCAAAGAAAGGAAGGAAAAATATGGCAAGAAATGACGGAGTTGACCGTACCTGTGCAAGAAATATGGATGTCACAGATAATGACATCGGAGATGCACAGGCACACAATGAGCGTGAAAAAGAAATATACAGTAACGAAGATATTATCCCGGAAAGAAGTTCCCTCAACGTACACTTCAAAGAACCTACCGGGAGCTACGCTGAAATGTTTGAGCAGATGAAAGCTGACAACATCATTTCCACCAGAGGTCTGAAGGCGGATGCCGTCCATTTCAACGAAATGGTCTTTGATGTGAACTCTGCGTACTTCGACAATCACGGCGGTTATGAATACGCCAGACAGTTTTATGAGGAAGCCTATAAATCCGCTGTGGAGATTGTTGGCGGTGAACAGTATATCCTCTCGGCAGTCATGCACGCTGACGAGATTAACCGGGCGATGTCCGAAGCACTTGGCAAGGACGTGTTCCATTATCATCTTCATGTGGTCTATGTCCCTGTGGTGGAGAAACAGATTTTGTGGTCGAAACGCTGCAAGGATGAAGCTCTCAGAGGAACGGTAAAGGAAACCATTATGCAGGTCAGCCGCAGTAAAAAGTGGCTGTCCAAACCTGCTGTGGACAAAGATGGAAAACCAATTCTGCAAGTCAATGGTAAGCCTGTTCTCCGAAAATCCTATTCTGTTTTACAGGATGATTTTTTTCAGCACATGAGAGCTGCCGGATATACCGATGTGGAACGTGGAGAGCGTGACAGCACCGAGGAACATCTGACTGTGACCCAGTTTAAGGTGGCAAAGGAAAAGCAGCGACTGGAAGCTGTGACGGCGGAACTGAACCAGAAAGAAGCACAGCTTGACGATACTACACAGGCTGCGGAGAAGAAAAAGCAGGAGCTTAAATCCCTGCAAGCACAGACTAAGGCGGCAACCGGAATAGCGGTGACGGTTCAGGAGCTGGAGTCGATGGGTAAGAAATCTTTTACCGGGAACATCGTCTTGACACCCGATGAATGCCGTACTCTCAAAAATTATGCTGTCAGCAGCTTTGCTGAAAAAGCGGAGAAATTAAAATACCAGCAGAAATATGAAACAGCCAAGAAAGATGCTGGGGTATGGAAAAAACGATATGAGAAACTTCTGGAACAGGCTCAGCCGTATCTGGATGCTGTCAAGCTCGCACCTGAAAGGGTACGGGCTTTTCTTAATGCCGTTTTGACCAGAGGAAAAGAGAAACAGGACATTCCGCAGGAACGTGGACGAAAAAGAAAGGAGAGCACTATTGACAGATAAATGGAATGGTTTTGCCGATTTACTTGCAAATTTAATAGAAAAATATGCGGCGGTTCTGGATATTGATAATCTTCCAGAGCCGCCGTCTTGTTTGGAGGAAGAAAACACATCTGAAGAACCCAGTGACACTATTGAATTGATGGAAAAGCAATGATATAATAGTCGTGGAATAAGTGTCCAAACTCTATGCGAGAGCTACTGTTCTCAACGCATAGAGCTACATAGAATAAAAGCGCAATACCCCGTTGCACAATTAGAAATGAGGTGTTCCGGTGAACAATTATGATGATATGAATCAAAAATCCAATATGATTATTTACACAACAGAAGATGGATTGACAAAAATTGAAACCACATTTGATGAGGATACCGTGTGGTTATCCATTGACCAGATGGCAGAGTTGTTCCAGAGAGATAAATCTACTATTTCAAGACATATAAAAAATGTATTTTCCGAAGGCGAGCTGCAGCGAGAGTCAGTTGTTGCAAATTTTGCAACAACTGCGGCAGATGGAAAAACCTATCAGGTTGACTACTATAATCTTGATGTTATCATTTCTGTCGGCTATCGTGTAAAATCCAAGCGTGGCACACAGTTCAGAATCTGGGCAACTAACATTCTCAAAGAATACATGAAAAAAGGTTTTGCTTTGGATGATGAACGATTGAAAAATCTGGGCGGCGGTGGATATTTCAAGGAACTGCTTGAAAGAATCAGAGACATCCGTGCATCGGAAAAGGTGTTTTATCGTCAGGTGCTTGAAATCTATGCCACCAGCATTGACTACGACCCGAAAGCGGAAATCTCTATCCGTTTTTTCAAAAAGGTTCAGAATAAAATTCATTATGCCATTCACGGACAGACTGCGGCAGAAGTGATTTATACAAGAGCGGATGCGGAAAAAGAGTTCATGGGACTTACCACCTTTGCCGGTAATCAGCCGACACTCAAAGAAGCGATTGTTGCGAAAAACTATCTGAATGAGAAAGAGCTTCGTGCTATGGGACAACTTGTATCCGGGTATCTGGATTTTGCGGAACGTCAGGCAGAGCGTGAACAGGCAATGACGATGCAGGACTGGGCAGAGCATCTGGATCGCATTCTTACCATGAGTGGAGAGCAGCTTTTAATTGGAAATGGAAGCATTACTCATAAGCAGGCTGTTGATAAAGCGACTGGAGAATATCGAAAATATAAGACAAGAACGCTCAGCGACGTGGAAAATGATTATTTAAATTCGATAAAGATGTTGGAACAGAAAACTGACGGCAAAAAATAACAGACGATGAAAGCTGAATTATGCCACAGGCTGTGGCACAAATGAGGATGGCGATATGAAAGAAAAAACAAAAGTATATATTTATACGAGAGTATCTACTGCCGTTCAGGTAGACGGTTACTCCTTGGATGCTCAGAAATCAAGAATGAAAGCCTATGCTGAGTTCAACGATTTTGAAATCGTCGGTGAATATGAGGATGCCGGTAAATCGGGAAAGTCCATTGAGGGCAGATTGGAATTTAACCGCATGATGGAGGATATCAAGTCCGGTAAAGATGGCGTGTCCTATGTGCTGGTGTTCAAGTTATCACGTTTTGGCAGAAATGCGGCAGATGTGCTGTCTACCTTACAGGTGATGCAAGATTTCGATGTCAATCTGATTTGTGTGGAGGATGGCATTGATTCTTCCAAAGATGCCGGTAAGCTGATGATTTCCGTGCTTTCTGCGGTTGCCGAGATTGAGCGTGAGAATATCCGTGTTCAGACGATGGAAGGCAGAATCCAGAAAGCTCGTGAGGGTAAATGGAACGGTGGTTTTGCTCCCTACGGATACAAATTGGAAAAAGGTATGCTGTATATCAACGAGGAAGAAGCCGAGGCAATCCGCATTATCTTTGACCAGTATGTGCATACCGATATAGGAGCTAACGGACTTGCGAAATACCTTGCCAATCACGGTATCAACAAAATTCAGCGGCAGAATGGAAAAAATCCTCTGTTTGATGCAGCCCTGATTCGCAGAATTTTGAAAAATCCCGTTTACTGTGGTAAAATTGCTTACGGCAGGAGAAGAACAGAAAAGGTACATGGAACTCGCAATGATTACCGACTTGTGGAGCAGGAAAATTATCTGTTAGTTGACGGTCTGCATGAAGCCATTGTATCAGAAGGACTCTGGCATGAAGCCCAAGTAAAACTTCTTGCTCAGGCGAAGAAGTATGAAAAGGTCAACAACGGTAAAGACAACAAGGTACACCTGCTGACCGGATTACTTAAATGTCCTATTTGCGGAGCCGGAATGTACGGCAACAAAAGCATCAAGCACAAGCCGGACGGCACGAAATATAAGGATTTCTTCTATTATGGCTGCAAACACCGCACTATGACCCGTGGTCATAAGTGTGAATACAAGAAGCAAATCAATGAGGAATTGCTGGACGGTGCTGTTGCAGAGGTTATTATCAAACTGGTCAGCAATCCGAAGTTTGCGGCGATGATGCAGCAAAAAATCAATATGAAGATAGATACATCCGCCATTGAACAGGAGATTGCCAATTATGAAAAACAGCTTCGTCAGAGCTATGCTACGAAGTCCCGTTTGATTGATGAGATTGATACCCTTGACCCAGATGATAAGCACTACATCAAGCGTAAAGCAGACCTTGATGATCGCCTTTATAAAATGTATGATAAGATAGAGGATACGGAGAATCTGTTGATTGAAGCCAGAGCAAAGAAAATGGCAATAGAAGCAGAAAAACTCACTGCTGACAATATCTACAAAGTGCTGATTTATTTTGAAAAGCTGTACGCTGTCATGGACGAGCAGGAGAAGCGACAGATTATGGAATCGCTGATTTCTGAAATCCATATCTATGAGGAACGACAGCCAAACGGTCAGTGGCTCAAATCCATCAAATTCAAGCTTCCGATTATTGAGGAAGATATGGAAATGAGTTTGGACAGTGATACACATGTCGAGACGGTTGTACTGCTTTCCAAGGGTGAGGTCGACTCGAAAAAGATTCGGGTTGAGTTCTCTTTGGAAGATATGGATATGTCCGAATTTCAGGATGGGGCAACCTATCCGCAGATCAAGGAGTATGTGTTGGAGCATACCGGGTTAAAGGTGTCCAACCTCTATATCTCACAGATTAAACGAAAATGTGGGATTGGGGTTGGTAAGAACTATAATCTGCCGAAGTCCGAGGATTCCAGACAGCCCCAGTGTCCACCGGAAAAAGAGAAAGCAATCCGAGAAGCATTCAAATATTTTGGGATGATCTAACATCCAGCAAAGTGGAGGTTTCTTATGGATAGGTTGATTTCTTGTGAGTTCAACATGGATAATGCCTGTGTGGAACTGAAATTCTTAGATGGCAGTATGATTGCTATTGATACAATAGCCGTGGAGAATGAGGTTGCTGACAATATGTATCAGCGGTCAGAGCTGGACTATCTAATCTACAATGACCCGATTGGATATGCAGACTTGATATTGAACGGAAACCCCGAAATTTATCTAAAAACTGTAACTGAATGTAAACCCTTAGATTAAAACTCAGCCCTCTGCCTTTTCATTGGCAGAGGGCCGTTTTTTGCTTAACAGTTATTGAGCATCCCTTAATTGCTCTACAACACTGCATTTCGCTGCGTTGTCATACATCATGCAAGGAATCAGCCACCCCAGCAGAAGAAATACCGGAATTGTCAGCAGGACAGGCAGAATGGTGAATCGATACTCAAAGAACCAGAACATACTGCCCA
>ENA-OQHF01000378-OQHF01000378.1-human-gut-metagenome-genome-assembly--contig:-NODE-378-length-28531-cov-3.678637_pt1 | contig 28531 bp, 26 predicted proteins | sample MGYA00242559_ERZ504709 | MGnify/ENA primary metagenome ERZ504709 (study PRJEB26092, sample SAMD00036203) | human gut metagenome | host: Homo sapiens | study: EMG produced TPA metagenomics assembly of... | reverse complement strand
CTCTTCCTCTGTCATGATTCCGAGTCTAATGCACCTTATGTCGATTGCCGTTGATTGACCGACTATGGCATGTCATCGTGAGAGGTATCCGCCCGAATCCATCCATGACGCCATACGCGAGTCAGATCCCACGCCTCAAGATTGCCGCCGTTGCGAGGATCCCGCGGCGGTTTCCCTTCGCCACTACCCGGTTTCGCGGAGCGCGCAAGCTGGTAGCTCCAATAGATCTGTCCCGCCGACACGTCCCATGCCGCGCGTTGCAATCGTGACACTTGGCGGTATGCAGCCGATCGGTTTTGGCTGTGTAGGGCCCACTGATTCTCCACGCACCACTCGCCCACCAGCACGGGAATACGACGAGCCGCCGAACGAATGGCGATACCACTCGCGCCCACCAGCATCCGGTACAGCCATGGCAGTCGCCGCGATCGCAGGTACAGCCGGCGTGCCGGTCCCGAAAACAGCGGATCCTCCATCGCGATGAGATACTGATGGGTGTCGAGCATGACGTTGCGCATGCCAGCACGACGAAACCAACCGCCCCAGCGGAGTAGTCGGAAACCGTCATGGAATACGATCACGGTTTCCGGACGCAGCACGGCGCGCAACCGGGCGTAAGCGTCGCGGTAGAAGCGCTTCAGAAACCGCAGTGAGACATACGTGCTACCGGAAGCCTCATGAGAGTCTTTCGCCGTGTTCGACGTGCTATGGAACACCGACCAGCTCACTGGTTCGTTGAGTACTTCGATGCTGTGCAGGGCCGGTTCGTCGCGGTATCGGCGAGCCAATCGCTCCAGCACGTTCAGCGTGTACTCCACCAAGTCCGTATTCTGCGCCCATTTGCACACACCCGTCAGACCGCCGTTGTCGAAACCATTCTGCGATTCGGGAACGGTATGCAGGTCAATCATAATCTTCAATCCCGTCTCCCGCGCCCAACGGAACGCGCGGTCGAGGTATGCGATGCAGCCCGGATGTCCGGGCCAGTCGCCGAAGATGAAATATGGTATGGGAATGCGCACGAGATTGAGCCCATGGTCGGCGATGATGCGGAAATCCTCCAGGGTGATGTAGGCGTCGCGGTGCCGGCGCAGTTCCTCGGCGAGATTCCGCTCGGACCAGAGGGCGCCGTGCGTGCGATGCATCCAAATCTCATCATCCTCGGCACTGCGGGCGAATGGTTCCGGGTCCATCCATTTCTCCAGCACCAGCCAGTTGCCGAGGTTTACGCCGTTGATTCGCTCGTCGATGCCCAGCACCATGCATCCCACCGCCTTTCTGTGCGGGGTTTCGCCCGGCTTGCCGTTTCCGCCTATTCAAAAACCAAACCCCTATTTCAGCCCAATGGGCCAAGGAACGCACCGTTCGCAACGTTCCTTGGCCCATTGTATGCGTCCCGCAATCAGCCACGCGGCCGGTTGGAATCGGACCACGGCCGGATTGGGGTTTCGGAATGATCGTGGCCGGATGGGCGGGATCAGTCGACCGGCTTCATCTCGTCCGCCTCGTAGTCGAAGAAGTCGAAGTCGGCGGTCTTCTCATGCAGCGCGGCGTCGGTGACGGCGATGCCGACCATGGTGCCGGTGAATTCGCCGTACTTGCAGTATTCGTCGGAGAAGGTGGTGGTGTCGAAGTCGGGTCCGATCTTGGTCCAGATCTCGCCGTCGTAGCTCCATTCAAACCAGATGCGGCGGCCTTCGATGGTGAGACGGAGGTAGATCGGCCTGTCCTCCACGGCCATGCGGGTGTCGAGCATCTCCGTCTTCTCGCCGTTCTCGAGACGGATGATGGAGATCGCGGGACCGCCGAGCGTTTCGGAGTAGTACTTGCGCAGGAAGATGTTGTTCATGTTGTCGTAGTAGATGGTCAGGCCCGCGGAATGCTGGTAGACCTCCGGTTCGAACTCCATCTTCGTGGTGACGGTGGCGTACACACTGGTGAGTTTGCGTGCGATCAGGCTCGTGCGGTTGAGCGATGCCAGCGATTCCTCGCCGCGCACGCGCAGCCAGCCGGGGCGTTCCGTCACGTTGGCGAAGGTGGTCGGCATCTGCCGCGGTGAATAGTACCAGTTGCCGATCGTGCCGCCGTCGAAGTCGTCATGCCGCGGGATCTCCGGCATCGGCACATCCGGCAGATCCGGCTCCTCGACCTCGAGTTTGGCCAGGTTGGAGCCGTCCGCCATGCGCAGCCAGCCGTCATTCGTCCACGTCATCTTCTGGATGGCGGTTTCACGGCCGAGCGTGCAGCGCAGTTCCGGCACGAACGGCCGGCTGGTCAGGTGCACGAGATACGTCTCGCCGTTCGGCAGGTCCACGTAGGAGCCGTGGCCGGACTTCTGCAGCACGGAATCCGGGTTGAAGTAGCGCGGCTTGAGATGGTCGGCGTCGGCGCGTTCGTTGGATTCCTTGGGCTGTGAGGTGACGAGCGGGCCGTTGGGATCGGGCTCGTACGGCCCCCACACGTTGCGCGAACGGCCCATGGTCACGGCGTGGTTGTAGCCGGTGCCGCCCTCGGCGCACATGAGATAGTACCAGCCGTCGCGTTTGGTCAGGTGCGGAGCCTCGATGCAGCCTCGGTCGGTGGCTCCGCGCCAGATGCGCTTCGGGTAGCTGACCACATGCTTGGCTTCCGGATCGTATTCCACGCAGCAGATCACTCCCGGCTTCTCGTAGCCTTCGCGCGTCTCCCATTCGAGGCTGACGATGTACTTCCTGCCGTCGTCGTCATGCAGGATGGATGCGTCGAAGCCGGAGGAGGTGAGGTAGACCGGCTCGCTCCACGGTCCCTCGATGCTCTTCGACCTGATGAGGTAGTTGTTCACGTCGAAATAGCGGGCGTTCATGGAGTTCATCACGCCGTAGATCACGTAGAACATGTCCTCGGACTCGTTGTAGGTGAGGCATGGCGCCCAGATGCCCTTCGCGCTTGGCAGCTTGGTGAGGTTCGGGTTGGTGTCGTCGGTGAGCACGTGGGTGAGCAGCTCCCAATGCTTCATATCCTTCGAATGGTAAATCGGAATGCCCGGAAACCATTCGAAGGTGGAGACGGCCACGTAGTAGTCGTCGCCTTTGCGGCAGATGGCCGGATCGGGATTGAAGCCTTTGAAGATCGGATTATGCAGCATTGTCGTTCCTTAATGTTCTTGATATCACGCGTTGCTTTGTACGATTCTTGCGTCCGACGGAATCACTTTTGGACGGGGAACCAATCTTGGGCGATGCAGCGCCCGAGGTCCCATGCGTCCCAGCCGATCCAGCCAGGGGTGTTGACGGTGTCGGTGAGCAGCTTGTAGTTCCAGTAGTAGAAGCCGCTGCCCTTGCTCCATGCGGCGAGCTGGGATTCGGCCACGCCCTGGTACAGCGAGCGCTTCTGTTCGGCGGTCAGGGTCTCGGCCTGCGCGCCTTCCTCGCCGTTGAGCACGCTTTGGCCGCCGTGGGTGTCCACGCCGCAGCCGACGGAGTTGAACAGGCACCACTCCCCCACGATCACCGGGAAGTATTCGCTCATCTCGGCGATCATCGGCGCGTAGGTGTTCCTCACGAAGTCGTCGTAGCCTTCCACGGTCTGCGGGCAGCCCATCATTTCGGCGGTCATGAGGTACTGGTGGGTGTCGAGGACCACGTTCTCGAATTCCGGCGCGAGCTTGCCGTCATCCCCGCGCATGAAGTCCTTCCACTGTTCGATGTCGAAGCCGTCGTGGAACACCACGGCCTTGTCCGCCGGCAGCGCGCCCTTGTCGGCATCGCGCAGACGGTGGTAGGCGGTGATGTAGAAGTTCTTGAGCCAGTCGAATGCGATCGGGCCGGTGCCTTCGGCGAGTTCCGGATCGACCGCCTTGTAGCGTTCGGTCACGTTCGCCATCGGCCAGCAGGTGGTGGTGTTCGGCTCGTTGATGATTTCGATGCCCATCAGCGCCCGACGATGGCCGTACCGCCTGGCGAGGCGTTCGAGCACGGACAGCACGAATTCGACCTCGTCGGGCAGCTGCGCCCACTTGCACACGCCGGAGATGCCGCCGTTGTCGAAGCCGTTCTGGCTCATCGGCGCGGTGTGCAGGTCGATGAGGATGGTCAGACCGTATTTCTCGGCCCAGTTGAAGGCCTTGTCGAGTTCGTCGATGCAGCCGATGAACGGCGCGCGGTCGCCGAAGATGAAGTACGGCACGGGGATGCGCACGGAGTTCAGTCCCCACGATTTGATGGTGGCAAAGTCGCGCTCGTTGATGTATTCGGCGCGGTGGGTCCTGATGCGGGCCTCGTAGACGGCCGGATCGAGTTGCGTCGGCAGATAGTATTCGTCATCGGCAGTGGTTCCATCGAATAATGCCGGGTTCATCCACTTTTCCAGAACCAGCCAGTTACCCAGGTTCACGCCCTTGATGTAATCAAGATCCATATGCACTCCTTCGTACGTCATGCAGTTTCTATTACTTAGTAACTACTTAGTTATATCGTAATACATTTCCGGTCCACACGCAACCCAACCTCGGCGGCACCCCATCTCCGCCATCGACCTTTATATTTGAATATATAAGATCGATTGATGGAGGTGCCGGAATGCGATACGTGATGCGGATCTTCGACACTCCGCTGCTGGAGTTCGAGGCATCCTACGGCGAGGGGCTGCAGGCCGGCTGAGAAGGAACGCACGACTTCCCCATGCCGTCGATTCCCACAAGATAACACGCCGATGAGGAACTTTGAAACAGACACCCCCAAGTACGTCAAAACCAAACACCCCTACATCTGGACATACCAATGAACAATTCCCATATGACCACTAGCATGAGGGGAGACATTATTTATAAAGCATAAAAGAAGGTCCGTTCAGATGGAGAAGCCGAGCGATAGTAAGAATAGCTCCATATCAGTGAATTATTTTTTGAATAGTGCTGCATATAGCGGACTTTTCTCCCTTCTTTCGGTTATCCTTACCGGTCAAGTTTCTGCAACGTCATCACTATGTGTTGGATTAGCACTTGGAGTTTTATCCCTTTTTTTCTAGGGGCAGTACTGTTTTTATAGGTGGCTTGATTGAGCGTTCATCAACGGTATCCCTCACTGAGACCGGTTTCGGATTCATAGTTTTTTCACTTTTGCTGCTGCAGCCGGCAATGGGTGGTTTTATCGGCTTCCTTTTTTTGGATTTGGCTTTGCTGGGACTTGGTCTCTCACTGGTTAATTTTGCTCTCAGAGGGCATATCATCGCTAGAGTAAAGGATAAAAAGTCTCAGGCCGCTTTGTTTGCTTTAGTGACCATGACAGCCAATCTTGGATCCGCAATTGGGCCTCTAGCTTCAAATTACATATATAAGGCTTTCGGACAAACGCTCTTTGTTATAGTCATCGTCGGACTCTATGTTTTTTCTGCTTTACTAACTCCAATAGTGCTGACTCATCATGTCTTCATACGCAATGAGAAAAGCAGCAAAGAAAATACCTCTTCCATCGTGAAGACCATTACAGACTCGTTGAAAAGTCCCGGTACGGTTCTTGCCATCCTGGCGGTGTTTGTGGGCAGCATAATGAATGGTCAGCTTTTTGCGGGAATGGCATTGGAATTCCACTCGTTATCCGATAGCCCAGTCATAAGAGGATTGTTCTATTCCATTGATGCCATATCGGTCATAGCACTGCAAATGCCCGTGAGTAAACTCATCTCGCGAGGCATGGCTAATGGGCAGAATGCCACCTCATTCATCATCAAAAGCCTAGGGATTTATGGAATTTCCTTCGCACTATTCGCCTGCGGAGTCTCGTCGTACTGGTGGATATGCATTATAGCCTTGGTTGTGTTCTCCATTGCAGAATGCATCTATGCGCCATTGATCAATATTGCTCTGGTAGAGGCACAGCCAGATAAACCTTTGGTGGACATTTTGAACTATCGGCTGATAATTGCAGCCATTGGCGAATCGGCAGGCTCATTCCTTGGTGGTTGGATCGTTCCGGCACTACGTCCTGCAGGAATGACAGCTTGGTATTGGTGCGCACTGGCGTTGGTGGGAATAATACCCGCAGTCGTCACTAATCACATTGGAAAACGCGGGAAAAGGATCATCCGTCGCTAAAGAAAAGTCTTGGCGAGCGCACCGGAAGGGGAATGATATGAAAATACTGCTGCTGCAACAGCCTAAATCTTTCTCGGATTATCCAGAATGGATTAAAGAGGTCCAAGAACGCTTCGGTCGTTTAGAGGTTATGGTCTTCACCTCGGACAATCGGGCCGTGCACCATCGTTGGCCGAACGCCGTCATCAAGGAAATCGTGGTTTCTGATTATTCCTCCGATAGCGCTACCGCGAAATTCTTTGATATTGTCAGAAAATTTAAACCAGATAGGATAATTTCCAGCTCGGAGGAAGATGTATTGAGGGTTGCAGAGGCGAGAAGTCTATTTGGCATTCCCGGTTTGCAGTATGAACTGGCGTTGCGCTGTCGAGATAAGGTCACGATGAAGCAGTCGGCCCTTGATGCCGGATTACAGGTTATTCCCTACACCTCCTGCAAAAGCTTTGGAGATATTATTTCGGCGTTCGATCGTTGGGAGACGGTTGTTCTCAAACCTCGGTGGGGTGCAGGCTCCGCGGGTATTACGATACTGCATTCGAAAGATGATTTGTCTGCTTTAGCCACCAAGCCGGAATTCATACAAAACGTACATTCAAACCAGTATTACTTAGAGGAATACTGTTCCGGCTCCGTCTACCATGTGGATGTGGTCTATATCAACGCTGATTCGATTCTGATCTCGCCATCACGATATCTTGTCCCACCGCTGGATTTCGAGAAGCAAAATACCGGTTCCGTGATGTTGGACGAGGACGACGCCGACTATTCTAAGCTGCTCCGACTGACAAAACAATTAATTAGATCTTTCAAAGATCAGACGATTCCCAATGTGATGCATATCGAATTCTATAAGAACGAAACCGGTGATTTCATATTCGGAGAAATGGCGGCACGCAGAGGAGGCGGACTCATCAAACAGGAGCTGACAGCCGCCTATGGCATGGATCAGAGTAAGGCCAATTTCCTACTGGAACTTGGCCTTGTCGATGCGGATACCAACATCACACGATTATCCCAATATGGCATACTGCTGGAAACCGCTGGATTGAACTGGCCAAAGGAAAAGGAAATCCCGGATTGGGCAGTTTTAGAATCTGTGGGAAAGAAAAAAGGTATCGCTCACAATTCTGTCGATTCCGACAGGAAATTCCTTATCTCCGGTGATAATGAAGCCGAAATCATCCAACGTTCCAATCATCTTATACACGGCTGATACGGCAATGAAGAATTCGCTCTTTGCAAGGGGACGATCGTAACCGGCATGCATAACAAAGGTGCCCGCCGCGCATGGAGGGGATCCATCGCGGCGGGCACCTCATGGGCAGGGCGTCGGCGATCGGCATATCGCCGGGAAAAAGGGAAAAACCGGCATTACGCGCGAGCCGACGCCGTATCACTCCGGCTCAGTCCAGCACGAAGGTGTTGAACGATCGCGGAGCAAGTGTTACCTTGAAGCCGCGTTCGGCGGCATCGGGATCGGCGAATGCGAACGGGCGCTCCTCGTCGAGGGCGTTCTGCGCCACGACCACCACCGTGCCGTCCGGGTTGCGGAAGGCGATGGCCATCGAGTTGAAATGGCCGGTGGTGCCGAGTACCTTCGCGCCGGGCCTGACGTAGTGCGAGAAGTGGCGCATCACGTAGTATTCCGGATTGCGGCGCACCTCGTGCTTGTCGGCGGTGATGGTGAACAGGGAGTTCTGCCACCAGCCCCATGTGGAATCCTGGTCGTCGAGGATCATGTTCCAGTAGGTGTATGCGGTGGCGCCGTTGCGGAAGTAGTGGTTAATCAGGTGGAAGATGTACTCCGCGTACTCCCAGCTGTTGTCGCCGGTGCCGCATTCGGACTCCGACTGGATCAGTTCGATCTCCGGCCATGATTCGTGCGTGCGGGCGATGCAGTTCTGGCCGGCCCACTGGTAGGCGATGCCCTTGATGTACTTGCGCGCGCCGTCGTCGAAGAGGATGTTGTCGACGAAGCGGTTGTAGTTGTTGAGCGTCATGCCATAGCCGCCGCCGGTCCAGGCCATGTCCTCCGGGCCGTTGAGGGTGCCCAGCCAGATGTCGGTGTCGAGTCCGGCCTCGTCGAACGCCGGTCCGAGGTAGTCGCGGATGAACACCTTGAGCGCTTCGGAATCCCACAGGGCGCTCGGGAACTTCTGGTCGGCGAACACCTCGTTCTGCACGTGCAGCTGGTTCACGGTGATGCCGTGCTCGGCATAGGCCTGGATGTACTTGACGAAGTACTTGGCGTAGGCCTTCAGGTTCTCCGGGGTCTGCACGAGACGGCCGTAATTGTAGGCCTTCGGGCGCTTCATCCACGTCGGCGGGCTCCACGGACTGGAGAACAGCTGCATGTTCGGCTGCCATTCCTGTGCGCGGTGGATGTACGGGATCAGGGTCTGCTCGTCGTGTTCGACGGAGAAATGCTCCATCCCGTAGTCGCCGTCGACCTCGTCGTAGCTGTACCAGTGGTCGGCGAAGTCATTGGCGCCGACGGGGGCGCGGTTGAAGGTGAAGTTCATCTCGTCGGGGCTGAACAGCTCCTTGATGATCTGGTCGCGTTCGGCTTCGCTGACGTTCTGCAGCGGCAGCCAGCCGAGTTCGTTGAAGCAGCCGCCGAAGCCGCGCAGGGCCTGGTATTCGTTGCCGTCGAGCTGCAGGTCGGCCGCGGTGGTGGCGTTGGTGGATTCGATGTCGGAGGTTCGGTCGGCAAGCTTGTTGTCTTGCGTCGTTGCAATCCAGGTGGTCATGATGTTCCTTGGTATCGTCGTTGATAATTCGGATATGCGTTGATGGTTAGTATGGATGGGAGAGGCGGGACGATTCGACCCCGCGGAGGGGAGACGGCCTATGGCACGACCGTCTCCCCCGGTTTACAGCAGCTGCCTTACTTGACCTTCTTGATGGCCATGATGAAGAAGCAGCCGATGATGGCCAATGCGATGGACGTCGGGAACGCGAAGTTGTAGCCGAGGTTGACCACGATGGCGGACATGACGACCGGGCCGCACATCTGGCCGAGGGTGGTGGCCATGTTCAGGATGCCCAGATCCTTGCCGGCCTCTTCCTTGTTCGGCAGCACGTCCACCAGCAGCGCCTGGTCGACGGCGGAGTAGACGGCGTAGCCGAGGCCTGCGATGCCGGCGAACAGGTACATGCCCATGGTGGACTTGAAGATCCACGGCATGGCGATGCCGACGGCGAAGAGCACGGAAGCGACGACGACCGGGACCTTGCGGCGGCCGATGAGATCGGAGACCGGGCCGGAGATGAAGGAGCCGACCAGGGACATGACCATCATGATCATGGACACGACGGACACGGTGACGGCGGATTCCTTGACGGACTGGCCGATGTAGTTCTGGATGATGTACAGCTGGTAGACGTTGATCATCTGGTAGGCCATGAGCATGCAGAAGCGGCCGGCGAACGCCTTGTAGAAGTCATGCGCGGTGGAGAACTTCGGCGGGCGGAAGGAGGAGAGGATGTCCTTGGCGGAGCCTTCGTCCTTCGGCAGGAAGTCTGCGGACTGCTCCTTCGGGATGATGATCACGGCGACCACGCCACCGAGGAACATGAGCACGCCGGCGACGGCGAAGCCCGGAATCAGGTTTTCGATGAACAATGCGCCGAGCATGGTGCCGATCGGAGCGCCGATGGTGGAGCCGGCGCCGTAGAAGGCGGACATGGTGCCACGGATCTTGGAAGGCACGCGGTCGGACAGGATGGCGACCATCGGCGCGATCATGCAGTTCAGACCGAACATGCAGGCGCAGTAGAAGATGGTCAGCAGCACGGCGTTATGCGTGGTGCCGGTCAGGAACAGGGTGACGCCACCGAGCACGGCTCCGAAGAGGATCCACGGGGTACGGCGGCCGAAGCGGGAACGGGAGCGATCGGAGAAGTTGCCGAACATCAGGTTGGCGACCAGGGATGCGACCGCGGTGAACGCGTTGACGATGCCGACCAACGCATCGGCGTTGACGCCCGGGATGGTCTTGTAGTGCATGGGCAGCAGCACTGCGGAAACGATGCCCAGACCGGACATCCACAGCACTCCGAATACCAGGAAGCCTGCGCCGAAACGTGCGGCGTTCATCTTGGACAGCGGCTTGCCGGTTTCCGGGGACAGTGACGGATCCTTTTCCGCCGCGGCGATGTTGCGTTGTAAGCGGCAAGGCGCTCCGCCTTGCTGGCGATTGCTTCACTCATGAAACTCTCTCCTTCGAATCATGCTTCAGTAGTGAACTTATGTTGTGTGCGATTCCGCACCTTAGCGGTGTATGTGGTGGTGGGGCGGCCTCGCCCCATCTGTTAACTACCATGTGGTAACTAACGTGTTTTCAGTGTAAACCATCTTTCGCAAGGCACAAGTCGACGTCATGTCATCGCCGTCTCAAAGCGTTTGCAAAACCGGTCGGACACTGTTCCATTCAGCTTCACAGTCACCGGTTTTTATTACCTAGTAACTGCTTAGTTAAATCATATAACAAATCGTTTGTCTGCGATAATCCGGCGTGTTCCAAGGGTTCCCATCGTCTTCTTCTCCCCCTTCTTGTACCTTAGTAAGCACCAGATGAAGGAGAGCATATGCGTCGCCGCACCGAAAACAAACCCAGAAAGCGAATGAGCGCCGAGGATCGCAGGAAGGCGATTCTCGAAACCACGGTCTCATTCATCTCCCAGTTCGGTTTCTGGGGCTTCACCATACGCGATGTGGCCCAGGCTCAGAACATCACCGAAGCCGGCCTCCTTTACTACTTCAAATCCAAAGAACAACTGCTTGAGGAAACCCTCAAATACGCCGATCGGACCAATCAGATCGCCATCGCCGAGCATCTTGGCGTGCAGGGCGTGACCGGCGAAGTCCTTGACGACGGCATCGCGTACCACTGCGATCTGGGGCTGAAGGCCATTTCCACGGGAACCGTGGAGACCAACGCCGACCGTCCGGAGATGGTCCGGCTCTACACCTTGCTGGAAAGCGAGGCGCTGAGCAAGGACCATCCCGTGCACGAGTATTTCGAACAGCGCGAAATCAATCTGCTGAAGGAATACACGTTCGCGGCCAAGCGCGACGGCGTCGCCGATCCGGAGCGCACCGCGCTGCAGGTCCTGTCCGCGATGGAGGGTCTGCAGCTGCGCTGGCTCAACGGATCGCATGACGTCGACTTCATCGGGGAATGGAAGGCCATCATCGACCTGCTCATCCCCTGACCCAGTGGGCCGACGCACCGCCACCGCTTTGCGGCTCAGCCGGTGATGACGACCACATTCCAGCGGCCGATCGTCAGCCTGTCGCCCACCTCGACCTTCGAGCCCTCTTTCAGGGCGATCGCCGCGGTGGCGGATTCATCGACGGTGCCGTCGGTGCCCACCACCACCGGAGCGACCACCACATCGCCCGACACCGGGCTGTCGATGGTGACCTCGTCGGCGGAGTAGTTGAGCAGATACGTCACCTGCTCGCCGCGGGCGTTCGTTCCGCGGCGCACCGTCACCTGTCCGGCGAGCGCGGTGCCGGCATCGGCGATGCCCGCGTGTTCCACGGCTTCGCGCAGGACGGCGCGGATGGTGTCGGCGCCGAGCAGGGTGGCGATCCATTCGGCGTCGCCCTTGCCGAAGCCATGTCGGGTCACCGCGGCGTAATCCTTCCACGCGTAGTGGCCGTAGCTGGCGAGCACGTCGGTGCCGTCGAATGGGGTGACCAGTTCGATGAGCGCCTGCGCGTCGCTTGCCGGGGTTTTGGCGAGCGTTCCGGCGAATTCCACGGATACGTGGCCGTTCGGGCGGGTGAATTGGTTGTAGGTCATGCCGAACACGTCGGTGAGGTTGTGCGGCGCGCGGTCGTGCCATACGGTCACCTCGTCGTCGGTTACGAAGGAGCGCATGGTGGAGACAAGGTGGCCGCCGCTGGAGACGAATTCGCGCAGACGGTCGGTTGTTTCCTGCGGAGTGCAGTACAGTGCCGGGGTCACGATCATCTCGTATTTGGCCAGGCGTTCGGCCGGCGCGTCGGACGGGATGAAATCGCATTCCACGTTGAGTTCGAACAGCGCGTCGTAGATGTTGCGCACCACGTCGTTGTACTTGAGGGTGCCGCCGAATGGGAAGCCGGCCTCGATGAGGAACCAGTCGAGCGCGGTCAGCGATTCGTTGCTGACCATGATGGCCACCTTGTTGTGCTTCTTCAGGTGGACGAGCCGCTCCCCCACTTCCGGTTTGGCGATCTCGCGGCCGAACACGCCTGCCTCGCGGTAGGTCGGGTTCGGTTCGAGGTCGTGGCTCAGCAGGCCTTTCCAATATGTTTCAAAGGAATTGTGGATGGAGTGCCAGTGCAATATTCCACCATGTCGGCGCCGGAGGCGAGGTGGGAGTAGGCCTGCAGGCGCAGCTGGCCCGGGAACGGCACCCAGCCGTGCTGGCCCTGGGCCTCCGTTTCGAGCACCAGGTAGTTCCTGCCGTTTTTGGTGGAGCGGGTCATGTCGCCGCCGAAGGCGATCTCCTTGCCGGTCAAATCGTCCTCAGTCGGGTGGTAGATGTCCACGCCGGTGATGTCCACGGCGGTCGAGGCCTTGAAGTGGTCGACGGCCGGCTGCACGCCGTAGGAGTATCCGCGCCATTCGAAGTCGAAGTTGTGGGTGATGAACTGGTCGTCATGCGCGTATTCGCGCACGATGTCGGCCTGCCACTGCAGGAAGGCGCGCACCTGGTCGCGGCGGAACTTGTCGAATTCGCCGCCCAGGGACTCGTTGATGGTGGCGGTCACGTCCGGGAAGTCCTCCCAGGAGTCGATGCGGTTGGACCAGTAGTCGAGGCCGAAGTGGTGGTTGAGCTCGTCCAGATCGCCGTGGAACTTCTCGCGCAGGTACTTGACGAACAGGCGCTGCATGTCATCGGAGACGGAATCGTAGTATTTCGTCTCGTTGTCCACCTGGTAGCCGATGACGGCCGGATGGTCGGCGACGTGGGAGATGAGCTTGCGGATCACGCGTTCGCCGTAGAAGCGGTAGGTGGCGTTGACGATGTCCATGATCTGGCGCGCGCCATACTTGCCTTGGCCGCTCGGGGTGACCGCGAGCACGCTCGGGTCGAGTTTGACGAGCCAGCTGGGCACCGCGTAGGTCGGCGTGCCGACGATGACGTCGATGCCGGCGCGGTTGGCTGCGTCGAGCGCGCGGTCCACGTAGGTGAAGTCGAATACGCCCGGTTGCGGTTCGCAGGTGCTCCATGTGGATTCGGCGATGCGGATGACGTTCAGTCCCGCAGCCTTCATCATCGCCATGTCCTCATCGATGCGGTCAATGCCCTTCATCATGAGATATTCGTCGTAATATGCGGCGCCGAACAGAATGTGGTCTGCCTCGTAACGGCCCATGAATCCTCCATCGTCCTCGTTGACTTTTATATCTAACAGTCATTAGATATAGGAACTATATATCTTCCGAAACAAATCGTCAAGTACCGCAGATTTTCAGGCGTTTCTTAACTAACAACCATTAGATATATGTCTTCTGAAGGATTACCGATATCCGTCCCACACCGGCGAGGGGAAGATCATCCGCTCGAAGACGAGCCACTCGTCGTACAGGTCGATCGGCGGCTTGCGAGTCCACCGCAACTGGATGCCATCCATCGCCTCGATGCATTGCCGCACGATCGGCCGCATATTGTCCCATCCGCCGATCTGCGGCGGCAGCTTCCATGCGAACCGCGAATAATGATCCCACGTCAAGTCCGGTCGGTTTTCGAAATACTCGTGCAGTGGATGGTCCGCGTTGAACGATTCGGTTTCCAAAACCATGTACAGCTGCAGCAGGCTGCGGCGTTGCGCATTGTACCGGACCAGGAACCGCAGATAGGCAGGGAACAGCATGCCGTCCGAATCGCTGCCGGGCAATCCCGACTCGGCGAAGTCTGCAGGCGTGCCCTGCTGGTCGTAGTTATCGGTGACCAGCAGCGACAACAACCGTTCCTTGTTGCCGATGTAGTGCAGCAGTCCGGGCTGGCTCATGCCGATGGCGTCGGCGATGTCCTTGAGCGACGTGCCGTAGTACCCCTTCTCGCCGATCAGCTTGCCCGCCGCCGCGATGATTTCGCGTTTGCGCTCTTCGGGCGATTTACGAACCCGCTTTTTCCCCTCGGTAACCATATGGAACAGCGTACCATCGGACGGACCCTCGGCCGGTCACGCCTGGAAGACGTCCGGATGCTTCGGGTCGCCCGGTTCGTCGGCGAGCACACCCTCAAGGCCGAGGAACTCCTGCCAGAATTCCAACGAATTGCCGTATGGGATGGCCTGGCTTCCGCGCGCCTGCAGGTTCGCCTTGGCCTCGAACACGTCCTCCTCGCGGATGCCGTCGAAGTAGCTTTCCAGACGTTCGAGATTCGTCGGATCGTAGAACAGCGAGCCGATGATTTCAGTAAGCCGCTCGGCGCGGGCCACCGGCAGCGAATCCCAGTGGCGGAATTCGATGAAGTTCTTCAAACGCACGTCGTTGAAGTGCGTGGAGATCACATGGTTGATCTCGTACGCGTTGAGCTCGCGGTCCGGGTACACGTCGTTCGCGTTCTCGTAGAACGCCGGATGGTGCAGATCGGTTCCGGGCACCGCCAGCGCTTCGGGCGTGTGCGTCAGGTCGGCGAACATCATCGGCGTGGACAGCACGTCCACCGCGTAATCCTCCCAACCGAAACGCGGGTCGAACAGGCCGGGGATGACGTTCGTGCGTTGGAAATCGAGATAATCCCACATGCGCTGGCGCAGCAGCGGATACGGATTCTCCCTGCCTTCGAAATACGGGGTGTTGCGGAAGAACCATGCCAGAATCGGGCCGATCACCGTGCCCAACCGCAGTTTGGCGATCGCGTCCTGTTCCGAAACGTAGTCGATGCTGACCTGTGTCGAAGCGGAGCAACGCATCATGCACGGACCGAACTGTCCGACACGTCCCAGGTAGGCGGTCATCGCCTTGTATCGGTCCTTCGGATTGACGGGAATGTCGGCGTAACTGGATTTCGGTTGGTAACCATAGTTGACGAGTCGGAAACCAAGTTCTTCGAGATGGGGTCGACTTCGCGGCGGAACGCGCCGTACAATGTGGCGAGCTCCTCCGGCTTGTGCAGGATGCCGATGGACGTTTCCAACTGTCCGCCCGGTTCCAAAGATACGGAGATGCCGTCACGGGCGAGTCCGACCAGTCGCCCGTTTTCCCAGTATTCCTTGTTTTCGTCGTAATACGGGCGGATGCGGTTGAGCAACGCTTCAATGCCGTTGCTTTCGTAGTAGGTCACCGCGGTATCGTCGCTGTTATGTACCGGCAGGTGTTCGATTTCCACGCCAAAACCGCCGGTGCCGCGCTGTTGGCAGCCGGATTCGAAGAATTTGATAAGGCTTTCCACATGCTTCGGATTCGGCTCGGTCAGCAGGTGCGCGTACGTGATCTTTGGCGTTGTCATAGTGGCCATCCTAACGAAAAGCGCCATTCGCAACGCAGGCTACGCTATACGGAAAATCGATAACCGACCATCATTCCCCATCGATTTGGCTGGCGATTTGAATGCCGATTCGACGACCATCGATTTTACGATCGCCGAATCAGCCGTCGATTTGGCGGCTCAGATACCGTCGAACCGACGTCGGAAAGTTTCCCAACGTCGGTTCGACGGAAATAAGAATGGCGATTCAAGCGGCCTTCTCGCTGTTGCGCGCCTCTTCGGCTGCGCGGTGCGCCTTCTTGGCCGCGGAGATCATCAGCTTGATGCGGTTGAGCTGGTTGGCTTCCGAAGCGCCCGGGTCGTAGTCGATGGACACGATGTTGGCTTCCGGATGCAGTCGGCGGATCTTGCCGAACATGCCTCGGCCGGTCACGTGGTTCGGCAGGCAGGCGAACGGCTGCGCGCACACCACGTTCGGACATCCTGATTCGATGAGTTCCAGGATTTCCGCGGTCAGCAGCCAGCCTTCGCCGGCCTGCACGCCCACGGACGTGACCTCGTCGGCCTTCTTGACCAGTTCAGGCATCGGCAGATCCTGCGAGAACTTGCCGTGAGCCAGATCGATCGCCTCGCGTACCGGAGCGTTGTACAGGTCGAGGCCCTTGCGCATCAGCGCATAGCCGATCTTGCTGCCGCCCATGCCGAGGTAATGCTCGTTCCAGTCGGAAATGTACGGTCGGGTGGTCATGAATTCCATGATGCCCGGCACCACGGCCTCGCAATCCTGCGATTCGATGACGTCCACCACATGGTTGTTGGCGTCCGGCTGGTACTTGACGAGGATCTCGCCGACCACGCCGACGCGCACCTTGCGCGGCTCGTCCTTCAGCGGCAGCGCGTCGAAGGATTTCACAATCTCCTTAACGAGCGTCTGATACGGCAGATACCCCTTGCCGATGAACTTGCGTGCCGTCTTGGAATAGCCGTGGTGTTCGAGCGTTTCACGCACGATGGTGTCCCACGTGTGGTACAGCTGATTCGCACTGCCTGGCGTCACCTCGTACGGGCGTACGCGATACAGGCATTTCATCAGCAGATCACCGATAATCAGCGCCTTGATGACACGATGCAACAATGCCGGAGTGGCGGTGAAGCCCGGATTGTCTTCGATGCCCTGCGTGGAAATGGCGATCACTGGAATCTGCGGATAGCCAGCATCGACCAATGCCTTGCGGATCAGGCCGAAATAGTTTGTGGCTCGGCACATGCCGCCGGTCTGTGTGATGGCGAGCGCAGTATGTTCCGGATCATACTTGCCGTCCAAAATCGCGTCCACGAGCTGACCGATAACCATGATGGCCGGGTAGCAGGCGTCGTTGTTGACGTATTTCAGGCCGGTTTTCGACGTCCTCTCGGCTGGCATGCTTGAGGATGTCGAACTTGTAGCCGCCGGAGCGGATGACGGATTCCACCAGAGAGAAGTGGATCGGGCTCATCTGCGGGGCGACGATGGTGTAGTCCTTCATGTTCTTGCCGAACGGGATGCGGTTCGCGTACTTGGACAGGGTCGCCGAGTTGTGTGCGGACGCGCCCTTGCCATTTGTCTGCGTTTTGGCGGTTTCTTGCGATTCGCCCTTGCCGTTTTCCGCCGCGCGCTTGGATGCGGCCGTGACGGCTTCGGTGAGTTTCGGATTGGCTTTCATGACGGTGTCGAGCATGACCTGGCGACCGGGGGTCGGCGCTTCGGTGCCGGTCTTGCGGAATCCGTCGTTCTTCTTGTTGCGTTCACGCTCTTCGACGGCCGCCTTAAGCGAGCGCAGACGGATTTTCGCCGCACCCAGGTTGGAGACCTCGTCGATTTTGAGCATGGTGTACACGTCGGCCTTGTCCGCCAGGATCTCGGACACCTGGTCGGTGGTGATGGCGTCGAGGCCGCAGCCGAAGGAGTTGAGCTGCACGAGCTCGAGTCCCGGATAGGAGGCCACGAAATGGGCCGCCGCGTACAGACGCGCATGGTAGGCCCACTGGTTGGTGACGCGCAGCGGCATCTTGGTGACCTTGCGGTCGTCGACGTGGCGGAAGCCGTTCGCGTTCTTCTTGCGGGGATCCTCTTCGCCTTCGGCGAGGAATTCGCTCAGGTTGAGCTTCTCCCCCGGCTGCAGTTCGCAGATGGAGTCTTCGGACAGCACCACCATGCCGAGCGCGCAGATGGTTTCCGGAATGCCGTGGTTGATTTCCGGGTCGACGTGGTATGGGCGGCCGGCGAGCACGATGCCCTTGCAGTCGTGTTCCTTCATGTAGGCGAGGGCCTTGAGGCCTTCCATCTGCACGTCGTGCTTGAACACCTCGTTTTCGGCGTAGGCGGCCTTGACCGCGGTCTCGGCTTCCTCGCGGGTCACGTTGGCCCAGGCGAATTCCTCGACGATGCGGTCCACCATGAGCTCATGGTTGGCCATGTTGAAGTACGGGCGCATGTAGCGCACGCCTTCCTCGCGCAGTTCGGGCATGTTCGCGCCGATGACCACCGGATAGTTGGCCACGACCGGGCAGTTGTAGTGGTTGTCGGTGTTGGGAACGAAGTTCTCCTCATAGCTCACGCACGGGTAGAAGATCGTCTTGATGCCCTTGTTGAGCAGCCACTTGATGTGGCCGTGCACGAGTTTGGCCGGATAGCAGATGTTCTCGGAGGCGATCGATTCGATGCCGGTTTCGAACAGTTCGTGCGAGCTGCGGCCGGAGATCATCACCTTGAAGCCGAGCGAGGTGAGCAGCGTGAACCAGAACGGGTAGTTCTCGTACATGTTGAGCACGCGTGGAATGCCGATTTCGCCGCGGGTGGCCTTCTTGTCGGTCAGACGACGGTAGGCGAAGCAACGCTTGTATTTGTAGTCGTACAGGTTGGGCCTGTCGGAACGCTGCTTCTTGGAATCGCCGCCGCGTTCGCAACGGTTGCCGGTCACGTAGCGGGAGCCATCCTGGAACGTGGTGATGGTGAGCTTGCAGTGGTTCTGGCATAGCTTGCACACGTCGCGTTCGGTGGTCATGGACAGGTTGTCGAGCTCGCTGCCGGACACGATGCTGGACGCAGTATGCGTGACGCCTGCGATATCGACCGTCTTCGCACCTTCCGTAGCGGCGGAATCGCCGTCGTCGAGACCGTCGGCCACGTCGGAATAGTGCATGCGTGCGGTCAACGCGGCGCCGTACGCGCCCATCAGGCCGGCGATGTTCGGTCGGGTCACCTCACGTTCGGTGAGCAGTTCGAAGGCGCGCAGCACGGCGTCGTTGAGGAACGTGCCGCCCTGCACCACCACGGTGTCGCCCAGCTCGCCGGAATCGCGCAGCTTGATCACCTTGTACAGCGCGTTGCGCACCACGGAATAGCACAGGCCCGCCGCGATGTCCTCCATCGTGGCGCCTTCCTTCTGCGCCTGCTTGACGGAGGAGTTCATGAACACGGTGCAGCGCGAGCCCAGATCGACGGGATGCGTGGAGTTGAGCGCGGCCTGCGTGAATTCCTCGATCGTCAGTCCCATGGACTGCGCGAACGTCTGCAGGAATGAACCGCAGCCGGACGAGCATGCCTCGTTGACGGCGATCGAATCGATCACGCCGTCGGAAATCGCCAGATACTTCATGTCCTGGCCGCCGATGTCGATGACGGCGGTGACGCCAGGTGAAACCATTTCCGCGCCGCGATAGTGCGCCATGGTCTCCACCACGCCCTCGTCCAGGTGCAGGCCGGTGGTGATGAGGCCTTCGCCGTAGCCGGTGGCGCAGGATCGGGCTGATCCACGCGCCTTCCGGCCAGCTGGCTTTGGATCTGCTTGACGATGTTGACGGCGGCCGTCAGCGGCCTGCCTTCGTTGGTGGCGTACGACGACCTATACGATTTCGCGGTCGTCGTTGACGAGCGTCGCTTTGATGGTGGTCGAGCCCGCGTCGATGCCGAGGAAGTGCGGGCCTTGCGCGCCATCCAAAGTGCCGATGTGCACGTGCTCGCGATGATGGCGATTGTTGAACGCCTCGCGATCCGCTTCGGTCGGGAACAGCGGAGGCATGGTGGGGGTGTTGGCCGGCAGATTCTTCAGATCTTCAAGGCTTTTCAGAATATCGGCGCAGGTGCGTGCTTCGAAATGCTGGCCTTCCTCGAGTTGGTCCGGTTCGCCGGCGAGCAGCGCGGAGCCGAACGCCACGTACAGGTGCGCGTCGGTCGGCACGATGAATTCGTCGACTTTGCCTTCGAGCGCGCGGTGGAACGCCTCGCGCAGCTCGGACATGAAGAACAGCGGACCGCCCAGGAAGATGACGGTGCCGTGGATTGGTCGGCCGGACGCCAGACCTGCGATGGTCTGCGTGGCGACCGCCGTGAAGATGGATGCGGCCAGATCGGGCTTGGCCGCGCCGTCGTTGATGAGCGGCTGAAGATCGGTTTTGGCGAACACGCCGCAACGGGAGGCGATCGGATAGAGCGTCTCGTAATGCTTGGCCATGTCGTTGAGGCCCGCCGCGTCGGTGTCGAGCAGGGTGGCCATCTGGTCGATGAACGCGCCGGTGCCGCCTGCGCAGGAACCGTTCATGCGCTGTTCCGGAGTCGGCTTCAGATATGTGATCTTGGCGTCCTCACCGCCAAGTTCGATAATGACGTCGGCTTGCGGATATTCCTCGTCGATGGCGCGGGTCTCGGCGATGACCTCCTGCACGAACGGCACATGGAGATTATCGGCCAAGGCAAGGCCGCCGGAACCGGTGATGGCCAGACGAATCGGCTCGTCGCCGCGGCCACGGGCCTCAAGTTCTTTGTGGATGTCCTCCAGCAGGCCCGCCACGGTGGCACGCACGTTGGCGTGGTGGCGACGGTAATCGGAGAAGAGCACCGCGTCGAGCGAATCGGTCTGATCGAGCACCACGGCCTTCACCGTGGTGGAACCGATGTCAAGACCTACGCGCAACGGCTTCGTATCGCAGGTGTTGTCTGCGGTAACTGCTGCTTCGACCATGTACTGTACCTCTATCGTTCTCATCCGCCGGGTTGCGTCCGTGCCAACACGAACGCCCTGCCCCGGTTATCCAAGTATGTAATGGTAGTCTGTGCCCCTGCCTAATTCGGCACGGTATCGCATAAAGTGCACGACACGACGCATAATTAGACAACGAATATAGTCAGCTTGCCTAATTCCAACCGTTCGTATACGAACCGTTCAAAACCATTCAGGAAGCCGCCCCCTCCCCCGCAGCGCGGTCCTTGCCGTAGATTTCGGGAATGAACCGCGTCTGATCGTGTAGTTTCGACCACAGCACCACCTGCCCGCTTTCCAACGACTTGGGCACATCGATGATGCGCTGGTTGGAGCTGCCGCGAAACTGCAGCAGCGAATCGTGCAGATCCTTGATATACCGGCCATCCACGAGGATATCGATCTGTTCGAGCAGTTCACGCTTGTCGGGGCTTTCGCCTTCGCGCATGAGCTCCTCCCACGTGTAGCCCGTCCAGCACCAAATGTCCTTGGTGCGGCCGAACCGCTCCCGGATCTTGCGTGAAAGCAGGCAGCAGCACGCCGGTCGTTGAGCAGCGGCTCGCCCCGAGGAACGGTGATGCCCTGCCACGTACGGCAGGCTCAGATCGGCCGATGATCTGAGCTTCGAGCCGGTCGTTGTATTCGTGGCCGGCGCGGAAATCCCAGATCGACGAGTTGTAGCAGCCTTCGCAGTGGAATGGGCAGCCGGAGACGTACAGCGAGCAGCGGATTCCCTCGCCGTCGGTCATGAGGAACCGCTTGTAGTCGGCGATCATGTTGTGGCTCATCGCGTTCGTCCATTGTCCGGCACGCGGGTTGCTGGCGCGGTTTGTCGGAATGAACGGCCCGCGGCCGGTTTCGCCGGCCGCGAAATCACGGCGAGACACAGCGGGATCGGCGCTGCTTACCATACGTTGCTCCTGAATTGCCTGTTGTTTTGCGATTATTGCGATTGATTACTTGGCTTCCTCGAACCATTCGCGTTCGGAACCGTCGTCAAGGGTGACATGGCCGGTTTCGCCGCTCATGTGCTTGACGCGGTGCGCGATTTCCTCGTGTCGGCCGTGCACCATCGGGCGCTGCACCGGATTGCCGAGGTAGCCGCAGGTGCGCTTGGTCACGTTGCAGCGGTCCGGGTCGGAGTTGCCGCATTCGGGGCACTTGAAGCCTTCTTCGGTCGGTTCGAAGTCACCTTCGAAACCGCATTCGTAGCAACGGTCGATTGGCGTGTTCGTGCCGAGATAGCCGATGCCGATGGTGTAGGCGTAGTCCCACACCGCTTCGAGCGCCTTCGGATTGGCCTGCAGGCACGGGAATTCGCAGTAGTTGATAAAGCCGCCGGACGCGTAGTACGGGAAGTCCTTCTCGTAGTCGAGCTTCTCCATCGGCGTGGGCTGCAGCCACACCGGGTAGTGGAAGGAGTGGTGTAGAAGTCGTGGTCGGTGACGCCGTCCACTTCGCCGAACTTCTCGCGGTCCATGCGTTGAAGCGGTCGGTGAGCGATCGGCGGCGTGGAGTACACGGAGTAGTGGTAGCCTTCCGCGGTGCTCCAATCCTTGCACAGCTCGTTCATGCGCTTGACGATGGACAGGGCGAATTCCTTGCCTTCCGGATCCCAGTCGTGGTCGCGCATCCAGTCCTTGCCATAGAACACGCTGGTCGCCTCATACAGGCCGATGTAGCCGAGGGACACGGTGGCGCGTTCGTTGCGGAACAGCTGATCAACGCTGTCGTTGGCGCCGAGACGGCCGAATGCGCCGAAGCGGAACAGGGTCGGGGCGTTGACCGGAGTGGCCTGCTTGCAACGCATGATGCGGAACTGCAACGCCTGATGGGCGACGGTCATGCGCTCGTCGAAGATCTTCCAGAAGCGGTCCTTGTCTCCGTGGGATTCCAATGCGATGCGCGGAATGTTCACGGTGACCACGCCGAGGTTCATGCGGCCGTCCTCGACATCCTTGCCGGTCTTCGGGTCGATCCAGCCCTGCAGGAAGGAACGGCAGCCCATCGGCGCTTTGAAGGAGCCGGTGATCTTCACGATGTTCTCGTAGAAGATGACGTCCGGGTACATGCGCTTGGTGGCGCATTCGAGGGCCAACTGCTTCAGGTCGTAGTTCGGGTCGCCCGGATCGGCGTTCACACCGTGCTTGATGGTGAAGACGAGCTTCGGGAAGATGGCGGTGTGATGCTCGGAACCGAGGCCGCGGATGCGGTTGAGGAAGATGGCGCGCTGGATTTCGCGCGCGAACCAGTCGGTGCCGAGACCGAAGCCGACGGTCACGAACGGGGTCTGGCCGTTGGACACACGGTTGGAGTTGATCTGGTATTCCATGGTCTGCATGGCGTCGTAGATGGCCTTGCGGGTCTGGATCTTCGCCCAGATCTCACGCAGCTGCTGCAGACGGTCGGACGTCTTGTCGAACGGCTCGTCCATCGGCAGTGCCGGACGATCCTTTTCGAAGTGCAGGCGCTTCGGCTCGACGGCCTTGGCCATGCGCACCTGACGTTCGGCGATCTCGATCGGCAGATCGTCGGGCATGATCTCGTGGGCCTGCTCAAGGAACTTGTCGTAGTCCTTCTTGGCGTATTCGGCGAAATGCTCGTCGGCGCGGTTGGCGGTCTGTCCGCCGTACTGGCTGGAGGCCACGTCCTTCATGATCTGGGTGATCTGCGTGGCGGCGATGGAGATGCTGTTCGGCGAACCCATCGGCGCGTTGCCGAGGGTGAAGCCATTGGCCAGCATGTCCCAATAGTTCGGCAGCGAGCAGTTGGACTGCGCGGTGAACGGCGAGTAATCGGCGTCGTGGAAGTGGATGTCGCCCTTCATATGCGCGTTGGACACCGCATCCGGCAGCATGGAGAAGGCGGACGCCTTGGACACCGCGCCGGCCAGCAGGTCACGCTGGGTGGAGTAGACGTTGGAGTCCTTGTTGGCGTTCTCACGCACCAGAGCCTCGTCGCGGTCCACCAAGCGGCGCACGGCCTCGTTGATGTCTGTGGCCTTGGCGCGCTCGATGTCCTTGTTCAGACGGTAGTTGGTGTAGGTGCGGGCCACGTCGTACAGATGATCCTCGATCAGCCCATGCTCCACGAGGTTTTGGATGTCCTCGATCTTCGCCGGACCATTGTAACGGTCCTTGATTTCGGCCTCGACCTGATTGGCGATGTCGCGAATCAGCCGTTCCTCCTGAGGACCGATTTTCTTGTCGAGGTCGGCGAAAGCCGATTTCACCGCGCTGATGATGTTGATCGGATCGAAATCGACCACACGCCCGTCGCGCTTCTCGACAAGCACCTTGACCATTTCCGGCGCGTTCTCGGTTTCGGTCGCAACGCCTTCCAGAGTCTGGGTTTCCATGTATATTTCCTTTCCGGGCCGGACCCATCCGGCCAGGTTTCATGCTTCGTCCGCATGCCCGTTCGTACCTACAGATGCACACTCTACGCCAAGGTCGGCACTAAATGTAGTGTCACCACGCCTCTAGAGAAACTATATATTCTACTTTTGGCGAGATTTCGCCATTTTTTGCCTTGTGTGACAAAAGTAACGATTTCATCTCGGAGTGTCGTTTTGACACAGCCCCACACACCGTACTATCTTCACGCACGGAGCATTCGCAACACTCGAACATATGTTCCATTTGTCCGCAAGATGATGGAATCTTGACTTATGACTTGGAACCCGGATTACAACCCACCGACGGCGCAGCGGACGTCGAAGCCGCTGCCCCGTCTGGCGTCGGAAACCACCGCCGACAATCCTTGGCCGGTGAGCCTGCTCAGCGAGAAGTTCTACACGGCGGTCGAACGTTGGCCCTCCGTATGGGTGGCCGGGCAGATCACGCAGATCAACACGCGTCGTCAGGGAAGCGCCTACATCACGCTTCGCGACGACCAGCAGGACATCGCTATGGAAGTCAACGGCTTCGGACGGTTCGCCGCGGCGGCGGCGCCGTTTGTGCAGGGCGACCGTGTCATCATCCACGGCAAGCCGAACGTGTGGATGAAGCGCACGTCGCTGTCGTTGCGCGGCGACGCGATCATCGCGGCCGGCGCGGGCGGCAGTCTGAAGGCCATGATCGACGAGCTACGCAAGAAGCTTAAGGGAGAAGGTCTGTTCGACGCCGATCGCAAGAAGCCGTTGCCGGAATTTCCGCATTGCATCGGCTTGATCTGCGCGCCGCAGGCACGTGCGGAAGGCGACGTCATCACCAACGTGCGTCTGCGTTGGCCCGTCGTCGGCTTCAAGGTGACACATGTGCACGTGCAGGGCGAGCAGTGCCCGTCGGACGTGGTGGCGGCCATCCGGCAGCTGGATGCCGATCCAGATGTGGATGTGATCATCGTGGCGCGTGGCGGCGGCGCTTTCGAAGATCTGATTGGCTTTTCCGATGAGAACGTGGTGCGCGCCGCGGCGGCGGCCCACACTCCCCTGATTTCCGCCATCGGGCATGAGGACGATTGGACCCTGCTGGATTTGGTGGCCGACCTCAGGGCCTCCACGCCGACCGACGCAGCGAAGAAGGTCGTGCCGGACGTGCATGAGCAGATGCAGCTGATTCAGGTGAACCTGGACCGCATGCGCGTGCGCATCGACGCCACCGTCTCCAACGAGACCAGGCTTATCGAAGGCTACGCGAACCGTCCGAGCCTCACCCAGCCGCTCACCATGTTGGAACCGCATCAGCGTTTCCTGATGACGCACGCACAAGAATGCGGATCGGTCTGACCCGTATTCTTGACGACGCGAGCCTGACCATCGAGAAAGCGCACGCGTCGCTGACCGCGCTGAGTCCGCAATCCACGCTTGACCGCGGGTACGCGGTGGTGCAATGCGCCGACGGGCATGTGCTTGACGACGCGGACAAGGTGAAGACGGGCGACCAGCTGACCATGACCTTGAAGCACGGCATCGTCGTGTCTGAAGTGAAAACCGTAACGAAGGAGTAGCACATGAGCAACGAAGCAGCACCGGCATCCAGCCTGACCGACAAGGAACGCGAAGCAATCGCGCAGATGCCATACGAGGAGGCGCGCGACAAGCTCATCCAGGCCGTGCAGGCGTTGGAGGCGGGCGGCCTGAACCTCGACCAGTCCATGCGGCAGTGGGAGATCGGCGAGGCGTTGGCCAAGCGCGCGCAGAGCCTGCTTGGCGAGGTCCGAGCCAAGCTCGACGCCGCGCAGGCCGAGCAGGCCACCGCGGCCAACACCGCAGGCACGCAAGACAATCTGGCCTGAGCATCCGTCGCGGCACAGCCGCTCCCCTCACCTACGGACGTTCCACCGGAACGTCCGTCAAACGGCTTGAGCCCGAACAATCAGGTCCGATTACCCGTCATGTCGAGTCCATATTGTGTGTACAATGGTGACTCGTTGCCTCAGTAGCTCAGTGGATAGAGCACTTCTCTCCTAAAGAAGGTGTCGTAGGTTCGATTCCTATCTGGGGCACTTTTTCATATCCCCGTACATTGTCGGCGCGCATCGCCATCGGCAGCATCCAAGATCAATCGCACGTCCGCAATCCGGACAACACCATCTCACCGCCACCCTCCAGCACAGGCACAATGACCCTCCCTCTGTTATAGTGGCAAACGGATACTTAAGCGGTTGAGTGAATGTATCCAAAAGGTTCCCCCTTCTGCTATGGAAGCATCGGAAAGCAACCGCACAACCCATACATCACCTTTGGAAGACCAAGGGATCAGCATGCAAGACATACCACATTCCTCTATTGTGGAACGGCTGACGCACACGAATCCGGTAGGACAGTTGCCCGGACCGCTCTCCTACAAGCTGCTCGACCAGTTCACCATGCCGATGCTGCCCACAGAACCGCAATGCACGAACGTCATCGCCTGCATCCGATATTCGAATAACATGCCGGTCGTCACCGTCTAGCCACGGACTTAGCCGACCCGCACAATCGCCAGCAGCGCTTTGTGGTCGCTGCCGTCCACTTTGACTGTGCGCACCTGTCCGGCCTGCATGCCGGAATCCAGTACGATATGGTCGATTCCGGCGAACGACGGCACGTAATCGACATTCGCAGGCCATGAGAATTTCAATCCCTCGCCGGCCTGACGGGAGGCGTCGGAGAAACGGTTTCCCAGAATGTTGCGGAACGGCGTATGGTCGTACGTCGCGTTGAAATCACCCATGAAAACGTACCGTCGGCTAGTGTCGAAACGTAGTTTCGCCAGTTCGTCGAGCGACCGCTTCCACTGCTGCCAGTAATCGTTCGTCGGCGACGTGGTATGCACGGATACGAAACGCACCTGCGTGGCTCCCCCATTGAACGAAACGGTGCCGCCCGGCATGAACGACGCGCTCGAATCAACATCATCATCAGCCGGATCAACAAGCGGACTCGCCGACCACAAACCATTGCCATACACGCCGTCTGAACTTGCCACCTGCGCATACGGCAGCAAATCGCCAATACCAGCCTTGTTCAACTCGTCCACGAAAGCATCGGTCGTTTCTTGCAATGCCAGCACTTCCACACGCTCGCTACGCACCACATCGACAATTTCCTGCGCGTCGGCACGACCCTTAAACACATTGCATGTCATCAAACGAGCATAATCATCCTGCGTATTGGCGGACGCTCCCGAAACCGCTGCGATCGCGGCACGTGGAAGCTTCGTTTCATTGTAGAAAAACGGATACTGCCACCATACTTGCAACGCGATCGCCGCAATCGCCAGCAATACCGACATTGTTCGTTTCGAGACAATGCCGCAAATCAGCGCAATCACCGCAAGAATCGCAAACCAAGGCACCAACGAAACAATAATGGGAACATACGGCCACGCCTGAATCTCAGCAGGCAGTATGTGCGAAACAGTGCCCAGCAAAGCTGCAATCGACAGAATACCGGCCAGAAAACCGCATATGATATTGCGCACGCGATGCGACTTAGTTTTCTTCAACGTGCGAATAGGCTTAACAGCCTTCGCCTGCGCCGTACGCGGTTTCGTAGGCGTACCAGACCGTGCCATACATCCTCCAACATGGGCATTGCGTTCCATCAGTCAATACATCAATCATCAAATCAGCCATCAAAACCGAGTTCATGACGAACGCCATCGGCAATAGTGCGGCTTCATAGTACCCCAACTTCCACATTCGCTGGCAAATAGTCGCAATCGTCTCCATAAATTTAACGAAAAAACAATCGAAACACAAAAATCACCATCTTGCCCCAACCATTAAATACTATTACGCTAGGCACATAAGAAATCGTAACTAATGGGGGTACGACGCCTTACGCAAGAGCAATGGCTGCTCATGTATACCGAGAGGGGGCTATACCATGCTGGAACTTGATCACGTGGGGTTTTCGTATGGAAAACGTCTGATTTTAGACAATGCGAGCGCATTATTCGAAGAAGGTTCGACAACGGCAATAATGGGACCTTCCGGCTCAGGAAAGACCACTTTGCTGCGTTTGATGGACGGTTCTTTACAACCAGACACTGGCTCCGTCACCATTGATGGCGCAAATGTCAATTCCATTGATCGAAAAAATCTTCTCGGATCTTTATGCATGCGCATATTTCAGGATTACAGGCTCATTCCATATCTTAACGTGCGAGAAAACATCATGCTGGCGTTTGAAGCGGCGCATAAGAACCTCGGACAAACCAAGATTAAGGAAACTTCCCGCGCTGAAAACAACACAATCGATAACTTGCTTGAAGAAGTGCATTTAGCAGGCTATGCAAACCATTTGGCTGGCCAATTGTCAGGAGGAGAGCAGCAACGTGTGGCCATCGCACGCGCGATCGCCATGAAACCACGTGTGATTCTCGCGGATGAACCCACCGGCGCGCTTGATGAGGAAAATACGCAGGCAATCGCAACATTGCTTTCAGATATTGCCCACAAAGAGCGATCCATTGTCATAATCGCAACGCATGACGCTACGGTCGCGCAGCACAGTGACCGCATTGTGCGCATTCAGGACCACAAGTTGGTGGAGCAATGAATGGAATGCCTTACC
>ENA-OQHF01000377-OQHF01000377.1-human-gut-metagenome-genome-assembly--contig:-NODE-377-length-28534-cov-8.517865_pt1 | contig 28534 bp, 20 predicted proteins | sample MGYA00242559_ERZ504709 | MGnify/ENA primary metagenome ERZ504709 (study PRJEB26092, sample SAMD00036203) | human gut metagenome | host: Homo sapiens | study: EMG produced TPA metagenomics assembly of... | reverse complement strand
AATCCTATGATCTGATTCACCGGTCCTGTATACCCGAAAATATTCAGCACGATCTTCGCGAGAATAACCCATGACAGAAAATACGGTAAATATACGATTGTCTGGATCGGACGTTTCAGTTTCTTCACTGCCAGTTCATTCAATAACAAAGCAAAGACCAGCGGGATAATAATATTTCCGATAATCTTGCCAACGGCAATGACAACTGTGTTACGTAAAACCTGTGTAATGTCACTCATCTGAAACATATACTCAAAATTAGCCAGGCCAACAAATTTTGAATGGAGAATGCCCTGTCCAGGATTGTAATCCTGAAAAGCCATAACAATTCCGAACATTGGAACAATGCTGAAAAAGAACAGCCACAGTAATGCAGGGATCAGCATAATGTAATAGTGTTTCACAAATCTTTTGATGTACATGAGTAAACCTCCCTTCCTTTATGGATAGTTTATCCTGTAATCATATTTTTCACTAGACGATATTGTTTCAGATTCCACAGTCTTTTTTTTGAATTCAAAAAAAATTGTCCGAATCAAATCGAACATTTTTTTAATCTGCCTGCATATTCTGTTGGCGTACATCCGTATTCCTTTGAAAATACCTTTGTGAAATAATAAAAATTGTCATATCCCAGATCCGATGCGATCTGGGTGATGTTTTCTGTTCCTTTTGCCATCTTCCGGGCAGCCGCCTGCATTTTTCTGCTGATCACATAGTTATGAAAGGTATCACCTGTTATCTCCTTAAATCTCGTGCTGAAATAACTTCTGCTCATTCCGATCTGTGTTGCTACCTCTTCTGACTTCAGATTTTCTTCTATATGCTCGTCTGTATACAGGATCACTCTTGCAAACATATAAATATCCTTTGTTTTATCAGTCTGCAGACACGTCTGATACAGATTCTCCTTCCAGTTTTTTACCCATTCCAGCATCTCGTCCACAGAAGATAAGGATGGAAATTCAAGTTCTTCTCCTGTGAGTTTCTGGAAGCTGTGGAAACTTTTTATAAAAACTCTTTCAGCAGTCCGCAGCTCCACGCCCCGGGTTATCTCGCACAGTCTGTTGAACTCACAGTCATTAAAGATCCATCTGGTATTCGTCCACGCTTTTTCCAGCCTTTTCTGGAGTCCGGAATCCTCCTTCCGCGGTTCTTTTTCGACTGATTTTCCTTATACTTTCTTTCTATAAGTTCCAGAATCTGGTCACACTCATCCCCATCAAAGCTTATTTTGGATATGTAATCCAGGGCTCCCAGTCTCAGGGCACTCTGTGCATAACGGAAATCTTCATACATAGAAAAGACTACGAATTTCACCTCCGGATATTCCTTTTTGCATCTTTTCATCAGTTCAATTCCATCAATCTCCGGCATGTCTATATCCGTGAATACAATATCCACTTCATTATCCTTCAGAAATTCCAGTGCTTTGCGGCCATTCTGGACATCCCCCACAACTTCAAATCCATATTTGCCCCAATCCATTATAGAAATCAAACCTTTTCTTGCCAGTTTATCATCATCTACAACCAATACCTTCATTTCTTCATACCCTCTTTTTCCGTCTCAGATCCTGTGAATTTGATTTTATTCCGAAGTTCTTCCTGAATCGGAATCAAAATTGTAATTTTGGTTCCATAGCCTTTTTTGCAATTAACAAACAGGTTCGTCTCTCCTTCATAAAAAGATTCCAGCATTGCTTTTACATATCGCAGACCGATTCCTCTGTTCCCATGCTGCATTTTTTTCACATCATAATCAAATGGTTCATTAATCTGATTGATCTCCTCCTGGGTCAGGCCATTACCGCTGTCCAATATGGTAATGATCGCCAGTCCCCTGATATTATCCTCAAAGACCTGTATGGTGATCTTTTCATCATCTCCAAGTCCGTACCGTATCGCATTTTCCACCAGTGGCTGCAACAGCATCCGTACCGTCGGCTGTTCCAGATAACGCCCCTCTTCCACATTCATTTCTATTACAAAATCATAGCGCATCTGTTCCAGTGCAATATAATCTTTCACAATATCGATTTCTGTTCGAAGTGTTGTCTGCATTCCTTCTTTTCCAAGATTATACGCCAGCAGTCTTTTTAAGCGCTGTACAAATTCCGTAATATTGTCCTGACGGCTCATTCTTGCCATCCACTGAACGGAATTTAACGTATTGAGCAGAAAATGTGGATTGATCTGGTACAGGAGTTTCTCATATTCCGTTCGCTGAATACTTTTTTCTTTTTCCACAACATCATCTATCAGATTCCTAATCTGTTCCTTCATCTGTTCCACTTCGTGCATCAGGTCATCGAATTCCTTGATCCCATACTCCTGTTCCGCCTCTTGTAAAGATCCATTTCCCACCTGAATCATCTGTTTTTGAAATTGATTGAGGGGTTTGCATACCAACCGGTAAAGGTAAAAAACCGAACTGGAAAAAATACCAAAAGCTGCCAGGATGATAACCACTAACTTCAGTCTCCACATATTCATTTCTTTCTGATAGGTATTCTCCGGCAGTGCAATGGCATTGACATATCCGATGGAACTGCGATACGCCATGATTTTGTATCCTTCCTGATTTATCGCAGCATATCCTTCTTTTTCCGGTAATTCCGACAAAAGCTTCTGTCCCTTGACGATCACCGGATTATTGCTGTACTGTACAATACCATTTTCATCCAGTTCCATATAGGTATATGGCCATTTTTCTTTATTTAGTCGATCTGAAACACTCATATCCGGCTCCATTTCTGCATAAATATCCAGTACCCGTTTGTTTCCAAAGGAAACTCTCCGCATCACGGATAGTACCGGCGTCTCCTTGATTCCCAGATAGGATGCATGCATAGCCTGAATGATATTCTCGGCACCCACTATCACTTTAGAGATTGTCTGATATGACGGGTCCAGAACCCTGACGTTAAAATTCCCAATCAGTTCCTTTTGCTCTTTCGGATCGTAATATGCGATGCCAAGGAGCTTTGTGTTCACATATCCAAGTTTTATCAGTTCTTCTCTGAGAGATTTCTGCTCAAAATATCGATCATAGTTGTCTTCCGCACTCAGATATCTTTCTGTCACATTTCCGATAAGTCCGTTGGGGCTCATCTGATTGACAATACCGATCATGTCATAATAATCACTGTCTATCTCCCGCGTGATCTGCTCCAGATATATCTGCATACTCTCCTGGATACTGTTATTCTGGATCATTCGGATCGTCATATACGACACGATCACTACCGCAAGAATACATGACATTGCACAGAGCAGAAGAATGCTTAGCATCTTTCTTTTAAGTGTCTGTTTCCCTCGTTTTCTTCTTTTCATATCAGATTCTCCCACTCCTGTTCTATCGCCTTCCATATCGCCGTAAGGCTGCGGAACAGTTACCTTTTTATCCTATTTAAAGAATATAGAACTTTTTTCCGAAAGTCAACTGTTTACAAACTATCATTCTCATCGAAAAATCAAAGAACAGCAAAAAGTCCATGGAGATAGTTTCCTTTTAGAATTGAGCAACTACATGTAATTCTAAAAAACATCTCCATGGACATTTTCAATTAAGATTATGACAATTTATGTAACTGTTCAGTACCTTCACAGTTAATGGCTACTGAATAGTTACCAATTTATTTACCTATTCAGGTGCTTCCTCAAGTTCTTCAAAGGAAGGAATCGACGGCTGCGCACCCTTACGTGTTACTACAATATTAGAAACCCTGCTGGCCAGTTCTACTGCTTCGTCCAGAGAATCTCCTCGCGATAAAGCAACTGCCAAACCTGCCACATAGCTGTCTCCGGCAGCTGTGGTATCTACCACATGGACTGTCTTATCAGCATACAGCCTTTTTTCCGTATAATCTTCTTTCAAAAGATAAGAGCCTTCGCCTCCTAATGTAACAACTATGTTCTTTACACCCTTTTGTTGCAATAGCTTAGCATTTGTACACAGATTTTCCTCATCACTGCATTCCTGCAACAGAATGGCAAGTTCTGTTTCATTTGGCTTGATCACATCCACACAGGCGAACAATTCATCAGGCAGATCAGATACTGCAGGTGCCGGATCCAGTATTACCGTTTTTCCTCTTTTTCGAGCTTCCTTCACCGCATACATTACGGTTTCCAGAGGAATTTCAAGCTGTACTACTATAATATCACTTGCTTCCAGCAAATCCATATTTTCCATGATATACGATTTGTCTACATGTGCATTTGCGCCCGGAATTACCAGTATGCTGTTGTCGCCTTCAGGTATTACGCCAATAACAGCAATTCCTGTAGACACGCCACTCAATTTGCGTATACGAGAAACATCAACTCCAACACTCTCCAGATTTTCACACAATCTTTCGCCATATGTATCCTGTCCTACCATCCCGAGCATCGCCACGTTTCCGTGCATTTTCCCAATGGCATAAGACTGATTGGCACCTTTCCCACCAGGCACAAGTTCAAAATTTTCAGCTAAAATAGTTTCGCCTACCGTCGGTATGTGCGATACGTCGGCAACGAAATCCATATTCAGGCTGCCAATCACGAGTATTTTTTTCATGTTGCTTCTTACTCCCTTCCAGTTATTGCAATATCACGATACAAACAGTGACTTCCTTTCTCAACAGATATACCTGCACAACCGGTCAGCAGTGGCAAATCGGAATCTGTAAACTTCAGATACTCTTTATCATTTACTGATACGCTGATTGTTGAGCCATCAGCCGTTAACGAAATCTTATACTCCTCATCCACTTTCCACTCAAAGTCTGTCTCACACAGTGTAATGTAACCGTAGTAATTTTTCCGTAAAACCAACTTATTGTTCTTGGAGAAACCGGCTGCATAACTACGCATAGCACCCTGCACTCGAATGTTCACAAAATGCTCCGTACTGGTTACAGGTTTTAAGACGGCTGTTACCCGGTAATTGTTCCACAAGTGATGTCCTGTATACATTTCCGCAAAATCCGCACAGGAAAGACTCAGATACTGTCCATCCAGATAACTATGTCCTTTGAGTTTCGCAAACTGCGGAACTTCCTGATGTGTAACATGCCAGCTGTCAAGCTTCATTCTTCCAAAATCCAGACGATAATCCGGCTTACCATCAAAATACAGGTCGTCTATGTAAGCTGCCACATCTCCCATAGCAAATCCCTTAGCCACACCACAGAGAATAACACCAACCTCACTGAGATGACCGGTCTGTCCGCCAGGAATCTCCAGTGAAAGAGCATGCCACTCACCATCACCTTTAACTTTTTCTCCGCGAATCACTTCTCCGGTCACTCCATTTTTTGCATAGATTTGCGCTGTGGTAGCCATTTCCTCTCCCGGAAGCGGCATTACACTCAAATGCACGGTCTGTCCCGGATAAACCAACGGAGCAAAGAACGGATCATAACGAGAATCGTCGAAGTCCTCAGAACTATAATACGTCTGTTTATAGAAGAAACTCTCTTCTCCGGATGATGTCACTGCCGTCAATTTAAGAGAACGTTTTCCCGTATAAGCCTGTTCGTCTGTGTTGCGTATATAACAGTCTCCCGGCGAATAACTTCTGATCGCATGAGTGCTGGTCGGATATTCAAAGTGACAACTATCCATTCTTTCATTCAAAATTGTATTCCAATTCTCCGGTATTTCCTCTCCAGCCAAAACATAAGCCATTTTAGCGAAATAGCTGGCACCAAACGGAATATCAACTGCATTCAAAGAAGGTAACACATTTGAACATGCAAGGAAATCATTAATCGGTTTTACCCATTTGTCATAATCGATTCCATCGATACCTGCGAATACACCCATGATAGTTCCTACATTGCCAACATTACAGTCTGTATCCCAACCACACATATTGCAGATATTAATCGTATCTGAAAAATCTTCATGACCATACAGCATAGACAGGATCATAACCGCAGCATTAGGTATGATATGACAGGTTCCCGGATACTTATCATAGCCAAAATTCTCAAAAATGTAATTGAAGCAATCACGCCAGTTCTCCGGATGCTCATCATGAAACTTCATGACTGCCTTTACTACACGGGCATATTCACAATCACTGGGGATGTACTGAAGCGCCTTCTCAAGAATATCGCGAATACTCTTTTCCACAAAAGCCAGACTAATGCAACATGCAACATATATTCCACCATACACACCGTTTCCACCATGTGTAACGCTGGCTGCCTGTTCGGCAAGTTTTGCTGCCTGCTCCGGATTTCCCGGAGAAACAAGTCCCCATGAATCAATAAAAATCTGACCGCCGATTTGTTCCGCCATCGTAGCACCGTTCTGTTCTATACTTCCACTCCTCGGCGCAGGAATACCATTTCTAAGGTTCAGATAAGCCGTATGCTCTGTTGAAACACCATAACCACCCCACCAGAAGAATCCGTGTTCATACGGTGCATAGTTTAATAACGCATTTGCTACATCTTTGGAAGAGAAGTTGTTCGAATCTTCGCAATCTTCTAATGCTCGAATAAAAAACAGCGGACCGTTGCTATCATCATCAGCGGCAAAGTTCTTATAATCAGCAGGATAAGACCACACTTCTCCGAACACATCGCGAATGCGCTGATATGTCCAACCTTCGATAGGTGCTCCCAGACGAATACCAATAATCTTTCCAAGCCATCCCGCATAAACCTTTTCCATATAATTCTCAGTAATTTTCATATTATCAGCCCCCTAATATTCAAATTTATCCTTTAATTCCACTCATAACTATTCCCTGAACAAAATATTTTTGTGCAAATATATACACCAGTAAGATTGGCAGCATAGAAATCAATGCACCAGCCATCATTTGGTTCCACTGAGAGACATACGTTCCCTGGAATTGAGCCAACCCCATAGCTAAAGTCCATTTTTCTTCACTGTTAATAAAAATCAAAGGACGCAAAAAATCATTCCAGGTATTCATGAAAGTAAAAATTATCAATGTCATCAGAGCCGGCTTAGAGTTCTTCAGAATGACCTCCCAGAAAATTCGCGGATAACTACATCCGTCAATTTTAGCAGCCTCCTCCAGTTCTTTCGGAATTGTAAGGAAAAACTGACGAAGCAAAAATGTCCCAAATGCATTAAAAATTCCAACAGCAACCAGAGACGATTTGGTATCTATCAATCCCATATACTTGATTATTTTAAACTGTGGAATCATAACAGCCTGAAATGGAATCATCATAGTACCGAGATAAATGATGAATAAAATATTTTTTCCCTTAAAGTTCAAACGTGCAAACGCATAGGCTGCCATAGAACATGTAATAAGCTGTCCCAAAATAGTAAATACTGTAATAAAGATCGTATTTCCAAAATACACGAACCATGGCGCCTGCTCAAACATATACACATAATTTTCCCACGCTACGTGCTTTGGAATCCAGTATGGCGGTATGGCATACAACTCTTGTACATCTTTCAGGGATGAAGATATCATCCAAAGGAAAGGAATCAGCATGGAAATTGAACAGAGAATGAGTACCGCATGCGTTAATATCTGAAAGACTTTCTTCTTTATTTTTGCTCTTTTGTTTTGTCCAAAAGAATTTTCCATTTTTCTCCCTCCTTAAATGCTATTTCTTTCACTGAATCGAAGTTGAACGATGCTGGCTATAAAAACAATAATGAACAGTATATAGGCCATAGCAGACGCATATCCCTGTTTAAAATACTGGAAAGCATTCATATAAATAAGATAGCTGACCACCTGCGTAGCCGTACCAGGTCCACCCTTTGTCATTACATAAATCTGATCGAAAGCCTGGAACGAATTAATCATACTTATAATTGTAACAAAAACAATCGTCGGTTTTAACAAAGGCATTGTGATTTTAAAAAATTTCTGAACTACATTTGCCCCGTCTATATCTGCAGATTCATAGATCTCAGAAGAAATCCCCTGTACACCAGCAAGAAGAATTACCGCATTAAATCCTAGATTTTTCCAAATACTCATAATAATGACCGATGGCATAGCCCACTTTTCACTTGTAAGCCACGGCGGTTGATATAAGCCAAGTTGTCCCAGAAAGGCATTTATTAAACCATAATCCTCATTATACAACCACTGCCAAACCATGGTAATCGAGACATATGACACAATAACCGGTATAAAGAACGCAGATCTATACACGTTAACCCCGTGGATTTTCTGATTTAACAGTACCGCTACCAGAATAGCTAAAAATACTCCAACGGGAACCGTTCCAATAGTGAAATAGACGGTATGAAACAGTGCCTCACCGAATTCTTTGTTTGTAAAAAGCATCGCGTAATTTTGAAATCCGACAAATTTCGGTGGTTGAATTCCGTCATAATTTGTAAGGCTGTAGTAAAATGACATTACAACCGGAAATACTGTGAAAACCAAAAAGCCGATAATTACTGGTGACAAGAAAACATATCCCCAGAAATTTTCTTTTGCATCAAGCCTCTTTGTCTTCTTTTTCTTCACTGTATTTGATTTCTTTTCCATTTTGATCACCTCAACTAAAAAACAATACTGCCAATAATACAGGAAGGGAGAAATTTTCTTAAATTCTGAAATTTCTCCCTTCCTCATCCTGATTTTACATCCTGATGCAAATATTAATTTGCCAAAATGGCATTAATTTCTTTTATCAGCTTTTCCTGTGTCTCTTCTGGTGTGCTCTTGCCAATCAGCATTTCATCGACAAGCTGCTGTACTTTTGTATTAACCTCTGTACGATAAATAGACAACTGATCCTTGAGATCACAATCCGGCACAGAATCTACAAATGCTTTTACGTTAGACGGGAATTTGCTGTCTAAAACAATCTGAAGGGCTTCTTTGTCTGTACTTCCCGGCAGAGCCATATTCGATTCTGCTACAATTCTGTTTCCTTCAGGTCCGCATAAGAATTTTAAAAGATCCCATGCAGCTTCAGGATTTTTGGTAGATTTTGAGATACCCCAGTTAAGAATACCTGCTTTTGTATTCTGATTTTTGTCCATCGGCATACGTACTACATCCCATTCGAAAGGAAGAGGATTCTCTTTGTAAGTAGGTAACATCCACAGACCTGCAGATTCCATAGCTACCTTCTGATTACGGAACATTGCGTCTGCGCCTTTGCCCATTGCTGTCAGTGCTGCAGGGTTAGGAGAGAGTTCATCTTTAACAACTAAATCATACAAGAATGTCAAGGCATTAAGAGCTTCTGGTGTATCCAGACCCTTAACTTCTTTACCACTAATATCAAAATCAACACCGGCACGTGAGAGCCATCCCAGAACCTGATCTGCCCATGCGCCCGGATGGCGATAACCATAAACCTTTTCAGCAGGATCGGTCAATGCTTCTGCTGCAGCATAGAATTCGTCAATTGTCCAATCGTCTGTCGGCAGTGGTACATTTGCTGCTTCAAACATCTCTTTGTTATAATAAATTACAAACGGAGAAACTTCCTGTGGCAATGCATACAACTCACCTTCATAACGTAACGGAGTCAGAAGGGATTCTGGATAAACAGATGTATCAAACTGTTCCTGTTCAATCAGATCATTTAATCCAAGAAGTACTCCTTTGTTAGCCATAACATAAGTCCACTCATTAAGATAAATAATATCCGGCGCATTATCTGCACCAATCAGTGTCATCAGCTTTTGGAAACGTTCACTACCAATATCAACCGGTTTGATTGTAACATTTGGATGTTCCTTCATATACAGATCAAATTTCTGCTGATGGATAGCAATCTCCTGGGCACTACCACTAACAGCCACTTCAAGAGTAACTTTCTCATCATCCGTCTTTGTTGAAGCATCCTCATCTGTACTTGTTGTTGAAGAACCCTCATCCTTCTTACTTGCTTCCTCGGTGCTACCGCAACCAAAGAAAGTGGTTGCAGCCATTGCAGTAGCCATAAACATGGCTAAAATTTTCTTTGACATAATCTTATCTTTCCTCCTAAATTCCTCATATTGTTTAGTGATTCTCAACGCAACTTTTTAAAATAACTGCATGTGTAGAACCCTTCTTCAGGAAGAATGCTTTTTAATATTCTTGACTAATATTTTATGTATATTAAACACTGTCTTCGCATTCATCCTCCAAATACATATTTCCTGAGCAGATCATCGGTGATTTGCTCTACTTCTGGCAGCTCTAATAATGTTTTCACCTCTCTTTCATGAGCCATTTGATGTCGCCTAAATTTTTAATTATTCACGATAATACATCGTCTCACTTCATCCTACATATTGCTTAGGAAATTGATATATTAAAACCTTTTCTTATTTAATCTTACGTTTTAAGTTGCTTATTGTCAATCGTATTTTGTCTGTTTTTGTACGAAAGTACTTTCTTACCTAATTTTCCTTGTGTTTTTTTACCTATTTTAACAATACCCATTACACGTTTCGAATTGACTTTTACTTTTAGATAAGATAGACTATTTTTTAAGCATATTTATATCATTGGTAAAATATCAATGTATTTTATCGCCTTGATTCAATCTTTAGGAGGAAAATAAATGACAATCAAAGAAATCGCCCAACTCTCAGGAGTCTCTATATCTACTGTTTCCAAAATCATGAATCACAAGGACGAACATATTTCTCCTGAAACTCGCGACAAGGTTCTGAGCATCGCAAAAGAATATAACTATTCTCCCTATGCTTTTGCACGGAATACATCTATCTCAAAATCTTTCCTGTTAGGTGTTCTTTTACGCTCTGAACCAAATTACGGTAAACTGTTAGATGGAATTCTTTCTGCGGCTGAAGAAGCCGGATATCACGTTATTGTCTGCATCAGTAACGAAAATGAACAAATCGAATTAAAACATATTACTGCACTTTGTAATGCTAAAATTGACGGAATTATCTGGGAACCAGTTTCCCCAAACAGTTTACGCTTCCAAAAGTATTTTTCAGAAATCGGAACTTGCATTACCTGGTTGAACGCCTTCCATTCTGATTCACACAAAATTGATTACCAAGCGCTGCTCTATAAAGCTTCCGAATGTCTTATTCAAAATAAGCATCAACATTTTGCATTGTTAACAGATTCATCATCCCCGTTTTATGATGAAATTATAACCGGCTACAAAGCAGCATTATTTGAACAAGAATTCCCATTCAACCAAAACAGCCTGTTGCCACAAGATGCTTCTGATTGGATGTTCCACATTAAAAGCCAGCAGCTTACCGGAATACTCTGTACAGATTGCCAACTGGCTTATTATCTGAAGAAAAAGCTGACACAACATTTGTATGAAATTCCGTATGATTTGTCTCTGATCACCTTAGTGGATGATGCCGCTCCACCAATTGTTTCCGCCGAGTTTTCTTCAATCATTATTCCTTTTTATGATTTCGGCATGCACCTGTGTAAAACTCTGATTGAACAATGCGAACAACATTCCACCGTTTTTTCGCCATTTATCGCAGATTATAAATTGGAAAATACAATTACATTGGATATTCCTGCTTCCAAACGTTTGCCACAGATCATTGTCGTCGGCAGCATCAATACCGATATTAGTTTGAACATTCCTCATCTTCCAAATCCTAATGAAACTATTGTCACTTCAAGACATAGTATTTCTCCCGGAGGTAAAGGAACAAATCAAGCAGTAGGAGTCGCTAAACTAAATCATAAAGTAACTCTTCTTGGTAATGTAGGAAATGACCTTGATGTCGGATTAATTTACTCTTGTCTGGAGGAACATGGTATTGACAGTTCTGGCATCCACAGAGACAGATCCGTCAACACCGGAAAGGCCTATATTCAAATCCAAGACGATGGAGAATCTATTATCACACTCCTGACTGGTGCAAATGCCACTTTGACAGCTCAGACGCTTCGAAATAACCGCCATTTTTTCGAAAACTGTGCTTACTGCCTATTGCAGACCGAAATTGCAATTGAAGCTGTTGAAGAGGCGGTTCTTATCGCCAAAGAGAATAATGTCAAAACGATTTTGAAACCGGCTGCTGTCTCATCCTTAAGTGAGAACATCCTCAAACATACAGATATTCTCATTCCCAACCAATCTGAGATGGCACTGCTTTGTAATCGACCTGCTTCCATAGATACCGCTGAGCTTTCCCATCAGGCAGATATCATGCTTCAAAAAGGTGTTGGCGCTGTTGTCATTACACTTGGAGAGTTCGGTTGCTTCCTGAAAACTGCTTCTATGGAACAACGTTTTCCTGCAGCGGCTGATTTTATTCCTATGGACAGCACCGGCGGAAGCGATGCTTTTATTAGTGCTTTTGCATCCTATCTCCTCTATGGTTATGATTTGTGCACCGCTATTAAAATCGCCACATTCGCTGCTGGTTTTTGTATTTCCAGGCAAGGAGTTGTTCCTGCATTAATAGACCAAACCTCCCTTGAAAAATATATAAATAATGTTTCGCCTGATCTTTTGAAATAGTTTAGATAAATCATAGTTCTAACATTAATTTCATTTTCAACATCGATAATTAAACGAGCATAACTAAACAGCACATAGCACATTTCAAGAATAAAAATAAGGCTGCTGCCATATCCTCGGAATCTTCTCTCCCGAATGGCATCAGCCTTCTGCTTTATCTTTATTTCTTCACACTAATCAACATTTACACTCATACTGGTCTTCCTCTCTAGGTTGTACTGTTAGTGCCTATACATTCTCATTAAGGTATAAAAAATCAGGGCCGCAACACCAATACTCTGGTTCTCAAATACCACACTTCCATCTATAACCCCCAGACAGATTTTCTTGCCCGAACTAGTATGATTCTGATCATGATGAGAATCTGTCTTTCTATCTCATATTCTACGCTAAAACAATCATGAAAACGTATTCTCTGAATTTCTAGATATGCCTTTACCATTTCCACTTCCGTCTTTAAGGAAACAAAACGACTACCTTTTACATTGTATTGCATAATACAAGAAAGATTTTTTGTAATTTCCACAATCTCTGGAAAATCGCTAAGTTCCCCCATAGAAGCAATTAAATTTAATGTATTATATAAAAAGTGCGGATTAATTTGATATCGCAGCATTTTAGACTGAATTTTTCTTTGATTTTTATCATAAATAATTTCTCTTACCAGATATTCATTCATTTTATTTGCCATTTCATTGTAGTTTTCTATCACATTGGCAATTTCTCTTGTTAATTTCATATGTTCTAAATTTATAATTTGAAGTTGATCTCCTTTAGTATGGCTTATTTTTTTACAAAATTCTTCTAATGGTTCAATAATTTTTTTTGTATAATAAATAGAAAAAGAAACCACTAATATCAATGCTCCTAAGAGAAATATACTATTCCACTTTATCTTTTGATCAACCTCCTCAAACAGCCTTTCTTCTGGTATTACTTGAATAATTTTCCATCCGGAAAGCATGTTCTGTCTGGAACTTATATAAAAATTTTTTCCTTTACTCTGAAATGTATCTACTATTAGATTTTCTTTCATCATTTTTTGACTTTTATCAAAAATATATCCTTTTTCTTCTTTCTGATATAAATCTTCTCCGATATGAAACAGTTCCTGTTCCCCCGTCAAAATAAAACACTCACCGCTATCTTCATAAAAAGCATTTTCTAAAATACTTTGAAATGTTTTATAGTTAATATCAACTGCTAAAAGAGCAATAGGCGTATTTCCATACGTGTGTAAAGGATATAAAAAAGTTAAAATATTCGCGTTATCCCCCTGTAAGCCCCCATAATAATATTCATCCTCTTTTCCTTCAAACAGCATCCACTCTTTTGTCATGTTTCTAATGGTTTTGACATATTCTTCTGGTATAGATGTATCCGTACAATAAATGTTTCCATATTTATTTACTATGGTAGCTCTCAAAATAAGTGTGTCCATAGAAGCAATATGTTTTAATGCATTGTCCATGTAATTCTGATTTTCGAATTTTGTACCGATATCATTTTTTTCATTATTTTTCAGCAAAATATTTCTAGCATAGTTATCCGTACAACAAATTTGTTTTAGTCCTTTTATATTATTTAAAGATATAGTAATCATATCGTCTATCCGCTCCCCAGCGGTCTTCATTTTCAAAACTTCAACTTGTCTAATTTTTTTTATATTAATTCCATACACAGCAAGATTTACTATAGAAATTGCAACGGTTATCACCAAAATCACACTTACAAAAGTGCTTCTAAAAGAACGCTTTTTCATTTGTTACTACCTTTCTATCAATTTTTTATCTTCTTTGTAAAGCAAAAACAGGAAGGGTGTCAGTAATTTCTGACATCCCTTCCTAAATATTAAGACTTTACAGCTCCTTGTGTCAAACCCGAAACAATATGCTTCTGCGCACAAGCATATGCTATCAACACTGGAATCATAGCAATAAGGTAAGAAGCAAATGCTAAGTTATAATCAAACGAATATTGTGATTTAAAATTATATTGAAATAATGGCAATGTCCACATATCCTGTGACTGATTTAATATTAATAAAGGCATTTGAAAATCATTCCATACCCATAGTGCATTTAACACAAAAATAGTTGCTAGAATGGGTTTAATCATAGGAAGCACTATTTTCACATAAGCCTTTACCGTACCACATCCATCAATATAAGCAGCTTCTTCCAAATCTCTAGGTACAGACCTGATATAATTCACAAGTAAAAATACCCCTTGAGAAGATGCCAATGTAACACACATAATGATCAAGCCAGGTATATTACATAATTTTAATTTTGCAAGATATTTTACTAATGGTACCATAATAACTTGAAATGGTACAAAAATACCAGCCAAAAGATAAAAATACATAGTCTTATAATACCTTTTTTCCATATTTCGTGCTATTGCATAAGAACACATTGGAATCAAAACCATAATAAGAAATACAGATACCAAGGTCACCACTGCTGAGTTCCTAAAAAACACAAAATAATTTGCTTTTTGAAGAACATTTACAAAATTTCCTAAATAAAAACTCTGCGGAAAGGAAAAAAAGCTTTGAGAAGATTCCTGTGGTGTCTTTAAAGCGGTAATGATAGTAAGATAAAAAGGATAGAGAATAACTATCATTCCTGTAATCAATAAAACATAGGACAATATCTTTAATATTCTGCTGCTTTTACTTCTTTTCATCTTACTCACCTACCTGTTTATTACTTGTCAATCTCAGTGAAAATGCCGATACAACCCCCACGATTACAAATAAAATCATAGATTCCGCCACTGAAGTGCTAAATTTTCCTTCATTGATCGCATGGCGATATATCAATAACCCTACTGCCTCTGTTGACTGTGCAGGCCCTCCATTAGTCATAACTTTAATATAGTCAAATACCGTCAAGCCGGCTTTTGCTTGTGTGATAATTACCATATTTAATACTGGAATTAAGTACGGTATAATCACATTCCAAAATCTTGCCCAATTTCCAGCTCCATCAATCGTTGCTGCTTCCAAAAGATCCTTCGGTACACTCTGCAATCCTGCTATAAAAAGCACTGTAGGAATCGCACAGCCCTGCCAAATATTTACCACCATAATAGCAATAGCCGCCAGTTTAGGATTTCCAAGAGGGCTTGTAGACAACGCCTCTATATTCAACATTTCGCCTATAGCTGGAACTGCTCTATAAAATAACTCATTCCAAATCAATCCAACAGTGACCATGCTTATGACTGCTGGAATAAAATAAATAGAGCGAAAAAGAGTAGATAATCTCCTAATTCTGTTTAACGCCAATGCTATCGTAAGAGGAATAACTATAAGAAGTACCACTAATGCTATCGTATACCCAATATTAAACCATAGGGCTTCCCTAAATCTTTCGTCAGTCAATACTTTTACATAATTCTTCAGGCCAACAAACGTATAATCTTTAGAAATACCATTCCAATCTGTAAAGCTATAATACACTCCAATTAACATTGTTACTAAAAAGAATATTGTATATAAAATTACAGTTGGCAATGTAAAAGCAAACATAATACTATTCTTCTTTGATTGTGAGCGCATTTCTTTTATTTCAGTTTTACTTATCCTCTTCATTCACAACACCTTCTTAACAATCACTTAGAATCTTCTACTGCTTGATTCCAGTCATTTGTCATTTCTTTTAAGAATGCATCTACATCCTTATCCAATAATACATTCTGGATTTTTCCTCTTTTTGTATCTTCAAATCCTGTTGGAGGATATGCTCCATCTGCTTCAAATCCATTTGCTTCTACATAGTCAAAAAATGGCTGGAACTGAGGAACTTCCGCTTTTACTCCTGTTACACAAGATGGGCTCTTGTCATTATCTGTATAAATCTGAGCCCCTTCTGCAGAAAGTGCAAAAGATAAAAATTTATCAATGGCTTCCATTTTTTCCGGTTCATCTGCTACCTTTGCATTTACACAAAAACCTGTATCTACAGCCTGTGTTGCAATCGGTTTTCCATTATCATTCGGAAGAATAGTAAATTCTACATTAAAGTCTGGATTTGCACTCAAAAATGATGGTAATGTCCAACTTCCTTGAAGAAACATCCAGCCTTCTCCGTTTGCAAAGTCATTAATCGCCTGGTCATAACCAAGTGCAAGTGAATCTTCATTAGCATAATCCAACAATTGAATCATTTTTTCTACACTGCTTTTATATTCTGGAATTGTCTCAAAAGACTCTTCTCCTGCTTTCATCTTTTCAAATTCGTCTTCATGGCTTCCTAAATCTCTTGCTTCAATATTAGACCACAAATTAGAAACCGTCCAAGAGTCCTTATTTGGTAAAATAAATGGTGTTTCTCCTTTCGCCTTAATTTCTTCAGCAAGAGCAATTAATTCATCCCATTTGGTAGGCATAGTATAGCCAGCCTCTTCAAACTTATCTTTATTGTAATAAACTCCCATAAAATTGACATTGTATGGAGCTATGTAATTTTTTCCGTCTTTTGCTTTTACAGCATCCAGATACTTGCTATCTATATTTTTCATATAATCCTTTTCTGATAAATCCAACAGCAATCCTTCATCCTCAAACTGCACAAATTGTGCATCTGTTGGCCAATGATTCATCATATCTGGAAGACTATCACTGCTAGCTCTTGTCATCAAAACTTCCTGAGCATCTGGAACCACATTCTGTTTAATGACAATATCTGGGTTTTCTTTCTCAAATGCTTCAATTACTTTGGTATAGCTTTCTGCTGCTTCACGTTTTACTTGCACAAATTCAATTTCTACCTTACCTGAAGATTTTTCTTCACTCTTTCCTGAATCTGTCTCGTTTTTCTGTCCGCATCCAACTGCAAACGTTGAAACCATTGCCAAACACAATGTCACTGCCATAATTTTTTTCTTCATACTTTAGTCCTCCTTAATGTTTTCGATAGTGTCAAAAACTAGCTCTTTTTTATTGTTCTAAATCCTTTAAAACCTTGATTTATTGGAGGTTTGCAAATAAAAAGAGCATTGACCTCCCTTTTGAAGTATAATGAATTCACCACAAACCATTATCAACAAAGGAGACAATGCTCATGGACATTATACTTTATTTACTTCAGTTAATTCAATACCAACATAAACAAATTTGCTGGCTTTTAAATTTTATCTGCAGATATATTCCACTCAAGCAGTGGGCTTTCGATGATTCCTGCACCTGCCCGCGTTGTGATGCACCAAAACCGTTCCTCTACAAGAACAACTGTTCCAAATGACAACTCCTGTGCAAGATTTGCAATGCCAGGTTCTCACCTGATGAAAGCAGATTTTCCGCTGTAAAACTACGCTGTCCCCACTGCGGCAACACTCTGGTTCCTAATTCCCGTCACTCAGGTCATTGGACTTACCAACGACGATGCTGTCTCTACAGAACATCGTCCATTCAAACAGATGATTGAACGACTGAACCGTACTTATAAAGCTTCTTACCACCATACAAATTGGTTCGACAACATCGACGATGCTAACTATGATCTGGCACTCTGGGTCGCTTACTATAATTTCCTGCGTCCACATAAGCATGCAGGCTATAAAGTCCTCAATGAAGTAGAAATGCTTCAGGGTGCCGACAATATGCCTAGCAAGTGGCAGCTTCTGATTTTTCTTGGACAACAGACCATTCTGAACATACAGAAAAATGGTACTGCTGCATCGGAGCGGAACTGTTGTCAATAGAACCGTGGAATACCGGAACAGACGGCTTTGCCGGCTGCGAGGATAGGCTCGGGCAACGCCCTAAGCCCTCGGAGAGCTTATTGGAATTAATATCTGCAATTTTCAAGGTTCATCAGAGCCTTTTTCTTTGACTCTGTTTTTTCATAAATCATTTGACACTACCATGTTTCCCTCTGATGAAGAAAATTATATCACTTGTATATTTTTACTCATATAAATTCTTTTACTCTATACACTTTGCATATATAACTTTTTTTACATGTTTCATTTGATGAAATAATATCTATAACTGAGCAATTAAAATTACAATTAATACAGCTAAAAGAACAGAAAATAAAAAGAGAATTTGTTGCTTCTTTACAACTCAAGTTATTTTTCAAGCAACAAACTATAATTGAGCAAATATTGAAAATTGCACAAAATTACCCTACCATTTCGAAAACGGCTTCCAGCGACGATCCATTTTTATAAAAGCATGACGATTTGTCAACTGCTCTGTTTTCCGTTGTTTCTGAAAAATATCGGTAACCTTCTTCAAAGGTACAATATTGCTCAGAATGCATACAACACAGATAATGAACCAACGACATGATTAACCAGTAACGCCGAATCCCTTTTCTGGAGCGGATTTGATATTTATCCAGTGCAAGTTTTCCCTTGCTTTGACGAAAAAATAGTTCAATCGGCCACCGCCTGCTGTACGTATCAAGGATTTCCTGTGTGGACAGCTCCGCATTAGTGGATATAAACACCCTCAGTGCCCTGGGATTTCCAAAAGCTTCCTTCGGATAACTGAGGATCACTGCCGCATTTGGGATATCATTGAGTTTTCCTTCATACCGATACACATAAAATTCACGTCCGCCAACGGTCACAAGGCTGACGTCCGTATCTGTTTTTCGTAAATGAAGGGCAAAATCGCTGACTTTTTTGGCGGATTCCGAAAGGATAGATAATCCGGTTGGTTTTTAATGCCCCAATGGTGTAAAAGCCTTTTTGGATAAAACTGTCCATAACTTTTACAGAAGTATACCAGCTGTCACAAAGAAAATAAGAAACTACCGGTGCCACGGGAAGCTCCTGTGCAATTTCCTGTACAATCTGAATCTTTGATTTTGACCGGTCGTACAGGATAACTGCATAATTCAGAATGATTCCATTACACGAAAGCATAACAGAAACAACCTGATGCCCATAATCCTGATGCCTTTTTAAGTGAGATTGATGGAAATACGCTGCTTCAATTGGATGCAAAGCCTGTGACGAAGGCTTTGTGTGTGAAGCAATAGTATCATCCACAATACAGAAAATGGGCTTTCCGGAGCGATATGCTTCCTGGTAAATGGTATGTATCACTCTGGCTTTCAGAATATCCTGAAGTGCGGAGTCATCCCATTTGCCATGATTCAGAAAATAAGCAGTTGTTGTTCTGTGCATACAGCTGACTTCAGCAAAATCGATAGTTTTTCCTCTGTAACCACGAAGGAAAACAGAAACCATGATGATCATTAAGTGGTTTAAATACACATCGGATAAAAATAATCCGAGTTTTAAAGACTTAAAGTAATTGTAAATACTGTTAGAATGATGTATACTGTTTGCAACAGGCACCCCCTTGTTGTGTGAGAAAATTGTTTTGTGGTTATTACAATTATACATCATTCAACAGAGGGTGTCTTTATTTTGTGCAATATTTGGGATTTACTCATTTATAGCTAGTTATCTTCTATTATCTTCTATTATTTTCTTCTTTTTTTATAATACCATCTTACAGCAAATGAATATACACAAATCACAACATTTGACCAACTTTTTGTAGCATGATGGCAACCATTCAGCAGCCACCGGGCGGAGACTGAGCAGCTGCCAATTTTGTATATAAATGCAAACATAATCGTTTTATATTATTTTTTCCTTTTTTCTATGCTATACTGGTACAACGTTTCATAAATAACTATACCATGCACGTAGGATACGGATTCGAGTGTGCAGGTTTAAAAACGCAGGCGTAGTGGGCTGCGCTGAGGCTTTTAGACCTGTGCAATCGGATTCGTAGACAAATGTATTGTGTAGGTATTTTGAAAACGCTGTATTGTACTGATAGTGCCTATACATTCTCATTAAGGTATAAAAAAATCAAGGCAAGTGAAACGATGCAGAGTTTGGCTATTCCAAAATATCACTTTAGTTTGGACGGATTTTCGTTGACGTTCTTACAAAATTTGGCTATAATAAAATAACAGTTTAGTTTGGACGGATATTCCAGCTAAAATTGACCATACTATAACCGAAGGGAGAGATTGTCATGGCATATATCAAAAGAGCTGCCGAAGATACGATTGCGCGGGTGTCAAAAATGTTCCCCGTGTTGTTGGTAACCGGTCCAAGACAGGTAGGAAAAACAACTTTGCTGCAACGGCTGGCGGATATACAGAAAAGCGAAGGAATCGAGCGGAAATATGTTACTCTGGATGATCCTGATGTCAGATATCTGGCAAAGCACGACCCGGCTTTGTTTTTGCAACGGTATTCCCCACCGGTGCTAATCGATGAAATCCAGTACGCGACAGAGCTGTTACCTTACATCAAAATGAGTGTTGACCGTTCCAAAAGAAAAGGCGATTTCTGGATCACCGGTTCGCAGGTCTTCCGTCTTATGAAAAATGTCAGCGAAAGTTTGGCCGGACGGGTCGGAATCATAAATCTGCTTGGATTGTCTGATGCGGAGATTTATCAGGAACCAAGTGAGCCATTTCAAACGGATGCAGAGCAACTAATGAATCGTCTGTCTGTTAGAAGCAAAAAAGATTTGAACGAGATCTATCGTAGAATATTCAAAGGCTCTATGCCCGAACTCTATGCAGATGAATATGTAGATTGGGAAACGTATTATCGTTCCTATGTGGACACCTATCTACAAAGAGATATTCGGGATTTGGCACAGGTTGCGGACGAAATGCAGTTTTATAATTTTATGACGATTGTGGCTGCTCAGACTTCAAAGCCCGTTGTCTATGAGGAACTTGCAAGTGCCGCAGGTATTTCAGCACCAACAGCGAAAAAATGGCTATCTATTTTGGTGTCGTCTCATATCATCGCGCTTGTGCAGCCTTACCACAACAATGCACTCAAACGGGTGGTGAAGATGCCTCTTATCCATTTCCTGGACACCGGCCTTGCTGCTTACCTCTTAAAATGGGGAAATCCCGAAGCATTGGAAAGAGGTGCTATGTCTGGAGCTTTCTTTGAAAGCTATGTTTTTTCGGAAATCTATAAGAGTTACCTGAACGCAGGAAAAGAACCTCCGATTTTCTATTACAGGGATAAAGACCAAAAGGAAATTGACCTGCTGATCTATCAAAACGGTATGCTTTCTCCGATAGAAATCAAAAAATCCGCATCACCGGGAAAAGCAGCGATTAAAAATTTTAATGTACTGAAACCCGTTACCAAAGAATCGGCTTTCGAGGGCCTAGAGTCCTTGAAGGTTGAAATCGGAACAGGAAGTGTAATCTGCATGGCTAGTGACCTTTTGCCTGTGGACGAAAGAAACTGGTATGTGCCGGTTTGGTTAATCTAATCTCGTGCAAGCACGGACTTTGGCTCGTTGCCTGCATAAATCAGGGTCGCCGCACCAATATTGGTACGACGGCCCGATTCAATTTTTATAGATATGTAATAATCTGTACATGATATTTCCTTCCCGCAACCAGACGAATCAGACATTCCAGTCCCATATTATTCATAACTATTCAGCAGCCACAGGGCAGAGACTGAGCAGCTGCCAATTTTGTATATAAATGCAAACATAACCGTTTTATGTTATTTTTTCCTTTTTTCTATGCTATACTAGATCAGCAAAATTAATATGAAAGGTCTTATATTTTTATGAATTCTTTAAAGCCAATGCTGTTAACCTGTCTGAAGTCCTATGACAAGTCACAGTTTATCAAAGATGTGACTGCAGGTATCATCGTCGCAATCATCGCACTCCCCTTATCTATTGCACTTGCGCTCGCTTCCGGAGTTGGCCCTGAAGCCGGTATCTTTACTGCCATTGTAGCCGGTTTTGTGATTTCAGCTCTTGGAGGAAGCTGCGTACAGATTGCCGGACCGACTGCTGCATTTGCAACCATCGTAGCCGGTATCGTAGCACGCGACGGAATGGACGGACTTATCATCGCCACTATAATGGCGGGTATATTTCTTATCCTGATGGGACTGTTCCACTTCGGAAGTCTGATCAAATTTATTCCATATACCATTACGACCGGTTTTACTTCCGGAATCGCTGTGACCATCGTGATTGGCCAGTTGAAAGATTTTTTCGGAGTTACTTATCCGGATGGTGTAAAACCAATCGAGACAACGGAGAAAATGAAAGCCTTTGTCCAGAATATTTCTTCCATAAACATCGATGCACTGATCGTTGGCGTTGTAAGTCTCGCAATCCTGATCATTGCTCCTTATGTTCTTAAGAAGGTTCCCGGTTCTCTGATTACAGTTATCGTCGGAATCCTGATGGTTCAGTTTCTTCCACTGAAGGTATCCACAATCGGAAATCTGTATACGATCAGCAACTCTCTTCCGAGTTTTCATATGCCGGCGATCAGATTCAGCACCATCAGTGCTTCTGTTTCAAATGCATTTACAATTGCAGTGCTTGCCGCAATCGAGTCTCTGCTATCATGTGTAGTTGCCGATGGAATGATCAACAGCAAACATCGTTCGGATATGGAACTGGTTGCCCAGGGAGCCGGCAACATCGCTTCCGCACTCTTTGGCGGCATTCCCGCAACAGGTGCCATCGCCAGAACTGCTGCAAATATCAAAAATGGCGGACGGACTCCCATCGCCGGAATGGTACACTCCGTCACACTCATCATCGTGTTGGTCGTTCTGATGCCTTATGCCGGAATGATTCCTATGCCGACCATTGCTGCGATTCTTTTTATCGTTGCCTATAATATGTGTCAGTGGCGAACCTTCCGCGACCTGGTCAAGACAGCTCCTAAGAGTGACATTCTTGTACTGATAGTAACATTTGTACTGACAGTTATCTTTGATCTGGTCGTTGCTATCGAGATCGGTATGGTGCTTGCCTGTTTGCTTTTCATCAAGCGTATGAGCGAAGAAACCCATGCTGACAGCTGGGTGTACACAGACGATGATACTCCGGATATCGATGAACATCTGCAGAAATTACCGCTGCAGATCCGTGTTTATGAAATTACCGGACCACTGTTTTTTGGAGCCGCTGATGCCATCGAACATATCGTTGTCAAAGACTTTACCAGCTGTCTGGTTCTCCGTATGAGAGGCGTCCCTGCACTTGACAGTACTGCCATGAATGCACTTCAGAATCTGGTAAAAACCTGCGAGGGCAAAGGAATTACACTTGTATTCTCCCACGTCAATGAACAGCCCATGCATGTCATGGAAAAAGCCGGTTTTGTGGAACTTGTGGGAAAAGAAAACTTCCAGTCAAATATATCCGCTGCATTAAAAAGAGCTGAAGAGGTCATCTGACCTTTTCAGCTCTTTTTGAACTCATTTGCAAAATCTACTGATTGACGAATCCTCTATTAACTTTATATAATGAGTATATTAGCAGCATTTTAACCAATCAAAGGAGTGGAGTAACTGTTCTATACGTTACAGTTTACAGATGAACCAACGACATGAAAAAAACATTTTTTACAAGGGATCCTTCTTTTTACCGTTCCTTTTTCAAATTAATGACAGTAATCGCGCTGCAAAACCTGGTGGCCTACAGCGTGAATATGCTGGACAATATCATGCTGGGAAGTTATAGCCAGAATGCGCTTTCCGGCGCTGCGACGGTAAACCAGATTTATTTTATCGTAAATCAGATTGCACTGGCGATCGGCAATGCATTGATTGCAATCAGCTCCCAATATTGGGGAAGCCATCAGACAAAACCCATCCGAAAGGTAACAAAAGCCGCACTGTTATTCAGCCTGGCAATTGCTGCCGGAATTGTAGCTTTATGTATCCGAATCCCGGAAAAACTGATTGGCCTCTTTACGACTTCACCGGATATCATAAGAGAAGGTACTATTTACCTTCATATCATACAATGGACATTTTTATTTTTTATGATCAGTAACCTTTTACTGGCCATGCTCCGCAGTGTGGAGACCGTAAAAATCGCATTCCTTATATCCGTCATATCCCTGTTGGTGAACGGTGGAATCAACTATATCCTGATTTTCGGAAGATTCGGTGCACCGGAAATGGGAATCAGAGGTGCCGCCATCGGAACTTTTGCAGCACGCATACTGGAACTTGGCATCGTTCTTTTCTATGTATGGAAAAAAGACACAAAGGTCAAATTGTTTGATGAAAAATTCCGGGATGGTATTATCGGAAAAGGCAGTGGTACTGTCTGGAAAACCTTTTTTAAAGTGTGTATTCCCATCCTGACTTCCGGTTTGTTGTGGGCAGTTTCCCTTCCTATGCAGACAGCGATATTGGGGCATCTTTCTGCGGATGCGATTGCAGCCAATTCCGTATCAAGCACCTTTTTTCAGTATCTGAAGGTAATCGTCATTGCGATAGCCGGTGCTTCTGCTGTTGTGATCGGAAAAGATATCGGAAGCAATGACGAAGAAAAAGTACGTTGCAACGGGCGTACCCTTTCCGTACTCTATCTGGCTATCGGGCTCTTGCTTGGAACTGTATTATTCTTACTTCGAAGTCCACTGTTATCCATGTACCGATTGACCCCTCAGGCTACTTTATATGCAGACCACTTCATGATTATTATGAGTGTGATCATGGTTGGAATGTCGTATCAGATGCCGGTCGGAGTCGGTATCATCCAGGGTGGCGGAGATACCAAATTTTCGATGTATCTGAACCTGATTTCCGTCTGGTGCATTGTAATGCCATTGTCCTTCCTGGCCGCATTCTACTGGAAGCTGCCGGTAGAACTTGTAGTGATCGCCGTGCAATCCGATCAGATCTTTAAATGTCTGCCCATATTCCTGCGCTTCAAAAGCTACAAATGGATCCACAAACTGACAGCAATCGACTGATGCAGGAGGTATTCACCGTTACTGTTCGCGTTACTGTTCACTGGTAATATCCCGCGAGGTGTTTTTTGTGAGCGAAGGTCACAGAAAACCCGAGACATATCGCGCGAATTTATGCGATTAGCATAAATTCTGTGCATCGCGCAGCGTGTTGCTGGGCACGGAGTGAACAGTAACCTGTTCACCCCCTGCATCAAATGAATATACGAAAATCGTCTTGACACATCTCCCCTTTTCGGTATATGATTAAGTCCAATATAAGGGAGTAACCTACGTAAGAATTAGCGTTTGTGATGTCGTCAGTACGATGGAAACATCCGGTGTCACAAGAAAATGGTGAGACTTTTATTGCATTTTTTGTTATGCAATAAAGGTTTCTTTTTTTTCCGAAAAGTCCTTCATTGCATACAATATAGCCCTTGAACAGGTAGAAAGAGGAGGAAAACGTTATGAAGGAATTTTACCGGCAAACTGTAAAAGAAGTTCTGGATCGTGTAGAAAGCAGCGAAGCAGGACTTACAAGCGAACAGGCAGGCCATTCCCGGGAAAAATGTGGCTGGAATGAGCTTACCGAAGGAAAGAAAAAAAGTATCCCTCAGATTTTCTTTGAACAGTACAAAGATTTTCTGGTACTTATTCTGATTGCATCGGCACTTATCTCGGGGATTCTTGGTGATGTGGAGAGTGCTGCCGTTATCGTGATCGTGATTACGATCAATGCAATTTTAGGAACGATCCAAACAGTAAAAGCGGAACAATCCCTGCAAAGCTTAAAGAAGCTTTCCGGTCCGGAAGCAAAGGTATTGCGTGATGGCACAACTGTTCAGCTTCCGGCAAGAGAACTGATGGTTGGAGATATCATTCTGTTAGAGGCCGGTGACATGATTCCGGCGGATGGAAGACTGATCGAGAATGCAAGTCTTAAGGTCGATGAAAGTGCTCTCACCGGAGAAAGTCTTGCAGTTGAAAAGGACCTGGAGACTCTGTCTGCAGAAGTTTCCCTGGGCGATCGAACCAACATGGTATTTTCCGGCAGTTTTGTGACATACGGACGAGGCAAAGCGGTTATAACAGACACCGGAATGCAGACGGAAGTCGGGAAAATTGCGGGGCTTTTGAAATCGACCTCCGAAAAACAGACCCCGTTGCAGGTAAATCTGGAGGAATTTGGCAAGAAGCTTTCCATTTTGATTCTGATATTCTGCGGAATCCTGTTTGCAATCAGTGTATTTCGCGGGGAAAAGATCGGTAGCGCATTTATGTTCGCAGTTGCACTTGCAGTTGCAGCTATCCCGGAAGCCTTAAGTTCTATCGTGACAATTGTTCTTTCTTTTGGCACACAGAAGATGGCAAGAGAACATGCTATCATTCGCAAGCTTCAGGCTGTGGAAGGTCTGGGAAGCGTTTCCATCATCTGCTCTGATAAAACAGGAACACTTACACAGAATAAAATGACGGTTGAAGATTACTATGTGGCAGGGAAAAGAATCCCCGTATCGGAACTCGATCTGGATGATCCGGCGCAGAGATTTCTTATGGATTACAGTATCTTATGCAACGATTCGACCAATGAAAATGGTGTAGAAATCGGAGATCCGACAGAGACAGCATTGATTAATCTGGCAAGCCAACATGGACTTGCTGCCGCAAGCATAAGAAATCTCTATCCAAGAGAAGGGGAGCTTCCATTTGACAGCGATCGTAAGATGATGTCAACGCTCCACCGAATCGACGGTAAAAATCGAATGATTGTAAAAGGCGCTGTTGACCGGCTTCTGGAACTTACAGAACAGATTTGGACACATGATGGCATTCGCGAAATAACAGAGGCAGATAAGATAAAGATCCAGCAGCAGAATCAAAGTTTTTCCATGGAAGGATTGCGTGTTCTGGCATTTACCTATCGGGAAGTCCCGGAAAAGCATACGTTGTCAATGGATGATGAAAATCATCTGATATTCCTTGGACTTATTGCCATGATGGATCCGCCGAGAGAAGAATCAAAAGCCGCAGTTACAGAATGTATCAAAGCAGGGATTCGACCGGTTATGATCACCGGAGATCATAAGATCACAGCAGCCGCTATCGCTAAAAGAATTGGGATTTTACAGGACTTATCGGAAGCCTGTGAGGGTGCTGATATTGAGAATATGAGCGATGCTGAACTAAGGGATTTTGTTCCGAAAATTTCTGTATATGCAAGAGTTTCACCTGAACACAAGATCCGTATTGTCCGCGCCTGGCAGGAAAAGGGCATGATTGTTGCGATGACCGGGGACGGTGTCAATGATGCTCCGGCATTGAAACAGGCAGACATCGGTGTTGCAATGGGAATAACCGGAACGGAAGTAGCAAAAGATGCGGCTGCTATGGTCCTTACAGACGATAATTTTGCTACAATTGTAAAAGCAGTAGAAAATGGGCGAAATCTGTATCAAAACATCAAATATGCAATCCGGTTTCTTTTGTCCGGAAACTTTGGAGCTATTCTGGCTGTTTTATGTGCATCGATCGCCGGACTTCCTGTTCCGTTTGCACCGGTACATTTGTTGTTCATTAATCTTCTGACAGACAGCCTTCCGGCAATCGCACTTGGTGTGGAGCCACATAGCAGTGAAGTGATGAACGAGAAGCCACGTTCTGCTGCTGAATCCATACTGACAAAAGACTTTCTTGGAAAAATCGGCCTGGAAGGCTTTGTGATCGGCACGATGACAATGCTCTCGTTTTTGACAGGTTATCACATGAATGGTGCACTTCTCGGCAGCACATTTGCTTTTGGTACACTTTGTCTGGCACGTTTATTTCATGGATTTAACTGTAAATCGGATCACCCGGTTATTTTTACAAAACGATTCTTTAACAACAAGTGGCTGCAGGGAGCATTTGTACTTGGTGCAGTGCTTATTACCACTGTACTGACAGTTCCCGGACTCCACCGAGTGTTTAAAGTGGAAACTCTGAATCTGATGCAGCTTGGATGTGTATATCTGTATGCATTTGCCAGTCTTCTGATTATTCAATTGCTGAAATGGATTCGTATGAAGTTCAGATAGCGGTAAAATTCTGCGATTCGTTAAATAAACTTCTCGGCGGAAAAGGTAAAAACTTATGGATTACTGCTCCGTTTTATGTTGATTATGGTAACAATATTTATTTCGGGAATAACTGCGAAGTAAATATGAATTGCACGTTTCTTGATGATAATATGAGAGTATGAAACTTTTTCTGTAAAATAATGTTTATAAGGTTCTTCTATGATACAATAAATATCATTAGGAGGGCCTTTTATTATGGCAAGACAAAAGAAACCTGTACATCGTGTACAAATGACAGA
>ENA-OQHF01000374-OQHF01000374.1-human-gut-metagenome-genome-assembly--contig:-NODE-374-length-28579-cov-13.874104_pt1 | contig 28579 bp, 29 predicted proteins | sample MGYA00242559_ERZ504709 | MGnify/ENA primary metagenome ERZ504709 (study PRJEB26092, sample SAMD00036203) | human gut metagenome | host: Homo sapiens | study: EMG produced TPA metagenomics assembly of... | reverse complement strand
AAAAAAAGAGGAAGAAAAGAAAAAAGCAGAGGAAGAGAAAAGCAAAGAGAAGCGGAAAGGCAACAGCAACAACAGCAAAGTCAGCAGACTCAGGCACCTTCTACGAATACAAATAACAGTGTATCAAATTCACCTGCAACATCTAATTCTTCCGCCCAGACTCAACAGCCAAGTAGCAGTACACCTGTTACAAGGGATTATTTGTTTTCACAGGGGTATGATATGTCATCAGCCCCAAGTGCCTGTCAATCCGCATTAATGGCATCTGGACGTTCAGGGTCATGTACACCATTACAGGATAGCAATGGCATCTATCTTGGAATGCGACTTGTTTTAAATTAAAAGGAGGATATACTTATGAATCTTGCAATTACTATTTTTGATATTGCCATGATGACACTTGTTTCTTGGGTTTTCTTAAAAAAACCATTAGAAGAAAAAGATATCGAAGGTGGTCAGTCTTTATTGGTACGTATTGTTATCGGTATCGTTGCTGGGGTGGTTGTCAGCTTTATGATGAGCTTATAAGGAGGTTTTTATGGGAGCTTGGAGTCAATTATTTGAAGTTTTTAATCCTGCGTTGTCATCTTTACAGACATTCTTGCAGGCAATTGCAGTATTAGGAGCAGGATGCTTCGCTGCATACTACAAAATTCGTGAGATGTTTGCGGGTCCACAAGAAGATCAAATGTATTCACAGAAAACCAAAGGTGTATTTATAGGATTGATTTTCGTGTTTATTATTCCGGTGTTGATTAACATCTTCAAAACATTATTTATGAAAAGCTAATTTTAATTAAAGAGGGTTGCGGGTTTTCGCTACTCTCTTTTTAAGATTTATAGGACAAATTATTCTGTTGTTCTATAAATCTTAAAATTAAGGCAATGTGCCTTAATTTTTGAGGTGCATATATTACAAGGAGGATAAGAAATATGCCGGTAATGGAAGAAAATAAGTTTGAAACTGCGAAAGTGGCTCTGGAAAAGAAATTTGAATTTGAGCCGATCGAAAAGAAAATCAGTGAACTTGGATGGGATAAAGATAATAATATTATCATTACCTATTATCAAAATGTTATTGGTTATCTGGAAAACACGAAACAGGTATGTGGGTTTATGGATTGGTTTGATAAGGAAAAAAATTGACATTGATGTGAGAAATTTTAATGTATCCAATGTTTCATCGCTTCTAAAGCAATTCTATGTTTGGTTTTTCGATAAAAAGCATGAACAATACACAAAAGTTGAAACTATGGACGAAGAACAGGATACAACAAATGATTTGTACCATGACACAGCAGATGAAAATGAATTAAATGCCTGTGTTCATGTAGATAACAGTGAGATCATGGAATCTTTATCCGATTTAACAACGATAGTCAAAGAAACGAATACTTCTGTACAGGATTTTAGAAAGGAAGAAGCCAGTGCTAAAACATATGGTGTTGTTGTTTCTATGGAAGGTATGTTAAAGCAACAGATGAAGAAGCAAACGATGAAAAAAGCATCTTTTGAACAAGTGGAAGGCTTATCCAAGGATGTAAAAGGATTGATAAATAAATCTGAGTCCATGCAGACAGTTGTTGAAAGAATTGATGGAGCCTTGCCTAAAACTGTAGAAAAAATGTATACATCTATAGATATTACAAAGGCTTTTCTTGTAGGCATCGGAGCTTGTGTCGGAGTTTTTTTTATAGTAAGTTTAGGCATTTGGGTTATTAAACTGATATTCTAAGAAAGGATGATAATATGATACATAATGTAATGTTTGCTGTGGCAACACTTCCAAACAACCACTATCTTTTCGGTGGATTGATTGAAGGTGTAAAAAATAATGTTGTTCGTGGTGCACAGGATCTGTTACAGTCATTTTTTTGGAGTATTCTAAGTGGTCTTTTAGGTATGGTCAATTCACTTTTGAATTCGATCGTAAATGGTGTTATTGGTCTTGACCTGTTTTCCCACAATGAGTTTTTATCGACTGCTTTTAACTGTTCATTAGCACTGATGTTTCTTGCAATTCCGGCTAAGATCACATGGGAGATTGTTTCAGCTATGATACGTGATGATGATGCAGGTATGGATATACATAAAAAATTGGGCAGTACTGCTTTAGGTATTGCGATTGCCTGTTCACTGACTGTAGGAATTACAAAAATTATCAATCCAGTCATGCAGGATGCATCCAAAGCAATTTTAAATGTAAATCTGACAAACGAAATAAAGTCGGATTCAGCAACATCTCAGTTAGGTGATTCACTGATTGAATCTGTTTTGATTTCGTTTGGAGGTTTGCCTAAAGACGGAGATTATGGAGCTTCAAAATTTGTAGAGCAGTACAACAAAAACGAATTGAAGATCACAAAACGAGATGGTGATAACTATGTCTGGGATTTTAGTATATTTATGGCAATTATTGGAATGTGTGTATATGTAGTAATGCTTTTTGTCATATGTATACAGATCGCAGTGCGAGTCATTTCCATAGGCTTTTATTATGTCATAGGACCTCTCGCCTGCACGAGTATGACGAATTACCAAAATCCACAGGCTTTTAATGTCTGGAAAGCAACAATATTTGGTGCATGGGCACAGAATCTGACACAGATATTTCTGCTGTCGCTGTTTGTAGGACTGCTTGAATCCATATCATCAGCAACATCAACCATGCCAGTAGCGTCCGTTGCACTTTATTTTGGTGCGTTTTCTCTTATCATGACTGCACCAAACTTTGTACAGGCAATGATTGGTGGATATGCTTCTGGTATTCTAGACACTTTAAATCAATTCAGAGGTGGTCTTGGCATGGCTAAAAGCTTGGTAACTGGTGCTGTTGGTTCGGTGATTGGTCGAAACAACCCACATACAGGACACTTGGAAGGTGGAGCACGTGGCAAGATTTTAGGTGATGTCAACGCTCAAGGAAACCGAGTCGGTGGAGCACGTGGTGCTATTTTTGGCAATCCAGACAGCAATGGTAATCGTAATGGTGGTATCAAAGGTGCTACATTAGGTAATTCCATGAATATGGGTGGTGTTACTGGTAGACAAGGTGGTATCCGTGGTGCTATTTTTGGCAACGATCAGCTGGCTTCTGGTGTTGGTGGTACTATTGAACGTACAAGAGCAGGTGGTATGGCAAACATTGGTGGTAAGAAAAGAACGGATTCTTTCAACTCCGCAGGTCAAAAAACAGGCTCAATGCAGAAAAGACGATTATCGGCTTTCAGAGGTTCAGATTCTACAGCGTTTAACCCAGAAACAGGTGCTCAGATGGGCGATCCAGTACATCAAAGAGGACCTGTGCCTATGTTTTTAAGTGATTTAGGTAATCGTTTCTCTGGTGGAGGTAGCGACCAGTCGGGTGATGGTGGCGGAAGTGATACATCCACACCAAATTACACTTCTTTTAATTCCGGTGGTGGCGGTGCTTCTGGTGGAGGAAGTTCAGGCGGAACAAGTGGAGGTTCTGGTGGTTCTTCTGGTGTTGGTGGCAGTACAGGTGGTGCTCATTCTTTTCAGATGCATAGCAGTGCATCGACACGTAACAGTTTAGGCGGAGCACAATCTTCAGGTTCAAAGCCACAGCCACAAGGTCAAAGGCCTTCATCAAGCACAAAGCCTGCTGTTAGATCGTCTGGTACAAACGGTAATACTAAACCTCGCAGTCAAGCTCAAAAGCCAAGTGCTTCAGGTGCACATACATATAAAATGAAAAGCAGTAGTGAAATTCGTAACTCATTAGGAAATAGAGGTAATAGTGGAGGTAAAAAATAATGGGATATAACAAAACAACAATTATCGTTGATAAAGAATCTGTAAAACCAATTCTAATTTGGAAATTTTCAGGAATGGATTGCCTATATATGGCGATTGGATATTTGGTAGTATATTATCCAGTTAAGTATTTTTTTAATGACTTGATTGGTTTAGTTATGGGAGCAGCTATGTTTGTACTTGTTGGTGTTCTGTTAGTTGAAATGCCAAACCATTTATCTATTATCCAGCATATACAGATGTGGTATAACTACCGTTATAAACAGCCAAAGGAATACTTTTACATTCCAAAGGAACGAACACATGGTACAGTCAAAACAAATTCTGATGAGGATTCAAAGGAATGGATTGAATATCAGAATATGATTCAGGAAAACAGATTGTCAAATGAAAATTAAGGCAATCTGCCTTAACTTAAAGAAAGCAGAGAATGACCGATTGAGTCATTCTTTTTTTAATATAAAGGAGTACATTAATGTTTGGGATTTTTAAAAGAAAAATAAAATAAGGATATAGATCCTGTTAAAGAAAAACAGAAGCTTGTCAACGACAGTATCAAAAACTCCAAAATGGAGAAAAAAATGAAAAAGAAAAAAACAGCCGAAGATTGATAGATTTGACATCAGAGATGCCATTCCTTTTACATATGACGAAGAAAAGAATATGTTCAAGGACCTTGATGGAAACTATATCATGATGGTTCGTACAGCAGGAACAAATATTTTCGGTTTCAAGGACAATGACCAGTATGCATTTATACGTGCTTTTTCAAGAATCTTCAACAATTCGATTGGTGCAGGGCAGATCTATTCGTATATGGTTGGTGCGGATGTGGATGGATATGTAGCTGATTTCCAGTATTTTAAAGATAATTTAAATTTATCAAACCCACAGGATCGCATTCGATATGAAATTCTGGATGAAGCACAAAGAAGATTGAAATATACAGCATTGACGAAAGAACTTGTGGATCGTTGTTTTGTGTTTATCCTAAAAGGACAGGATATTTTTCAATTAGAACAGAGATGCCAGGAAATTGTTGCTACACTTGGTTCTTATCAAAAGACAAGTATATTAGATTTTATGGACACTTTTCTTGTGATCTATAACTTCTATCACCCACAGGCATCGAAATTGTTTGCTGAAATGGCAAAAGAAGCCGATGATATCATGGATTATTTATATCCAACACGCATTGGTATGGTAGATGTAGGCTTTAGACAATGTGTTGAACTTGACAGAGTGTTCTGTAGAACAAAATTCATTCATATTTATCGAAAAGAACCGGCATTTGCATTAATGAGTTATTTAGCTACAGCAGGTGATATTGATTTTTCTATGCATTTTAAACCCGCAGAAAGCGGTGCCTTAACAAAAAGTCTTGATAAGGAAATTCATAATATCGAACGCAATATGCAGAAAGCAAAAGATGCATCTACGCAGTCAAAGCTGATCAAACAGTTTGATAAGACACAGACAATGGTTGAAAAGATGGTGGCGGAAGGAGATACACCATTTGATTTCACAGTATTCTTGCGTATCAAAGGTGACAGCGTTCAGCAGGTCAATGAAATTTGTAAGGATTTAGATGATTCTTTTGTTTCGATGGGGATTCAATTTAGCGATGGTGTGTTTGAACCTTTGGAATTATTTAACTGTACAGCTCCGATTCTATATGATTATGAATTAAAAGACAGATTCTACAAAACAACTACTACTGCTACACTAGGATGGATGTATCCGTTTGTTTTCGAAGCTTTATATGATTCTACACAGTATTCTCAGGATGTTCATTACCCGCCAGTATATATAGGTAATACGATTCAGACGAATGGTGTTGTTTTCTATGATAACTTTACGAAGAAAGACGATCGTTCCAACTACAACGAATTTGTTGTCGGTAACTCCGGTATGGGTAAAACATTCTTTTTGATGTGGCTGATCTACAACCGTTGTGGTCTAGGTTACAAACAGTATGTTCTGGATGTAGAAGGTAAGGAATTGAATAAGCTTACTTATGAATTAGGTGGTGCTAATATCGACTGTTCCAATGGTGAGAAAGGTCGTATCAATCCATTACAGATACGTTTCAACGTTCCTGACAGTGATACAGGGGATGGCAAAATACCTTTAGATCATATTTATCCGCTTGAACAGCATATCCGCTTCCTGAGATCGTTTTTAAATGCATATAAAGGGGATTCTGATGAGATTGGTATCCTTCATACCAACTTGATTGAACGTGCTTTAACACACGTTTACGGAGTTATTAACATAGACTTTAAGACAACAGCTCAATATATTCTGGATAATTTCAAAAGTGAAGATTATCCTATCTTTTCAGATGTTTATGACACGATTCAACAATGGCTGACAGAAATCGAAAAGCAACCTCATCCTGATCGTGCGGAAATCGAGCGCCATAAGGTTTGCCTAGCATTCTTAGAGCCGATTGCCTATGGTGCCGATGCCAACCTTTTCAACGGTCATACGAATGTAGATTTGTCGGCAAATGTTATCAACTTTAATTTAAGTGCATTGCAGGACAACACAGGCTCACGTGTGCTTGCAACGCAGTATTACAACGTTTTGTCATACATCTGGACAGACATCATCTCTGACCCATTCAACCGAAGAAAACAGCTTTATGCGGATGAATTCTCAGTTATTATGGACCCTCGTTATCTTGACATCATGATGTATTTCCAGACAGTTATCAAACGTGTTCGTAAATATATGGCAGGCTTGACTCCCGCAACTCAGCAGATTAGTGATGTTTTAAAAGATTCGGTAAAGGAACAGGGTGAAGCCATCATTGAAAACTCCGTATACCAGTTTTATTTTGGATTAGGTGCAGAGGGTATCGAATACTTCAAGAAAACACATTTGATTCCAGAATCAGAACAGGAATTCGTGCAGTTTGCCAAGATTGGTGAATGCTATGCCAAGATTGGAACAAGTACAGCTATGCGAGTTCGTATTCAAATTGGGGATGAAGCCTTTGCTAAATTCACACGAATGAAAGACGATAGAAAATAATGGGAAGTCTAATAAAACATGCGAAAAAAATAAAGAAAGCATGTATCGGCATTGCCACAGGAGTAACTGTAGCAACGATGATGATACCACCTATCGTTTTATCACAGATGATAATGATGGATCAGGAAGATAAATGCTCATCTGAAGCAACTGGAAGTATTGATGTATCATCAGATGGTACTGTAGAAGAAAATAAAAAAGCAATCTGGAACTACTTTAAAGCTTCTGGCTATTCGGATGAAGCAACCGCAGGCATCATGGGAAATATGTATGCTGAAAGTGGATTCAAGCCGGGTGCTTCTGAGATTGGCGGAGCTGGTTACGGACTTGTTCAATGGACAACACAAGGCTATAAAACAGCTTTAAAAAACTATGCTGCACAGCAGGGAAAGGAAACGAGTGATTTAAAATTACAGCTTGACTTTCTCTGTATTCAGCAGTTGCCGACTTTCAAATGGTCTGTAAGAGGAACCACTTATTTTAAGGACACTGAAGAATTGAAAAAAAGTAATAGTGTTACCAAGGTCACGGAAGCATTCATGAACTGTTTTGAACGATGCAACACTTCTTATGTATCTTGTACTGTAGAGAGAAGATCGCAGTACAGCATGAAAGTATACAACCAGTTTCGTGGACAGAGTGCAGATGCAGACTCCGCTTCAACAGGTATCAGTGGACGAATATTATGGGTAGGCGATTCACGAACCGTAGGTATGCAAAGTGCAATTACCGAAGGGAAGAACAAGTGGATATGTTCTGTAGGAAAAGGATACAACTGGCTAGTAAATACAGCTATCAGTAAAGTGAACAAGGAATTGAAAGATACAGATACCATTGTTGTCAATCTAGGTGTCAACGATCTGAACAATTACGAAAAATATGTAACTAAGTTGAATTCACTGGCTGACTCAGACTGGAAGAAAGCAAAAAGTATTGTGGTTATGTCAGTCAATCCGGTGGACGAAGCAAAATGTGCAGGAACCTATGTCGTAAAAAACAGCCAGATTGAAAAATTTAATACATATCTCAAAAAGAATCTGAGAAAGAAAATCGTTTATGTTGATACATATACTTCACTTTTAGGAAACATTCAAACAAATGACGGACTGCATTATACAAGTACAACCTACAAGACCATCTATAACATGATACGTGATACTCATACAGGCTCAAGTACAGACTCAGCGTGTGAATCTGAAGGTTCTGGTGGAATACTTACAGCAGAAGGTGTAATGATTGATTTTGATTCAAAGTACTACACTTACAGTGCCGATATTAACGAAGGAAATCCTAACGTATGTGCGGTAAATAAGCCACAGTGGTGGCCATATGGTGCAGCATGTACAAATCAATCAATAACAGGTAAATTTAACAAAATGATATGTTCATCATATGCTTCTGGACGATACTGGGATGTAAATTATCATGATTCACCTTATCCATTGCCGACAAACTGGGATCAAAAATTAACGGTAGATCATGTAGCACCTGGCAGTGGTAAGTATTCAAAAGATATCAACAATCCGATTCCTAAATCCATCGTTTCTATTACTTCATCGAGCGGTGGAACTATGCACGTTGCATTTATCGAAGGAGTAGACGTAGATGGTTCTGTTGTGATTTCGGAATGCAACGCAAACAGAAACGAACCAAAATATGGATTCCGTTGTCAGAAATGGAAGAGCGTAAAAGAATGGGCAGAACGTACCCTTGGTGCGGGAACTAGATTGAATGGTTTTTATGGAAAGTAGATGATAAAAATATGTTAAAAAAGATTTTAATAGGAATTGTAGTCCTGATAATTGTATGCTTTGGGGGTTATGATATTTATACTCGTATACAGAAAAGTCATGAACCAGAACTTGTATTTGTGGACAAGGATCTAAGGACTGTAGCGGAAGATAATTTTAATCCATATTATTATGTGATTAAAGCTGAAGATTATCGTGGTAAGGACATCAATGATAAAAAACATCTTGCATATAAAGTCAAAAACAAAGGTAAAAAAAGTGTTAAAGTCATTTACATCTTAACAGATGATAAGGGACATTTTGTACAGAAGGAATTGACTTTAAAAAAAGTAAAGACTGTAAATTACACACCGGAAGGAGAACAAAACGGTGCATTGAGTAACGCACCTAAAAAGGAAAATAAAGTATTTTTGTTCTCTGATTATGACCAAATTGCTATACGTGCAATGGCGGAAGCAGACAATTATGGACATGAAAGTTCACAGAATTACACAGTCAATCCTGCACTCGATGAGAATGGGAAATTAATAGGATATGAGTGTGTGTTTTTGAATTAATGAAAGGAGAATGGGGATGCATAATCAATACCATGGTAGATTTGAAAAAGAATACTGGGTGCGCAGAATATATACATTGATACAGAATATTAACGACTTATCTGGTTCAAACATCGACTTAAAAAGTGAAATAAACATTTGCAAATTCAGGGACGAAGATTACTGCATCGTCACTTATTTTTATTACAGTAAGCTGTACTGCTCGTGTATAAAAAAAGCAATGGGCAGACACGATGAACAAAAGGTTAAGGTCAGCAAAATATAATTAATTTTAAAGATTATAGATATTAGATAAATGATGAGAGGTGATGATATGGCGGATAAAATGAATATCGAGTTGGATACTGTACTGGCTAACGAATTGAAAGATGCTAGAACGCATAAGCAATTATCACAAGATGAAATTGCAAATCTAGTAGGTATATCCAGACAGAAGTATCAAAGAATAGAAAGCTGTATGATGAATTCTGTGGATGATAATTTGTTAAGAAAGCTGGCTGAGGTTTTAGAACTTGATTATTTTACACTTGTTAATAACAGGAACGTGTTTAGGTTAACAGTTAATATAACTAAAGAGAAAAGAAATGACCTTGTGCATTTGAAGGATGACAAAGGCTTCAGCAGTATATCTGAAACAATTAAATATTGCATTGAATACACATTAAATGATATTTCAAAATCAAATGTTTCAACTGAAATCATGATTGATGTACGTGAAGCTATCGTAAACACATTCATTCAGGAAATGGATAAGCTTTCCCATGCACATGAGATGGATGTACTTATACTACAGTATCTTGATGATAGATATGGCACGAATTCAAATGAATTACGTACCGACATCGAACAATATCTTGCTAACATTAAACATTCTAAAAAGTATTAATTGAGGAGGTGATTGAAATGAAAATCGTTATGTTTTGTGATAAGTATCTTTATCGAAAATTAAACATGGCATTTCCAAAATACAGCGAGAATGATGCTGTTATTGGAAGCCTTTTTTCAGAAGATGAGTTTGACAATTTTCATGTGTTGGACAAGGATTTTATCAACTTGGCTTTTAATCCAGTGGATGGTATAAAAGATATTTATTTACTCTTAATACAGAAATCATGGTACAGTGATCCAACTTGTATCAACATCTGTAAGTACGTGAAACTGCTTCATCCTGAAACAAATGTTGTGTTCTTTATGGACGAACCTTACGCTTCACATCTTTATTTCTGTGATCGTATTGTAAAGGAGCAGTTAGGTTTCTTAGCCTACGATACAGACGAATTAAAATCCATTCTAATGAATGGATTTAATGTATCGCAGGATGATTATACTTTACCTAAATTATCACAATCGAAAATAAAAAAACTTGAAAAACAGTACATGAACAGTTAACTGTTCAAACAGTTTTTCATTCTCATATTGGTACAATATTGTACCTTTTTTATTTTCTATAAAGTTTGGATGAACACAGATATTAAGTACCTTAATTTCTGTGAAACCAAACAATTCCGGATATTCTTTTTCGTACTTCAATGTACTCAAATATTAAATATCTTCCTTGTTTGTCATCCTTAATTAATCTTCTTATGAAGTGCTCAAGTGGTTCAAACGAAGCACATATTTCTGGACTTTTATTCGCTTAATTTTGTGAGCAAAACTCGCTTCTAAAAGTCATCAGGATAAGCACTGCATCAGCAGTGAGCATTTAAGGGCCTTGCAAACAGTGTTTGCAAGCATATTTAGCCTTCTTCCTTGATTTTCCTCTTGTGCATCATTTTGGGCAATGCTCAAAATTTGCTCATTTCTGTTTTTCTTTAAAAGTGCTTCCTGAAGGCTAAATAAGCCTTCAAGCTGCATTTTTCCTTATAGTGGGCATTTGCCCACTTTTCTTGACCTAAAAGTGGAGCTTCAAGGCATAAATAGCCTTGTGCTCACACTTTTTCTTTAATTTCTTTAGAAAGGAGACTAATTCTATGTCAAAAAACAAAAGTCAAAGTACAGTTACGACAACTTCAACAAGTCTTTATATATCTTTGATATGTCTTTTTCCAGTCATGTTTTTGATTTCTTATCTGATCTTCTACATGATTGATACTATGCTTTTGAAGCTCGATGTTTCTTTTGTTGATTCTTTTTTAAATCATAAAAGGGATGGTGCAATAACAGGTATTTGTATGTGGGCATTATGTTTTTATTATGTTGCTTTTGGCTTGAAAATAAATCGCCCTCAGCAATCTAACGTTATTGCTACTGCACGCTGGCGAACCCTGAAAGAACAAAAAAAATATTTTGGTGAAGCACCAATTGATACAACACAACATCTAGATGTTGGCGGTGCTCCCGTGCATATGATTTCAGATAAAACTTTATTATATGAAACAGATTCATTTCATGATTACTGTGTTGGTACTACCGGATCTGGTAAATCTAGAAAGATTGTTCGTCAGTTGGTCATGCTTGCAAGCATGGCAAGTGAAAGTATGATTTTCCATGATCCAAAAAAAGAAATGTATAACAATTTTCATTTATACCTTTCGAAGAAAGGTTTCAAGGTACATGTGATTGATTTCCGTAATCCTGAGTATTCAGATCATTGGAATCCATTGGATGATATTACAGACTGGGCCGTTAAAGATCCGGATGAAGCAGATGAATATGCTCAGGATCAGGTTGAATCTATTGTTGATGGAAATTCAAATTCAGAACCAATATGGATTGATGGACAAAAGGCATTGATTATTTCTTCGTTATTAGAAGTCGCATCGGCTCCCATTGCACGTGCTAAAAAAAATTATTATTCACTAGTACAAATGATATCTCTGCTTGGTAAGACAAAAAGGATTGATGGAGAAGAAAAGATGGTCTTATCCGCATATATGGAGTCATTGGATGAAACGTCTGTATCACGATTAAGTTTTGCTACAATCGCCACTGCACCAGACAAAACAAGAGGGTCATTTATAACTTCATCTCTTGCATCTATTCGACCATTCACTAGTCGAAAATTGATGAAGGTGATGAGTAAATCAGATTTTAATTTCCGTAGTTTCAAGGATGGAAAACATGCACTGTTTATTGTGGATCCAGATGAAAAGAAAAGATATAATCCGATAACAGCGATGATGATTGAAAGTGCATATAAGACACTTGTTTATGAAGCAAACCAGCGTGATGACTGTAAATTGGAAAAGCGTGTTCATTTTATTTTAGATGAGTTTGGAAACATGGCAAAGATTCCTAACTTTGATGGGAAAATGACTGTAGCACGTTCACGAAATATCCTGTTCCATTTATATTTGCAGGACTATGAACAGATGAATGAAAAATACGGTGATCATATTGCACACATCATTCGTTCAAACTGTAACTTGTGGTATTTTATTTCAAGCGCTGACCATGATGTTTGTAAATCAATCAGTGATAATATTGGTGAAGAAGATATTATGGTTGAATCGTACAGTAATAATTTTAATAACAATGTTACTTCCACTGGTAGTGGTGTAAATATTGGACATCAGAAAAAACCTTTGATTACACCGGACGAACTTCAGAATATGGATGTTAGTGATGGAAATGGAATTATTGTATATCGTTCTAAGCTAGGTCCATGCAAAGTTTATTTGCCTGACTGTTCTCAATATTCATGGTATAAGGAAATGGAAAATGAAATTGTACGTGTACGCAAAGATGGATTCGAGTTAGAGTATGCAATTCCACGTTATATTGTATTGTCACCAACCATTTTGGCAAGTGCAGGAATCAAATTGCGATTGAATGACTCCTCTCGTGTTTCACCAAGAGGAGTCGGAAAAGAAGAACCATTATTATCAAAAAATATGTACTGGTATTGGTCTTCACGTGATGATTTAGAGGAATCAGTTTTTTCCCATGTTATTGAATATTTAAAAAAGATAGATCTTTTAGAATCCAAGATTTCAGTTCAGACGTTGATTCGTAATTATATGAAGTCAGACGAATTCATTGAATGGTTACACTCTATTGATACCAACGTTTCTGATAAAGATTTGGATGAAGTGAAAAGAAATTTAGATGATATTGAAATCACTGATAACGATAATGCTTTTTCGGATGTTTGGAGTTAATCTATGGCAGGTATAATTGTTAAATATAGATTCCAGCATACACAGTACTCCAACAAAAATCTCAATGCGGTAGAAAAAAATAACACAGTAAATACAGCTGATGCATTTGAATACTGTGATCGTGATGAAGCCTGCGATAAGACCTTAGTATCAACAGGCGAAGCATTCAATTATGCAGATTACCGATTAGGAAGTGCGGGCAGTATAACAAATGGCGGTAAGCCTATTGATGCATTACGTATGCAGATGATATGTGACCAGTACAAACCACCTGTATTGTATGGAATGATAATTTCTTTTGATCATGATTTTGCAGTAAAAAATCAAATTATTGATAAAAGGAACATGGATAAACTGATTGCAAAATCTATGAATTCAATTTTAAAAAAAATGAACCTAGAACCTGATAATGTTATTTGGACATCTTCATATCATACAAATACGGATAATCCGCATTGTCACATTAATTTTTATGAAAAGAAACAAACAAAGCGAAAACAGACTCTATCTAAACATCAGATAGAACACCTTAGATCGTCTATTGCAAGTGAAATGGAAATCAATACACTGCTGTATGTGAAACGTGATGAAGCCATGAATCATTTGATGGATTCCTTGGCTGGAATAGGATTCAGTAAAAATATGATGCGTGGGTATGAAGATATGATACAAAGGTCAAATAGTTCTCAGAAAGGCCTGGAACATATTTATAAAAAGTTGATTGCATTAAATAATGTACTTCCAGAAAAGGGAAGCATGAAATACAATTCAAAAAATATCCGTCCATTTCACAACCAGATTCGTGACATCATTGAGGATATCTATAAACTGGAAGAAATCAAACCATTTGTGGACGAATATCGTAATATTTTAGAAGAAACACAGGAAATGCAGAAGGAACTTTATGGTACAGGTAATGATGAGTACGAAGATGATGTTGGCGGTATTGTACATGGTCAAGGCAATGATGAAAAAAGGCAGGATGAGTATTATCGTAGAAAGATGTATGAGCTTGAAACACGTTTAGGAAATATGATTATACAAACGATTGTTAATGGCAGAAAAGATGTTGACAGCATTGAAAAAGATAAAAAAAAACTACATGAGTTAGATAACAGAAAAACAAATTTGGATTGGGAAATCAATTCTAAAAAGTATTCCAATGAATACGCAGTGAATAAAGCTCATGATGAAAAATCAAAAAATAGTTTGAAAAGAAATTCTCGAAAAAAGATTATAAAATCTGTTTTTCAGCGAAGATCGAACATGATATGCCATGCGACAGTAAATGATATGAGCAATGCGATTCAGACAGCTTATTATGCGAATCTGGATATAAAACAGAAAGTGCAGGAAGCTACACGCAATGCTCAAAGAGAAGCCTATGCAAGACAAATGTACTAGATAAAAGGAGATATAAAATATGGCTAGAAAATCAACAATTGAAAAATTAAAAACAAGAATCAGTGTCTTAGAAAAAGACAGACAAAGAAAAGTAGATGAACAGATTGAACTAATTTTAAAAACGGACCCAGAGATTCTACAAATCAATTCACAGATTGACGATCTGAAAAAGATGGTCAAAGCATCTGAAGAATTGGAACGTAAAAAGGAAGAGCTTGAAAAACAAATGTTAGACTTACTGGATTAATTATGGTGGGGTGCTATTTATATGGTGAACAACCCATTAAAAGAATATTTTCTAAATTTAATGAAACTAAACAATTTAAAAAACTACAGAGAATTATCAAGATTTCTAAATGTCACATACGGAATTATTGGAAATACTATGCAAAATAATACGATGTTCGCATCTAGAAAATTAACGGAACAACTATCCAAAACATTACAACGCAAACCAGAAGATGTTTTATGTGATATTTATTCACCATACTTTTTCCAGTATTGTCCTGACTATTTAAAAATTGTCACTTTATCTTTATATTATCACTTTAAATACAAATTATATTGGGAGAACAATATTATTATTGAAAGTCATTTAGTCCGACTACCATACATAGAAAAGCAAATATCTATCCATGCAATTATGCGTCGAGAAGGATTAGAAGCAAAATATACTTTAGTTTTAGATTGGTGTAATATAAGTAAAGGCTTTTCTAAAGCCTTTATGGATAGTTCTGATTGTGTTTCAAACACAATGGATTTAATGAATCCGTCTTATAATTCGCTCTATTTTTTTATAACATCCGGATTGTTTGCTTTGTTGAAACTGAAATCTATGTCAGATATAAAACGAATTTTTGTTGTTTTTCCAACAGTCGATGCAGTTCATTATGAATGTATTAGAGAAATGTTATATGACTATCAAGGCGGTATCACACCTCTTTTATATGATAAGAACGCAGAATATTCAATACGAGATGTCGATATGCTCAATGGTTAAGGATATATATTTTGTTACCTGTCATTTCGCACAAATTTCTAGCATTTTTGTGTAGGATGTATGCTAGAATATAGATGTATTAAATAAGGTCGATTCACGGACCTTGGCAGAAATGCCGAAAGTACAGATGAATTGGAATCATACTTTCTTCATTCGTGAAGAGGTTAAAATTCTTCAGTAGTCTGTAATGCCATTTAAGGTTGTAGTACAGCACATTTTCGGATGGTAGTGAAGAATGTAAGAAGTATTGATGTATGTTGATGTACCCCAGAGTAAATATTACATACCCTAGGGAAATTATTACTCCACCCTGAGAACTTTGTTCTCTGGGTGTTTTACTTTAATTAAAACATATGCAGATTTTGCGTATGTTTTTTTTATGAAATACCTGTCATTTCGCACAAATTTCTAGCATTTTTGCGAATTCAAAATGGTAAAATATAGGTAGATATAAATTTGAAAAGAAAGGAGTGAATTGCAATGGATGCAAACGGATTAAAAGAATGGAATAAGATCAGATCAAGAGAGTTAAAAGAAAAATTTCTAACATCTCAAAAAATTTTATATACCAACTATGGTCATAGAGAACTTGAAGTTATGGATTTTACAGTGGCTGAAGAAATGTTGAATAAATATTCTTTAGACGAACTGGAAAAAGAGGTTTTAGCCGATGTGGAATTAGAAAGAGGAAATAAACCAAACGGATGCCTGATTGCATTAGATGTTTTGCAGAAAGCCGATGGTGATAAAACGGAAGCTGGCAAGATTTTAAATGAGATCAAAAATGCTGTGATTGCCTATTATGACTATCAAATCGAGATTGAAAAAATACGCTCTAAAGCCTTACGTAAACTGGATATTGAATCAGAAATTTCTTAAGGCATATTGCCTTAATTTATATATAAGGTCGTTTCACGGACCTTGGCAGTAATGCTGAAAGTACAGATGAACCTGGATTATAGCTTTGTCATTTGTGATAAGGTCAAAATCTATTAGTAATCTGTAATGCCATTTGAGGTTGCAGTACAGCGCAAATTCACATGGTAGTGAAGGAATTGATATTCAAAGTCGTCCTGAAGACGTGTTGCAACATAGCACATTTTCGGATGGTAGTGAAGGTGACTATCCAACCATTATCGCTGTTGTTTAGTTGTAAATTTAGATTTTTAATTGTGATTATATATTTTTTTAAGAGCAGGAAAGGAGAATTGCTATTATGAGTGGTGAAGGACGTTATATTCTTACGTTACCTTTGAAAACAGAGTTATATCAGGAACATATTTTAGAAAAGCGTTTTAGACTGGGCGAGGAATTATATAATAAATTTCTAAGCTATGAAAAAAAGAAATATTATGAAATGACAAAACGTAGAGATTATAGAGACGCTCAAAGTCTTATAAAGGATTTGACAATGCAAATCAATGAATTAGATAAACAATCTGATAAATCTAAGGAATCTAAAAAGTTGAGTCAGGACCTAAAGAAGAAAAGAAAAGAACAATATGATGCTATCTACAACATCAAGAAGATGTTTAATTGGTCTGAATTTGGATTTGGAATGGATATGAAGAAATATCGAGGTTATTATAAGAAAAACCTGAATTCTCAGATTTGTAATAATCTGGCCGTACGTTGTTTCAGAGCTTTTGAGAAGATGGAAGAAGAACTTATCAAAGACCAGTACAGAAGTGATGAGGACAAGGTAAATCCTTATGTCCATTATAAAAGAAAAGATTCTTTGAGAAGTCTTTGTGGAAACCAGAACACAACAGGCATTCGATTCATCTTAGATGATGAAAAGAAAGTTGGGTTGGTCAAATGGCAAGGCCTTGAATTTATAATTGACCTTACCAAATGTACGTTGTATGAATGGAAGGCGTTGCAATCGGAGATCTGCTACTGTGCTGTAAAACGTGAAAAGATCAAAGGAAAGTGGAAGTATTATATCCAACTCACGTTGAAAGGTCATGTTCCTGATAAATTTAATAAGCAGACAGGTGAATTGAAAAGACAGCTAGGAAAAGGGGATGTTGGTTTGTACTTTACAAGTACCAGTCTTACGGTTTCGACAGAAGATGGTACTAAAACATATCCTTTAGCAATCAAAAATCATGAGGATAAGAAAACTGAGTTATTGCAGAAAATGGATGCTTCCAGACGTGCAACAAATCCAGATAACTACAATGACGATGGAACCAGTAAAGAAAAAAACGAAATCAAAGGATGGCATTTTTCAAAAGCTTATAAAAAATATCGTGCTGAACTTTACGAGATTTTCCGAAAGGAATGTGAGGAAAAGAAATTATTGCAGGAAGTCCTTGCAAATGAAGTCATTGCATCTGGTGATGTGTTTAATTGTAATAAAATGGACTTTAAATTTCTTCAAAAAAATTTGGGCAAAAAGATTCAGTCTGCCAGTCCAGCTATGTTAAAATCGACAATCGAAAGAAAGCTTTCGTATCACGATGTATCTATCAATGAAATCAGCTATTCGAAATTAAACCCTATTTTTGAAGAAAAAAACATCAGCAAAAAGAATTTAGAAGATATGGCTACACTCATTCGCCAGTTTTAGTTAAATATATAAATTAAGGCAGTTTGCCTTAATTATTAGATAAGGTCGGTTCACGGACCTTGATAGCAATATCGAAAGTACAGATGAATTAGGATCATACTTTCTTCATTCGTGAAGAGGTTAAAATTTATTAGTAGTCTGTAATGCCATTGATTAGAGGTTGTAGTACAACGATATCTCACATGGTTATGAAGGTTCTAAATAATTTAATGGAACTTAAAAAAAGGTGTAGTACAGCACAATTTTTGATGGTTGTGAAGGATAAGTGATATAATGCGCCATTACAGAATTTGATGACTTTAACAAACGTTTGCATGGCAGCGAAAGTAAATATGCAATTGACCACTCGTTTTATTAGTGCGGGAGAACACAATATTATAAATATAGATTTAAAAGCCATTGTGGCTTTTTTTTTAGAATGGAGATAAATATATGTTTTTAACTGAAAAAGAATTAAAGGATGCTTTCTGGAAAAGCTACAACAATAAAGGACGAGCTGTTAAATGGCAGTTTGAATGTCCTGTTCGAGAAGGTAATACAGATTTAATGACATTGGAAAAATATCAGGAAAACTGGCAAATCAATGCATTTGAATTTAAATTGACGGATATAAAAAAAGTACTTTTACAGGCAGAAGGAAATTTACCTTACTGCAATAAAAGCTGGATCGTAATTCCGGAAGAGAAGAAAGATGTCATTTTAAATCGCTACATGAATTATTTGAATGAAAAAAAATATATCGGAGTTATTGGAGTCCAGGCAGGTGGAAGATACATAATTATTTTTCAGCCAAAGTTTAAACAGGATATGACTTTCTCTCAAAAAATATTGAATATGTGCATGGCGGAGGTTTAGCTCATGAAGGTTATTATTGCAGAAAAACCAAGCTTGGGAAGAACGATAGCTACTGCGATTAGCAAAAGCCAGAACACAAAGGCTTTGAACAATAAAGGCTATATCACTGTTGGAAATTATATCGTGACCTATGCATATGGACATTTGCTGACATTGCAGGATATGGATAGTTATTTTGGTAAAAAAATCAAATGGAATGAGAATTTACCATTCTATCCTAATCCTTTTAAATTCCAGTTGAAAAAGGATAAAGGTGTCAAAGACCAATTTAATTTAATTCGTACTTTGATTAACGATAATAAAATAGATGAAATCATTTGTGCAGGAGATGCAGACCGGGAAGGTGAGGTTATTGTACGTTTGATTTTACATTTCGGGTTAAAGGATAGATCAAAACGCATCACTCGACTTTGGCTGCCAGATCAAACAGATAAAACGATTGTTACACAGCTCAACCAACGTAAGGCTGATTCAGAATACAATAATTTATACAACGAAGGTGCTGCACGTATGTATGTAGACTGGCTTTTAGGTATAAATTTAACAAGAGATGTTTCATCAAAAGCAAACAGTCTGTTAAATATTGGGCGAGTAATCTGTCCAATCGTCATTGAAATATATAACAGGCAAGTTGCAATCGAGCATTTCATTCCCGAAAAATATTATGCGGTTGAATCGAATGTTAATGGATTGAAACTATCTTTAAAGGATAAATTTGCATTGAATGAGAATGACAAGATCAATTTAATTTGTAACGATCTAAATTCTAATAAAGGTATCGTAACAGATATTCAAACAAAGGATGTCGAAAAACAAAGTCCCAAGCTGTTCAGCTTGAGTAAATTACAAGGCTACTGTGGGAAAAAATTTAAACTAAAGCCTGCTGAAACTTTAGCAGTTGTTCAGAGTTTGTACGAAAAAGGTTATGTAACCTATCCAAGAACCAATACAGAATATCTGAGTGAAAATGAAAAGCAGACAGTTCTACACCTGTTGCAAGTACATGACAAGAACAATGTTCTGTTATTTAAAGATTCAAAACGAATTTTCGATGATTCCAAAATCGAATCTCACTCTGCATTAATGCCGACTGATAAAATAGCAAATTATGATTCTTTTTCGTCAAACGAAAAGAAGGTGTATCAGGCCATTTTTGCACGCTTTAATTCTGTTTTTTGGAAAGAACCTTGTATCGTTACAGAAACAGAAGCAACGATTCACGTTGGCAGACAATTTCCAAATGATTTAAAAATCAAGGGACAAGCTATTAAATCAAAAGGATGGATGCGTGTTTTTGGTGAGGATTCAGTTGATAAAGCTATTCCACTGTTGTCGATAAATCAAACTTTAGATGTTGATTTTAAACCAGTAGAGAAGAAAACACAGCCACCTAAACCATATACAGTTGAAAGCCTTGGTAATTGGATGGTCCATCCATTCAAAAAGGTCACTGATACAGAAGATGATGAATATAAGGCATTACTGAGTGGTTGTGAAATTGGAACAGAAGCAACTCGATCAGGAATTATTGATAAAGCGATCCAGACGGGATACATCAGTCTGACAGACAATGTATATTCGATTGAAGATAAAGGCAGATACATGGTTGAATTTTTAAATAAATCAAATCTTGACCTTTCGCCAAAGCGTACTGTAGAACTTCAAAAAGATCTAAAAAAAGTATACAATTCAAAAATCACAGTAGATGAATGTATTCAAAATGCGATTGCTTTTTTAAATCAGTACTTTGAAAATGCAAACAACAAGGAAATACCAGAATCTCAGTTTAAAAATGAACCTGAATCTTTAGGATGCTGTCCATGGTGCAAGCAACCTGTTTATGCGTTTAAAAGTGCTAAAGGTTTATTCTTTACGCACAGTAAAGAGGATAGAGAAAAATGTTCGTTCGCACTCTATGAAAAGCAAAAGATTTTCGGTGCAGAATACCATTTTACAAATAAAAAAGTAGAAGCGTTGCTTGCTCATAAACTGCCTAAGATCGATTTAGTAAATAAAAGCGGAGTGCCTTATACAGCAGGTCTTGATATTCTTCTAGAACCGCATGAATTCAACGAAAGAAAATATCCTGCTTTTAAAACACAGCTGTTGAATAAAAAATAGAATTAAGGCAACTTGCCTTAATTAAGAGGAATGTTATATGTCGAGTGAGTTTTTAGTTAAACAGACGTTGATTAAAATAATTGAGAATGCGAAATTTGATTGTGAAAGAGAAAATTATAAATGGTTTAAATTAAATTTTCTAAATGATGATAGGAAGTCTTTTGCTGGGGATTATGATATGAGAACTCATATCATACGTGTTTTTGTTCCAAAGACAAGTGCAAAGACAAATGCAAATCTGATTTGTACCACTTTGCATGAAGTGTCTCACCATATTGACTGGTGTAATCGCCATACTTCAGATCATAGTGATGCATTTTATGAAATTTTTCAAAAGCTTTTGTATTCTGCATTGGATTTAAATGTTGTGTCTGTCTCAGATATTAAGAATATGCCAAGATTGACTACTGACCATAATAAAATATTAAAGTTTATAAAGATATATTCACCTAACCCAAATAAGGATATTAATGAAAATTATTTGATTGTAAATGTATATAATTGCTATTCCGAAAAAGAGAAACTTAAAGAAAATGGATATTTTTGGAATGGCACTTTAAAAGCTTGGTACAAGAAAATAAAAAAGGAAGATCAAATAAAGGAACAGAATTATTTGAATTCATTAAATTTAACGGATATACAGTTTGCAGATGGGAATAAAATTATTCTAAAAAATTAGGACCATAATTGTATACATTTATGCACTAGGATATAGATAGATATAAAATAGTCTATCAATGTCCTATTTTTTATTTATGGACTAGTCTATTTATTTATAGACCTTTTTTTGTTAAAATTAGGAGGCTAAATGATGTTTTACGGATATCATCGTGTAAGCACGAAGGAACAAAATTTAGAACGTGGAATCAAAGGAATTGAAGATTTCTGCAAAAGCAGAAATTACAAACTTGAAAAAGTATTTGTAGACAAAATGTCTGGCAGAACGATTGACAGACCGAGATATACAGTGCTTAAAGAGGATGTGTTACGTGAAGGTGATACCTTAATCATTTATGAGTTAGATCGTCTAGCTAGGGACAAAAAAGCCATATCAAATGAATTGCGTTATTATGATGAACATAATATACGTGTAATGATTTTGGATATACCTACAACCACAACAGATTTACCAGATACAGATGCAATGAATAAGCTGATTGTTGAAACAATCAATAAGGTGATTATTGATGTTTATGCAATGTTAGCCGAAACTGAGTTGCAAAGAAAAACAAAAAGGCAGCAGGAAGGCTTGATTGCAATGAAAGAACGTGGTGAGTGGGATAATTATGGCAGACATCGTGTCATGAGTTTGCCTGACTTTGAAAAAGAATATCAAAACGTGAAAGATGGCAAAATCAAGAGTCTAGAGTTAATGAGAAAACTCAATATGAAAAAATCAACGTATTTTAAATATGTTCGTGAAATCAAATTAATGGATGGTAATTGTACTGATTAGAATAAGATGTGCGTCTCGTTGGGTAGGAAAATAATCGAAGATCAAAATGTCGAGTATGAATATGTCGATTAGATGCAGAGAATTAGCAGAAGCAGTAGATTTTATGTGATGTGTGGAAGACTTGATGAGTTATCCATATATCCACGAAAAAAGAAAGGATGTATTTATAAATGGCAAAGAAAGAAGTAAAAACCGATTTATGGGTTGCTTCTCAGTTGGATAAGTGCAAGATACAGTTTACAGCACAGGGAAGTGATGTAAAAGAGATTGACGAAGCTCTTTCCACCGCTTCTAAGCGTGGAACAGGAAATGCTGGTTATCCTGAGTATGTAGCTGTTGTAAATGACTTTGTAATTGTCATAGAGGATAAAGCAGATTTAGATAAGCATACAAAATTAACTGACACAGCACTCATTGAGACAACAACAAAGGCAATCACTGACTATGCAGTGAATGGAGCGTATTTCTACGCAAAGCATATAGCACAGAACAGCTCGTTTAAGAAGGCGTTTGCTATTGGTGTATCAGGGGATGCAAAGCATCACAAGATTACACCTCTGTATGTTGACGATAGAGAAGGATATATTGAACTAGAAGACGTTGAATCATTTACAATGTTCAATCAACAGAATATCTATGAGTATTACTTGAGGAACGTTCTGAAAGAAAAGACTGATGTTGAGAAGACAACTGAGCAGATTCTGAAAGATGCATCAACACTTCATGAATATCTTCGTACTTACGGTTCTTTAAAAGATCAAGACAAACCGTTGGTTGTTTCAGGTATTTTGCTGGCGTTGGATGAAATTGAAAGTGGAAGTTTTTCGATTAGCTCATTGACAGGAGATGACGTTGAGACAGACGGTGAGAAGATTTATAACGCAATCCAGAAGCGTTTAAAACGTTCTAATGTCGGACCAGATGCCAAACGTGATAAACTTATGAGTGAGTTTGCTATTATTAAAACCAGTGCCAGATTGAATGAAATTGATGATAAATTGAAAAAGACACCATTGAAATATTACGCTGAGTTCTTGAAGACCAATGTATTTGATAATATCAAATATAAATCATCGGCAGAGGATTTTATTGGTCGTTTTTATGGTGAATTTATGAGTTATTCAGGTGGTGACGGACAAACTCTTGGTATTGTGCTTACACCTGCTCATATTTGTGAATTATTCTGCGACTTGTTGAATGTACAACCGAATGATATTATTCTTGACCCTACATGTGGAACTGCTGGATTTCTTGTGGCAGCAATGCACCATATGATTTCAGCAACAGAGAATGAAACAAAGAGAAAGAACATCAGAAAAAAACAATTGCACGGTTATGAATTACAGAGTAATATGTTTGCGATTGCTTGTACAAATATGATTCTTCGTGATGATGGTAACAGTAATATTTGGTGTCAGGATTTCTTGAAACAGAATCCGGCACAGGTGCAGTTAAAAGGTGCTACTGTTGGTATGATGAATCCCCCATACAGTCAGGGGACTAAAGATGACCCTTCGCAATATGAGCTTTCATTTGTTGAACATCTACTTGATTCTCTTGTAGTTGGTGCAAGAGCAGCTGTAATCGTTCCACAGTCATCTATGACCGGAAAAACAAAAGCAGAACAGGCATTTAAAGCAAGTATCATGAAAAATCATACATTGGAAGGTGTAATTACTTGTAATACTGATACGTTCTATGGTGTAGGCACAAATCCGGTTATTGCTGTATTTACAGCACATGAACCACATCCAGAAGACAAGTTATGCAAGTTCATTGATTTCAGAGATGATGGATATGAAGTAAGGGCACATGTTGGACTTGTTGAAGGTGACAGTGCGAAAGATAAGAAGCAACATCTTCTTGATGTATGGAATGGTCGTGTTGAAGCACCGTCAAAATTTTGTGTAGAATCAACAGTACAGCCTGATGACGAATGGTTACATAGCTTTTATTATTTCAATGACGAAATTCCATCGGAATCCGATTTTGAAAAAGCGATTGGTGATTATCTGAGCTTTGAATTTTCTATGGTAATGCAAAATCGTGAGTACCTGTTTACAGGGGGTGAATCGGATGAGATTGAGTGATAGAGAATGGAAGATTTTTATTATTGGAGATTTGTTTTCTATCAAGCGACCAATAGCCAGGAATAAAGACCATTATGAAAATGGTAATGTTCCATTTGTTGCATCAGGAAGTGGAAATAACGGTGTTATGAAATGCTGTAAGCCTCATAAAAATGAAGAATTGGATAATGCTGGATGTATTACAGTTAGTCCTGTTGATGGAAGTGCATTTTATCAGCCGTATAATTTTTTGGGACGAGGTGGAGCTGGTTCATCAATTTTAATGTTGTATGCTGACAATATAAATTTATACAATGGTCAGTTTATTGCAAAGATGATTGCAAATACTTGTGCATGTAAATATACATATGGACACATGGGTAATAAGGATAGTATTAAGCGTGAAAGAATTATGCTTCCTGTTGATGATAATGATGAACCAGATTATCAATTTATGGAAGATTACATGAAAGAACTGATGACAGCAAAACGCAAACAGTATCAGAAATATGTAGAACAACGTCTTGCGGAATTCGGTATTGATGATATGAAAATACCGATGCGGGGGGGGTATAACCTCGACTTAGAATCAAGAGAGTGGAAGAAATTTAATATTAATGATATTTTCGTAGTAGGTCATGGATTCTATAATAAAAAACCGCCTATGTCTGAAAATGGCAATTTTCCTTTTATAGGTGCATCAGGTGAAAATAATGGTGTCACTGGTTTTACGACGAAAAAAGATGTTGAAAATAATTCAAAACTTGGCTATGGAACAAATGAACCGCTTGACAAAAAAATATTTTCAAAAGGTCATCTTTGTGTAGTTAATAATGGTTCTGCTATTGGTTATACATATTATCAACCAGATAATTTTACGTGTACTCACGATGTTAATCCTTTGTGGTTGAGAAGTTGTAAAATGAATAAATATTTGGGATTATTTTTATCACAGATGATAAAAAATCAGGGTATTTGTTTTGCATATGCAAGGAAGTGGAGACCTAGCCGAATGGTTCATTCATGTGTTATGCTTCCTGTCAATGATAACAATGAACCGGATTATGAGTTCATGGAAGAATGTGGACGACAGATGATGGCAAAGAAGTATATTCAGTATTTGAAATATCTTGAATCCACATGTGAATCTTCGGATTTATTGTTGAAGTGATTCTATTAGTATATAATGTAATCGGGTGGATAGAAAATGGTATCAAAATATAAAGAAGGGGACAAAGTATACTTTGTTTCCAGCTCAGTTTTCGTAAAAGAAGCGACTGTCATACGTTCAGGTGGGGGATTTGTAACAATTAAATTTGCTACAAATAATGGCAATGACGGACCTTCTGGTATCAGAGTACGAGAATCGAAAGTGTATCGTACTGAAGAAGAAGCAAATGAAGTTGTTCAAATGAATAAAGCTAGACAGGTGAACAGTCGAAAGTTATAATGTTAGAGCTGTTCATCTTCCTAACAAATTTGGATAGCCGGCTATTTCATATTATATGAAATAGCTTTTTTTAATTTTTGCTTTACTATCGACCGATTTTGAAATTTCGGTCGATGACAAATAATTCTTTTTTTGTATGATTGATATGTATGAAAGGTTGATGTTATATGGTACAAGAAAAGAAATCGAAGAGACTATCAAGAAAACTACAAAAATCTTATGTTATAAAAACGGATATAGATGAATTAAGTGATGTGTTATGTGAATTGTTGAAATTATTAAATATAGAGGAACTACATATCATGACTTATAAGGATAGAATAGATGTTTTTGCAACTAAAGAAATGACTCCATTGCATGTGGAATTGTATGAAAGATTTTTTGGTTTACATCCTGATGACGCTGAAAAGGAAGAACTTTTAAAGGAACAAATATACCAGGATTGATTATTAAAACGAATTGTGAGTATATAGTTAATGGAAATCTGATTATGTTACCATGGTGAGCCTATGGAGGTTTTTTATGACAAAATTTGTAGCGATGTATTTGCGTGTTTCGACTTTCGATCAGGCACACAATGGATATGGTTTAGGAGATCAGGAAGTACAGTGCAGAAAATATATTGATTTATATTTTCCAAATGATGAAGTGAAGATTTACAAGGATGATGGATATTCTGCTAAAAATCTTTCAAGACCTGAGATGAAAAGAATGTTAGATGATGTGTACAAAAGAAAGATACATACTATTGTTGCTTTTAAGTTGGATCGCCTTACCAGAAGCGTTATAGATACATATAAACTGATAAAAACAGTAATGGAGTATGACTGTTCACTAGTAGCGGTTGTAGATCGTATAGACATTTCTTCGGCCAATGGAAGAATGTTAGTTGGTATTTTATCGGTAATCAGTCAATGGGAACGTGAGGTGATAAGTGAACGTACTGTTGCGGGTTTAGAACAAATGGTAAGAAGTGGTAAATATCCGTATGGCGGTAGAGATCCATTTGGATGGACTAGAGATAAAAATGTTCTAAAGATTGTTCCAGAGGAAGCTGACATCATCAAGGATATGACTCAAAAATATGTGTATGAGGGATATGGGATTGATGATCTAAGAATATATTTAGAGAAAACGTATGGGATGAAAAAGAAATGGTATTTTATCCGTAACTGTTTAATAAACAAAAGAAATATAGGAATCTTTGAATACCATGGGGTAGAGTATCGTAATGTAGTTCCGGCTATTATGGATGAAGATATATATTATAAAGCGGTAGAAAAAGCAACGCATAGAAACGTATCACAACCAAACCAGGAAATGTATTTGTTTCACGGACTGGTCCATTGCAAGTGTGGTAAAACGATGCGATCACGTTAGTACTGTAAAAACAAAAAACAATACAGACACACCTATTATTATTACTGGTGTCCAAAAATGTAATAAACGTGTGAACCAAGATAAACTCTTTAATCAGATTGTTATACCACTTGGTTTGCATATCAACAGCAACAAAACGTCCGAACAGCTAAAAGCATAGAAGATGATTTGTTTTTTTTAAAGACAGAAGATCGCAAATATTAGATGATTATATTAACGGAAGCATAGATGTTACAACGTATGACCTTTCTATGAAGAAAGTCAAGAAAATGATTTTTGATATTGGCAAGAAAATAAAAGAATTTGATGAATCGGGAATTCGTCAGCTGATCTATGCGGATCGTGTGACTAAACGAAAATTGATTCAGACTCATATTAGCTATATCACGTATGATTTTGAATTAGGCGATGTTACGGATATAGTTTATAAAGTATAGTGGATTATTAGTAATGGATATTATGTATTTGTTTTTGAACTGTTCATGATATATAATTAAGTAGTACATTGAATGCCATTTTTGGCATAGAGAAAGAGAGGACGGGAATCCTCTCTTTTTTTCGTGAGTTTTAACAATAGGTTATATGCGGGATCGTATTGAATGGTTATGAAGTATGTATTCTCATACAAGGAATAAGTTGTAGTTATAACCCATAGTAAGAATTGGTACTGTTAAATATAATGGATTTGTTGTAAAATTTTTTTGTAAACGCTTGACATTACATTGGCCGACCATTATAATGTAATTGTAGAAAGGATAAGCCAAAGATGACTGATAAAACAAAACAGCAAAATGCAATTAAGCATGCGGAATATGTTAAAGCAAATTTAATTAGAAGAGAAGTGAAGTTTAATAAAAAAATCAGAACCTGATCTAGTGGAATGGATTGAATCTTTGGAAACTCCGTTTCAGACGTATACCAAACGATTGATTCGTGACGATATGAATAAAAAAAGCAGGAAACTGCATAAAGTGTTTCCTGTCGGTAGAATAGTTATTTGAAAATTGAATGACTTTGAATTAGCAAAAATAAAAGGCAATGTTCT
>ENA-OQHF01000371-OQHF01000371.1-human-gut-metagenome-genome-assembly--contig:-NODE-371-length-28641-cov-3.079154_pt1 | contig 28641 bp, 40 predicted proteins | sample MGYA00242559_ERZ504709 | MGnify/ENA primary metagenome ERZ504709 (study PRJEB26092, sample SAMD00036203) | human gut metagenome | host: Homo sapiens | study: EMG produced TPA metagenomics assembly of... | reverse complement strand
TGTGGGCGCGGACGGCACCCCGGTCGAACAGGGACGTAAGACCACGAACGCTACACGCGAATCCGTGGCACTCTCTTGAGAGACCAGAACCTCTCCCATCGTCAGGATCGGGGGGAATCCCCCGGCTTCAGCCGAGGGGAGGACGTCAATCTCATTCCCCTGATTCCATCCGGGACAAACGCCCTCCGTCCGTACGACAGTTGAGCGAGAAGGCTGCGGACGAAGAGGAGAAACGGATTAAGGAATCGTTGAAAGGTCAGGACAATTGATTGTCGAGCTGAATGATGATGTGTTGACCAAGCCCGCTGGATGCTTTCTTTGCGGAAGCACGATGGGTTTGGTGCCGAGCATGTATGATCCGGTTTGCATGGAATGCGTGTTGTCCGACAAACAGGTTGGCCCGAATCGCGCGAGTCTGCTTTTCACGTTGTTTGGCGACGGTCGCGGTCGGAAGGTTCCTGCCTGACATCGATTTGTCTGCTATACTGAATATGTCCACATAATCTTAGAGAACACAGGAACACCCAATGAGCTACTGGGACAAATACCGAAGCGACGATCCACGACGCATCCCGCCGCTGGAGGCGCCATTGCTTGACTACGTCGTGGTAGACACCGAAACCACCGGCCTCAACCCGGAAGATGGCGCGAAACTCATCGAAATCGGCGCCGCGAAAGTCAAGAACGGACGAATCGTCGACACCTACAGCCAACTCATCAACCCGCAAATGATTGTCCCGCCACACATCACGCAATTGACGGGAATCACCACTTACGACGTAAGCGGCAAACCGACTGTCAAGCATGCGATGAAAGAGTTCGAACGGTGGCTGGGATTCGAAACGCCCTTCCTCGCACACAACGCGACGTTCGATTTGAAATTCCTCGACTGGGCCACGGCGGAAACCTGGCCGAATCGCCCCCTGTTCGACCACCCATTCCTGGATACCTTGGAAATGAGCCGTGACATCCATCCGGAAATTCGCCATCACAAGGTCGCGGATCTGATCAAACGCTATCACGTGGCAGACGTGGAACAGCATCGAGCTCTTTCCGACGCAATGCAAGAGCAAGCCTTGTACCAGATTATGTGCAAGGAGTATTTCCTCGGAGCCTAATCCCGGGCATACTGGATTCTATTCTTTCCTGATATTTTGCTTGTTAAACTGAATATGTCCACATAACACCAGAGCAGAAAGACATGACCTTGAAGTGTGCGAAAAACTAACAGTACACGTGCGACTCATTCCCTACGGTAACCTGCGAGATGCGGCAAAGCTCCACCATTACGAGCTGCGTCGCAGAAACATGGTCAGGGATGCCGGCAAGGAGCCAAATCCATTCGTCTTGGAACGCTGGATGGTCAATTATGCCCGGCATGCGTTGACCGATTACGACCAGCAGCGCCATGACTTGGATCAAGATAGGTATGTCGAGCTTCGGACGGCGACATTGAACGCCATAGCCGACACGTATCCGCCATTGAGACATGAATGCGAACGTCAGAAAAGAATCCAGAATCCAGAAAAGGAGCCCGAGTGAGTAAGGAAAACAGCGCCGGCGAAACCATCGGGGCGACTACGACGATCATTCTGGAACCGGCTCGAATCAGTGGCAGTACCGTCGAACCGTCGCGGCGCGAAATAGCGAGAAAGCGTCGGAAGGAACGACGTTTGAACTGGGCTCTCGTGCTGGGAATGCTGGTTTTCGCGGTGTTCTGGTTGTTGGGGATGCAGTTGGTTTCCTGGCTTGCGGTTGGGGTGCCTTTGATGTGGAGGCTTGTACTGGCGGTGTCTTCGCTTGTTTTTGCGGCCGTGTCCATGGTCCCCTCTTTGGTATATGCGTTTCGTCGAGAAAGGAAGAATTAGTTGGGTGTCGGGTTGGCTGATGTGGCCGCTGAATATGTACGATTGCATCGGGTCGAGCGGCAGTCTTTGCAGATTCGCAGTGTTAATCGTGTCGAGTTGACGGTGATACAGAATTTGTGGGCGGATAGGGTCGGGAAAGCTCGATTGGATATCCGTTCCGCTCCGGAGGTGGTGATGCGTGCGATCGAGCGGTCGAAGCGTGGTCATGAGCTTTTCGGTCGGGTTCGTGAGGCGCCTGAATTGGTTGTGTACGAGCTGAAGACACTTATCTGACATACTGAATATATCCGCATGTGATAAGATTGTTCCATGACATCGCAGACTGAACCCTTCAAGATAGACGGACTTACCTTGATGCTACGAATAGGCCACGCCCCACGAGGGCGAATCTCCTATTTTAGCCCGCAAACCACCATCGAGGAATTCCTCCGTCATGCCGCCGAGCACGAGGGAAGACTGCTGTTCGTCGGCAACTTTAAATCATTGCGAAACAAAATAGGCTTTAATTATTTGCTGCTCTGGTCACCCCAAAGCGCAATCAAACTCGTTGGAACGGTGACCAATTTCGGAGAGGCATACAATCCAAAAACCTGGAATCCGAAATCCCACTATCAGGCACCATTCCCATGGGGAAGAACGCCTGCCAACTACTGGTTGGCGTTGGACAATGTGCAGCAATTGGGAGATTTCGATCCGGACAAGTTCGAGAGATTGGGCTACAACGCCAAAAGATATCGCTGGCGGATGAGATGGAAACAAATGCGGCCACGTTCATAATCCGCCCTATTTAGCCTCTGTCGTGGCTGTTATACTGAAAACATCTACATAAAAGGAAGAGCTTATGGCAACACTATACGATCGACGAGCGCTCTTCGTGCGCTACAAGAAACAGTCATCCTATCCAGGACGGCAATCGGTCAAACTCGCCGACGGAATCACCTGCCGGTATAACTGGGATCTGGATAAAACCATTCTGGATTACATAGAGGAGCATGCCGAGAAATCCGACGGGAAAGTGCTGTTCCCTCTCAAGTTCAACGTGTCCGATTTGACCGTCAACACATGTAAAAAAGCGTTCTTATGGATGACGGATGACACTTACATTGAGGCCGACATTCATGATTCAGGCGCATACTACGCTTACGGCATGAATGACTATGACGGGTTCACAGCGCCGCCAAGCCTCACCATCCCCGAAGCGCGGTGCTGGGTGAAACTCGAGCACGTATCGAAAATAAAAACCAAGTTCCCCATCGACGATTACAGCATCCAAGCATATAAGGGCGGAGGCGTCGTCAAAGAAACCCCTCTGCGCGAAATCCTGAAAACCACTCACATGAATTGCATGTACATCACCCGAAACGAGGGTTAATCATGTCGAAAATCATATCCAGCATCCCAAGCATCCGATACACGGCAGACGTGGCATATCAGTTGGAACCAAACATCACCGTCCAAGGGACACTGAATATGCGGGGGGACGTCGCGAGCTGACCGCAAGGACCCTGTTCGTCCACTTGGACCGTGACGACAAGGGCAAGATGACGGTGACCAACGTCGCGGTCAGCGCCAGTCGTAAATCCAACGGCAACTCGGCCTTCTACCGTACCGATGACTTCGACATGACACCGGAACTGCAGCGGGCCGTCGATCACGTGCGTGAACTAGTCAACCAGGACTGCGTCGGCGTGGACGACTAACCGGCAACCTTTCCTAATCTCCCGACCATTGCGGTCGGGGATAATTTTTTTTGGATATCGCCACCAACCGAAAAACGGGTATTTTCAATAGAATATCGGTTAATAACAACATCAAAATCTATCGTGGAATATATGCCACGAGGAAACTTCTACCGTCCAGAAAGCTTTATAAGCCCGGCCAGCGAATACGGGCTGCTCCGTTCTGCCACGCCGGATCGCACCGTATGGCTGTACGCGCGCATCCCCTGGAGCACTGCATTGCTGGATGGAGCCAACGACCGGAAACGCAACGATGCCGCGCAACAGCTGATGGCGTTCTTCGACGGCCTCGCCAATCAGGTCACGGTTGCCGGTATGCGCTACCGTTACATGCTTCAAAGCGAATATCGCGAATTCCATCTACTCACCGGATCCATGCCCGTCCGATACAGTCCGCCGGCCAGCATGAGGGACACCGACCTCGGACGATACCAGGCGCAGTACTACCGTAGCCAGAAGGTATGCAAGCAGTTCGCGGTCATCGGCGTTCCTTTGAAACTGGTCGGGGATCATAGCAACAATCGCAAGCCCGGCATGCTGCAACGCGCCCTGACATGGTACGACCGCATGTGCTATTCGGTGGCAAACGGATGCCCAATGTTCGAAGAGTATCTGCCAGACGCGCATAATATCGAACGAATCATGCTCAACGCCGGGCTGGAACCATTCACCATCATGGATGAGCAGGAACGCGAACAGCTGGTCGCCATGATGGAATCATGGTGGGTGGGGCGCGCCAACTCGTCGGCCCTGCCTATCCTGGCGGAGAACGCACACGTGCATTTCTTCCCGGATAACGCGACCTGCGCCCACGCCAAAAACCTGTACGACAATGGCGTGGACTGCACCGAGTGGAATATCGACGAAGAATACCCGGCCAGCATCTGCTTCGCACGCACGGCGGATTTCAACCAAAGCAGCATCACGGATCCAAACAACCTGTGGATTGCTAGACTCATGGAAGTCGGACGAGCCGGCGGAGCCAATGCGGTCGCCACAAGCATCCGAGGCAAAGTCGAACCGGCGAAAGTCACCGCCGACCAGATTCGACGCAACAGCCGCACCATCGACGAAAGCATTAAGGAACGGTACGAGAAAGGCCATGAAGCCCCCGGTGATATGACCGAAATCAAGGAGCGTTTGGATTATAAGAAGGCAATCTACAATACTCCGGACATGCCGCCCAGCATCATTGATCTGAGCGTCGCCACCTGCGTGGCGGGCAACGAGCAGATGGCCATCGACGCTTTGGGGTGTATCCCCAACATCGAGTTCGTCAATCTGACGACGGCTAGCGAACAGTTGATGGCGTTCAAAAGCATGCAGGCCTGTTCGAACGTACGCATGACCCCCTATGAGATCCACTGGGCCGCAACATGCGTCGCGGGAGGAGGCGTGAGCAGTTTCGCCAAAGCAGGCGACAGGGACGGAGCTCTTGTCGGATTGTCCGAAGCCAACAGGCAACCGGTGTATATCGGGACAACAACCGTGCAGGACAAGGACAGGCGTCCAATTTTGGCTATTATCGGAGATACAGGAAGCGGGAAGGCCGTTCACATTTCCTCCACAATTCCGGTTCCCCCTCAGGCTAGCTTCCCCCATGGAAAAATGGCTAAGATCAGCGATTTGCATGAGGGAGACCTCGTCTACGGGCGGGACGGAAAACCTTATCCACTCCTCAAGCTTCATCCGATTCACACGGAAGATCTTTACGAAGTCACCCTCAGTGACGGTCAAACGATAAAAGCCAGCGGGAACCACCAGTGGATCGTCTCCGATTTCAAAGATCGAAACAAATTCAGAAAACCAAAACATTTGAAATCCCAACAGCGTAAGAACATGCTGTCGGAGACATACGATGAGCTATGTCGGATGTCTGATGCGCTACCGGCCCAATCAACCATGAGCGTGAACGAGCTTGCAGAGTTTGTCCATCCAGTAACGAGTCGTTGGTGGAGCGGAGAGAGCAATGCCAAGACCATTGCCGCAGCGCTGCGATTTATGGGAGTTGAATCTCATCAAGAACAGCGAGACCGCGCGATAGCGGATACAAAAAAACCTTTTAAGACTCGGCAGAACTGTAGGCGCTATAACACGCAGGAAGCTCTTCGGGCTTTGATTGCACATTATGATGGCGTGGCGCAGCATGCGAAAAGATGGAACGATCTCGCCAGGGAGCGTGCGGATGTCCTAAGAAAGCATTTGGAAGATAACTATCCGAAGGGCATCAGCATCACTGACATACAGAAGATGCTCGAGGATCGTTCACCAAGCCGTTCCTCTATCGCATCTGTCACAAAAACGCTCAATCCAATCAGTGAGTGGGATACGGAAGAACGAATTCACTCCGACAGAATGCGTCATGATTCGGTATCCGTATACAACGTTCGAGAAGCATGCAGAGCCATAGGGCAACGCATGATGCTTCGTTATGAGGGGGCCTTCAACGAGACCAATTCCCTTGGATATTGTGAACAGGTTGTGACTACGCGAGACATGCTTGCGTCTGGTCTAAAGGATTCAGGCAATCGTGCGCAATGGGCAATCCGAGCCGCGATGCCTGTTGCCAACCCGCAAGCCGACCTGCCACTTGACCCATGGGTTTTAGGGGCTTGGTTAGCCGACGGTAGTATCGGCACTGGAATCATCGCTTCAGATAACAGGAATGGTGATTTGCAGCATGTGAAGTCCTGTCTCACCTCTGCGGGATTTTCTCTAGGAAGCATCAATACGCCGATGGTCGTGAATGTGAAGGGGCTTGTCTCCATTCTTCGCGATATGGGGATACTCCGCGAAAAACGCATTCCTGAGATCTACTTCTCGGCGAGCATCGAGCAAAGACTCTCCCTCGTGCAGGGGTTGCTGGATCAGGATGGGACCATCTCCTCAAATGGGAATATAGAGTTCACCCAGTCCGCCGATCATCTGCCGATTGTCCGAGGAATGGTGCGCCTGCTGAGATCTCTGGGAATCGTCGTTCACGAACCCCATCTCAACAAAGCAGGATACACGGCTGATGGTGTGCGTCATGAGGCTCAGGATCGTTATCGCATCACCTTCACGACGGATCTGCCGGTATTCTCTTTGCAACGCAAAGCGGCTTTAATTCCTACGACGTTGAGACAAACCCAGCAATGGCTATACGTCAAAGACATCAGGAAGATATCCAACGCGCCTCATCGTTGTCTGACCGTTGGGAGCCCTGACCATTCGTTCCTCATCGCTGATTACGTGCCGACCCATAATACGATGGCGGCGTTCAGCCTGTTTCTGCAATGGTCGAAGATTGACGCGCGTGACGGTAAAGGCAAGACCCCGTGCATTTACATCAATCCGAAGGCCGGTAATGATTTGGAGGATGCGACCCGTTCGCAGGGTGGTACGGTCATCCGGTTGGATTCCGATGTGGCTAACGGCACGTTCGACCCGTTCAACGTGATTCCGAATGTGGAGGAGGCCAAGGAAATCGCCGTCCTGATGATGACGAACATTCTTGGCGGTGACACAAAGATGGAATCCGCCATGACAGCCATGCTGGATTACGGCGTCAAACACGGGGCGCGTTGCGTAGGCCGGGCTCTGCTTGTCGCCGCCCAAGCTGTTGCGAAGACCATCAAAGCGGGGAACACGGCGGAGTCCATTGGATTGCCTTCCAACACCCTCGAGGTGTTTTCGACAATCAGCATGAACCTGAAGGCGAACCAGGGACTACGTCTTATCTTCGGCACCGATAATGACACCAAGCCGTTGACGATCAGCCAAAACCTGACCCTCATCAACGCCGGAGACCGTTCACTCATCCCGAAGGCCAAGATGATTCCATGACCGCTCGCATCCGCCAGTGGACGTTGCGAATGGTCGTCATGGGAGCCGGCACCGCCGTTCGAGGCCGCGATGGCATGGTAGGTGTCGATGAGGCATGGGTGTTCATGGGCAAGGACAAGGGAGCTTCCCGAACCTTCGAACAATGGGTGCGTATGGCCCGTTCGCAACGATTCACGCCTGTCATCATCAGCCAGAAAGTGCAGGAGTTCATCGATGCCGACTTGACCGGAGGTATCAGCCGCGCCCTCCTTCTGGCGTTGGACAACCCGGAAGAAGCCAATGGCACGGTCAGTCCGGCCAAATCAGCGGAACGACTCCTAGGCATCGAAGACCCCAATGGTCGGATCTTGCAGCGCATGGGAGCCGATGATACTTTGGACAACGGTCAGCCGAACCCGAACAGTCTGAAGCGCCTGGTAAGCGCATCGACGAGGAAGACCGTTCGCGGAGCCGTCGCCTATTTCAAAGACGGATCCAAGCAGCCTATTCCAGTGGAAATCGTGATTCCTCCGGCATTGTTGAAGGAAATCAGCACCACTGCCACGGACAAGATCGCACGAGAACAACGAAAGAACAAGGAGCAGTGACCCCTTATGGGATACAAAGACATATTCGATGACTCATTTTCCACACCGGCTTCCGACAAGTCGGAGGAATCATCTGCCGTTACCCCTTTGACCCCGGAGCCGGAGGAACAGCAGCAGTCGAAACCATTGCTGTTCCCTGGTTTCGGTAGCGGACGTCCTCTCCTATTGGAACGCCCCAGCAGATATATCCAACGTCTCAGCGATACCGCATCCAAAGTGTATACGGTACCTGACGGAGACCCATACGGAGGAGTGGAAAACCGTATCCTGTACTCCCCCGTGATCAGCCTCCCCGTATTTCTGCTTCAGGGGAATGAGCTGTTCGCGAATCATGACGTGCTCAAGTATCCTTTGCTGAATCCTCCACTGAATCACGCTTGGGATGGAAGCGACATCAGCGTGTACATGCTCACCATCATCGCCGCATATACTTCAGCGGGCATCCTGCATGAGGATGTAGACGGTGATGTGCTCGCATACGATGTCGAATATCCCCTCTCCGTTGCAGACGAGCTTTGGAATGCGGCATCCGATTGGGCTTCCGAAGCGGCTCCGCTGTTGAAGGATCTGAACACCGCACGGCTTTTGGGATTCGCGTTGAAGAGTCCCAACGAGGAAACCGATGCTTTGAGGGCTTTGTTTGAATCATGGGATGAGAATCGTTCTTCAGGTGAGATCATCGAGGCGGGGAAACATGCCGCGAATCTTCTTCGAGACGATTACAACGTGTTCGTCGACGTGGAATTCCGACCATTCCAAGAACGGTAATTCACCGAATCATTCAAAGTCGGTAAATTTTTACCGACTTTTGCCTTCCGTAAGGGGGTCATCCTTTGAAAACCAGTACAAAACTCATGGCTGCGGGAGCCGCATTGCTGGTGGGGTTGAACGGTCTTATCGTCATGAACGTGGTGAGTGCCGTTTCCGGCAGTGTCGCGGCCCTTACCAGCAACGTCGGAAAGTCATTATCAGCCGCAGAATATGATTGCGGCACCTCATCAGATGATGATTCGACAACCGGGACCACATCGATAGCCCCCAACAAGGTCGCGGTGGCCATAGCCGAGGCATTCGCCAAAGCCGGGTATTCGAAAGCCAGCACGGCAGGCGCTCTTGGTGTGATCCAATTCGAATCTGGGATGAATCCGGAACAGGAGCAGATAGGAGAGACCAATCCCGCATTGCGTGGCTTCGGTCTGAATCAGTGGACACCGCGCAGCAAAATCCAAGCATGGATGGATCAGCATAACGTGTCTGGCAAAGACTCTGATGCCGACGTGCAGATAAAAATGCTGGTTGACACGTCCGAATCCGATTGGAACAACTTCTATCTGGATAACATCGAGGCCGAAGGGTACAACGTCACCGACCATGACCTGCACAAATGGTGGCTGCATGCGGATAATCCGGAGGACGCCTCAATCGCATGGCTTGCCGGGTATGGGCGCGGAGCGTGGAACGATCGGCATGAAGAGGAACGTAAGAAATATGCGCGCTCCTACTATGATTCACCGGAGATTAGTGCGATCGAGTTCACTGGGAAGGCAAGCGACGATTCCCGTGGTTCCGACAATGTCGTTCAAGCTTCCTGCTCATCCGACGACGATGGTGATGGAGGCAGTGCCGTCGTAGGTTCTGTGGGCGGGGCTCCTATAGGCAAAACCCGTAATTTTGGCTGGCTGTGCGATACGGATGCAAAAGTGTGTCACGACGGGGACTACGGGCCATTCACTTCCTTCGCCAGCGGCGGACATTACCAGTGCTACTGGTATGCACTTGTCAGACTATGGGTGATTCACCATCATGACGTGGCAAACTGGAACACCCCCGTGGGTGGTGACGTCCATGTGCATCTCGCCTCCGACCCTGCATACACAGTCGATTCCAGTCCACACCCGGGGGATGGCGTCAGTCAGTTCGGCGGTGCTTTGGGAGGTGATATGAGCTCCGGGCATATCGCCGTGGTCGAAGAAGTCAAGCAGGACGCAAACGGATGGAGAATCCGAATCAGCGAGGGAAACTACGGCACGAACGGAAGCGGCCCATGGGAGGGGTACAACAGTCGCTGGCTCACGCAAAAGCAGTTCGATGGCGCCGGCAACGTGTTCTTCCGGAAGAAAAGCTGGAAGAACTAGCCGCAGTATCCCGGATTCTGGCAGCCTCCTCCAACCGATGCCATGGGAATGCTATCCCAAAGATGCCAGTCAACCTTGCCATCCAAGTCCGACTGCGTGACAGGTCCCTTAAGGATGGGCGTCATGCTGGAATGGGCGAGGCCCATCTCGGGATCGCCTTTCACTGGGATGGCTATTCTGGTTCCCTCGCTCAAATCGTCGGCCATGTTATTGTCCCAGCGTGTCAGCCAAGGATTAATCCACCAAGGGTTGTCGCCGTTGATGTTCATGCCGCTGATTTTCCCGTTTGCGATGGTGAGTTCATCGTTGATGTCGTAGTCTCTCCAAGCTGGAGTCAATGCCCAGATGCTCCCATTGTTGAAGGAATCACCGTCCTGCAAAAGCATGGATTCGACCTTTCCTGTGACCGTGACCGTTCGGTCTTCGTTGACCGTCACGTGAGGTCCGTCCGTCCACCGGCTGCCGGTCGCCAACGCCTCACTGTTCCACCATGCTTTCATTGTCGGATACGCTTTACAAGCGTTTTCATATTCCTCTTCGCATGGATAGCTGACGGCATCAGGCCCATCGTTCTTATCCGCTGGGATAGCGCTCAGAGCGGGTAGAGGATTGCTTCCGATGTCCGGTGTCCGCAACTGGTCGATTACCTGTTGAGCATCATGTTGGCTGAGTGAGTCCAAATTGATCGTGGGGTCACTCCCCCAGTTGCGGGCTGCCTGTTCGAATTGGATGGCCAGATCCGTGTACTGTTGTTTCTCCTCATCGGTCAGCTGATTTGCGGCAGCCTCAGCGGCTTTCTTGCGTTCCTCCGACTTATGTTTTTTCAACTGTTGGGCCTGCACCTGCTGGCGTTCCTCAGCGGTGACTTTTTTACGCCACGTACTCCAAGCCAGGATGCCAGCGACGAGAACCACCACTGTAATAACACTGGCGAGTATTTTCATAGGCCTGCTGAATGTTCCGTGCATCCTCAACTCCTAATCCAAAAAAAACGTGTGGTTCCAGCGTATCCTTCCCAGAAAAGCGAATGCCTCCGATTATCCGAATCGGAGGCATTCTGTCCACTGAGAGATAGTTTTTTTCGGGCGAAGGATCAATCAACCTTCGAATTCTTGTTTTCCTTGATCTCCTCAAGCTTGACGTACACGTTCAAACCCAGGTTGTACAAGGCCGGCAATGCGAAGATAAGAACACACAGGACACCAGCCCACCGATACTCCAAGCCCCAGGCCGTGAAGAAGAACGCAGGAATCGGGATGAGAACAATCAGTTCGATGATCATTTGGACGATCAACGGGAGCGCAGATTCCAACATCCTCTCGCTGACGAAGAACCAGATAACGGCTTGTACTGCGAAAGCCGCAAACAGGATGATGAGCATGACCCCAACGGTCACCAGATCAGCGATCCCAGTGGAAGTCGCATAGTTGAACACGTTCACGAACATGCCGCCCATGTCGCTGCTGAAGAACATTCCCATCAACAGGACTATCACCAATCCCAGAACGAGAAGAAAAAGTCCAATCATTGCCAGCAAGGTAAGCATTGCGACCACCTCCAATCCATGCTCAGCGTTCTGTTATATGCAGTTGCATTGCTTCGTTTGCCTGACCTTATTCTGTGACAGAATTCATCGACAAGCAAATCAACACCAGCAGTGGCCGCATTGTCCTATCTGGATGGTTTGCGCCGCCAATAGTCATGCACCGGATGCCCATCACGATCGTGGGAGACGACATGCACCATGCCATTGTCGGGAAGGACGAAGCGTTGAGGACTTGGCATGCCACTGTTCGCGACACGAATCTTGTCCAACAGCTTGGCCTGCAGTTCCGGGGCCAGATCCATATACGCAGTATGCGCATTCAACCGGACCAAGTCGCTGATGCGGATAGCCTCGTCTCGTGCAGTGTCGGAATCGAATCCACAATAATCAGCCAACCTCGCATAATGGTCCGGCGTCACTTCACTGGCATGCTCCGCTCCTGAGAATGGCATCGCGAGCTTGTCCGTCAACCCCGGCCATACAGTCGTGGTCATCACATCGTATGCTGGGCTTAGTTTCCAGGACTCACCATCCAGCGAAGTAGGCATGACTGAATAGTTACGGGCATGCGCATCGCAATTATCGACAGCCACGTTGAAGGCCAATCGTCGCAGCCACTCCTCCCCCAGTCTGCCGGACGGATCCATCTTCCGTAGGGTGGTCAGCGTATCGACGGCACTCACCTTGTACTTCTCGGATGATGGTAGGCCCAATGCCTGCACCATATCCTCCATCGGCAGACGAACCGGCATACCATTTTCGATACGACGATCGAACCGTTCCACGATATAGGTCTGCTGGCCGTTGAATTCCTGGATATCCGACTCCGGGGTTTCGATGCCGACCATCTTGGAAAGCATCATGGTCGCATGTTCTACTTCATCAGCGTCTTGACTTCCTCCCCCGACTGAAGTCGGGGGATTCCTCCCCTCGCGGGGAAGAGCTTCCTGTAGGTTGATGTGATTCACGTCTTCTTGTTCACCGGAGTGTCGCTTCGGTGAGGCGTGAATCCCCGCAGGCTCGAACCGCCAGTCCGGCGGATAGTATGTTTACGGCGGCGTTCAGGTCGCGGTCTTGCATGGTATGGCAGTATGGGCATTCCCATGTTCTGACGTCCAATGTCTTCCTGCCGGTGTTTTTGCCGCACGTGTGGCAGATTTGGCTGCTGGGATACCATTGGTCGATGACCGTGAGTTGGCGTCCGTACCATTCGGCCTTGTATTCGAGCATGGTGCGTAATTGTCTCCAGCTTGCGTCCCGGATGCTTTTGTTCAGACCGCTTTTCGCCTTCTGTCCGTTGTGGAGGTACTGTCCCGGATTGTCCGGGTCAGTTTTCGGCTTGCAGCGTCGGCTCATGTTCTTGACAGCCAAGTCCTCGATGACAACCGTTTGGTTTTCACGGATGATTCTGGTCGAGAGCTTGTGAAGAAAGTCGATGCGACTGTCCTTGACCTTCGCATACGCCTTAGCCGCCTTCAACCGGGCTTTACGATAGTTGCTGCTTCCTTTCTTCTTGCGGGCGAGTTTTCGTTGCGCCAGTCCGAGTTTCCTCAAGTGTTTTCTCAAGTATCGTGGATTGTCGATTTTCTCACCATTGCTGAGGATGGCGAAGTGTTCCAATCCCATGTCGATGCCGACCATGTTCCCGTTCTTGGTGTGCTGTCGAATCTCGTCCTCGACCAGTATGCTGACGTGCCAACGTCCAGCCGCGTCCAAACTGACCGTCACGCTGGACGGTCGGCTTTTTCGTGGCAGGGTGCGCGACCATCGGACGGGCAATGGGTCATGCATTTTAGCCAGCGTCAACGCCCTGCGCTCCCAATCCCATGTGAACGCGGAGACGGTGTAGGTGGCGGAACCGCCCTCGTGTTTCGCTTTGAATCTCGGATAGGAGCCGGTCTTGTCGAAGAACCTCTTGAACGCGGCCTGCAAATGCCGTAGCGATTGTTGCAGCGGGACGGACGAGACTTCCTTTAGGTAGGAGTGTTCCTCTGTCTTCTTCCAAGCGGTGAGCATCCTGCTCGTGTCCGCGTAGCCGACCTTCTCCCGGTGGAGCGTCCACGCGGTCGAGCGGGCGTCCAAGGCCATGTTGTACACCTTGCGGCAGCATCCCAGAGTACGGCGGAGCATGTTCTCCTGTTCCGTCGTGGGGTAGAAGCGGAACCGGTATGCCCGCTTGACCGTTTTGGTGCTCATGTTTCCAATATAGCACACGTTTTACAAAATGAGATAGAATGGTAAAAGGAAAGCGCCTTATATCCCCGGCTAAAGCCGTAGGTTTTACGGCGCAACGCATAAAAAAGAAGAGAGGATCATCGTGCTGGATGGTCCTCTCCTGTCAAGCCTCAGGCAATCAGCTGGCGAGATCGCAGAGCATGTTTCCGCAGTCAGCAGCTGCCAGTTCTGGAACGAAACCTCCTTGACCTTCTTGTTGAAAACCATGTCGGAGCGCATACTTCGCGGCGGCGTCCACGGGGTCTGGAGTGTTCTCTGCGTAGCCTTCCTCCTTGGCTTTCTGACCATCAAAGGCGATGCCCAAGAGTGCTTGGCGGATGCTGGTCGCGGCAAGATTCGTGATCGGATTGTCATCGCTGATGCTGAAAGGCTGCCAGTCGCAGGCATCGGTTTTTTCGAATACCCAGAATTGCATGGTGCTGGGAGCCTTGGATCCACGGTCGAAGGCGTCCGGCTTGCATGCGGCTACCGCGGCACGGTAGAAAACGGTCTGAATGTGATAACCGTAGTTGATGACTTCCTTGGCGAATGATTCCGCGTCGGCCTTCTGGGCGGTTTTCAAATCGACCAGGTAATCGGTGCCGGCAGGAATCAGATCAGGCTTCGCCTTGAGCATCAGACCGGTTTGACGGTCCTTCCATTCGATGCACTGTTCCTTGGTTCCCTGTTCGATGATTTCCATGTAATCGGGGTATTCGGGCATGAGACTGGTCTGTTCGATGCCTTCTTTCATGCGTTTGAGCAGTTGCATGTCATTGTAGGAGACGATGATGTTTCCTGCTTCCAGCTGGTCTGCTCGCCACTTCTGGTTGTCTTTGCTCCTGAAGCTCTCTCCCTCAGGCAGGCTGACAACGTCGCTGGTGCCGAGCAGGTAAGCGTGGAACGCCGTACCGAACTTCATGGCGTCGGTGGGCTTGTGGTCGTCGTTGAGACGGTGATATGCCCAGTCGGCCGGGTTTTCAGGAATTGTTTCAATTGGCTTTGGTCGATTGATTTCAACCGGAAGTAGCCGGGGTCGTCGATGTCGATGATTTTCGCGTAGGCCATTGGTGTCTTTCCTTCTTGGATTCAAGTTCCGGGCATGCCTATGGACGGAGCATGCCGGAACGGTATGTGGGGAGGCTACTTGTTGTTCACTGGATCGGATTCGGCGATTTCCTGGGCTGACATGTCAGCCTCGTCGACGTACACGCTGGTGTTGCCGCTTTCCGGATCCACGACGACGTGAGGCTCGTCGTAGGTGATGGGTTTCTCCGGTCGTCTCGTCGAACTCCGGGCTGACGGGCACCGGGTCGGAGAGGTGGAGATATCCGCCATCGGCTTTCTGCTGGGCGCGGTTGACCTCTTTCCCAAGCGTTCTCCCAGTTGAAGAATTCCTCCGAATAACCCGGGTATGGTTCCTTGTTCTTGGTTTCCCAGTCGAGGAGCTGCTTCGGTGTGACGGGTTGCGAGGGGTGGAATTCCTCGGTCAGTCCTTCGGGGATCGGCACTGTGTAGTCGCTGAGACGGTCCTCGTCGTCTTCGTCGGGTGCGACGAATCGGACTTTCGCTTTGATGGGGGTGTTCATAGGTTGCTCCTTTTCCAGTTTTTTCCTGATTTGGATTGCTGTTTCGAGATATTCGATGAGCTGATGGTATGCGGCGTAGGACAGGCTCATGGGGTTGTCCTCGTACTTGCTGTACGTGTTGACGCTCATGCCCAGCAGGTCGGCTATCTCGTTTTTGGTTTTTCCTGCTAGCTGGCGCAGGCGTCTGATTGATAGCTGGTTCATTCGCCTCTCCTGGATGCAGTGGTCGGACTGGTGTCGTCCAGTCTTCTGGTTGTGTTCACGCTCCCATTGTACAACATGCAGAAAACTGCGTTTTTCAGCATTCTCTAACAAGGAGAAACGCCTTGGAAATAAAGGCAACACGCCGAATAATATACATGTTCAGATAACTGCGTATATTTGAATATGTCCACATAGAAAAAAGAAGAGAAGACGAAAACTCCCATCCTCAATGCACTGTGGAGCGATCGTCAAATCGTCAAGGAGGAACCATCATGGCAACAGAACTGCTAACTCACGCGAAAACCGGAGTCATCCAGATGGGATGGCCCACGCTCTACGAGGCGGTCGCATTCAAGGGAAACAAGGACGATGACAAGTCCGCCAAGAAGGACGATAAGAAGAAAAACGAAAGCACGCCTGCATACGGGTTCCCTGTGCTTCTCGACAAGGATGACCCCGATCACATGCGAACCGTCCGAATCCTTCAGAAGCTGAGCAAGAATGCGGAAGACAACGCCATCGCCTTGAAGAAATGGGGCAAGAAGGATCGTATCGTTTCCAATGACGGTCTCAAGGATGCCGACGAGGATGAAATCCTTGACGGTGATAAAACCGTCCTCATGACCGATAAATATCCGAATCGAGCCAACCATTTTTATGTGAACTTCAGTCGTAGCTCCAAGGCTGGTCGTCCCGGAATCCGCTACATCGACGATGAAGGAATCCTGCGTGAGCTCCCCGAACCGATTCTCGGGACAAAGGAGGACATTCAGGCCGCTCAAGCCAATCTTAATGATGCCCGAGCCGCTTACGCTACGGCTGATGAAGACGCTCGGGAGGAGGCGAAGACGCTCGTTCTGGAGGCGACGCGCAATCTTGAGGAGGCTCAGGAGCGTGATGCCAAGGCCAAGGAAGTCAAGGTCTTATGGGATAAGCTGGTGTATCCCGGTCAGAACGTGCAGGCTTCGGTTACGGCACGTGCGTGGAAGACTCAGACCGGTAGCGGTGTCAGCTATCGTTTGGATAATCTCACGATTGTTGGCGGAGGCGTGCGAGATGGAAGCTTCGAATACGATGAGGACTTCACCGATGAGGATATCGAGGCTCTTATCGCTTGGCGAGACAAGCATGTGAACGCAAAGCCTTCCAAGGCCGATGATGAGGCGGCCCTTCTTGCGGATACTGACTTCGATGAGGCTGATTCCGATGATGAGGTGGACGAGGATACCGGTGAAATCGCGGTCAAGCCACGTCGCAAGGCTGCCGTTTCCCGTCGTCGTCCGAAGCCTGTCGAGGTTGAAGATGATGACGTGGACGAGGACGAGGACGAGGAGGAAGCTCCGCGCCATCGTCCGAAGAAGACCTCTTCGCGGGGCCGTCGTAAGCCGGCTCCTGTCGAGGTTGAAGATGATGACGTGGACGATGAGGATTATCCCGACATGTTCTGATGTTTGACGTCCTCCCCTCGGCTGAAGCCGGGGGATTCCCCCCACCCTTGACAATGGGAGAGGTTCTGGTCTCTAAGAGGCTGCCACGGATTCGCGTGCAGCGTTTCCGTTGGTCTTACGTCCCTGTTCGACCGGGGTGCCGTCCGCGCCCCACAGGTTTTCCGACGTGACGGCGAGCGTGTCCAATCCTCGTTTGAGAATGTTTTTCGCCGCGTTCACGTCGGCGTTCGCCGTGTACGAGCATTTCTTGCAGACGAAGACCGCTTGGCTCTCGCGGTTCTTCTTGTCCACATCCCCGCATCGGCTGCATGTCTGGCTCGTGTAGGCGGGGTTGACGAGTATCATGCCCACGCCTTCGGCCAGTCGGGTCTTATAGGCGAGCATGGACGCGAGTCGTCCCATGCTCGCCTGTCTCAGGCTCCGGTTGAGTCCGCGTTTCGCGGCCTGCCCGTTGGGCAGATATCTGCCCTCATGCAACGGGTCGGGAACAGGCTTGTTGCGGCGGCTCATGTTCGCCAACCGCAGGTTCTCCAACACAATCAGGTCGTTCTCGCGCACGAGCCGGGTCGTGTACTTCTGGTACACGTCGTCCAGTATGCGCTTGGATTTCGCGTGCAGTCTCCCGATTTCCAGCCGTGTTCTCCGATACGCGCGGCTGGTCTTGCCGCTCTTCGCGTACTCCCGTTCGCTGGAGTATCCCGCGTTCCCCGCCCTGCGGGCTTGGGCCTTCTGCCGTTTCCTGATTTCACGGTCGATGGCCTTCAACCTGTCTTTCGGCAGGTCCATGAACCGTCCGTCGGAGTCGGCGGCGGCGTGCACGCATCCACGGTCGATGCCGACCGCCCTGCCGGTCGGCTCATGCTTGACGGGCGTTGGGGTGTTGTTGAACACGACGGTGCGGTTCGTCCAATCCACTTGGATGGCCGTGTATTCGCGTATCGGCTGGCTGACTCGCACGTGCAGGAGGATGCGGTAGCGTAACGGTTCGCCCGGCAATGACATGCCTTTGGGATTCTGTCCGGTGATGGTTATGATGCCGTGGTTGCGGTTGACCCGACGGTATACGGCGTTGCGCCCACCGTTATACCAGCAGACGAACCGCTGCCCGTCACGCTTGTACGATTTGAACCGGGGCATTCGTCCCGGCTTCAACCGTTTGCCCAGCAGAGTCTTGCGTCGTTGCACAGCGGTGAACCATTCGACCCGTTCGATCCGCGTCGGTGACTCCAATATAAGGGACGGCACCGCCGCCAGCCAAGAACATTCCTTGCGTGACCGGCTGACACTGCGAGTATCGGGTTCGCCTCCAATGGGGACGAGGGTCTTGTCCTTGCCGTATTTGCAACGGTTGGAACGCAATTGGTTGAACCGGTAACGCCAAGCGTCACAAAGCCATTCCATTGCCTGACTGCCGGTATTCGCGTAAAGCTTTTCGGAACATGGGTCATGCTGGTCGGTATAACCGATGAACGGTTTGGCACCGTCCAACGTCACACGTTCCAACACGACTTTCTGACTCATATTTCCAATAATACCACATTACGCGTAATATGGAAAAAAGAAAGCTGTGATTCCTCCCCGCGCCTAAAGGCGGGGCACCCTCACAGCAAAACGGTGGACGGCGCGCAACATCGCGGAGGCCATCTGCCGGTATCCGCATCTCAGCCAGACGGGAGTCTGCTGCCAGCAGCGGCCGACAGTCGCACTGTCCTCGACGAGATTCCACAGGCGCATTTGCTGGGCACGTAGCGCCATAGCCGCGGTCTCCACTTGCGTGTCCTCGGGCTGCCAGTCTTTTCGGTTAGGCATCAGCCGTAATCCCGTCTCCGAAACCATGCAGGGCATGTATCAGATTCTTGACGGAAAATGATTCCGCCTCGCGGTTGACGATTCGACGATTCAATCCGAGAACTACGTCTTCGACCTGTCTGCGGACATAAGGCTCCAACGGGGGGAGAGGGGCGTTTTGCGGGTATCTGCAAGAAGGCCATAGTCTCTTTCCAGATCGGCAAGATTCATTCCATGCAATCGGATGCGACGGAGCAACGTGATCTCATCCGCATCCAGCAGACACGGCCAGGCTTCCGTTCCTGACTGGATATGACGTACTCCGTTCAGCAATCGTGCGGTCTCGGCCATGGATTTATTGCGTTTCGCGCTCTTCATGCCCGGCCAGTGCCGCAAAACGGACAGGTTCCCGCGAGCGTCATCCAAAGCCGTCTTGACGACATTGCTGGTGGTCAACCGATGGGCGAAAGGCTCGATGGCGCGAATGAAGCCGGCGTCCAGCAGAAAGCATTCGGTTGGCAATGTCAACGATTCCAACAGGCTACGATGGCCGTCGAGCAGTCCGTCGATATAAGAAAGAGGTGTGAGGATTCTGATATCGAGATCACGCATGTTCTGAGTCGTTCGAGCTTCGCCGAGCAGTATCTCCCAAGGCTGCGGCATCGTGATGACGCAAAGCGAGGGCTTGTTGTCCTTCGCTGCTAAACCATGCGCGTAGTCTCCTTCTATCCATGCGGAAATGATGCGTTGCTGGGGGAATTGCTCCAGTGCTTTTTCGATGCAGTCGATGTTGTTCACGCCGCCAGTTCCATTCGCTTGGCAATCTCATTGCGCCATGTCTGCACCAGCAGTCGGATATGCCATCCCGTACCGAGGTCGGCATTTTCCAAGTCGAATGGATCCCAATTTTTCGCAACGATGCGAATGTCCCCTGATGTGCAATCATAGGAGTAGTCGATGGACGTGGTTCCGAGCTGAATTTTCGTCGTATAGTAGGTTTTCGGGTTATCCACGAAGACTTGGACGACACTCCCGGGCAGTTTTGTGTCTGCCTTGTTTTGGACGATTCCGGTGTTGTTTGGGTTTGGGATTTTATATGTGGCTTCGTGGACGATGGAGATCAGTGCGGAGAGGAACCTCTGTTTTAGGGAGAGGTTGTCGCAGTAGGCGCACTTGGTGATGGGCTTGCCGGATCTTTCGAGTCGCAGGCTTCTGCATTTTTCGCACTCGTATAGGGTGTAGGTCTTTCGTGCGTCTGTGATGTCTTGTATGGGCTGCATTTTCCTTTGGTTTCTCTTTCAATCTTTTTATGTGGACATATTCAGTATAACATGTAATATACAATATGGTTGTTATACTGAAGAAGTCCACATAAAAAGAGGAGGAGCGATGAAAACCACAGCTTCCATGCGCAAACGCATAAACTCGCTACTCGAGGAACTGGGAGAAGGATGGAGTGAAGGAGACCCATTCGAAGGCCGCAACGGGCACCCAACCATTCCGATGGCCTACCAAGGAAAGCTAGTAGGAAACCTCGCATTCCCCAACTACGGGACCCTGAGATATATATGGGGTCCAATGCGGGAGAATCCCGCACCTCTATCAGAAACCAGCCAAGCACATCGCCGACATGCTCCGCCGCGCCGCAGGAATCACACCAAACCAAAATACGCAGGAAACCGCAGGTGATTCCCTATCGAAGGCGGCGGCCTGATGGCAAGAATCAAAGAAACGTTTAACAGCCGCTCTTGGTTCATGATCGAATGCGACGACCCCAACTGCGAACAACGGTTCGACGACAGCCAATGGTATGCGGACGAGGACGATCTGCTGGCCGCCGCGAAGGACGAAGGCTGGCAAATCCTATACAAGGACGAGCATCCCGAATTGGAACGCGACATGCACTACTGTCCGGCGCACCGGCTGCCCGAATGCACGACCTGCACGAACATCATGATCGATCCGATCGGCTGGAAGGACGGGCAATGCCCCGAATGCATCAAGGAGGAGATCCCGATTGAACGGTCATGATTTCACGCTCGAACAGAACACCGAGGCGAGGATGATGCTGGCGGTCGCCCGCCGCGGGCTCGCCGCCGCCATCAACGACGCGGAGAACGGGATAGGCCATCTGTCCTGCGACGATCCGAAGATCATGGAACAGGTTCGCGCTCATTGGCGACGCCTGTACGACACGTACATGAACGCGGACGCGCTCCTCTCGGATCTGGAATCCTGCGCACGTCATCTCACGGATGGCGACAAGTGGGAGGCCGAACCCCGATCGCCGACCGGCATGAAACCCCATGGAGATGGCCAAAGGATGCGCCTGCTTCATCGCGGAGACCCCCGGATGGGGGTCCTCATCATCCCGTCGGAGCCGACGCCGGGCGAGAACACGGCGAAACGTCTCGCGAACACGCTGAACGCCCTGACAGGCGATGTTCTCCTGGATGCGACCGGCATCCGCCTGCTCGGCACCCAATTCCTGTTCGCCTACCATAGCCGGCTCGACAGGCCCGTCGATTATGGCGTGAACCTGACCGGCATGCGGTTCCCCGACCGGCTCGGCCTGCTCGACCGGGCGGGACCGGCATCCGGGGCTTGCCTCCCGTTGCGCCCCGTCGTCGCCAACGGGACCGGCGCATTGGAACGGTCGGGACGCGAACTGTGGGCGATCACCGCGCGTACGCTCGGCCGGCTGCCGCACGGACGGTTCTTCGTGGATCTGACCATGTTCGCGGACCATCCGAAGATACTCGAACGGTTCGCCGTCCGTTACGGGAAATACCTGAAAGACAACCGGACCGCCCTGGACGTGACCATCATCGACCCGACCGGCCTCGTCGCCCGCCACGTCGCCACCATCAAACCGAAATGGGATTAAGCAATGGGCTATGTTCGAATCATGTGGGTCGGAGCCAATCTTCTCGCACTCATTCCTCTGGCGCCGCTGCTCAGATCGAAAGACCTGAGGTTAGGACGATTGCATGCGGCCATCGCGTTCACGATCATGTTCTCGGAGCTGGTCTCGTGGCTGTTGTTCCTCGGCCTATCCGTTTTGGAAGGATTTTTCTGATGGACTTATCGAATCGCGCCGTAAGACCACCGGCTTCAGCCGTGGGGAGGAAGTCAATTGCCTGAATTGAGGATTGTCGGACCGGCCGAACCTTGCGACGGCCGCGACGGGGAATGGCCGGTGGAATGGGACGGCGGGCACGGCCTGCTCGTCGTCCGCAGGTTGAAGGCCGAACTCAAGGAGATTCGCTGATGCACAGAGGATTCTGCACGGATTGCGGCGCATACGCGGCCTTGGGCGAAAACGACAGATGCGCCGCCTGCGACGCATGGCGCCACAGGGAGGAGGAAAGGCAGGATCATGTCTGAATGGTGGGACCGTTACCTGTTCGACGATCTGATTGGGTTGGAGGCCGCGGCCGTGACCTCGGACGGCAGCCGGCATATCGGCCCGTTCGTCCGTTTTGGGGATTATCTGACGGTAGACGATACATGCGTCTTCACACGGAAGGACAAGGGCGATGGCGTGCGGCTCATGGAAGAAGTCGACCATGTGCGTCTGCGTCCCGAGGAGCCGTTCTGGCAGGGTCGTTTTCTGGACGAGCTGGAAGGAGTCCGGGTGCGCGTCGAATTCGGGGGACGGCGTGGGGCGTTCGAGGGGCCGCTGGAACCGTTTGACGGCGTATTGGGCATCCGGGCCGGCGGCCGTGGCCTGGAATACGTGTTCGGCGATTCCGGCTACCGGTTCGCCCAACCGAGCTTCGTCAAGGTCAAACCTGTGGAAGACCAGCCGGACGAACCGGTGCCGGCCATCAACGCCTCCCGTCTCATCGAATCCCGGACCTTGCTGCGCGTGGCCCGCCGTCAGCTCGCCGAGACGGAGAATCTACTAACCCAATCATTTTCTCGGCTACCGCGTTTCAGCAAAGAGGATGCCAGCCGAATGGAAGCCCGACGGCATGGTATCGAAAACAAGATGTATGAGCTGCGCGAACTGATTGGCGAACAATCGTACGATCTGAACTCAATCGAATCGAAAGGACAAACCGAATGAACGATGGAAAAAGGCAAGTCACAGACGAGACGGAACCAGACGAGAATCCTATTGCCACCATCTATTACGAGAACGGCACGGAGCTGACCGGGAAGGCCGTCACCCTGCAGGACGGGACAGTTGGAGTCAGGATTCCCGGCGAATTCTTCAAGACGGCGCTCCTGCCTGATGGTTCGATGCCTGATGGCGTCCTATCGGTGGATATCGGCCCCAAGCATGTGGAGGGCGGTCTCCCGTTGACCGACGACATGGCGTGCATGGCGGTCACGGCCATGCTGCGCGACGCGGTCGGGTTGACGTTGGGCGAGGCATCGGATGCGTACGAGGCATGGCTGAACCGGGTGAAAAGGGCCACAATCGAGCATTGGGTGGACTCCCTGCCCATACGCGAATCCACGCGACTGCATTGCAAGTATCTCGACCGTGACGGAGCCGACTATCCGAAGGAAAAGAGGGACGCATGACGCTGATCGAGCATGAGGCGCGAGTCGGACTGCCGCGCATGTGGGAGCATCCGAAACGCACCCGCACCCGGCGGGGAGGCGTCGTGACGAGCATGGTCGGCGGATATACGGCGATACTGCTCGTCCGCCAGCCGAACGGCGTGGAGAACAGTATTCGCAGGCAATGCTCGACCCTGAACGAGGCCGAAAAATGGCTGGACGAGCAGATGGGAGAGGACGAATGAGCGGCCGCGAGAAACCGGATGCGCCCGGACTGTGGCGGGATGCGAACGAGAAAACGGTCGTGGCCTGCATGGAATCCGGCGAGCTCGCGATACGGGATGCGGACACCGGCGAGATCCTGTCCGCGGGACAGCTGGAACAGGCCGCACCGTTCCAGCGAACCGAATGGAAGGGGATAGACCTGACCAGGGCCGGGTTCTCCGCCATGCCCGACACGGCGGGATGCTGGAGCGACGCGAACGGCACGCTCTGGCTCATCACAGGCGGCGACGGGATCGACGGGCACATCTTCCGGCTGAAGGAAGAGGGCCGCGAATGGGAATGCGCGCCGTGTTCCGGCATCACCGTGAGGATGCTCCACGAATGGGGCCCGTGGGCACGCTGCGACTTCGAGCCGATGGATGATGAAGGCACTCACTTTGACTGGTGCAAGCCGTGGATCGCCGATCGCGGATGGACGGCCGAAGAGCTTGACGACGATTCCGGGGAACCGGCCGCGCACGGCCCATATACCCGGTATTCGCTCCAAACCGTCGAAGAGGTCCCGTGGAAGCCGGTCTCCGACGATTCCACTCCGATTCATGAGGGGAGCCGCACCGTGCATCTCCCGGATGTCCGATCGTTCGGTCGTCTGGAACAGGACAAGTGGCTTGCCGTCAAGAATCTGGAGGAGAGCGCCGAACTGGTGGAGGCCTGCAAGCAGTGGCTGAAGGCCTGTGATCCGGCCGATCCGAGCGGCATCGACGGCCAGTTCATCGGCGTCGTGAACTGTCTGAACATTCATGGCGCGGCCGTGGGCGACGAACCCGATATCGACCTGGACAAGGCGCAGGCCGACTGGCATGACCACGTGCGCGACCAGCGTCGTCAGGCCATGCTCGACGAGCTGGCCGACGTGTTGCAGACGGTCGGCAACCTGATCACCGCGTTCGGCATCACGGATGAGGAGGTCGAACGGGCGATGGACGACTGTCTGGAACGCAACAGGCGGAAGGGCAGACTCTGATGGAAACCACGAGAATATGGGATTCCCGCAACAACAGGCATGCGACGGTCGAACACGAGACGCTGAAACCATGCCCGTTCTGCGACGGCATGCCGCGAATCGACGATGATGAATTTTTTAGCCCGCAAACCCGGTATTTCAATGCCGGGTTAGGGCGCTCCCGATTATGCATATGGTAGTGGATGTACTACAATTATTCCTATGAGCACAAGCGATGAACGGTTTACACATGGTAGGACTTCGGTATATAATCTAAACTACCACATCATCTGGTGTACGAAATACCGTCGCAAGGTGCTCAAGAACGGAATCGACTCGGATTTGAAGGCCATCCTCCAAGAGATAGCCGACGAGCACGGCTACCGTATCCCCCCACATGGAGGTCGGATTGGACGACCACATCCACCTGTTCGTGTCAGCCCCGCCGAAAATCAGCGTGAGCAGCATAGTCAAACAGCTGAAAGGCACGTCCAGCCTCAGACTGTTCGCCATGCATCCCGAACTGAAAAGCCAGTATTGGCGTCGGAAAGGCGAAAAGGAGCCTATGGTCGCCCAGCTATTTCGTGGAAAGCATCGGCGCCACCAACGAACAAGCGGTGGCGAAATATATCGACGGTCAACGGGAGAAGGAGCGTGAACAGCAATGACCATGCGTAAAGCGGCCCCAACGCATCCCGTTCAAACCGTCCAAGACACAAGCCTTATTGTTGGAGCGTGCTTCGGTGACAGGCGTTTCGCCTACAATCAGCAGGTCGAAGCGTTCAACACGTATGACAAGGAGTCCAATCCGAAACCGTCGTATCCGAATGTGACGGATATGAAGAATGCGAACGGATGGTTGAGGGACAGTCCCATGCCATCGAACGCGTTGAGCAACGCCATCATGGATTTTCGCAAAGCCCAATCCGCCTACTTTCATAAGGCGCAGTATGGTAAAAACCGTCCACGTTTCGCTTCCAAAATTGACAACGTCCAATCGTTTCGGAACAGTATGCCCATACGGCGTTTGGACGGCAACCGGTATCCGTTGTCAAGGAAGCTTGGTTCTGTAAGAATCCGCAAACGTGACCGTTTGCGCTATCCGGTCGAATCATTGTCGAGCTGGACGGTGAAACGTGAGAACGGCAAATACTATCTGGTGCTCCTGTTCAACGTGGACATTCAACCGAAGAAGCCGGTCGAAGGCAAAATCGGCATAGATGCCGGGGTTAAGGATTTCATCACACTATCCACCGGTGAGAAAATCAACTATCCCAACCGTATGAAGGTTTTGGAGGAACGCGTCAAGCGTGAGCAACGCAAACTATCCCATAGAAGGAAAGGGTCAAACAATTACCTTAAGCAGAAGCAGAACGTAGCGAAAGCATATGCGAAACTCCGCCACTATCGTGAAGACTTCCAACATCAGACATCTCACAGGCTGATTGAAGAGAACCAATTCATCGGCATGGAAACCCTGATGGTGCGGAACATGACACGAAAAGCGAAGAAGAAGCTCGACGCGAACGGCAGGCCCATGCGTAACGGACAGTCGCGCAAACGCGCGATGAACCGTTCCATACTCCGCGACGGTTGGAGCGGTCTCGTGGACAAGCTCGCATACAAGGCCGAATGGTACGGGCGCACGCTCATCCGGGTGGACAGGTTCTACCCGAGTTCCAAACTCTGCCATGAATGCGGACGCAAGTACAAGGAGCTGCGGCTGTCGGAACGCGAATGGGTGTGCGAACATTGCGGGCGGAAGCACGACCGGGATGTGAACGCCGCGCTGAACATTCGGGACGAGGCGCTTCGCCTCAACCAAACCGGACAATGACCTCAAAAGAGGAACCGACCGACAATCGGGGATAGCCTGCCAGATATGGGAAGCCGCTGCACTCGGACCTAACGCCCGAATGCAAGCAAGCCCAGTTCGCAGGAATCCCATGGTTCCAACCACGGGAGTGTCAAGTGGACGATACGACGGAACGGTACACGGTGCGATGCGACTGCGGCGGGAACATGCCCGGCCGGCACGTTCCGATCGACCCGTCGTTCCAGACCCGCGTCACCTGCCTGCATTCGGCGGTCGAGAAATGGAACAGGAGAGGACTGGATACCCGAACTGGAAGGAAATAATGGACTCTGAAACATTCGCAGCATACGAATCCGGTTGCACCTGTTGGCGGCTGGTCGACCAGTATGTGGGCTGGGTTGAACAACCAACGGAAATGCTCGGCATCACCATCTTCACAGGGGCGATGCCGGATGGGGAAAGACTGCCCGGCCTGCCCTCCCGATATGAGGCGTTCCGACTGGTCATGAAGGCGTTGGACCGGTACATACTGGGTGATTCCGACCCGTTGCACCTCGATCTGGGTTCTCCCGACAGCATGTATTCGCTCGAATATGCGGGATGCGGCGCGGAAGCCGTGCGCGGCCTACGCGAACGGCATCCGCACGGCGACATGCTGATGCTCAACCAGAACGGGCATCTGCTGACCGATAAGGATTTCGAATGACCGACTGGCTCATCGACATCATCCCCCAGGCGTGCCCGCCCGACGTGATGGACGCGCCGGAAGCGTATCGCGCCGCATGGGGACGATACGTCGGCGAGGCCGTGCCGGGCGACGGGGATCCGGAGGATTGGCGCGAACAGGCGGCGCGCCTGGAGGCCGCGACACGTATCCTCCCGGACCCGCATGTAAGGGTGGCGGGCCGGTCGTACGAGGGGCCGGATCCGATGACGCTAGCCCATTACGGCGTGGTGAGAATCAGGCCGTATATGGATCAGCTGACGTTGCCCGCCTCGAACGTCGACCGGTGGGATCTCATGCCCGCGTTGCGCCCGTTTCTGGGACGCGACGTGCAATCCGTCCCCTGCGACGGGGATGCGATCGATGTGGCGGCGCGGGGCATGCTCGACCGTCATCCCGGTGCGGGTGTGGTCGTCAAGTTCATGCTGCGTGAGAAGCGTCTGCCGCTCGCGTTCATCGACCCGGACGGCACGTTCGAACAGTCGGACGAGTATGGCGGGAAGCCGGAGCGGGTCCCGTTCGCCGCATGGCGGTGGGCCGGCTATGACCTCGCCCTGTTCGAGGGCGAGCCGGACGCGGTGCTCGTCCAGCGGCGGGTGCGCATGCGCTACGAGTACCGGTGCAGGTGATCGGCGGGGAACCGGTGTGTGGCGCCGGCTGCATCGAACGGTTCACGCCCGCCGACAATCGGGGCAACCGGTATGATCCGCGCATGGAGGAGACCCGCAACAGCGGGCGCATCGAATCGCATCCCGACATCGCGCGGTTGTATGAGGCGTTCGCGCACGAGGCGGCGCATGCGATACGCGGCGAAGTCGAAGGCCCATACGTGATGGACCTGTATCTGGATGATGCCGGGCGGCCGCATGTGATCGAACTCAACCCGCAGTCGAACAGCGGATTGTACGCGCTCGACATGGACGCATTGCTGATGGCGATACGGGACAATCCGGAGCAGTTCATGCCCGACCCGTCGCGGGGCGGCATGCCCGCTGCCTGGGAGTCAGGGGGGGGGAGGCGATCTGACGGTTTCCGGGTATCGACGGTCTCCATTCAGTGATAGCCTATGTATACAGAAAAAACGTTTACAAGGGAGAAAGCATGAGGTTGTTGAGCTACGCCATCAGCGGCCTGCGCCTATACGAAAACCATGAATGCAGGATGGACCTGTACGCCATCGACGCCGTAAGGGAACCCGGATACACGCACATGCTCGACGGCGCCGCACGCAACATCAGCATCAACACGGCCATCGGCGTCGCCGGCATCAACGCCTCCAGGCAAGACCGACCGCGTTGACGGGTCATCCGGAACCTACGCCCTCCGCCGTCCGCCGGCGGCATGGTCGCTGGGATCGTTGAACCCCGACCTGTTTCCCTTTTGTACGACACCATGGGACGACCGGGATCGGGGGT